>Ga0182013_10000796_pt1 | contig 43753 bp, 36 predicted proteins | sample 612S2MmetaG_FD_120487 | JGI IMG/M metagenome (GOLD analysis project Ga0182013, IMG submission 120487) | Permafrost microbial communities from Stordalen Mire, Sweden - 612S2M metaG | ecosystem: Environmental > Terrestrial > Soil > Wetlands > Permafrost | place: Sweden: Stordalen | collected... | reverse complement strand
CGCATGGCCAACGGAATGAGCGTGATGGCGATGGCGGCGCACACCGGCTGCAACACCGTTTACGGCTCGACCGCGCCCAACAATCCCCACCCCTACCCGTGGATGAACTCGCTCTTTCAGGACGGCGTTACCGTGGGCTGGCTGATGGGTGAGAGCTTCATCGTCGATCATGCCCGCCGCTCCGTGATTCCCGAACGGCTGGCCGACATTCTGCTCACCCGCGACGAGAAGGTCATCGATGCCCAGGAGTATTACAACCTCAGCCACTTCTCCGACGCGCTGATGACCGACCAGGAAGTCGTCGAGCTGCCCAAGGTCTGGGCGGTGGGCGGCGACGGCGGCATGGGCGACATCGGCTATCAGAATATGTCCAAGGTGATGCTCCAGAACCGCCCCAACGTCAAGGTTCTGATGCTGGACACGCAGGTCTACTCGAACACCGGCGGGCAGAACTCGGATTCGACTCCCATGCTCGGCGGCGGCGATATGAACACCTTCGGCGCGGCCACACAGGGCAAGAACACCGAGAAGAAGACCGTGGCCGAGACCTTCCTCGCCGGCCACGGTTCGCCCTTCGTCGCCCAGGTCTCCATCGCCAACGCCCCCAAGCTCTACCGCGCCATCCTCGACGGTCTGGAGTATCGCGGGACCATGTTCCTCCAGGCCTTCACCACCTGCCAGCCCGAGCACGGCGTGGCCGACGACATGGCCCTCATCCAGGCCCAGCGTGTCCGCGACTCGCGCGGCGCGCCCGAGTTCGTCTTCGACCCGCGCCGCGGCGAAAGCTACCAGGAGGCTCTGGACCTCCAGGGCAATCCATCCATTGATTTAGATTGGTGGGATAACATCGACCCCGTCACCGGCTCCAGCGCCCGCTACACCGTAGCCCACTGGTGCTCGACCGAGGCCCGTTTCCGCAACCATTTCAAGAGATTCAAGCCCGAAGACGTGGCCAGCCTTATTCCGCTCGATAACATGCTCGTCCGCATCACGCAGCAGGACGTAGTCTACCGCCGTTACCTCGACCCCGCGCACCGCTCCTTCATCCCTGACTTCGGCGTCTACATCCAGTTTGAGGAAAAGGGCAAAACCGAGTACCGCGCCATCTCGCGCCAGTTAGTAATGTTTTGCGTAGAACGCCGCAAGGCCTGGCGGATGCTGCAATCGAAGGCCGGCATAGTGAACCGTGAGTACCAGGCCCAAAAGGCGATCCTAGCCGAAGTAGACTCCGGCAAGCTGCCGCAAGAAGAACTCTTCGCCCGCGGCCACGAAATAGTAAAGGAGCGCCTAGCCGCCACCGTGCCAGCCAAAGCCTGAGAAACTGGGTGCCCCACCCTCGGCGCGTCTTTGTTTTTGCGCCTAGGGTGGGAGTCATTAGTTCATTTCTATAACTTGTCATCCTGAGCGAAGCGCAGCGGAGTCGAAGGACCTGCTTTTGCACTTCATGGCTTTGAAAGGGCACGACTTCAGTCGTGCCGTAACGGCCAACAACAATTCCAACCAAACAGGAACGCGGACCGCAAGGTCCGCGTTCGAAGTTTAAACAGCACCGGGGCGCAGTTCTACTTGAGCCCGAAAGGGCCTGACCTCACCATCTTTCGATACTTCGCCCCAACGAGCCAGTCAAATTGCGCTCTTGACGATGCATCCAAGGCATCGAATCGGGACCTTCGGTAGGCAGCGAAAATAATGCAAGAATTGGAAAAGACCGCCCGGTGCAGCTTCTTGAAATCCCTCAGCAGCTCCGCGTTCGGTTTCTCAAACGGCGCAGCCCGCCCCTTCGTAATAGCGAGGTGCCCAGGATGAACCGCCGCGTTAAGCCGATGACTTACTTGGCGAAGTTGATCCAGTGAGTCTGTCCCCAAACCGGAGGGTTCTGCCTCCATCAACTCTCGCGCATAATCGAGGTAGTAGCCCAGCTCGCGATGTGCAGGCAGGTGGCCCGCTCATCAGCCCCGAAGAATCATCCTGAGCTTTGAATAGCTGTGCCCCGTTCATCGCGGTCTTATCGCGATGAGCGGGCGGGTGGCGCGGTCTGGAAAATAAGAAATGAGGATGCTGGGTGCCCGATGTCTCGATTTTCAGACCTGGGAGACCACGAACACGGTGCGCTATCTAGAAATCCGCTCTTTGTAACCCGGCGGTCTCCAGGAACTGCCGCACCGTGAGAATCGCGATCTCTTCACAGCTCTCGATCCGCAGCAGATGCCGGTCTCCGCTGACGATATAGTCGGCTTTGTCCGCGACGGCGCACTCCAAAACGCGATTGTCGTCCGGGTCGTCGGCAACCGCATTCAACTCAAAATCCGGCGCGACTATGCTCGCGTTGCCTTCGAGTTTCGCTCGAATAGCCAGCGCATCGCCTTCTGAAACAGCGAATTTGCCGCGCAACTTCTCGTCCAGCTCATCCAGAAGCGCCTTGGAAGTAACCAAAATGAATCGCCGGCTCAGCGCAAGGTCGAGAAATCTCCCCGGCAATCCCCCGAACATCAGAGCGGAGATGAAGACATTTGTGTCGGCAACCACGCGCATCAGTGGGCCGCGGATTGTAGCCGCTCCTGCCGGAACTCATCCGACAGGCGCTCCACATCCGCCTCGGTGGCGATGCCCAGCGTCTTGCCGGTGGCCTGAGTCCGGCGCAGAAGCGCCTCCCATTCCGGATCGGCCGCCATGTAGCGGCGCAGCGCCTCCCGGAAGAGTTCGCTGATCGTCCGGTCCTCCCGCTCGGCGGTCTTCTGCGCCTTCAGGAGCAGATCGGGGGAAAGTGTAATCGAGATGGTCTTCGCAGTGCGCATACTTGTCAATATAAAACAATGTCATATATTGTCAAGCCCTACTGAAGGCCTCTCGCAGCTCTGCCGAAGGCCGCCGCCCCACCGCAGGTGGTTTTGCCGAAAATTGCCCCCAATAGGCGCAAACTATAGAGAGAAAAGCGGCGAAAACTCGCCTTTTGAAGAGCAAAAACCAGGCGCAAAATCACCGCCGCCAGCCCCGCCGCTGGAGCCAAAGCGCCTGCCGGGTTTGTTTTTTTCGAGTTTTGCCTGTGAAACTGTGGAGCCTATACTAACTACTTTATAATCAAAATCTTGCAAGACCACCTTCCACAGAAACACACAAACCATGAAACCGTGAGACTGTGCGGCGGCCAGGCAGCCTACCACTGCGCCCAATCGCCAGTTCCCAGCACCCATGCGGCCAGCAGCAGGTTGCTGACGGCGTGCGCCACCACGGCATCGCCCATTCTGCCCCTCCAGCGCACCGCCCCGGCAAAGGCCAGGCCGGCCAGTATGCCCACCACCCAGTGCTGCCCGTGCATCAGCCCAAAGGCCGCCGAAGACAGCACTATCGAAAGCGCCGTCAGGCCGGCAAAGGGAACACCGTCAAACTCCCGGCTGATAAACCGGCGCGCCAGGTAGCCGCGAAAGGCCAACTCCTCAGCGATGGGCACGGTAACCACCGCGGCGGCGACGCGAAAGCCGATCCAGACCCAGCGCGCCGCGGGTGAAAGCGCCGCCAGCGCCGGACCCATCGGGCTGGCCGCGTGGGAATGCGTCCACCAACCGGGCGCAATCCACACCAGGAAGACCGCCGCGCCCGTGACCGGCCCCACCCAGCCGAAGCGCCAGTTCAGCCTCTTCAACTCCTGCCGGAAGCTCCAGATGGCGATGGCGGCGGCGACAAAACGCAAGGGATAGAGCCATTCAAAGTAGCCCGAGGCGGCCTTCGAGATAAAAGAAGCGGCTAGAATCGCCAAAAACGGCACCAGGTAAGCGCGAATAGCCGGAGATTCCCCACGCTGCTCAACCTGTCCCTCCGATGCGTCCGCTGCCGTCACCACTTCGCCGCCCGGTAAAGAAGCCACCGCGCCGCCAGCGGCGGAGGGCGCCTTGCGCACCCATGAAAGCCTCTGCGTGGCCATGGAAAATGTCAGGGCGATGATGGTGAACGAAATCCATCCGAACTGGGAGTGAAAGCCGACCATGGCAACATCGGGGCTGATCTGGTCTCCTATGAGGATCAGAGCGGAAAGCCGGGCGATGTTCAGCAGCCAAATGCATCCCATCGCGCAGGGAATCAGCAGCAGCGCCTGCGGAAAGCGGGTCTCCTTCCGGAAGTACCAGAGCCAGGCAACGCTGAAAACAAGAATCAGCCCCAGCCCCTCGATCCCGGAACAACCGCCGGCAATCTTGATTGTGAAGCGAGGAGTGCCCATCAACAGAGCCGCGGGATCAGCAGCGACATCAGGCAGGAAAAGCCGAACCACCGGCAGCACTGTTCGGAAGGCGATGATCTGCAGAACCTGATTTTGAACAATGCTCGAAGCATCCCACAACGACCTGAGCGGAGAACTAAAGCCCCATGCAGCAACACCTGCAAGGAATGAATACAGCCACAGTGGACTTGTAACGCGAACTATCCTGATCCAGATTGGAAGAGGGACGCAAGCCAAGGCCAGCAGAAGGGTTCCCAGCAGGTAGACCGCGCTCCAGGCATAGCCAGAGACGCTCAGGGAATAGGCGACAGCATCGAAATGCAACTGGTCGCCGCCATGCAACCGGGCCATGGCGGAGACAAATACCGCGCCAACACAGATTAGATGGCCGCCAAATAAAATACGGTCGAAGGGAAGTCTTTCCAGTTGAGACTTGAATTTAGCATAGCCAAGCCCTAGGAATACCGCATAGGAAACGATGGCGGTTCGGGGAAATCTCTGGTGTCCGAACAGGCGGTTCACGACAGGAAAGCAAAGCAGGCTTTCCAGCGCCACCATTGCACCTAACAGATATAGCCGTCCAAGCAGATGGCTGCGAAATAAAGATGATAATAAGCCTGACGGGGAATAGACATTCCCAGCCGTGAAGCTATCGGGATTCTTCATCCGCTTCAGTCTTGCGCCCGGTTTACTTCTTGCGCCGGACGCGCAGAACAGCAAGAGTTCCCGCTAGCAGCGTGAGACCGCTGACCGCCAGACTCGGATCAACTTCGGGGGTAAGCCTGAATGCAAGAGCATGAGCGGTGGTGCAGTCACCGAGTGCAAGACCCAGAACTATGAGTACGTATTTCAGCAGGTTTTTCGTCATCTGCAACTCCCTTTCGGTGAATCTTCAAAGGATCTTAAATCCATAAGGCCCGACTAATCCGATCAAGCGCCCAGATGTACCAACGATTGTTTTCGTCGATCCGAACGCAATCTTCTCTGGGTAATATTCGGCCACTGTCATGAAGCAATCAACAGCGCCTAACCTTGCAACTTTCCCCACCCAGCGCCGGAAAGGGAAAACCATCAAAAACCGGCGCTGCCAGGCAGCAACTAGAAAATCATATTGAAATTTTAACACGCTTAGCAGGCCGTTTAAGGAAAATCAATAGCATCCGCAGATACAAAGTAGCCAGCGCTGGAGTACTTGGGAGAGGCATAATCCAATCGCCACTCTCTGGAATGCTCACGGGAAAAAGATGGGTAAAGCCGTACTGCAGAATTCATGTTTTGCAACTCTTAAACAGCCTTGCGACTGCCTGCTATCATCAAATTTTTCTTTGAGAGCGGCAAAGGCTATAACTGCCTGTATCCCAGTGCCCACAACCGAAAGCGTCCGGTCCTTTCCGTCGTCCGGTCCTTTCCGTCATGGCGGCGACAACCGGACGCTTTCCTTGGCACATTGCGGCGGAGCAAAGAATCGACGGAAAGCTTACTTCAGGCGCCCGTCGAGAGATTTTTCAAGCCATTACGCTTTTTCCAGTAAAACAAGGCAGCGAGGCCGAGAAGACCACTGCCTAGCAACACCAGGCTGCTGGGCTCGGGGGTCTCTCCGAGCAAGAGCTGAGGATCGCCATCTGCCTTGATACTCTCACTGCCGGGAACCGGATTATAAATCGTGAAGGCGTTGTAGAAGCTGGGGTCGGTATTGTTAGCGACCCAGTACGCCGCGCTGCCCGGAGTCGTCGCGCTGGCCAGCAAGGCACTTATGGCATTCTGGTCATCCTGGGACAAAGTGCTCAACCCCGTCAGCAACGCTGGATCACCTGGATCTTGCACTTCCCCTAACAGTTCCCAATTTGCCCACTGTGTGACGGTTGCGCCAACAGCGCCGGTCAGAGACAGGATGTAAGCCGCCTTTTCATAGGTGGTTAACATGGTGCCTGTGACCTGCGAGATCGACTCGGTCGTGGCTGTCCAGCTCTCGCCGATCGAAATGTCAGCCTCATAGTCGATACACATCAGAGGAACATTTGTTGTTGTCACACCATTGTCGACTACGGTGAAATCGTAGGGGTACACATTGCCCCCATCCGGCCCACTTCCAGTGAACGGCCCGGCACCTGTAAGCTTCACAGTCACTGTATCCGCGTAAGCCCCCAGCGGGTTCAGCAACAATAGTGCACCAAACGCGGCTATGGACAGAATCGCGCCTACTCCAAACTTCTTCATTCTCACCCTTTCCTGATCGGCTAACCCGGCATTCTGGCTTGTGAGTAAGCTGTGCACACTTGCTCACATCTAGCTATAGCGCCCCCCTGCCCCGGCATGGGGAACTGATACAAAGGCGGATTTCCCGAGTCGCGCAAATTTTTTGCGTGACAATATAAAGTTTTTCTGTGTTCGGCCCGATATTACCAAAGGTCAATTATCGTCACAACATTACTATCGTCCACTATCGCAACATGCGACCTAAGTAACGCACAACAGTAACATGCTACTCCAGAAGCTCTTCCGCTAGTGTAGTCGAACTGAAGCATACGGCAGAGATGATGTAAATGGCGAGAAAACAGCGTTTTGCCCGATTTCGAACGAAAAACCCGGCCAAGACGGAAAACCATGCCGGCATTCGCGATGGAGCTAGGATCAGGATGAAGTGATGGGAGGCATGAAAACTGGCTTCTAACGCAACTGGAGGCCCCGCGGTCTGCCGTGCCTCCAATTCTGCCTCTCGCCGCGAATGCCTCGCGCTCTGTTACGCCGCAGCCGCGCAGGCCTAATTGCTTTCCGGGCAGGCCGGCAGCAGCGGCAGTTCCATCAAAGTCTGCTTGCGGCTAGGCAAGGGGCTTTGTCTAAACACCGTCTGCGGTAGACCAAGACTGCAAGGCCGAGCAGGCCGCTGCCAAGCAGAACTAGAGTGCCGGGTTCGGGCGCAAGGTCAGGTGCGGCGCCAATCAAATTCTGAGGCAGATTATCTCCCGAGGGCTGTGTGCCAGGCACCGGGACATAAATCACATATTCGGAGTAGATGATCGAGCCAGCGTTGGCGGGATTATCGGCATAAGTCAACGCAGCCGCCAGCAGGGTACTGACGGAAGAATCGTACTGAGAGGGCAGATTGACCAGCAAATTGGGGTCGTTGGGATCGAATAGTTCCCAGTTTGCCCACTGCGATTCCGCAATGGAATCCGCAGTTGTGCCGCTCTGAGAGAAGATGTAAGCCGCTTCTTGGTATTGCGTATTCCCGTGATCGGCGTGATCGTCGCGGTCCAGCTCTCGCCAAAGCTGATCTCATTCTTGTAGCTGATACACATCAGCGGGATGTGTTCGCAGCATTATTGTTGACGCTGAAATCATACGGATAGACGCAGTACGGCCCGGAAGACTGCCCACCTGCACCGGTGAGTGTCAGCGTCACAGAGTCAGCACGAACCTCCGATGGGCTGAACAGCAGCAGGGCGCAAAACACGCATGCGGACGCCACGGTATAAATTTTGTTGATTTTCATTTTCCTCACCCTTTCTTGCCGTTGGAGGTGGAAACAAGCCTTCCAAGGGGGCTCTAGTTCGGTGTGCGTACATCAAAAGATTCATTTTCGCCGCAATGGTCCGACGCAGCGCAGTATGCTTTTGACGGCCTAAAGGCTTGTCTGAAAAAGTTCAAGTCCTTTTGTTTCTCTGTGAGAGTAATGAAGGCTTATGAGAGGCGGAAGATTACCGGTCCGCACTACCCGTAGTTACTGTTGGAGGGAAGGGAGCGACGGTCAGCACTGCGCGGAGTTTTTGGAGCAGCATATAAAGGTCTTCCGTCCAATGATGATCAGGCCGGAGAATCTTCTTTCCTTCAAGCCCTTTGCTAGTGTTATAAGTTCGGCGCGAGGCCTTCGATCCAGCCCTGGAGCAGCGCCGGGAAGCAGCCTAGCAGGACGACCGCCGCCGCGATTAGAACCAGCACGGCGAGAGTGACCGAATGCAGCTTGATTTTTTCTATCTTGCCCGGAGCCTCTTCGATGGCGGGCGTGACATAGACCCGCTTGAGCACCTGCAGGTAGTAATAGAGCGAGACCGCGCTCAGAGCCACCGCCAGGGCCACCAGCGCAAACGGAACCACTCCCGCCGAAGCGCCCAACACGACGGCGAATAAATTGAACTTGGCCCAGAAGCCCACCAGCGGCGGAATTCCGGCCAGCGAGAGAAACAGCACCAGCAGCACCGCGGCCAGCACCGGGTTGCGCCTGTGCAGCCCGATAAAAGCGTCCAGGCGGTCGCTGCCCGTGGCCCGCTCGACGACCGCGACGGCCCCAAAGGCTCCGATCGTTGTAAGTCCATAGGTCAGGATGTAAAAGAGCACCGCAGCGGCGCCGCGTAGCGCGGGTGCGGTGGAGTTGGCAAGAAACGCGAGGGCGCTTCCCTGCCCCGAATAGGCGGGATGAACGGCGACGCCCAGCAGGATGTAGCCGGCGTGAGCGATCGCCGAGTAAGCCAGCAGCCGGAGCACGCTCGTCTGCGCCAGCGCGGCCAGGTTGCCGACGAGCATGGAGGCCGCGGCCGCGAACAGAAGAATCGCCGCCAAGGGCTGCCAGGCGCTGTAAATCCCTTCCAGCAGGTGCGCGTCGCCGCTGAAACTCCCGCCCGGCCTGAGCCAGTTCAGGCTGAGGGTAATCAGCAGCGCGAAGCTGGCCAGCTTGGAGACCGACGCGATGAAGGCCGCCGCCGGTGCTGGCGCGCCCTCGTAGGTGTCCGGCGCCCAGAGGTGGAAGGGGACGGCCGCAACCTTGAAGCCGAGGCCCGCGATGACCAGAACCCAGGCCACGTAGAAGAGCGGGCTCGGACCTGAGAGAGCAATCGTCCGCTGAATCTGCAATAGATTCGTGCTGCCGCTCAGCCCGTAGAAGTAACTGAAGCCGAAGAGCAGAAAGGCCGCTGACATGCCGCCAAAAAGATAGTACTTCAGCGCCGCCTCGGCGCTTTTGGCGGAGTTTTTCGCGAATGCCGTCAGGATGTAAAGCCCCAGGCTGAGCAACTCCAGCCCCACGAAGATCACCAGCAGATCCTCGGCCGCGGCCACCAGCAGACCGCCAGCGGCGGCCATCAGAACCACGGCAACAAACTCGCCGGCGTGGCGCGTAAACTCCGCATCGATCAGAAGCAGCAGCGTCAGCGCCGTCAGCACCAGAATGCCCGATTGCGCCACCTGCGCAAATCCGCCCGTCGCCAGCAAGGTGGCCTCGCTGCCTACGCCCAGGCTCAAACCGCTTTGACCCTTCCACTGCAAGGCCCAGAGAGCCGCACCGCAGCCGGCCACGCCGATCAGCGCGGCCGCCATCACGCGCGCCTTCTGGGACGCGTTGCGAAGAAAAACCAGGTCCGTCACCAGCACCATGAATGCCGCTAATTCCAGTGCGGTCTCCGGCAGCGTCACGCGGAAAAGGTCTGCGTAGTTCATCGTCCCCCTCCCGCCAGCAGCGCCTTCACGGCCGGTTCGATGGCATCGAGCAGAATCTTGGGATAAAGTCCCACGAACAAACTAACTCCCGCGAGTAAAACTACGCCGGTAACTTCAGGCCAGGTAATAGCCGCGAATCGGGGCTCCTGTTCGTGGATGTGCAGCGTGGGCGGCAGATCGCCGAAGAAGGCCTTCTGCAAGGCCCGCCACGTATAGGCCACGGCCAGCACAATGCCCACGCCCGCCGCGGCGACCCACCACGGATTCACCATCCACGCCCCCACCAGCACCTCGAACTCGGCCACAAACCCGGAGAAGCCGGGCAGCCCCATCGAGGCCACGCCGGCAATCACAAAGGCCCAGGCGGCAAAGGGCAGTCGCCTGGCCAGGTGCATTGTTTCGAGTTCCGCCAATTGGCGCGTGTGCGTGCGGTCGTAGACGATGCGCCCCACAATGGCGAAGAGCAGCCCGGCGATGATGCCATGCGAGAACATTTGCAAAACCGCGCCGGTAACGCCGATCTGGTTCAAGGTCATCAGACCCAACAGCACGAAGCCCATGTGGCTGACGCTGGAGTAGCCGATGACGAATTTGAAGTCGGTCTGCGCCAGGGCGGCCAGCGCGCCGTAGACGATGCCGATGACGGCCAGCAGCGCGAAGAGGTCGCGCCAGGAGCCGATGCCGACGAAGGAAAATCCCCACGGGTCCAGGCCGCGCGGGAAAAGAGCAATGCCTACCCTCAGGCAGCCGTAGGCGCCCATCTTCATCACCACCCCGGCCAGCAGCATGGAAGCGGCGGTGGGCGCGGCCACGTGGCCGGTGGGCGCCCAGGTGTGAAAGGGCCACATACCGGCCAGGATCGCAAAGCCGGTGAAGACCAGCGGGAAGCACCACATTTGAAAGCTCGCCGGAAGGCCCGCGTGAGCCAGCGCGTCGAGGCTGGTCGAGTGGCTGCCCGAGGCAGTGTAAGCCGCCAGCAGGCCGACCAGGACCATCGCCGAGCCCGTGAAGGAGTAGAGCACCAGCTTCATAGCCGCGTACTCGCGCCGCGTCGAGCCCCAGATAGCAATCAGAAAATACTTTGGCACTATCGCAATTTCATAGAAGACAAAGAGCAAAAACAGATCGAAGGAGAGAAAAACTCCGTAAACTCCGCCGATCAGCGCCAGGAAAAAGGCGAAAAACTCGTTGGTGCGCAGAGTAATGTTCCAACTGAACAAGACTCCGGCGACCGCGGCCAGGCCGGTAAGCAGAACCAGTACGCGGCTGATGCCGTCGGCGGCCAGCAGGAAGCGAATGCCCATCGACGGCACCCAGGGCAGATCGACGATCGTCACGCGGGCGGCTTGATTGGTCCCCATGCCGGCGGCAAATCCCGCGACGGCCACGGCCAGCCCGGAGACGGCCACGCAGAGCGCCAGCCAGCGCGCCAAAGCCGGCTTGCCCTTGGGCAAGAAGGCCACAGCGAGCGCTCCGGCAAAGGAGAGATAAATCGTGAAGGCTAAGAGCGGCGCCGGATTGGAATGAAGGTTCAAAAACATCAAAATCTCCAGTGAGCCAGCAGGTTCACGGCCGTGGGATTCACGCTTTCCACAATCAACTGCGGCAGAAGACCCACCAGCAGCATCAGGCCGATGACCGGCGCCATCGCCAGCCGCTCGTCATGATGCAAGTCAGGGAAGCTGGCGCAGTGCTCCGGCACGGGGCCCCAGAAGACCTTCTGAATCACGGTCAAAATCACCGCCGCCGTCACCAGCAGGCCAAGAATCGAAACGGTGGCCGCCGCCCAGGCCAGTGGAAAAACGCCGCGGAAGATGAGGAACTCCGCCGGGAAGCCATTCAGCCCTGGCAGCCCAAGCGAAGCAAACAGGGCGATCCCCATCAGCCCGGCCAGCACTGGCGCGGGCTTGCGCAAGCCGCCAAAGTCGTCGATGCCGCGATGGCCGCCCGTCCGCTGCTGCATCATGGCCACAAACCAGAAGAGCGCGGCCGCCGTGAGGCCGTGCGAGAACATCTGGAAGATCACGCCGTTCAAGGCCGCCGCCTGGCTGGTCAAAAGAGCCGCGGCCGTTGCGCCTCCGGGCGTAGGAACCGCCAGCGCAAAAATGCCCAGCAGGCAGTAGCCCAAATGGTTCACCGACAAATAGGCGAAGATGCGCTTCAAATCCTTCTGCGCCGCCGCCGCCCAGGCTCCCATCACGACCGTGGCCACGGCCAGCACCAGCAGCGGAGTGCGAATCTCGGCGATCTGCGCCCCGAAGAGCGGCAGCGCAATGCGCAACAGGCCGTAGAGTCCCATCTTCGACATGGCGCCAGTCAGCAGCATCGTCACCGGCGAAGGAGCTTCCGCGTAAGCCGCGGGCAGCCAGGTGTGAAAGGGGATCATCGGCACCTTCACCGCAAAGCCAGCCAGCACGCCAATCGCCAGCCAGAGCGTCACCGGACCCAGATGCGCCGTCACTGCCCGCTCCAGCGCGCCGGTCGAGGCCATCTGCGCCAGGGCGACAAAGTCCATGCTACCGGTGGATAGAAAGACGGCCAGAAAGGCCACCAGCAGGGCCGCCGAGCCGGCCATCGTGTAAACGAAAAACTGCGTCGCCGCCGGGCCGCGCCCCGCCCCGCCCCACAATTTGATGAGGAAAAAGGCGGGAATCAGGCTCAGCTCCCAGAACAAGAACCAGTGGAAGAAGTTCAGCGCCGTAAAGGAGCCGAAAAGGCCGGCTTCCAGCGTCAACACCAGCGCGAAGTAGAGCCCTGGCTGGTGATGCACGCGGTGCGCCGCATCGACCGACATCAGCGTCACAAGCGCTGAGAGCACCAGCATCAAGGCGCCCAGCCCATCCACGCCCAAGTGGTACTCGATGCCCACCGACGGCGCCCACGCGGCCCGCTCGACCAGCCCGATGCTGCCGTCGACGGGCAGCCGCGTCCAGACCACGAGAGCCAGCGCCAGGCTCAGGAGCGTTGTGATCAGAGCCACGCCACGCGCGTGACGGCCCGCAAAGAGCGCCACCGCCGCGCCCAGTAGGGGCAGCGCGGTCACGAGCGTCAGGATGGGAATTGCCAGAGGGAATCCGCTCATGACCGGCTGCTCCAGATCAGAATTGCGGCCAGCGCGGCCACGGCCAAAGCCAGGATTCTCAGGTAGGTCTGCACGCGGCCCGTCTGCACCCGCGCCAAGAGGCCCCCGCCCACGCTCAACTCCTCGCAGCCTTTGTCAAAGCTGCCGTCCACCACATTTGTGTCAAGAAAGCGGCTTAGCCCGGCCCACTGCCCGAAGAGCCACGCCACCCCGGCCACAGCGCCACCCCAAAGCCTGCGGTCCAGCCAGTCGGCCACGCGCGCCCACCAGCGGTAGAAGGCGACGACCGTCACCCCGTAGAACTCATCCACATACAGCCGGCCGCGCAGCCCGGCCCAGGCCCAGGGCGCGGCCTTTTCCAGAATGTCCGGCTCCTCCGGCCGGGGGGCCAGTCCGCCATAAAGCCTCCAGCCTAGCCCCAGCCCGAGAAAAACCACGGCAGTTGAAGTGGCCATCAGCGTCAACAACCCCGGCTCCATGAAGCCGCGCCACGTAAAGCCCGCCGCGCGGTTCTCCAGAAAAGCCCGGAACCACGGCCAGGCCGGCGTTCCGATCAATCCCAGCGCCATCGCGAAGAAGGCCAGAATCCCCAGCGGCAGGGTCATCACCGCTGGGCTCTCCTGCGCCGGTTTGTGCCCCCGCCAGTGGCCAAAGAAGACGTAGGACACCTGCCGCGTCATGTAGAACGCCGTCAACAATGCACCGAAGACCAGCATATAGAAGGGCGTCTTGGCCACGCTCCAGTGCTCAGCCGCCTCCAGAATGCCGTCCTTGCTCCAGAAGCCGGAAAATAGCAGCGGAAAGCCGCAGAGCGCCAGCATTCCCATCGCGTAGGTCAGAAAGGTCAGCGGCATGACGGACCTGAGCCCGCCCATGCGCCGCACGTCCTGCTCGCCGTGACAGCCGTGGATCACCGAACCCGCGCCCATAAACAGCAGCGCCTTGAAGAAGGCGTGGGTCATCAGGTGGAAGAGGCCCACGGCAACGCCGCCCATCCCCAGGCCGGCCATCATGTAGCCCAGTTGCGAGATCGTCGAATAGGCCAGAATGCGCTTGATGTCGTTCTGCGCCACGGCAATCAGCGCGGCAAAAACCGCAGTGAAAGCGCCCACCCAGGTGATCACCGTCAGCGCCGTTGTTGTGCCGCCAGCCAGCGTTCCAGCCTGCGTCAAAACTCTCGTAGCCAGAAGCGGCGCACCAGCGGCCATCAAGGGATAAACCCGCGCAATCAGGAAAACTCCGGCGGCTACCATGGTCGCCGCGTGAATCAGCGCCGAGACCGGCGTCGGGCCCTCCATCGCATCCGGCAGCCAAACGTGCAGCGGGAACTGGCCGCTTTTGCCCGCCGCTCCGGCAAAAATCAACAGACCGATCGCGCCCGCCGCCGTCAGGCCCAGAGCGGCAGGCGCGGCCAGCAATCCGGCCAGCGCGGTGGGCTCAATGGCGCCGGCTCCGTGGTTGTAAAAGAGCAGGGTTCCGGTCTGCGCGAAGAGCCAGACCATTCCCAGCAGGAAGAAAACGTCGCCCACGCGGGTGGTCAGAAAGGCTTTTTTGGCCGCCGCTGCCGCCGCCGGCCTCTCATACCAGAAGCCGATCAGCAGGTAAGAGGTCAGCCCCACCAGTTCCCAGCAGATGAACAGCAGCAGCAGGCTGTTGGCGGCGACCACCCCCAGCATGGCCCCGGCAAAGAGCGAGAGAAAGCAAAAAAAACGGGTGTAGTTCCCGTCGTGGGCCATGTAGCCGATCGAGTAAATAAAGATTACGAGGCTCACAAAGCTGACCATCACCAGCATCACGGCCGAGAGCGGATCGAGCACCCAGCCCAGCTCCACATGGCCCGCGCCAGATGGCGTTCCCACTTGCATCCACGTGAAGTTGACCGTCTCGCGCACGGCCGCTTCATGCGCCCAGCCGCTCACCACGTGCGCGAAGGCCACGAGCGAAAGCAGCAGCGAAAAACTCAGCGCGCCAATAGCCAGAGTGGCGGAAGTCCTGCGCCGTGACCGGCCAAGCAGCGCCGTCACCGCCGCGGCCGCCACCGGCAGGGCGGGAATCAGCCAGAGAATCTCCGCGATGAATGAGGCCGCCAACTGCGGAGTGAATGAAATTGCTTCCTGCATCAGCCTCTCACCCCTTCATCCTGTTGATGGCGTCCAAATCGGTGGTCCGCGCGTGGCGATGGATTTGAATGACCAGCCCCAGCCCCACGGCCGCCTCGGCCGCCGCCACGGCAATCGAGAAGATGGCGAAGATCATCCCCGTCAGCAGCTCCGGATGCGGCCCATAACGCCAGAAGGCAATCAGATTCAGATTGGCCGCGTTCAGCATCAACTCGATCCCAATCAGCACCAGGATGGCGTTGCGCCGGGTCAGCGCCCCGGCCAGGCCGATGGAAAAGAGCAGCGCAGCCACCAGAAGATAGCCTGTCAGCGGCGTCATTCGAGCCCCTCTTTCTCGTGCCCGGTTTTCTCGTGCATCGCCACGATCACCGCGCCGATCAGCGCCACCGTCAGCAGCACCGCCACAATCTCCAGCGGCAGGACGTAACGGCCAGTGAGCGCCCGGCCAATCTGTTCTACGGTGACGGCCGGAGCCGGAGAGACCGTGGAAGCCGAAGTAGCAGCGGTCGCGGGCGCGGCAGCTCTGGGCAGCCGGGGCGCGGAGGCGGCGACCGCCCAGGCGAACACGGCAAAAACTGCCGCCGCCGCCGCGAGCCCCGCCAGCCAGCTTCTGCTGAAGACTCCGCCCTGGGGAGTTTCAGAGCCCCTGGTGAGCAGAATCGCGAAGACCACCAGGATGGCCACTGCCCCGATGTAGACCAGAATCTGCGCAAAACCGGCAAACTGCGCGTCCAGATTCAGAAAAAGCAGCGCCAATCCGGCAAAAGCCAGGGTCAGCGCCAGCGCGCAATGCACGGTGTTCTTCAAGAGCACAGCCGCCAGGCCGCCAGCCACGGTCAGCGCCGCAAGCAGATAGAAGATCAGGCTCATCGACCGCACCTCCTTTCTTTGACTGCAGAAAAACTCCTATCAGCCAGGGATTCCTCCGCTTTGAAAGGGCGTGGCTTTAGCCACGTCGCTGAATAGGTAAAAAGATGATTGGGCTTTAGCCCCTGAGGGAATCTATTTTGAACAACTAGCATTCCCTCGGCGGCTAAAGCCGCATTCGCATTGAGCACATCTGCGGCACGGCTAAAGCCGTGCCCTTTCAAAACCGCAACTTCTCCACAACTTTTCTTTGGCCGCTCCCCTATAAACTCACTCCGCATAGCGATAGCTCCTTGGTCCGAAGTGTTCCCGGCGCATTTCCATCCGGGCCATCACCACGTAGGCCACCACGAGAATCGCCGTGCAGAAGACCCAGCGCTCCCACCCCTCGCCCAGAAACCTCCACAGCGCGGCCACCAGAAGATTCAGAAGGGTCATCGGCAGGACAAACTTCCAGGCAAAGTTCATCAACTGGTCCTGACGAAGCCGTGGCAGCGTTCCGCGCAGCCAGATGAAGACGAAGATCGAGAGCATTAGCTTGGAGAAGAACCAGATCCACGAGGGGACCCAGGTCAGGAAGGAAAAGGGCGCCGACCATCCGCCCAGAAACAGCGTCGCGCCCAGCCCGGAGATGGAGAACATGGCCAGGTACTCGCCCAGGAAGAAGAGCGCGAATTTGAAACCCGAATACTCGGTGTGGTAGCCGGCCACCAGCTCCGACTCGCCCTCGGGCAGATCGAATGGCGAGCGGTTGGTCTCGGCGGTAGTGGCAATGGCGTACATCAGAAAACCCGCCAGCCCCCAGGGCGTGAAGATGTACCAGTGAGGCAAGCCCCAGGTGTACTGGTTCTGCGCCGCGACGATTTTGGTCAGCGAGAGCGAGCCGGCCATCATCACCACCACCACGCTGGACAGCAGCAGGGCCACCTCGTAGCTGATCATCTGCGCCACCGCGCGCATGGCGCCCAGCAGCGAATACTTGTTGCGGCTCGACCAGCCGGCCATGAAGATCGCCAGCTCGGTCGATGTACCCATGGCGAAGTAAAACAGCAGGCCGGCGTCCACGTCCACCAGCACCATGTTGCGCCCCATGGGCTCGACCGCAAAGCCCATGAAGACGGTCACCACCAGCACCAGCGGCGCCAGGAAATGCACCACCCGGTCGGCGCTCGCGGGGACGATGTCCTCCTTGGTCAGCGACTTGATGCCGTCGGCCAGCGGCTGCAAGAGCCCCAGCGGACCCACGCGGTTGGGGCCAATCCGGTTTTGTATCCGGCCCAGTCCCTTGCGTTCGAGAACCGTGGTCAGGGCAAAAAGCACCGGAAAAAGACCGACGATAGCCGCTACGCACAGTACGACGCCCGCCGCCGGCTGCCAGGAGGCGGGCAGAAAGCCCACCAGCCACTCTTTCAGCAAAACGAAGACCTGGTCTGAGGTTTCGATGAGGGGCCTGGCGATCATCGGCGGCCCTCCTGGTCCGGCTGTTTCTGGGAGGCGACTTCGGCAGCAGCTTTGGCCGCGTCAGAGGCGGCTTTGGCCTCAGCTTCACCGGTAGCGGCCTTGGCCACGCCGGTTTCCTCAGCAGCCTTGGCGGCGCCCACACCCTCGGTCGTCTTGGCTGCACCAGCTTCTCCGGTAGTATTGGCTGCGGCGGCTTCGGAAGCGGCTTTCGCTTGGGCAGCTTCGGCAGCGGCTCTGGCAGCCTCCGCTGCGGCTTTGGCCTTTTCCTCGGCCTTGGCCTTTTCCCCGGCCAGCCGCGCGTCCACCTCGGCCGCCCCGGCGGGATGAATCCGGTGGTAGTACTCGTTCGGCTTGACCAATTGATCCAGGTTCAGCAGCAGCCCGCCGAAGCGGTCCCCGGTGCTCAGTTCAAACTCTGTGTTCATCTTGATGGCGTCGAAAGGACAGACCTCGACGCAGATCTGACAGCTCATGCAGACGGAAATGTCGATCTCGAAGCGCACCGGGTAATTCTGCGGCTTGCCGACAAAGTCCGGCTTCTTGTCGCTGCTCTTCACGATGAAGATGCACTGGGGCGGGCACTCCTTCTCGCAGATCTGGCAGGCGACGCAGCGCAGCCCGGCCAGCGGGTCCTCGCCGTCGTAGACGAGGAAGGGAAAGACGCGCGCCGCCTCGAACGGGGCAATCCTCTGCTCCGGGTACTCGACCGTGGTCAGCCGCTCGGCCGAGACAAAGCTGCCGAAAAAGTTCCGCGCCGTCTCCGCCAGCCCTTTCAGAATTCCCTCGCCAAACAAGTTGCCCCTCCCAAGTAGACAGTTAACGGTTACCGTCAAAAAACTGACAACTGTAAGCTGTCGGCTGTTAGCTGCCTCACCGGTCCACCTCTCCCAGCACAATGTCCACCGAGCCGGAGATCAGCACCACGTCGGCCACGCTGTGGCCCAGGCACATATCCTCGAGAATCGTCAGGTTGATCAGGCTCGGCGGTCGCACACGGTAGCGGTAGGGGTTCGGCCCGCCGTCCGAGATCAGATAAAAGCCCAGTTCGCCCTTGGGCGCCTCGATCCGCCCGTAGGCCTCGCCCGGCCGGGGGCGGAAGTTGCGCAGCTTCAACCTGGGGTCCATCACCGGCCCCTCGGGAATCTCCCTGAGAGCCTGCTCCAGAATCTTGACCGACTCGCGCATCTCCAGCAGACGCACCATGAAGCGGTCGTACACGTCCCCGTGCTCGCCCAAGGGCACGCGGAAGCTGAAGCGGTTGTAGATGCCGTAGCCATCCACCTTGCGAATGTCGTAACCCACGCCCGAGGCGCGCAGCATGGGGCCGGTGACCCCGGCGTTGATGGCCAGTTCCGGCCGGAGAATGCCCACTCCCTGGCAGCGGGCCATCAGAATCTCATTCGCGGCCAGCAGCCTTTCGAACTCGTCCACAAACCCCGGCAGAGCCTTCACGCGGGCGCGCGTCTTCTCCAGCCAGGCGGGCGAGGCGTCCACGCGGCAGCCCCCGAAGCGCATATAGTTGCACATCATGCGCGCCCCGGTCAGCTCCTCGAAGAGATCCAGAATCTTCTCCCGTTCGCGGAAGGCGTACATCAGCGGCGTGCCGCTGGCGCCCATCTCCTGAATCAGGAAACCGATCGAGGAGGCGTGGTTCTGGAAGCGCGTCAGCTCGGCCAGGATCACCCGCAGGTACTCGGCCCGCTCGGGAACCTGCTGCCCGGCCAGCTTTTCGACCGCCAGCGCGTAGGCCCAGTTGTTGCTGAGCGAACAGAAGTAATCCAGCCGGTCAGTGTATGGCATCGAGGACAAATAGCTCTGGCCTTCGCCCAGTTTTTCGTGGTTGCGGTGCAGGTAGCCGAAGACCGGCCTGAGCCGGACTACCCGCTCCCCGTCGAGGGCCACGTCCATGCGGAAGACCCCGTGCGTCGAGGGGTGGTGCGGCCCCATGGAGACTTCCAGCAGCTGGCTGTCGCCGTCAATCTCCATCCGCTGCGGACGGTTCCAGTTCTCCGGCCTCTCCAGCCTTTCACCAGCGGCGGCCGAATGAATCCGCGATTCGCTCATGCGCCCGCCTCCGTTCCCTGCCGCGCTTCCGGCTGAGCGACGGCCTCGGCCGGTGACGCTGCCGCCCCACCGCTTACTGCCTGCTCTGCCGCCGCCAGCTCTGCCGCCGACTGGTGCGCCAGCGCCCGTTCGAGCACCCGGTCGTGCGCCGTGGGCTCGTACTCGAAGTCGTCCGGCTCCACGTAATCCCGCCGCATGGGATGGTTCTTGAAGCCCGGCCACATCAACAGCCGCCGCAGGTCCGGATGGCCGGTGAAGACGATCCCGTAGAGGTCGAAGACCTCCCGCTCCTGGAACTCGGCCGACCGCCAAATGGGCGTCAGCGAGGGCAGCTCCACCTGGTCCGTCCGGTTCACCGTTCTCATGCGAAGAACCACCGGCCCGTGCTTTCTGGCCACCGAATACAGGTGATAGACTGCCTCCAGAAACCCCGGCTCGAAGCGTTTGACGGTCTCCTCGACCATCTCTTCGACGGTTTGCTCCGCGCCGTCCACCAACTTGGTCACGGTGCGCGTCACCGGCAACGTCTCCTCGATCTCCCGGTCCAGCCAATCGACGCCGGTCACATTGGAGAGAAAATCCAGCGCCAGTTCGGCGTCGTCGCGCAAAAACCTCGCCACCTCGACCGCATGGCCGGGCTCGATTCGGAGCGAGTGCTGCCCGGAGGGGCTGGGATTGGGCACAACCTCGACTCCCGCGCCCGCAACGGCCGCCTCGATGGCCGCCCTGATCTCTTCCACCGTCTTCATCAGCGCTTCACCTTGGGCGCGCTCCAGACGCCGGGATTCGATGCCGGCTCCAGGTCGTGCTCTCCATAAACAGGCACCGGAAACTCGCCTCGCGCCCCGGCATCCAGGTGGCGCGGACGGCCCTCCCCGGTCAAAGGCTGGCCGTCAATCTTCTTCTGCAACGTCATGAAGGCGTGGATCAGCGCCTCAGGCCGCGGCGGGCAGCCGGGAATGCACACGTCCACCGGAATGTAACGGTCGATGCCCTTCAGCACGTTGTAGCCCTGTTTGAAAGGCCCTCCACTGATGGCGCAGGCCCCCATGGCGATCACGTAGCGCGGGTCGGCCATCTGGTTATAGAGCCTCACCACGGCCGGGGCCATCTTCTTGGTCACCGTCCCGGAGACGATCATCAGGTCGGCCTGGCGCGGCGACGGCCGGAAGACCTCGCCCCCGAAGCGGGCCAGATCGTAGCGCGCCATGGTGGTGGCGATCATCTCGATGGCGCAACAGGCCAGGCCAAACTGCATCGGCCAGAGGGAGCTGCGCCGGCCCCAGTTATAAAGCTCCTCGAGGGTCGTCACGAAGATCCCCTGCCGCCCCAGTTCGGTCTTCAGCGCTTCATCCATCGTCGCTGCGCTCCCGTTAGCTTCTAGCTGCTAGAAGCTGTTTTTACCCCCAGGTCAGCACGCCCTTGGCCCAGGCCCAGGCCAGCCCCTCGACCAGCAGCAGCACAAAAACCAGCATTGCGGCGCAGGCCGCGGCCCCCAAGCCGCTGAAAGCCACCGCAAAAGGCAGCAGAAAGACCGACTCCACGTCGAAAACCAAAAAGATGATGGCGTAAAGGTAGTAGCCCGAGTGGAACTGCATCCAGGCGTCGCCCTTCGACACCAGCCCGCACTCGTAAATGGCGTTCTTCACCGCATTCGGCTTGGCTGGCGAGAAGAGCTTCGCCCAAGCCCGCGCCAGCGCCAGTGGAGCCAGCACGAAGGCCACGGCCGCCACGAAAAGAACCGTCAGAGAGAAGTAGGGATTCGAGGCCATCTTCGAAAAGAGAATCCTCCACACACACCGTACCAGTTTCGATGGCGGCGGGGGCGAAAAGATGCGCCCGCCGCCGCCGGCCACTCCATTTTCTCCCTGTTAGTCCCACTCTGTGATCTGTTCGCGGCAGATTTTCCGGCCGCCGCGGCTACCGTGGAAAGCATTCCACGAACGCGGCCGGGGTACCGCGAGAACTTAAATAAATTGCTGAATTGTCTGGCAATTTGATGCGGGAAGCAGTAATCGCTTCCTACCACGGAGACAAAAAGGCCTCCCATCTGGGAGGCCCTGAAGTTTAAATCGCCGAATTGGCTCTAGCGCGGACGAAGCGCCTTGATGGCCTCCGGCAGCCGCTCTTCGAGCAGACGGGCGCGCTCGACCGCAATGCCGCCCAGGTAGGATGGAGCCGGCGTGGTGGTCAGCACCAGCACCAGCGCGATCACCGAGAAGCAGAGCCCGGCAATCCCCGCCGAAACAAGCATATGGTAGGTGTCGGCGATGTCCAAGCCGAAGACGTTGAAGGCTACGTGCTCCAGCGGCTTGATGTGCTTGAGAACCGCCAGCGCAAAGAGGAAGAAGAAGACCGCCAGTGAGGTTAAAACGGCCAGCGTCGCGTCCAGGCCGCGGTGGAAACGCTGCCGTGCGCGGCAGTGGGGGCATTCGGCGAAATGCTGCTCGTAGTCCTTGCGCATCTCCGGGAAGATCCCCGAGATGTCATACCGCCAGCTTGCCAGGATGGCGCCTACGACTCTATCCGTGCATTGGGTTGCTGCCATAAATGTGAAGACTCACTTTGCAAAGGAGGTGTTCCACCGCCACGTACTAGCGCGGCTCAGCTGGCAACGGAAAAGCTCAGCACTCCCCTTCCAGTTTACCTGATACAGAGTGACGTCTGTACTGTATTATTCTAGCTCAGATTACCTAAAAGTAAATAGAAGAGAGCGGTTCATGTTGCATGGCCAGCAATAGTTTATTGGCCAGAAGGCTCGCCCGGCCTAGCAGCGCGCGCTCGGCGGTGACCTGCACCAGTTCGGGAAGGTTATTGCTTTCAGATAGATGCGCCAGGATCACGTAAGCCGCCTGGCCGTCGTAGCCACCTTCGAGAAACTCCGCCGCCGCCTCGTTCGACAGGTGGCCCACGCGCGAGAGCACACGCTGCTTGACCGCCCAGGGGTAGGGGCCGTCGCGCAGCATTTCCAGGTCGTGGTTGGACTCGAGCAGCAGCAGGTCCAGGCCCTGGAGCTGCGCTCTCACATTGGGCGGAACGTAGCCCAGATCGGTGGCAAAGCCCATCCGCACCCCCTCGGCGCCGAAAACAAATCCGACCGGATCGGCGGCGTCATGGGGGACGGTAAAGGGGCTGACGGCAACGTCGCCGATCTCGAAGGGCTCGCCAGCGGCAAAGTACTCGAGCCCCGGCAGCCAACTGGGGTCTTCCTTACGCGAGGGCGGACGCGAAGAATCCTGTTCGAAGGCCGTCCCGGTTGCCAATTCCAGCTCAGAAGCCTCTCCCGGCGAGGGTGAAACGGGAACGGGCTCCGCATCGAATGCCTCCGCCTCATCGGTTTCGTCGGGCTCGCCCTCGTCGCTGGCGGAGACCTCGGCCTCGGCCTGGCGCTCGGCGGCCTGGCGGCGCGTCTGCTCCAGCCATTGCTCATAGGTCATTTGCCGGCGCGGCGAGAGCCAGCGCATCCAGGCGCGGTGCGTGCCCTCGGTGAAGTAGACCGGAATGCCCAGCTTGCGCGCCGTCACGGCCAGCCCATTCACATGGTCGGAGTGCTCGTGGGTGATGAGAATAGCGTCCAGCGTCTCCGGCTCCTCGCCCACGAGGCGCATCCGCCGGAAGAGCTCACGGCAGCTCAACCCGCAATCGACCAGAATCCGCGTCCGCCCGCCGGAGAGAACCGCCGCATTGCCCTTCGACCCCGACGCCAGTACCGTGAAACGCACCATCTTCTGAGAATACCGCGCGGGGCTGTGGATGGGCGCTTTGAAAGGGCGCGGCTTTTCGGGGAAAAGACTGCCGACAGGCCGGAATAGCAGGGTTCACAGCCGTTCTTCGGGCAAACTGGCCGGAATCTCGATCGAGACCAGCGTGCCGCGGCCGGGAGTGCTGACAACGCTGAAGCGGGCCTGATTGCCGTAGAGAACCTCCAGGCGCTCGCGCACGTTTTTCATGCCGATGCCCGCGCCGGGGCGGCGGAGCGCCGAGGCTGGCCGGTTGCCCATGCCGACGCCGTCGTCGGCCACCTCGATCAGCACGCGGTCGCCTTCCAGGCGGCTGCGCAGGGTGACGGTGCCGCCGTGGATGCGCGGCTCCAGTCCGTGCTTAATGCTGTTTTCGATCAGCGGCTGGAGCAGAATGCTGGGCACTAAAACTCCTAATGTCCGCGGATCGATCTGCTTTTCCACCTTCAGCTTGCCAGCGCCGAAGCGGACCACCTCGATGTCCAGGTAGTCGTCGGTAAATTTCAGTTCCTCGCTCAAGGGCACGTAGGTGTCGTGGTCCTTGAGCAGGGCGCGAAGAATGTTGGCCAGCTTGACGATCATCTCGCGGGCCAGCTCCGGCTTCAGCCGCACCAGCGAAGCGATGGAGTTGAGCGTGTTGAAGAGGAAGTGCGGATTGATCTGCCGTTGCAGGGCGTCGAGCCGGGCCTCGAGCAGCAGGCGCTTCTGCTCTTCGAGCTTCAGTTCGATGCGCAGCGCATTCCAGACCTTGAGCACAATGCCCACCACAATGGGCGCGCTGAGCCAGACCAGCGCCGCCAGCCACCATTGGCCAGCCACCAGCGCAAAGAGGCGGTGGGGAAAGGCGTGGGCCACCCATTCGCGAATCATCTCCATGGCGACGATCAGGACCAGCAGCAGAATCTGGCGGTCGATGCGCGGCTGGCGCAGGTTGCGGCGCACCCAGCGGTAAAGGCTCAGATCGACGAAGGGCGTGAAGGACCAGATCTCCTCGGTCTCTACAAAGCGGCCCAGCAAGCCCGCCGCCAGGCCCAGCGCGAGGTTGAAGGGCAAGGCGAGAAATTCGTGGTGAAAGAGCGCGGGCGCTGAGAGTACCGCCCCGCCCAGCATGGCCCACTCCGGCCCCACCAGCAAACCCAGCAGAACGACCGCTTCAAAGGAGATGTCGGCGGCCAGGAAGTTGGGCACCGCGATCCGAATCCACACACCCAGCGTGAGCGGCACCAGGAAGAAGGCCACCAGGGCCGCAGTCTGACGGCGGCGGCGGCGCTCGGCAAAGAGCAGCCGCTGAAAGGTGCGCGACCGCGCCAGAGCGCTGGCCACCGCCGCGGCTACGCCCAGCTTGACCAGCAGCGTGATGAGAATCAGCTTGTCGTCGGCCACGCTTTCACTCTATCGCGCCACGGACCGGAAGAGCCAATCTGGCGGACGCAGTCTGGACCGCGTCCGCCCACCAGCCCTCAGCGCGGCGCGTCCCGGTGCAGCGCCTTCACCTGGTAACCGGCGCGCTGGAGGGCCGCGGCCATCTCCTCGACCATCATCACGCTGCGGTGCTGGCCGCCGGTGCAGCCGAAGGCCACGGTCAGGTAGCTTTTGCCCTCCTCGACGTAGTGCGGCAGCAGGTAGAGCATCAGGTCCGTGACCCGGTCAAGAAACTCCTGAGTCTGCGGAAAGCCGCGAACATAGGCGGCCACCTTGGGGTCCAGGCCGGTCAGCTTGCGAAACTCCGGCACAAAGTGGGGATTGGGCAGAAAACGCACATCGAAGACCATGTCCGCGTCCAGCGGCACGCCGTTTTTGAAGCCGAAGCTCACGCAACTGACCAGCAAGCGGCTGCTCTGGCCCTCGTTGCCGAAGCGAGCCTGGATGTGGGCGCGCAATTCGTGGACGTTGAAGTTCGAGGTGTCGATCAGCGTATCGGCGACGTTGCGGATGGGGTCCAGCAGTTGCCGCTCCTCGACGATGGAGCGGGAGACCGTCTCCTGACGGCCCAGGGGATGCGGCCTGCGGGTCTCGGAGTAGCGCCGCACCAGCACCGCGTCCTGCGCGTCGAGAAAAACCACGCGCGTGTGCAGCAGCATCTTCACCCGCTTGAGAATCTCCGGCAGGAGGTCCAGAGTCAGGCCCTCGCGGACATCGACCACGATCGCCGCGTTCTGAATGTCGGCGGATTTTTCCACCAGCGCGGCAAAATCCGGCAGCAGCTCCAGGGGCAGATTGTCGACAGCATGAAAGCCCAGATCCTCGAAGGCCTTGAGCGCCGAGGCCTTGCCCGCGCCGGAGATGCCCGTGACGATGACCAGCTCCTTGCCGGGCTTCTCCGGCCGCTCCACAGGCTGAGCGGGCTGAGGGGCGGAACTGTCTCCAGGCGCGTGGCGGGAAGGCGTCATGGGCACATCGTACACCGAAAGGCGGCTCACGCGCACCGAAAGGCGGCTCACGCACTCTGTGCTCCGAGCAGCGTCTGTGCGCGCCAGCCTGAGGGCTGCGTCGGATTTCCCGTTCACGCTGCCGATTCAGGCTGCCGGCTCAGGCTCAGGAGGCAATAAAGGGTACGGGCCGAGGCCCGTACCCTTTACGCATCCTCGAGTTTTGGACAGGTTTTAAGGCAGCTCCACCAGCTCCATCTGGCCATTGCGGCGGCGATACAGCACAAACAGTTCTCCGGATGGATTGCGGAAGATCAACAGGTCGCGGTCGCGGGAATGGACGTCCTTTACCGCCTCCTCAATGGTCATCGCCTTGACGGCGATAGCCTCATCGCTGGAGACGATGTGCGGCTCAACAGCCACCTTGGGGACGCGAACAGGTTTTTCCTCCGCGGCTTCTTCCTCCGGCCGGGCGGCGCGCGCTTTGGACCGCGTGACCGGAGGCGCGGTGAGCACCTTCTCCCCCTTGGGCAGCCGCTTGCTCTCGATTCGCCGGTCTCGATGGCGACATACCTGGCTTTCGGCGCGCTCGATGGCCTGGTGCAGCGCCAGCGTCATCGTCTCGCCCTGACCCTCAGCCGCAAAAGTCTGCTGCCGGGCCTTGATGGTTATCTCGACAATCTTCAGACGCTGCTGCCGCTTCTGCGCGCTGAACGTAATGCTGGCGCTCGCAGTCTTGCCCAAAATGCGGGCAATCCGTTCCATCCCCTCTTCGGCCTGTATGCGCAGCGCCTTAGAGACTCTTACTTGTCTGGCGGTGAACTCCACTTCCATGGTCAGCCTCCGCTTCTTCTTCTCGCAGCCGGAATTTCTGGCTGGAGACTACGGATTCTACAGCATTTGCCGGCACTGCGTACGAAGAATTAGCGACCTGACTTTATTTCACCAGCAGGCCAGTGCCACAAGGCCCTGATGGGCGAAAATTTGTCCCGGTTCCGGAAGCTTTGCTTCAGGCCGGTGACTTTATACCTCTACGATCCTCCGGACTGTCCGCCATGAACCTTTATTGTTGTCCACTACTGACCCTCCTGGCTATCCGCTGCTGACCCTCCGCACTGACCATCGATGAGCTATTCTCGGCAAGCCCCCCAGCGAAAGAGTTCACCGCGCCACCGGGAGTAGACTGCGGTCAAGGGCTTTCAGCCCTTCGCCGCAAGGCCACCGGAGGAGTAGCGGTTATGAGCCGAATTACAGTTGACGAAAGCCTGTGCCAGAAAGATGGGGCCTGCGTGGCCGTTTGCCCAGCCAGAACTCTCGCTCTCAATGAGCAGGGATTTCCCGAGGAGGTGCCCGGCAGCAGTTGCATTCTCTGCGGACACTGCGTGGCCGTCTGCCCCCATGAAGCGCTGACGCTCACCGCCCTGCCGAAGGGAGATTTTCTGCCAGCCTGCAAGGAGCGGCCCGCTCCGGCCTTGATGGACGGATTCCTGATGAGCCGGCGCTCCGTGCGGGCCTTCAAGAACAGGCCGGTCGCCAGGAAGACTTTGGAGGCGCTGCTCGAAGTGGCCCGGCGCGCTCCGACGGCCTCCAACTCCCAGAAACTGCATTGGATCGTCGTCGAAGATAGAGCCAAGGTTTATGCCCTGGCGCAGGAGACGGTGAACTACCTGCGAAGTTCGGAATTCAATCCGGCGATAATCGAGCAATGGGATAAAGGTTACGACTTTGTCCTGCGCGGAGCCCCCACGCTCGTGGTGGCCTCAGCGCCGGCCGATTACGGCTGGGGCAAACAGGATTGCGCCATCGCCCTGACCTTTCTTGAACTGGCGGCGGAGGCGCGCGGCCTGGGCGCCTGCTGGGCCGGCTACCTGACCCGCATCGCCGCCCTTCATGCTCCGCTCCGCCAGGCGCTGCGGCTGCCCGAGGGCTACACCGTCTGCGGCGGCCTCATGCTCGGCGAAGGCCTGTATTCGTATGCGCGCATACCGCCCAGAAAACCGCTCAGCGTGCAATGGATTTAGAGCAAAAGGGCTAAAGAGTCTCTGAATAAGTCGATGTTTTGAAAGGGCACGACTTCAGTCGTGCCGTAAACGCGACAAAATAATGGTGGGCTTTAGCCCCTGAGGAAATGATCGGTGTGGATTAGGACTTAATCAGAGGTTCCCACAATTGTTCCAGGCTTGGCTCTACTCATCGCGGCTACGGCGCTGATGGGTCGAGGGAATGCGCATATCCTCGCGGTACTTGGCCACGGTGCGGCGGGTCAGTTGAATGCCCTGGGCCTTGAGCATCGCGGCCAACTGGTCGTCGGTCAGCGGATGGCGCGGATTTTCCTCGTCGATCAGCTTGCGAACCTTACGCTTGAGCACCAGGAGCGGCGTGTCGGCACCCTCCGGGCCATTCGAGCCTTCAGTGAAGAAGAAGCGCAGCTCGAGAACGCCCTGCGGGGTGTGCGCGTACTTGTTGGCTACCGCGCGGCTCACCGTCGAGGGGTGAACCCCAATCTCTTCGGCCACTTCCTTGATCATCATCGGCCTGAGGGCCTCGATGCCGCGATCGAGGAACTCCTGCTGGCGGCGCACAATCACTTCGCAGGTCCGCAAAATGGTGCTCTTGCGCTGGGCGATGTTGCGCATCAACTGCACGGCGGAGCGGAAGCGCTCCTTCACATAGTCCTTGACCTCTTTATCGGTGCCTTCGGAGGTCAACATGCGCCGGTAGCGCTGGCTGAGCCGCAGGCTGGGCATATCCTCCTCATTCATCGAGACCACCCACTCGCCGCCCCGCTTGATGAAGACCACGTCAGGCTCAATCAGCCGCGTCTGCTCGCGGTTGTACTGGCGGCCGGGACGAGGGTCGAGGGTGCGGATGAACTCGATTGCGGCATGAGCCTCGGTGGGGGAGATCTGCGCCGCCCGCGCCAGATCCTTCACATCCCGCTTCTGCAACAGGGGCAGGTGCCGGTCCACGATCAGCTGGGCCACCTCCATGCTGCGCCGCCGCTCATCGAGGCGCGCCTCGGCCTCGGCGCGGAAGCCGCGATGGGGATCATCCTCGTCCGGCGCGTCCAATTTGTCCGCCTGCCGGGCATACAACTGGGCAAACTCATGCTGCTGGGCAGCAATCTGGATCAGCAGGCACTCGCGCAGATCGCGGGCGCCTACCCCGGCCGGATCGAGCTGCTGCACCAGGTCGATGCCGCGGCGCAACAAGCCGGCGACCGAATCGATCTCCAGCTCCGGCCCCTCCAGGGAACTGGCGAAGGCCGCCGCCAGCTCATCCTCGCTGCCCGCCAGGTAGCCGTCCTCGTCCAGATTGCCGATGACGAACTCGACCGCGTCGCGCAGGCCGGGATCGAGCGTCAGAGCTCCCAGCTGCCACGCCAGGTGATCGGCCAGAGTCGTAGGTTGGGAGAGAAAGTTTTCAAACGAGGGCTTTTCGTTCTCTTCGTACTCCGGCTGCGTGCGATAGCCGGGGTCCAGGTACTCCTGAAAGTACGATCCGAAGTCGATCTCGTTGAAGGGATCCTTGGGCGGGGCCGCGGGTTCTTCGATAATGCTGCGCTCCAGACGCTCCTCGACGGGCCGCTCCAGGCGTTCCTCGCGCCCCGCGACCTCATCCAGCATCGGAACCGTCTCGTCAATTTCCTCCAGGACGGGATTTTCCACCATCTCGGCATCGATCATCTCCTTCAGCTCGAGCTTGTTGAGCGCCAGCACGCTCACCATCTGCATCAGGCCCGGAGTCAGGACCTGGCGTTGAGCGACCTTGAGACTTAATTTGGGTTGCAGCAGCGCCATAAATGGAACTCGATTCCCGTTTGGACTCACCGCCAGTGTACCGGGGTGAGGAAAAAGCTAAAGGGTAAAATGCCGAAGGCTGAACCAGCCGTTCCAGATTGGGCAGCGCTCAATCCGGGACTCTCACTCTGAAATTCTTTCAAGATTTTAGCCGATGTGGAGGTTGGCGAAAGCCGACCTGCCGCCAAAGCCCGCCCTCGTCTGCTCCACGGGAAATCCGCATCAGCTCAGGGTGAAACCCTCCCCCAGGTAAACCCGCCGCACCTCCACGTCGTTGCCCAGTTCATGCGGCGTGCCGGCGCGGAAAATCCTCCCTTCGGCGATAATATACGCCCGGTCGGTTACGCTCAACGTCTCGCGCACGTTGTGGTCGGTGATCAGGATTCCGATGCCGGCGGACTTCAAATCGAAGATGATTTTTTGCAGTTCGAGCACGGCGATGGGGTCGATGCCGCTGAAGGGCTCGTCGAGCAGGATGAAGTTGGGCTGGATGCACAGCGCGCGCGCAATCTCCACCCGGCGGCGTTCGCCGCCCGAAAGCGCATAGCCCATGGTGGTGCGAATATGGCCGAGATTGAGCTGATGAATCAGCCGCTCGGTCCGCGCACGGCGCTCCCGTACGTCCAGCGGCTGCGCCTCCAGCACCGCCATGATGTTGTCCTCGACCGTCAGCTTGCGGAAGACCGAGGGCTCCTGGGGCAGGTAGCTGATGCCGAAGTTGCGCGCGCGCAGGTACATCGGCACCCGCGTGATCTCGGTCTCGTCGACCAGCACGCGCCCGGTCTCGGGCGCTACCAGGCCCACGATGATGTAAAAGCTGGTGGTTTTGCCGGCGCCGTTCGGCCCCAAAAGGCCCACCACCTCGCCGCGCGAGATCCTCAGATCGACGCCGCGGACCACCTGCCGCCCCTTGTAGCTCTTGCCGATTCCCTCGGCGATCAATGTGTCCATCAGGCTTGCTTTCGCCGCCCTTTCCAGCTCTCTTTTACGGCCTCATTCATTTCGGCGCCGTGGTTTCTGTCCTGGTCTTTTGCCGGCCGCCTTCGACACGGACGCTATCGTCGCGTTCCTGGAAGATCAAAGCCTCGCCGGAGACCGTTCCCCGCGCCGGATCGGTCATTTTTGGAGGTTTGGCGGCGGTTCCGGTCAAAACGTACTCGCCCGTGGCGCTGGTGTAGAACAACTGCTCGCCGGTTCCGCGCCGGCCCTCGCTGGTCAGCACTACGTGGCCGCGGGCCGTCATGCTCTCGACCTGCGCCTGTCCCTGAACCTGTCCCTGGGCTTGGGCTGGGCCTTGGCTATCCTTCCTGCCCGGATTTTCGCCCGCCGGAGCAAGCCTCACCTCAACCTCATTCGAGGTCGAGGCCGCGGTTGCGCTTTCGGCCACCACCGTACCCAGAACGCCGCTCCGCATCACCGCCTCGCGCTCCAGGTCGGAGTACTTCAGGTCGCCGCCGCGCACCCGGATCACCGAAGGCTGATTAGCTCTCCCCTGTCCCTTGCCCGGTTCCCTGCCTGCGCCGCTGCCCGTCTTCACGCCGGCTCCTGATGCCGATTCCGCCCCGGCCGCACTCACCAGCACGGCCCGCACCGGCTCGGCCGCGTTCGCCGTACTGGCCAGCAGCGTCCGCCGCTCCCGGTCGAGTACAATCGTTGGCGCGGCCACCGAGTTGCCCTGCTGCCAGAGTCGCGCCTGACCGCGGAAGGTGACCTCGCCGGTCGCCTGATGCAACTTAGCCTCGGCTGCCACCGCGTGCGCCGGACCGTGCCCGCCTAGCGCCACAAGCCCCTGGCCGTCCGCGGGCTTGGCCGCCCGGACGCTACTCGCCCTACCCGCGTCCATCCAGCTCGCCTTAACGTTGCCGCGCGCAAAAGCGTCGCCCAGGGCCCGCGAGACGTCTACCTTGTCGGCGGTAAGCTGCAAAGCGCCGTCTTCCACCCGCGGATTCAGCGTCATGCGCAGCCATTCGCCCGCGCCCGTGTAATCCGCGCGGCCCGAGGTGGCCCGCAACGAAGCCGGCGGCGGCGCGCCGGGCCTAGCCACAGGCTGCTGCGTCAGCACTACATGGCCTTCGACCGTGCCCGTCTGAATCTGCGCCTCGGAGTCTGCACCGGATTTCGCCCCCGGCGCTGAACCCGCCTTCGCCGGAGCCGCAAAATGCGCCTCCAGCCGGTCGCCCGTGGTGGTCTGCCGGGTTCCCGTCGCGGTAGTCTCCTCGATGCTGGCCGCTCCAATTCCGTTTAGGTCGGTCAACACCGAACCCGGCCCGAACTCGCCCGTCAACTCGCTGGCGGAAAGCCGGGAAGGCACCACCGCCTCTTTGCCGCGCTGACTCTGGCTGGCGACCACCACGCCGCCGGTCCCGTGAACCGAGGCCAGTTCGACCTGCCCATGAGCGGAACTGCGAAACTCCAGGTCAGCCACGGGCGAGCGCCAGTGGCGACTCAGATGTAGCGGCTGACCGGCCGCCTGGCTCTGCTCCTCGCTGTCCATCGCCACGCCCCGCTCCAGATGCGCGTGGCGCAAACGGCCCTGCGCGGTGAATTCCAACTCCGCGGCGGGCGCGCTTCCGTGCACCTGCCGCCGCCCGCCTCCATGGCTCAACTGGCTCACCGAGTCCATCGCAACCCCGCCCACGAGGCGGCCGTGGCGGGGCTGATTGTGCTCATCGAAATCCAACTGCCCGGTGGGCGCCGCCAGATGGCCACCCGTTGGGGTCGTCAGCGTAAATCCGTTCATCGCATCCAGCCGGGCGGCCGATCCGTCCTCGCGGAAGAGAATCTTCGCGTCGGCGGCTGTGGCTTCCTCGCCCTGGTAAACGGCCGTGGCCGCGCGCAGGCGGCACAACTGGCTCTCACGCTCGAACTCCGCGTGCTGGGCGTGAACCTGGACCGTCCCGGCCCCATGCCACGTCGTCAGCTCCACTGCCCGGTCCAGCACCAGCAGCCCCTGCGAGGAGTCGTAGGTAGCTCCCATCGAGCTGCCGCTTCCCTGCTCCATGGAAAAATCCACATGCTCGGCGGTGGTCGCCACGCCGCTCTTTTGGTTGAAGGTAAGCCCGCTGGTCTTCACGTGAATCTGGCCGCGCGCGGCAATTTCAGCGGCCGTGGCCACCGGGGAGTTCTTCGCTTTGCCGCTCACCGCCTGGCTGGCGGTCGCCTTGGGGGCCACGGCTGGCGCTACGCCCGGCCGCATCAGCGTAATCTCCACCGGCCCGGTGGCCTTGGCCAAACCCGTCTGCTGGTCGTACTCGAACTCCTTGCCCTCGATGCGGTCCACGCGGCTGCCGTCCGCGCCATAAAGCTCGATCCTCACGTCGTGCAAGAGAGCATTGCCCCGCTTCAGTTCGACCACCTTCGAGGCGTGAATCTTGAAGAGCGTGTGGCCGCCGTGCGCCTGCGTGTAGGTGACGCCGTTGGCCTCCTGCTGGATTTCAATCCCCAGCCGCTGAGGCAGGTCGCGGCGGTTGAAGGGATTCTTCCCCTTGCCCACGGCCAAAAACGCCACCACCGCCGCCAGCAGCAGTACTCCCGCCACCAGCACCAGCGTCCGCATCCGCTCGATTGTGAACCGCACCGTCAGTTCGCTCCCCCCAGCCGTGCCGACAATCGGGCCGCCAGCCGCTCCGCCAGACTCTCGCCCAGTTCGCTCCACAAGAGGCGCGCCGTGGCTCCCGAGGCCTTCTCGACGGCCGCGGTCAGCTCGACCAGTTGGCGCACATTCTCTTCCACGTGGCGGGCCGCCACTGAATCAAGCTCCAAATCCTCTTCAAGGAAAGGCGTGTCGGAGCCAAAGTCGATGCGAATGTGCCCGTCGGCCTCGTAGGCTCCTTCATCGAAGAGCGGCCCGAAGCCCGTCACCCGCACCAGCCGCGGCTCCAGCACCCAGCGCGCCACCTGCGGTGGGGCCAGCTTTTCCAGCTCCCACAGGCTCCAGCCAATCTGGAACTCGTAGGCGAAATCCTCGTGCAGCAGCTCCAGCGCCTCGGCGACGGCAAAGGCCGGCTCCGCGCCCAGCTTTTCGGCTCCCTCGCCGCCGCCCACGCCGATTCTCCGGCCATAAACCTGTTGAAAAACCGGCGATTCGCTCCAACTGACCGGCCAGACCGTCGCCGAGTAGACGCGCGCCTCGCCGCCATGCGCGGCAAAGGCGCCCAGCACCGCCGTCAGCTTCTCGCCCAGCGCGTCCAGGCGCAGGTTGGGATACCACAGACTCAAATAAAGCGTGTCGGCCATCTCTTCTGATTGTAGCCGGAGGAATGGACCGGAAGATGCAGCGGAAGGGCTCACACGGCGGAAAGAAGGGCGGCCTGCCGGCAAAAATTCGCCGTCCTGAGCAAAGCGTCTAAAATCCGGGGCCCATTCTGAGCGGCGCACCCAAAATCTGAGTGTCATTCTGAGCGACCCTGAGCGAAGCGAAGGGGAGTCGAAGGACCTGTGGTTGTATTCAGACTTGCAGGGCATCGAGTGCGGAAAACGAGTGCGGAATTTGGGCGCGGAAACTGGGTGCCCCAGGTCCCGCTTTTGGGACCTGGGAGACTACGAACCTCAACCTCTCCGGTTCTACCCCGTCACAATCTCGCTGAAGTCGGCGATGCCGGAGAAGCCGTCGAGCACGCTCTGAATCAGCGCCAGATGCGCGCCCCGCATCGCCTCATCGGGGTCGAGGACCATCACCTTATCAAAGAAGGCGTCCACCACCGGCCGCAGCGTGGCGATGGCCTCCAGCGCCTGGCCGTAAAACCGCAACTTGCGCAGGGCCGCCACTTCCGGCGCCAGGGCGGAGGCCGCATCGGCGAGCTGCTGCGCCTCTGGCGCGAGCTTCACGTCCTGCGTCGAACCGACTGTAAACTTTTTCTCCTCGGCTTGGCGCAGAATATTCTTGATCCGCTTGAAGGCCGCCGAAATCGCGGCAAAATCCTCGGATTCGCGCGCCTCGGTCAGAGCCTTGGCCCGCGCAATCGCGTCGCGCACGTCGTCGGCCCCGGCAGCCTGCACAGCGTTGACCACGTCGTAGGCAAAGCCGCGCACGTCCTTCAGGTAAAAGTTCAGCCGCTCGCGCAGGAAGGCTGTAACCTGCTCCTTGTTAGCCGCTTCCGCTCCGCTCGCTTCCACCACATCGGCCAGCGTCAGCAGCAGCTCCGACTCGGCCAGAATCTTCACAATTGCATTGGCTGCACGGCGCAGTGCGAAAGGGTCCTTCGAGCCAGTCGGCGCATTACCAATGCCGAACATTGCCGTAATCGTTTGAATGCGGTCTGCAAGGCCGAGTAACTGACCTTCGATGGTCGAAGGAATCGCATCGTCGGTCGAAGCTGGCGTGTACTGCGAGTAAATGGCCTGCGCCACCGTCTCTCCAAGTCCCTGCGCCTTCGCATAAAGTCCGCCGATAACTCCCTGTAACTCAGTGAATTCTTTGACTAACTCAGTGGTTAGATCGGTCTTGGCCAGTTCGGTGGCTGTCAGAAGGACAGCCTCGTCCACGGATACGCCCGCAGCCATAACAGTGGCAGAAAGCTGGCTAACGACGATGAGGTTCTGCCCAGTCTTCCAGTGATAGCTGCCGAGTTCTTTCTGGAAAGTAACGACCTTCAGGCTCTCCGGGCGGTCCACGAGCGGCTTCTTCTGGTCAACTTCCCAGAAAAAGCGCGCGTCCTTGAAGCGGGCGCGCAAAACCCGCGCATTGCCGTGGCGGATGATCGCCTCGCCCTCGGCGTCCACCTGGGTGTTCAGCACAGCCAGGAAGTACGGGGCCAGCTTTCGGTCCGCTCCCTCGACGGCAAAGTACTTCTGGTGGTCGCGCATCACGGTGACCAGAACCTCTTCGGGCAGCGCCAGATACTCGGGCTCAAAGCCGCCCAGCACCACCGAGGGCCACTCGGTAAGGTGCACCACGGTTTCCACCAGCGGCTCATCCTCGCGCCAGCGCGCTCCCGCCACGGTGCGCGTGGCCGCGTCCAGCGCCTTGCGAATCAAATGGCGGCGCGCGGCCACATCGACCACAACAAAAGCTTTGCGCAGCGCCTCGGCGTAATGGGTGGGCCGGTCAATCGTCACCGGGGCCGCGCCGTGCAGAATGCGATGGCCGCGGCTCACATTGCCCGCCTGAATGCCAGCGATCTCCACGGGCACTACCGCTGAATCCAGCAGCGCAACAACCCGACGGACGGGGCGGACAAAGCGCTCCGGCTTGCCCGCGCGCCAGTACATATTTTTAGCCCAGTAGAGGCTCAAAACCTCCTTGGGCAGTTCGGCCGCCAGCACCTGCGGTGCGGCCAATCCCTGATGCTTCACAGTTGCACTTACATACTCGCCCTTGGCGTTCGAGAGCTTTTCCAGAGCCTCCAGCGCGACGCCCGCCTTTTTGGCGAAGGCCTCGGCGGCCTTGGTGGGCGCGCCGTCCTTGAAGGCCACCTTCCAGGAGGGTCCGGTCAACTGCTCTTGAGAGTCGGCCTGCGCCGCGAGCACGCCCTCGACGAGAACGGCCAGCCGGCGCGGCGTCGAATAAGTGGTCAGCTTGGCTGCTGAGCCGAGCAGCCGCTCGCGCGTAAGCAATTCGTTGACCCGTCGGCCCAGCTCGGCCTCGGCCCCGGCAATCATGCGGGCCGGAACCTCGTCCAGCCCAATCTCCAACAAAAAGTCAGCCATAACTTTGAAGTCTTTCTGCAATCTTTAGTTGAACCGAAAAGAAACAAGAGCAACCGCAGGTCCTTCGACTCCGCTACGCTTCGCTCAGGATGACAGCGTGTTAGGAAATCTGCCGCATGATAGCGTGTTAGGAAGTCTGTTGCGCCGCGTAGACCTTGGCCACGCCCACCGACAGATTGCGAATGCGCGCGATCATGCCCACCCGCTCGGTGACGCTGATCGCCCCGCGCGCATCCAGAAGATTGAAGAGGTTCGAGCACTTCAGCGCCAGCTCGTAAGTGGAGATCAGCGGGAAGCGCCGCTTCTCCTTTACACTGGCCTTTTCATCCGCCACGAGCGCATTGGCTTGCGCCAGCAGCGCCTGCGCCTCGGCCTCGTAGCTGTTGAAGTGCTCCCAGAGCTTGCTCACATCAGCCGCCTCGAAGTTATAGACCGAGTACTGCAACTCCTCGGTCAATCTAACATCGCCATAAGTGACTGTTGCGCCGGTCTCCGGATCGCGCGCCCAGACCACGTCGTAGACCGAGTCCACGTCTTGCATGAAGGCCGCCAGGCGCTCCAGTCCATAGGTCAGCTCGGCGCAGATGGGGTCCAGATCGAGGCCGCCGCACTGCTGGAAGTAAGTGAACTGGGTGATCTCCATGCCGTCCATCATCACCTGCCAGCCGACGCCCCAGGCGCCCACCGTCGGGCCCTCCCAGTTGTCCTCCTCGAACTTCAGGTCGTGCTGGGAGAGATCGATCCCGATCGCCTCAAGAGATTGGAGATAAAGCTCCTGCACGTTCACCGGCGGCGGTTTCAGAATCAACTGAAACTGGGTGTGGCGGAAGAGGCGGTTGGGGTTTTCACCGTAGCGGCCGTCGGCCGGCCGCCGCGAGGGCTGCGCATAGCCCACCTTGTAGGGCTTGGGCCCCAGCACGCGCAGGAAGGTCTCCGGCGCCATGGTGCCCGCGCCGACTTCCACGTCGTAGGGCTGCTGCACAACACAGCCGCGCTCGGCCCAAAAGCCCTGCAAACGGAACAAAAGCTCCTGAAAGGTGAGCGCGGTGGGGTGAATAGGGGATGAGATCTGGGATGAAGGCACGGGCAACTCTCTCTGGTCGGGTCTACGGTCGATTTTATCAGCACGTAATCAGCGGCGGATTGTGGGTCCAGTTTCCCCACCCTAGCCGCAAAAACAAGAACGCGGCAAGGGTGGGGCACCCAGAGTTTGTAGCGGTTCGCCCTTTTCTGTTCAGGCGCCCAGCCGCGCCAGGGCCTCGGCCGAGCGCAGTTTGCGCTCCAGATGCCGCTCCAGGGCTTGCAGCGTGAAGCGGCGCAGATCCTGCGCCCGCCGCCGTGGCCAGTCTTCGGCAGCAAAGGACGAGACCGGCGCCCGCAGCATACGCTGCGCCAGAAACCACGAATCGGCCGAGAGCGCGCTCGCGCTGCCGTTGCGATGAAGCGCGCAGAAGAGGCCGTCACCGAGCGTGTTGAAGCTGATCTGGCCGGCCGTGAGCGGCGCGCGGCAAACGGTGCAGCGGCCAATCTCCGGCAGCAGGCCCATCAGCCGCGTCATCCAGAGTTGAAAATAGGTCAGCGGCATCCAGGGCTGCTCGACTGTAGTTTGATCGAGAACGGAGCCCAGCAGCCGGAAGACCGTTTCCTGGGGATCGCGCTCGGGAAGCGCCTCGTCCAGCAGCTCGGCAAAAAAACTGAGCACCGCCAGGCGCGCGGCATCGACCGGCGCGGAGAGCGGCGAGCGGAGGATTTCGAGCTGATCCAGCCGCACCAGCTCCTGCCGGGGCCGCTCGGCAAACCAGGCGCGGGCCTGGGTCATCGGCTCCAGCGCCCCGCCGAAGCGTTTGCGGCTCTTCAGCGCCGACTTGGCCACGCCGCGCACCCGGCCGTAGTCGCGCGTGAAAAAACTCACGATCAGGTCGGCCTCATGCACTGGCCAGGTGCGCAGAACCACGGCTTCGGAGGTGAGCACGCTCATGCGTCTTCTATCTTCGCACCGATCTCCGCCGCCGGATGCGCCCGCACCGTGGCCTCAGACCGCCGGGCCGCGCGCGATGCAGGGATGCAGTTGATCGTATAGACCAGCCCGGGCCCAAGACCGCCAGAGACTATGCCTACCCGAACTTCAGCCGCCGGAGGCCAAGCCCGCTCGGAGCTTGGACCAGCCGGAGACCAAGCCTACCCAAGACGTTCAGCGACCGAAGTGCGCGGCGTTCTTTTCCTCATAGCTGGCCCACTTTTTGGGCAGGTCGAAGGAGACGAAGATGGCCTTGACCGGGCAGACCGGGACGCAGGCGGCGCAGTCGATGCACTCGACCGGGTCAATATACAACTGGTCGCTGGCGGCAAAACCGGGCTCATCCTTCTTTGGGTGGATGCAATCGACTGGGCAGGCTTGCACACAGGTTGCGTCCTTGACGCCGATACAGGGTTCCGCAATGACGAATGCCATCTCCGTTTTTCTCCGGGGGACTGAATCCTCGACGTGATAGTAGCACAGGCGCACAAAGGCCGGGCCAGCCTCCGGCCGGGGTTTTGGGAATGCGGGAACATAGGTGCGTCGCCCCGGCAGCCCCTCCTGCAAGTGAACCGGTGAGCCGGCAAGCGAACCATTCGAAGGATTCAATCTGAAGGCCTGTTCACACTACCTGGCTTTACGCTTTGCCCGCCGCCCCGCCAGCTCCTGGGGTGTGAGAATGGGCGAGAGCTTGCGTCCGGCGAACATATCCTCGAAAAGGCCCATCAATTCGGCGTGGATCAGCCCGTTCGAGGCCAGAATCTCCCGGCTGTCCAGCCGGAAAGGCCCGCCAGAAAAGTCCGTAGCCCGCCCGCCCGCCTCCTCGACCAGCAGGATGCCGGCCGCCGTGTCCCAGGGATTGAGGTTGAACTCCCAGTAGCCGTCCAGCCGGCCGGCGGCGACGTAGGCCAGATCGAGCGCGGCCGAACCGGCCCTTCGCACCCCGTGCGAGCGCAGCGTGAACTCCTGGTAGAAGTGAATATTGGGATTCTCATGCCGCTTGCGGCTGGGAAAGCCGGTAGCCACCAGCGCCTCACTCAACTCCGGAACCCGCGAAACCCTGATCGGACGGCCATTCAGCCACGCGCCCCGTCCCCGCTCGGCGACGAAGAGTTCGTCCCGCATGGGGTCGTAAAGAACCGCGGCCACCAGCGTGCCGTCCTCGTCTGGAGACAGCCGGGCCAGGCGCTGAGGCTGATTCTGCCCCTGCGGCTCCGGCTCTGGAGCGCGCCGGTCCTCCGGAACGCGCCTGTCTTCGAGGCCCAGCGAGACGCAAAACTGCGGAAAACCGTGGGCAAAGTTGGTGGTTCCGTCCAGCGGGTCCACGTACCAGCGGAAATCCGCGTCGAGCCGGTCGCGTGTGCCCTCCTCGCCGAAGATTCCATGCCCCGGAAAGGCCTCTGCCAGCCGCTCGCGGATCAGCTTTTCCGAGGTCCGGTCGGCCACCGTCACCAAATCCACATCTCCCTTGTACTCGGTGGCCACGCCCTCGGCAAAAAACTCACGCAGCCGCGCGCCGGCCTCGCGGGCGATCCGGGCGGCCTTGGGAACCCACACCCACTCGGGCACGGCCACCGTCTGAGTGCCGCTCACGAGCCGGCCTCGTTCACTGGGGAGCCTTCCGGCGCGACAGCCTTGTCCGCAACAGCAGCCTTGGCGCGGCGCGGCGCCAGCTTGCCCGTTTCGGTAATGGTGCGGATCTGGTGCTTGTAAATGAAGAGGTTGGGCTTGCCCTCGCGGGTCAGGCGCAGCATTCCCTCGTCAAAGTACTCGATCCAGCCGCGCACCTTCTCGCCGTCGCACAGTTTCACCTCGACGCTCACCTGGCGCTCGCTGAGGGAGCGCAGGTAGAGCGCCTCCTGGCCGGTTTCTCCCGGTGGAGGCGTCCTGGAGGGACGTCGCGAGGACAATTTTGAAATCATGCTGTCATCTTAGATGGAAAATTGCACAAGATGCACGGGTAGGCTTTTGCCGCCGAAGCGAAAAGTGACATTTTCAATGCCGTTGTGAGCTGCGCGCGGTTTCCGCCGCGTTCACGGCCAGTTCATCGGGAAACGGCTCGCCATCGGCCCACACGGCCCCGTCCTGAAAGGTCTCCTTCTTCCAGACGGGCACGGTTTTCTTGATCGTATCGATCAGCCAGCGGCAGGCCTCGAAGGCCGCCGCGCGATGCGCCGAGGCGACCACGATCAGAATGCTGGTCTCGCAGATTTCCAGCCGCCCCAGCCGGTGCACCATGCTCACCTGGCGGACGCCGAAGCGGCGGCAAGCCTCCCTGGCCAATCCGTCCAACTGTTTTATGGCCATCTCTTCGTAGGCCTCGTAGTCGAGGTAGAGCGTCTGGCGGCCGCGCGTCTGGTTGCGCACGATGCCGTCGAAGACGACCAGCGCGCCATCGTCGCCCCGCTTGGCCTCGGCGATCAGCTTCTGGGCGTCGATGGGCTCACGGGTGAGCGCGGTCACCACCACCGGAGCCAGAATGCTGTCCGCCGGACCAGATGCTGAAGAGGCAGCCGCCGGGGTGGCCCGCCCCTCCGTTTTGCCGCTGCCGCCGGAGACGGGCGGCAGCAGGCCGACCTCATCGCCCTCATGCAACAGGCAGGCGGCCGTGGCGTACTCGGTATTCACGCTGACCGCGATGCCGCGCAACAGTTCCGCGGGCCGGCTTTCGCTGAGCCGCGCCAGCAGATCCGCCACCGTGGCGCCTTCCGGCAGCTCAACAGCCGCCGCCGAGGCTCCCAGCCAGTCCTTCAACAGACCAAAAGGTAAAACTTGTATCCGCATGAGGATAAGAATACCGCCTTTTCGCTTTCGGCGGCAGGCGGCATTCCTCAGGACGCGGCAGGCGCATTTGCTCGGCCAAGACGGACGCGCAATTTACGACATTTTGTAAAGGAAACCCGAGGGCGTGCCCCACAGATTGCGCGACCGGTCCTCATAGAAGATGCTGAACTCGATGCCGGCAATGTCGAAGTCGAACAGCGGAACGCGGTCGAAGGTATAGTCGCCGCGCACCGAGTATTCATCGCCGCCGCAGTCGATCATCAGCGTATCGTCGGTCGAGAGCCTCTCGGGATGGGTCAGCAGGAGACAGGCAACGTCGAAGACGCCCATGCCGAACTCGTTGCCGGCCATCCTCACGCGGGCGCGGCGGGCCGAGCAGCCCCGATGCAGCATTCCGGCCTGCGCAGCAACCACCAGAAGGTCGCTTCCCTGCTGCTGATCGGCCAGAATCTTCTTGGCCAGCTTCGAGCGCTCACCCTGGCGCAGATAGGTCGGCCCCAGCCGGCCGATGATGCGATTCTGAAACTTCCGCCTGGTGGCCAGAACCCCCAGCACCATCTCGACGGCCTCATTGTAGGTGGGCGCCAGCGCCTCCCAGCGGGGAATCGCGAACCAGGCCTCGGCGCCCTCCAGAAGCGGCTTGCGCGCCAGCTTCTCTATGCAACTTCCCAACGAGGGAAAGAATTTGCGCAGTTCGGTAACCTGGGCCTCGACCGGGCGCACCTTGTAGGTGGGTGGATAGGTCCGATTCGAACCCACCTCCTCTTCCTTGAACTTATCGCTGGCCGTATGCCTGTGGATGATATTCACCACCGATTCGGCAACCTCGGCCTTGAGCTTCCTGCCCATTTCCAGAACCGACTTTGCACTATGCTGGTCCAGTTGCTCAATCGCCTTGCGATAGGCGGCCTGAACAGCTTCTCCAAGGAACTCCTGGAGTTGAGTATTCTGTTGATCCGTGGTGTTCCCAGAGAGATGCAACGGAGTAACGGACGTGACAGAAGACGAAGGAATGGAAGATGTGGTTGCCATAAGTCACCGCTTTTTGTGCGCACCGGCGCATTGGATTCTGTAACTTTTATCGGCGCATTTGCAGTTTTCTAGAGAGGCTCCAATCTAAAGTTGCTCTCATTTGGAACAACCGCGCCGCCAGTGGCTCGGGGAAATACAACCAGCCTCCCCCTCTTCACAGCCCCTGACGACATCAACACGAGCGGCTGCGCCACGCAAAAAAACGGGCCGGCAGGTTCGCCGGCCCTGGTGCAACTTTGCCCAGTGCAACTTTGGCTCTGGCGCAACTTGGGTTCGGGCCCCATTCTGGCTCCGGCCCAATTTTGCCTTTTTCGCGCAGTTGGCCGCTTGCCCTCCTACGCCGCCGTACTCACCGCCGGCTCAGCTTCAGTGGCCGGCGCGGTGTCCGGCCGGGCCTTCAGCAAAGGTAGCGCCACGGCCAGAACATCCTCGATGCGGCTGGCATAGTGGATGGTAATGCCCCCGATCAGCTCCGGAGTCAGATCCTCTTCCACATCCTGGCGGTTCTCGGCCGGCAGGATGATGGTTTCGACCCCGGCGCGGCGCGCGGCCAGGAACTTCTCCTTGATGCCGCCCACCGGCAGCACGTTGCCGCTGAGGGTAATCTCGCCGGTCATTGCGGTCAGCGGACGCACCGGCGTGTCGGTCAGGAGCGAAGCCAGTACCGTGGCGATGGTCACGCCCGCCGAGGGTCCGTCCTTGGGAATCGCGCCGGCCGGCACGTGAATGTGCAGGTCCAAGTCCTTGGTGAAGTCGTCGGCCAGCCCCAGCGAGGCGGCATTCGAACGCACCCAGGTCAGCGCGGCCTGCATCGATTCCTGCATCACCTCGCCAATCTGCCCGGTCATGGTAAAGCTGCCCTTGCCCTTCATCTTGTTGGCCTCGATGAAGAGGATGTCGCCGCCGGCCGCCGTCCAGGCCAGCCCCACGGCCACGCCGGGGCGCTTGACGCGCTCGGCGACCTCGGTCTCGACGCGCACCTGGATGCCACCCAGGAATTCCTTCAGCGTTTCGCGGGTCACGATGAGCTTTTCCTTGTTGCCCTCGACCACGCGGCGGGCCTGCTTGCGGCAGACCGTGCCCAGCATCTGCTCCAGCTTGCGCACACCAGCCTCGCGCGTGTAGTGGCGCACCACGTAGCGCACCGAGTCCTCGGGAAACTCGATCAACTCGGGCGTAATGCCGTTCTCCTTGATCTGCCGCGGAATCAGGTAGCGAAAGGCAATGTTCACCTTTTCCTCTTCGCTGTAGCCCTGCAGGAAGATCAGCTCCATGCGGTCAAGCAGCGGCGGCGGCACCGTGTCGAGCGTATTGGCCGTGCAGATGAACAGCGTCTTCGACAGATCGAAGGGCACGTCCAAATAGTTGTCGCGGAATGTGCAGTTCTGTTCCGGGTCCAGCGTTTCCAATAGCGCCGAGGCCGGATCGCCGCGGAAATCGCGCCCCAGCTTGTCAACCTCGTCCAGCATCATCACCGGGTCGTTGGTTTCGGCGCGGCGGATGCTCTTGATGATCTGGCCGGGAAGCGCGCCGATGTAGGTGCGGCGATGGCCGCGAATCTCCGCCTCGTCGTGCATTCCGCCCAAGGAGACGCGCTCGAATTTGCGGCCCAGGGCGCGGGCGATCGAACGGCCCAGGCTGGTTTTGCCCACGCCCGGAGGCCCGACAAAGCAGAGGATCGGCCCCTTCATGTCCGGCTTCAGTTCGAGCACGCTCAGGTAGTCGAGGATGCGGTCCTTCACCTTTTTCAGCCCGTAGTGGTCCTCGTCCAGAGCCTCCTTGGCCTTGTTGATGTCGATCTTGGAGCCCGAACTCTTGGCCCAGGGTAGAACCGCCAGCCAATCGATATAGTTGCGGGTGAGCGAGTAGTCGGCGGCCGAGGGGGACATACGCGCGAGGCGCGCCAGTTCCTTCAGGGCCTCCTTCTTTACCTCCTCCGGCATTCCGGCGGCTTCAATCTTCTGGCGCAGCTCTTCAATCTCGCGCTGCCCCTCGTCCTGCTCGCCCAGCTCCTTCTGAATGGCCTTGAGCTGCTCGCGCAAATAGTAGTCGCGCTGCGACTGCTGCACCTGATCCTGCACCTCGGTCTGGATCTTGTTGCGCAACTTCTGCACGTCGATCTCCTT
>Ga0182013_10000794_pt1 | contig 43808 bp, 38 predicted proteins | sample 612S2MmetaG_FD_120487 | JGI IMG/M metagenome (GOLD analysis project Ga0182013, IMG submission 120487) | Permafrost microbial communities from Stordalen Mire, Sweden - 612S2M metaG | ecosystem: Environmental > Terrestrial > Soil > Wetlands > Permafrost | place: Sweden: Stordalen | collected... | reverse complement strand
AGCCGCGACACCATCATCGCGCGCACGACTTCGGTCTCCACCTCGGGCCCCACGCCGGCGGCGTGCGAACGAATGAGCGAGCGCTGCAGGTCGCGGCGCTGGTCGGGTGAGATGAACGTCGTCGCGAGCGACCCGAATCCGGTGGAGAGTCCGTAGACCGGGGTCCCACTCGACACCATTGCGTCGATGGCCGCACGCTGGGCGACCAGGCGCGCGAGCACCTGGTCGTCGAGGACGAGCGTCTCGAACTTCCTCGCCACGGCCAACAGCTGGGCCCTCGTCATAGGTTCAACGCCGAGCACCACCGTCATTGAATCCTCCTCGACACACCGCTCAGCGCCTCCAGGACGAGCAGCGCGGCCAAACGAACCGTCCGCTGATCGGCGCTGTCGCGCTCGACGTCGATTTCGGTGATGTCGAGAGCACACACCTGGGTGTGCGACGCGAGCGTACGCACGAAGCGGCGCATCTCATCGGCGCTGAAGCCTCCCGGCGCCGCCGCCGGACACCCGGGAACGACCGATCGGTCACCCGCGTCCATGTCGATGTCGACGTAGATCGGCCGGCCCCCGGCCCCGGCGAGTGTCAATGCTCTGCGCGCAACGTCCTCGACCGATTCGCTGCGTATCGCGTCGCGGGAGATCACCGTGACGTGCTCGTCTCGCGCGCGCCTCGCGTAGAAGGCGGAGTTCGAAAAGTCCGCGAGACCCACTTGGACCACGTGCTGGCCCTCGAGCCCCGCCTCCAGGAGTTGACGCACGGGCGACCCGTTCGAGACCCCGTCGCGAAGGTCGAGATGCGCGTCGAGCGTGATGAGTCCGTAGTTCGACATGTCGGGTCCGGCGACCGCTCGCAGCGCGTGCCAGGTCAGGGCGTTGTCGCCGCCGAGAAAGATGCGTAGAGCGAGCTGCGGATCGAAATCACCGACGGCCCTCGCGATCCGTTGCGCGCCCTCGTCGCCGTCGGGGTGCTCGACGTCGCCGTAGTCAACGACGCTCACGTGGTCGACGAGGTCCTGCTCATCACTGAAGGACCACGTTGAAAATCGCTCCAACGCGTCTCGGATGGCTCGAGGGGTGCTGGTCGCGGACCGCGGGGTCACTGACGTCAGGTAGGTGTGGGCGCCCAAGAGCCCGACGGCCCGACGGCCTGGCGCGAGCCCGGTGTGCAGCAGGGTCGCCGCCGACGGCCAGCGAGTATCCAGTGACGCATTCACAGAGCCCATGCTACGCAGGCATCGACAAATCGCCGAACTTCCGGGCCATTGGCCAGTGCGTGGCGAAACGCCAGAGGCCCGAGGGGCCTAGCGCTCTGCGGTGCGTACGCCGCTTTCGTCTTGCTCGTCGGGTTCCTCGATGATGAACCTGGGAACCGGGGTGGCCTCGAGTTCCGAGTGCGCGTCGTCCACGTAGACCGGTGCCGCCGTGGCGACGTACTCGCCCTCGGCGGTGCGGGTGACCACGTTGGTGGTCTTGCGCTTTCCGCCACCCTTCACGGCCTGGACTTCCTTGCAGATCTTCCAGGTGATGGGGTAGGCGACGAACGGCGAAAGGATGACGAGGATTCGCATGCCCCACAGCACCTCGGTGAGCGGCAGATGGAAGAAGTTGGCCATGACGTCGGTGGAACTGGCGATGAACAACGTCGACAACAGCGCCAGCACGGCAACCCCCGCGGCAGTGCGCTTGGGTCGGTTGCTCGGCCGGTCGAGCAGGTTGTGCATCTCGTTGTCCTTCGTGAAGTGCCGCTCAATCGCGGGCCACGCGTAGGCAATGTTGAAGATGATGCCGGGAAGGACGACCGCGGGTATGAAAACCTCAAACGGGATCGTATGACCGAAACTATGGAACGACCACGACGGCCAGATGCGCAGCGCGCCGTCGAGGAAGCCCATGTACCAGTCCGGTTGCACGGCGTACGAGATGCGTGACGCCTCGTACGGTCCGAACTGCCAGATGGGGTTGATCTGGGCGAAAGCCCCGAGCAGGGCGATCACGCCCGACACCATCAGCAGGAATCCGGTGGTCTTGGCCATGAAGACCGGGAACATCGGCGTTCCCACCACGTTCTTCTCGGTTCGACCCTTGCCGGGGAACTGCGTGTGCTTCTGGCGAACCAGCAAGAAGAGGTGCGCTCCCACGAGACCCAGGATCAACGCCGGCACGATCAGCACGTGCAGGATGTAGAACCTCGGGATCACGGTCGCGCCCGGGAAGTTTCCCCCGAAGACGAAGAAGCCGAGGTAGCTGCCCACGAACGGTATCGACAGGACGATCGAGAACGCGATGCGGATACCGGTGCCCGACACCAGGTCGTCGGGCAGTGAGTAGCCCAGGAAGCCATTCACGATGGCGAGAATCAGCAACGTCGTGCCAATGGTCCAGTTGAGTTCGCGGGGCTTGCGGAAAGCGCCCGTGAAGAAGATACGAGCCATGTGCACGACCATGGCGCCGATGAAGATATCGCAGGCCCAGTGGTGCATCTGGCGCATCAAGAGCCCGGCACGAACGGCGAACGAGAGATTCACCGACGAGGCGAAGGCTTCGGTGACGCGCTGGCCGTCGAGGGGCAGATAGCTCCCGTGGTAGGTGACGAGCGCGGTGCTCGGGATGTAATAGAGCGTCAGGAAGACACCGGTGACGAGCAGCACCACGAACGAGTACAACACGATCTCGCCGAGCATGAACGACCAGTGATCGGGGAAGATCTTGTCCATGAACGTTCGTCCGCCCTTGGCTACCCCGAGACGGTCGTCGAGTTCATTGAGCGCTTGGCCCACCTTGCCGTAGGGACCTGCGGCGTTGGCTTTCGCGCGCTTGGTGTTCACCACGTCCGAACTCATGAGCGCTCCCAAAATCCGGGTCCGACGGGCTGGTCGTAGTCCTTCTGCGAACGGATGTAGCCCGATGCGTCAACGTAGAGCGGCAACTGGGGCAGCGGTCGCGGCGCGGGGCCGAACTGGGGAATGGCGCCGTTGGTGACGTTGAACATCGACTGGTGGCACGGGCAGACGAGGAGTTGCAGCTCCTGCTCGTAGAGGCCTACGGGGCATCCCAGGTGCGTGCAGAGCTTCGAGTACGCGAGGTAGCCGTGTGGCCCCCACGTTTCACGACCCTTTTGGGTCACGAAGTTCTCGTTGGAGATTCGAACGAGCACCGTCTGGTCAACGGCCTGACCGCGGTCGCTCGTCTGACGGCCCTCGGGGTACACCGTCACGATGGAACCCACCGCCAGGTCGCCCACCTGCACGCGCCGTCCCGTGATATCGACCGCGTACGTGCCCGAACGCCAGTCGGTGTGAAAGAGCGTTCCCTTGGGCAGCGGTCCGAGGCTTCGAAGAAGCGGAAAGAGGGCGACGACGCCGAAGAGTCCGAGTCCGCCGCCGAGCAGTCCGCCGAGCATCTTGCGGCGCTTGATGACGCTGCCGCCGCGCTCGACGATGGCGGCGGCGAAGGCGTCGCGGTCTTGGTCGGTGTTGGCGAGCACGTGACGCTCTTCCACGAATGGACCCTTCGGCATGAGGTACTTGCCCCACGCGACCAGTCCCACGCCGAGGAAGAACAGTCCGCCGCCCATCGTGGCGCCGAGCGTCCACGGCGCGGCGTTCACCCAGTAGCAGGCGCCGAAGCCAACCACGAGCACGATGCCGAGGACGAATGTCACGGCGATCACGCGCTCGACGAGCACGGGGTTCCTCGCCGCCGGCTGCAGGTGCGGGTCGTTCGCGCTGAGCCCCTTCAACGAGACTGGCGTGCCGTGATCATCGTGTTCGCTCACTGGCGCTCTCCTACCCAAAAACCAAGCAGCGCCAAGAGACCGACGCCAATCAATAGTCCGACAAATCCTTCGGCGACCGGTCCGAGCCCGCCGAGCCCGAGGCCGCCCGTGTTCTGGGGGTGCTGGATCTCGGTGGTGACGTACTTCACGACGTCACGCACCTGCTTGTCACTCAGGTTCCCGGTGAAGCGGGGCATGTTGCCCGGACCGGTGCGGATCGCCTCCACCACCTCGAAGGCGGGAATATTGCGAAGCGACGGGGCGTACGTGCCCTGGGCGAGCGCGTCGCCGTCGCCTTCAATGGTGTGACACGCCGCGCAGTTGAGGGCGAACAGGGCGGCACCGTCCGAGACGTTGGCGTCCTTCAGGTGCGGCGTCGGGATGTCGGGGTAGCTGGGGTCGAGTGAGTTGACCCACGAGGCGATCTCGAGCGCCTGCTTCTTGTTGAGGCGTGGTGCGCGGCGATTGGCCTGAATGGCGCGGGGGTCGGCGGCGGGCATGCGTCCGGAGTCGACCCAGAAGTCAATCGTGGCCGGGCCTACCCCGACCAGGTTGGGGTAGGCACCCCCAGTGCCGTCGGCGGGCACGCCGTTGGCCGCGGTCCCGTGGCACGAGGCGCAGTTCTGCAGAAAAAGGGCTTGGCCGAGCTTGGCGAGCGACGTCGATGGTGCGTTGTAGGTGATCGCGCTGTCGCCGTAGCTGATCACGACGCCCGTCTTGGGATTGATGGTGACGTCGCTCGAATTGGGCGTGCCCGAGTTCTTTCGAGTGGTCTGGTCCGCCGTGTGGCTCGAGGCGTTGGCGCTGCCGACGAAGAGCACGAGAGGTCCCATCGCGAACATCGAAACGATTGACAGCATGGCCAAACGCCTCAGATAAGTGGAAAGCACGCCTCGACCTACTTCAGCAGGAAGAGGGCCGAGTAGAGCCCAATCCAGACGACATCAACGAAGTGCCAGTAGTAGCTCACGCCCTGGAAGGTCGAGAGCTCGCCGGGGTCCCCTTCACTGCCACGCATACGAAACAGCAAGAAGGCCATGGCCACGAGGCCCAGGAAGACGTGGAGACCGTGAATGCCGGTGGTGATGAAGAACACCGAACCGTACGAGTTGGTGTACCAACGCGTCGCCAGGTGCGTCCACTCGTAGACCTGGTTGCTGATGAATAACGTGCCCATGATCATCGTCACGATGATCCAACGACGGGCTTCGTCGCGTCGGCGGTGCTCAATGAGCCACACGGCCCACTGCATCGTGAACGACGACGCCACCAGGATGATGGTGAAGATGCCCGACTGCAGGACGTCAAGGTGCGTGCCGACGGGAGGCCACGCCGCCAGATGTGCGCGGATGGTAAATAATGCGGCGAAGAGTCCCGAGAAGAACATCAGCTCGCTGCCGAGCCAAATCATCACGCCAATGGCTAGCATCGGTGGACGATCGTGGACGATCTTCTCTTGCTTCGCCAGGCTATTGAGGGGAATCGCCTGACTCACGCCTACATTTCTAGTAGAAACGACGCACCCGGTGCTGCCGCGCTGCTGAGAACTCTTACAGCAGCGTGGCGGGCAGTGCTCCAGAAGCGACTATGGCGAGTCGTCGCGTCGGACGGGTCATCGCCACGTAGAGAGTGCGAAGGCCCCGTGGGGTGGTCGTCGAGGCGTCCAATGAGCCGCGGCTCGCGATCTGACCGGGCTCGACGACGATGGTGGCATCGAACTCGAGCCCGTTGGCGCCTTCGGCCCCGAGCACCACGAGGTCGGCACCCAGGCCCTTCGACTCCTGGACACGGGGATCAACGGCGTCAAGGCCGTTGCTCGTGAGAATGGCGACGATCTCATCGACGCGCCGTCCCGTGACGATGACGGCCACGCGCCCGGGCGCCACCGCCTCGACTTCTCGTCGGGTGGCGTTCACGAGCGTCGCGGCGAAGTCGTCGGGGCGCACGACCTCGACAATCGGTGTGAAGCCGGCGCGGCGCACCGGACGCGGCGGCTCGAGACCCGGCGTCGCGGCGAGCAGGGTGGGCGCCGCGAAGTTGAGCACCTCCTCGGGGGTGCGGTAACTGACCGTCAGATCGACGCGCATGGGCGCACGGCGCGGATCAAGCACCTCCAGCACCGAGGTCCACGAGACCGACGAGGACACGGTGGTGGCCTGGCCCATGTCGCCCACGATGGTCATCGAGCCCGTCAGGTCGCGCCGCTTCAGTACGCGCAGCTCCATGGGCGAAAGGTCCTGGGCCTCGTCGACCACGATGTGGCCGTAGGTCACGAACTCCGCTTCGTCGAGCTCGTTGCTTTGCTGTGGAGCGAGGCGCTGCGCCTCTCGTAGCGCCGCCGCGCGGACATCGCCCGCGTACGAGTCGAGGTCGATGCCGTCGAGGATTCCCGACTCGCCCAGCTTGACCGGCGGGCGCGGGCGCCGTTGGGGCCCGAGGAGGATTCGCGCCTCGTCAATGAGCGCCGCGTCGGCCTTGGTCCACTCGATCTCCTCGAGCGACGCCGAGCGCTTTCGCGCGAGGAGCTCGAGTTCGTTGTCGCTGAAGTGCCCCTTGCCGGCGGCGCGCAGCAACGCCGGCGCGCCGAAGAGGTCGTGCAGGAGCTCTTGACCGGACAGTCGCGGCCAGATGCGCTGCAGGGCCTCTTTGAACTCCGTTCTCGCGCGGATGAGATCGGCCAGTTCGTTCACACCCGCAACGTCGTCCATGCCCTCACGGACGAACCGCTGGTAGTACTCCTGCGCGAGTCGGTTCGCGAGCTCACGGCCCACCGCCGAACGGCGCTGGTTGTGGTTCCCGGGACGACGCCGGGCGCGCTCCACGGCCTCTTCGGTGTAGCGGGCCTTCATAACGACAATGGCTCGTCCCACCGGAATGCGAACGTCGCTGCGAAGCGGACGTTGACGAGTGCGAAGCGCGCGCCCCAGCAGGGCGACCATGCGCACGTCACCCTTCAGCTGGTCGACGTCTTCGCTTTCGCGACCACGAATGTCCACGTTGGTGACGAGACCCGAGATCGTCGAAAGCGTGACGCCCGACTCACCGAGTGACGGCAACACGTTTTCGATGTAGTTCAAGAACAGCGGATTGGGTCCAACGACCAGTACGCCCTGGCGTTCGAGCGTGGCCCGGAAGGTGAAGAGGAGATACGCGGCGCGGTGAAGGGCTACCGCCGTCTTGCCCGTGCCGGGGCCGCCTTGGACGAGCAGCACTCCCGCGAGGGGGCTGCGAATTATCCGGTCCTGCTCGCCCTGGATCGTGGCGACGATGTCGCCCATGCGCCCGGTGCGGGCGCGTCCCAGCGCCGCCAGCAGCGCCCCCGGTCCACCGAGGGCGAGACCGCCCTCGACCAGACCTTCTTCGGTGGCGGAGCGGACCTCATCCTCGGGCAACATGAGTTCGCCGTTGGCGTCGGCGAAGTACTCGTCCTCCACGCTGATGACCTCATGCCCCCGCATGGCGACATGGCGGCGGCGCGAGAGACCGAGCGACTCGACGCCGGTGGCGCGGTAGAAGGCCTCGGCGACGGGTGCGCGCCAGTCCACGACGAGGGGGTTGAGCTCATCATCCGAGACCGCGAGTCGACCCACGTGGTACTTGTCGACCTGACCGGTGTCGTCGGGGACGTAGTCAATTCGGCCAAAGAAGAGGGGCTGGTCGCCAATCGCCAACTGGTCCAGACGGTTGAGCGCCGTGCCCATCACGACGTCGCGTTCCACGAGATCGCCCGCACCGCGCATGTTGGCAACGGCCGCGCTGTCACGAAGTGATCGAGCCTCGTCGCGCATGTGGTCGAGCGCCACCAGGGCAAGATCGAGGAACGCCTGTTCCTCCGCGACCTCACGCTCGTGTGCCATTTTGACCTCTCGTACAGCCCCGAATTGGAGTCTGACAAGTCTAATGGGAATAGGCGACATCGTCGGAACGGGCGAGACCGTCTCGGTCAGCCTGCAGACCGGCTGCTCGAACGGCCCCCCACAACCGGCTCCCCTAGATTGGGAGGAGCAAAAAGGAGACAAGTGAGCGACCCAGTTTTCCTGAGGGCCTGTCGCGGCGACGATGTGGAACACGTTCCCGTGTGGTTCATGCGCCAGGCGGGACGCTCGCTGCCCGAGTATCGGGCCCTTCGCGGCGCCGGATCCATACTGGACGCCATTGCCGACCCCGCGCTCGCCTGCGAGATCACGATGCAGCCCGTTCGCCGCTACGGCGTCGACGCCGCGATCCTCTTCTCGGACATCGTCGTGCCGTACCACGCCATTGGTTTCGGCGTCGAAGTGGTGCCCGGTCGCGGTCCGGTTATCGCGAAGCCCTTCTCGAATGCCGCCGATCTCGAGCGGCTGCGAGATCTCACCGACGCCGACATCGCCCACGTCACCCAGACGGTCGACCTCGCGGTGCACGAACTCGAGTCGACCGACACGCCGCTGATCGGTTTCGCCGGCGCCCCTTTCACGGTCGCGAGCTACCTCGTCGAGGGCGCGCCGACGCGCGACTTCGCCGTGATCAAGAGCCTGATGCACCGCGACCCCGTGCTCTTCGACCAACTGCTCGATCGACTGGTTGACATCACGGTGTCGTTCCTGCGCGCCCAGGTCGAGCACGGCGCGAGGGCGCTACAGCTCTTTGACTCGTGGGCCGGATCCCTCACCCGCGACGAGTACCGGCGCTTCGCCCTGCCCGCCACGGCGCGCGTCTTCGAAGCGGTGGCCGACCTCGACGTGCCGACCATCCTCTTTGGCGTGGGCACGGGTGAACTCCTCGATCTGATGAGCGGTGCCGGCAGTTCGGTGATGGGCATCGACTGGCACGTGGACCTGGACGAAGGGCGCCGCCGAGTGGGCGACATGCCGGTGCAGGGAAACCTCGATCCGGCTCGCTGTCTGAGCGGCGAGGCACTCGGCGTCGAAGCCGCCCGCGAGGTTCTCCAGCGCGCGGGCACGCAGTCGGGCCACGTCTTTAATCTGGGCCACGGCGTGCTGCCCTCGACCGACCCCAAGGTCCTCGAAGCGGTGGTACGCGTCGTGCACGAAGAGGGCAAGGCTGGCGTTCGATGAAGACGGGTGTTCTCGTCATGGCGTACGGTACGCCAACGACCCCGGACGACGTGGAGGCCTACTACACGCGAATTCGCCACGGCCACGCTCCCACCGCCGCGTTGCTGAGCGACCTCGTGCGCCGCTACAACGCCATCGGCGGCACGTCGCCGCTCGCCCAGCGCACCGCCGACCAGGTGGAGGGCATTGCCCGGGCCCTCGAAGCCCTGAGCCCCGACACCTTCGACGTTCGCTTCGGCTCCAAGTACGAGCCGCCGATGCTCGAAGAGACCGCTGAATCCTTTCGAGGCGACGGCTTCACCAAGGTGATCGGTCTCGTGCTCGCCCCGCACTCGTCGTCGATGTCGACGGTCCAGTACATGGAGCGCGCTCGCGCGACCCTCGGTGAGGGGGTGGAGTTCGTCGAGATCGGCGAATGGTACGAGGCGCCGGGTTTCCTCGAGCTCATCGCGTCACGCGTCAATGAAGCGCTCGCCCGAGTGCCGCACGAACGCCTCGACTCCACCGAAGTCATCTTTTCCGCCCACTCGCTTCCCGAGAGGATCTTGGCCGACGGCGACAACTATCCGATGCAGCTGCGCGAGAGCGCGGAGTCGGCCGCCCGACTCGCGGGCGTTCGAGCGTGGGACGTTGCGTGGCAGTCCGCGGGACGAACCGCGGACCCGTGGATCGGACCCGATATCTTGCGGGTGTTGCGCGACAAGAAAGCGGCTGGCGTCACCGACGTCGTGTCGTGTCCGATCGGCTTCGTCGCCGACCACCTTGAAGTGCTCTTCGACATCGACATCGAAGCCCTGGGCGTCGCGAACGAGATTGGCCTGAACCTCATTCGAACGCGCTCGCTCAACGACGATCACGCCTTCATGGAGATCCTCGCCAACGTGATCCGGAGCGCGGCCTAAGTGGCGAGGCCGTCGGTCGTCATCGTTGGCGGAGGGATAGCGGGTCTCAGCGCCGCGTGGGAACTGACCGGTGGCGCAAACGGCCCCGACGAGAACTCACCACGCGTCGAGGTCATCGAGGCCAGCGATCACCTCGGCGGCGCGCTCGTCACCACCTCGTTCGCCGGACGGACTATCGACCTCGGCGCCGACGGATTCCTCGCTCGCCGGCCAGAGGCGGTGACCCTCGTGCGCGAGCTTGGACTCGAGGACCAACTCGAGGCGATCAACGCCAGCGGCGCCTCCATCTGGCTCAACGGCGCCCTCGACGTACTGCCCGAGGGGCTCGTGCTCGGATTTCCGGCGTACTCGAAGACCCTGAAATCAATGAGGGGGCTTTCGTGGAGGGCCAAGCTCGCCGCGCGCCGAGACGAGTGGATGCCCCGGCGACTGAGCGTCGGTAACGACGCGACGATCGGCACCATCGCGCGCACCAAGCTGGGGCGCGAACTGACCTATCAGTTCATCGAGCCACTGATCGGCGGCATCCAGGCGGGACGCATCGACGACCTCTCGGCGAGGTCGGTCTTTCCGCCGCTCCTCGACGCCGCTCGAAAGGGCGGGTCGCTCATGAAGGCGATGCGCCCGAGCGGACCCGTCAATCCCGGCCCCGCCGCCCAGACCGTGACCTCGGGTCCGGCGTTCTATTCGTTGCTGGGCGGCGTGGGTTCGCTGCCGGTCGAGCTCGCCCGCCACCTGCACGAACGAGGCGTAGTCCTTCGCACGGGGGTCGGCGTGAGCGCGGTTCGACGAACGCCGTCGGGAATCTACCCCTGGGAAGTCGACACCCCCACGACCTCCACGCTCGCCAACGCGGTGATCTTCGCGACACCCGCTCCGGTGGTGGCCAAGCTCGTCGGCGACATCGACCCGAACCTCGAGCGTCTTCGCGCTATTCCGAGCGCTGGCGCCGCAATGGTGAGCTTCAACCTGGCGCGATCCGAGATCACGCTGCCCGAGAAGGGCACCGGGGTGTTGGTGCCCCTCGGCACCCACTGGTCGGGCGAGGGGACGATGATGGTGACCGCCGTCACGTTCCTCGACCGCAAGTGGCCCCGCTTGACCCGCGAACACGACGTCGTACTTCGCGCGCACGTAGGACGGATTGACGACGATCGCTGGGCGGCCATGAGCGATGACGAGCTCACGAGTCGCGTCACGAGCGAACTCGAGCAACTGCTGCCCCGCTTCGGGACCGTGCTCGAGGCGAAAGTTCAACGCTGGCCCGCGGGTCTTCCCCAGTACTACCTCGGCCACGACGAGATGGTCGCCTCGGCCAAGGCGTCCGCGGCGACCTTGCGCATCGCCCTCGCGGGCAGCGCGTACGACGGCGTAGGAATTCCCGCGAGCATCGGTTCCGGTCGACGCGCCGCGCGTGAAGTGCTCGCCCAGCTCCGGGACTGAGTCAACTCGGCCGGTAGCCGAGCACCGGGCGCACCCCGGGCTTGTGAAACACGAGCTGGACGTCCGAGATATGACGCTCCAGGAACGCCGCCTCGCAGTAGCGCAAGTACATCTCCCACAGGCGCTTGAACCGCTCGTCGAAACCCAGTGAACCCGTTTCGTGGAATCTCTCGTCGACGTTCTGGCCCCAGAGACGAAGCGTCTTGGCGTAGTGAAGCCCTATGTCGTCGAGGTCGACGAGCATGAGGTCGGTAACGTTCGCGACCGAGTTCATGATCGCGATGACGCTCGGCAGGCATCCCCCGGGAAAGATCAGATCGCGGATGAAGTCCTTGTGCACCTTCGCGCGCTCGAAGCTCTGGTCGGCGATGGTGATCGCCTGGAGAGCCATGCGGCCCGTGCTCGTCAGCAGCGACGAGCACTTCTTGAAGAACTCGTCGTAGTTGCGCCAGCTCACCGCTTCGATCATCTCGACCGAGACCAGCGCGTCGTAGGTGCCGGAAAGGTCCCTGTAGTGGTCGCCGAGCACGGTGACGAGGTGGTCAAGCCCCGCCTCATTGACCCGCCGCTGCGCTTCCTCGCGCTGGTTCTGCGAGATGGTGGTCGTGGTGACCCGCGCGCCGTATCGACTAGCAGCGTGCATCGCGAACCCTCCCCAACCGGTACCGATCTCGAGCACGTGGTCGCCGGGGCCCAGTTTGAGCTTGCGACAGAGCCGATCGAACTTCTCCACCTGCGCGTCGTGCAGCGACGTGGACTCATCTTTGAAGATGGCGCACGAGTACGCCATGGTTTCGTCGAGCATGAGCGCGAAGAACTCGTTCGACAGGTCGTAGTGCGCGTGGATGTTCTGGCGGTCCGTGACCGTCGAGGACTTCCTGTGAGCGAGCACCGTCGTGAGACGCCTTCCCGGGGGTGCGAACGACCAGAAGAGACGCCGGCGACGGGTGCGTCGGTCCTGGCGCTGGCGCCGCGGCTGCGTGGCTCGAAAGAGGAACCGCACGAGCGACGTCATGTCCTTCGAGTCCCACTGCCCCTTCACGTAGCTGCGACCCATCCCGCGCGATCCGCCGTAGACGAGGGCCGCGTACGCGCCGCGTTCCTTCACCGTGATGTCGGCCACGAGATCGCCGCAGCCGAACGTCTTGTCGGCGTGGTGGCTCCCCCACTGCTCGTGCACGTGCAGCGTGCCGATGCCGTCGATGCTCCTCCTGCCCACCACACGAAAGAAGATCCGCCGGGCGAGGCGCGCGAAGCGCTGGTGACGCAGCACGAGCACGTCGTTGGACGCAATGGTCTCGTTGGTGGATTCTGGCATCGTCGGCGCCTTTCAATGCGCATAGTGGATGTGCAACGTATTTAACTCGCTTTGCGAGCAGGCGTGTCGCGGTGGCGATAATTCGCCACGCCCATGGCCGTGGTCACAAGAATCGCTGGTCGGGACCGTCTTCGGGGTTAGAGGTAGTAACCCGAGTGAATGTAGATGCAGGGCACGCCTTCACTGACGTACATCGCGTGATTCTTCGGGTCGTCATCGAGCGCCAGCTGAATGGAGAACCCGTGATCGATGAGGTCGCGCAGCGCGCCCCGTTTGAACTGGTCGACCCCCGAGTAGTCCCCGTACTCGCGCATGATCAGCAGATCCCAGCGCAGTCCGTAACGCTCGAGCCAGGCCAGCGTCGGCGCCTGGACCCGGCGGGGCCGTCCCGTCAAGAGCACGATGGACAGCGTGTCGTCGAGCAGTTCGAGCAGTCGTTCGATCTCTTCGATGATATGGTCGTCGCCGCAAGCGTCGAAGAAACTCTTCCAGTCACCCCAGTCGAGGTAGTGCTGGCGACCCGCGGCGTCAGCCAGGACCCCATCGATATCGAAAATGACCGCGCGGCCGGGCTCGTGCGACTCATCGCGCCAGTGCCAGTTCTCTCGTACGTAGTCAGTTGTCATCAGTAGATCTTCCCACCGGGGTGATGTCTGCGAGACTAGACCCCGTGGGAGCGACAGAACGACTAACGCTACCGATTCCGTACGGGCACCACGTCTACGTGGTGAGTGACCTCTCACTCTCGCCATCGACCAACGCGGCGAGCCGTCCGGTTCGCGAGTTCGTCGACCTCTTGGGCGACATTGACGACGCGGCCGTCGTGGTGGTCGCGGGCAACCTTTTCTACCCCGATGCCACACCCGACCTCGCCGGTTTCGTCGACGCCACCTTCCGGTCGCTGGCGTCGGTCGCCGAGGCGATCGCTTCCTTCTGCGCGAAGGACAGCCACCGGTTCGTCGTGCTGCCCGGATACGACGACCACGAACTCGCCGGCGACGACCACGCGCAGGCCAGACTCCACGCGCTCGGCATCACGCTCGCCAGTGACATCATCCTGCAGGTCGCCACCGCCGACGGAGTTCGCGACCTGGGCGTGGCAGCTGGAACGTGCAGCGTCGACGTGACGCGTGCCGACGCCGGCGATCGGGCCGACGCCGACCGGCTCGAGGACCCGCCCTCGCTCTCGAGGTTCGTCTCGTCGAGGGTCCTGTACCGCCGTCTCGGTGCATGGGTGTGGCTCCCGGTGCTCGCGATGTTCGGCTTCGACATCTTCAACTCGGTGACCAAGGTGATCAGCCACTTCACGCACCACCACTACCGCGTGCACGCGCCGCATACCCAGAGTTTCTGGGGCAATCTCACGGTGAATATCCTCATCATCGTGCTCTTCGAAGCCCTGGTGGTGGGCTTCGCCGGTCTCATCGTGCGCCGACGCTTTGACCGCGCGTCGAGGATGAGCGAAGCGCCCACCCTCTCCGAGCCGCTCTCGCACACCACCGTCAGAGACGTTGACGCCCTCGAGATGGCCCGACGCATCGCCGAGCGCGGCGGAGCCGGCGCGATCATCGGCGGCGCGCCGCGCCCGGCGCTGGCGTTCCTCGATCGCGGCGTCTGCGCGGCGCCCGGACCGTCGCGCACCGTCCTCGTCGAGCACCGCGGTCGCCTCGGGCTGCCGCCCGTGTTCAGTTCGGTCGAGCGTTTGGGCATAGTGGAGGTGGAGGCCGCGAGCGCCGTGCAGATTCGCCTCTACGCCGGCGAAACGCCGCTGCGTCGCGGCACCCTGCTCGAGCGGATCGTAGCGGGACAACCCGTCCAGCCGCCACCTTCGCTCGTCACCACGACGGTCGCTTCGTGGCCATCGGGCAATCCATTCCCGGTCACCGTCGAGCGGCTCGCCGCGCAGCGACACCAACGCGCGATCCGACGCTGGGCCGGGGGCCTGTTGTTCCTGGACGGACTGCTCAACGTCGCCGTGAGCGCGTCGCCACCGCTGCGCGGCCGCCTCCACCTCGTGCTCTCGGTATTGCCGCTCGGCGTGGCCCAGTCCGCCGCCGCGATAACCGCCGTCGCGGGCATTGGGATGATCATGATGGCGAGGGGCGTTCGCCGCGGCCAGCGCCGGGCCTGGTTCTTGGCGGTCGGCGCGTTGGCGTTCACCGTCGTGACCCACCTGGCCCGAGGTGGCGGGATCGCATCATCACTGGTAGCAGCGGTGATCCTGGTGCTGCTGGTGGTGGAGCGCCGATACTTCCAAGCCACCACCGACCGCTCGAGCCTGACCACGGCGCTGCCCCGGCTCGGCCTCATCGCGGGCCTCACGGTCGTGGCCGCCACCATCGGCATCGAAGCGTCCGCGCGCCATCAGCTGCCGGCCCTCGGCGTGGTGCTGATCGCCTGCGCCGAGCGCCTCGTTGGCCAGTACAACATCTCGCTGCCCGACGGCGTTGACGACTTCATCGATCCGACGCTGATGACGATCGGCGTGTCGCTCATCGTCTCGTTGTTCTATCTGCTCACCCGTCCGGTCGTCGACCGGCGCCTTTCGCAGAAGGGAACCAGCGCCGAGCGCCGGTTCGCCGAGCTGCGCGCCAGGGAGATCGTGCGACGTCACGGGAGGGGTACGCTCGACTACTTCGCCCTGCGCGACGACAAACAGTTCTACTTCTTTCGAGACTCGCTCGTCGCCTACGCCGTCTACGGCGGCGTGGCCCTGATCTCGCCCGACCCCATTGGTCCCGAGGCTGAGCGCAGTGAGGTCTTCAGCGCCTTTCGCTCCTACGGCGAGGCGCGGGGCTGGACGATCGGCGTCATGGCCGCGAGCGAGGAGTGGCTCTCGATCTACCACGCCGCGGGCATGCACTACCTCTATCTGGGCGACGAGGCCATCGTTGACTGTCAGCGGTTCTCGTTGGAAGGCGGCAAGATGAAGGGCCTTCGCCAGGCCTGTACCCGCCTCAGTCGCCACGGCTACACCGTCGAATTCATGGACCCCGCGAGCATCGACCCGGGCGAGATCATCGACATCCTCGAACTGATCACCATGCTGCGGCGAGGCGAGGGCGAACGTGGCTTCTCCATGATGCTCGGCCGGCTCTTCAACCCGAAGGACAAGGGGCTGTTGCTCACCGTCGTCAACGGACCCGACGGCAAGCCCGCCGCGGTGTGCCAGTTCGTGCCCTCGCCCGCCATCAACGGGTACTCGCTCGACCTCATGCGCCGAGACCCCGGCGACCACCCCAACGGGCTGATCGATTACGCGCTCTGCTCGACGATCGCCCACCTCGCCCAAGAGGGCGCGCGCGGCCTGAGCCTCAACTTCGCCGCCTTTCGCTCGGTGCTCGAAAGCGAACGCGGCGACGGAACACTGACGCGCGTCGAGCGCTGGGCCCTCAAGCGCCTGTCGGGGATCTTGCCCATCGAATCGCTGTGGACGTTCAACGCGAAGTACCACCCCTCATGGCTGCCGCGCTACCTGGTCTATCCCGCCGCCGAGAGCTTCGTGCCCGTGGTCGCGGCGGTGCTGCGCGCGGAGTCGATCACCGAGTTGCCGGTGCTCGGGCGCTTCCTCGCCAACGACCCCTCGAATCGTCCGGGCACGGTGGTCCCCGACGAGGTCCTCGAAGCGGCAAAAATAGTCGGGAAGTGACGCTGCGCGAGGGGGCAGTGAACGCGCCACGATGCCCTCATCGGTCGGGCTCAGAGGCGCCAAGTGGCGGCGACGGCAACGAGGACTTCAAAGACCGGGGTGGTGTAAAGATAAGAGGGGCATCCACCTCACTGCCACTGCCCTTCTGGGGACCCGCTTAGATCATCGTTAGCGCTGATCCCAGGCGACGAGCATATTGTCCACCGCGCCACCGCCGGGCTCTCGGTCGCGGCCACGTCGCCTGACCAACACCGAGCCGAGCACGCCCTGACGTGATTTGATGCCTGTTCCGTAGTGGACTGTGGTCGCTCGGGTTCGCCGTGAACTGTGGAAGTCACGCGTTGATACCGGACCGTCAGCAAGAATGGCGATGTACCCAAGTGATGACACGCAGGAAGTGGGTTACGAGATGACGATAACCGCCGAGGCCGGTCAATCTGCAAACGAGACCCCAGGGATGAACAAAACTCGCCGCGCCCTACGCACAGTTCTCGTGGTGGTCGTCGCAGTCATCTTCCTGGCTGCCTACTGGGCGTACAGCTACAGTCCGCTGGTCCAGAACTTCAACAACTTCTCCTCTGGTGAGTATGGCTCGTACGTCGCTAATGCTGATGGTGTCGAAGCCCACTACACGATCACTGATGGTGGGCAGAGTTCGCCAATGGGTACCCAGACCTGGGTCGAACCCACTGGCAAGTTCTTCGTCCAGACCGAGACCGAGATCACCAACAGTGGGTCGCACGCGGTGCGCATTGATCACGTGGGCCAGCCGAGCTTCGGATACCAGACCAGTGGTTATCAGGTCTCATTCTACCGCAACGTGAAATTCCCATACGAGGCCGGTGCTGCTTTCCACCCCTTCGTACTGGCCGCACACTCACAACGAATGGTTGTCGTCAGCTACTCACAGCGGTGTGCTACAGGTGCGCCGACCGAAATGGTCATCGACGCCGGCGCGATCTTCTCGGGTCCTTCGAGTCTTCCGGTGACCTACTCGTTCTTGGGGTTCGCGCACACGGTCGATGTCCCGGTGGCGCCGACCGCGTTCCAGGCTCCTCGTAGCTGTTAGCCACTGCTGACTGACGGACCATCGGCTTGGGCGGTAGCCCTGGTTACGCCTGCCGAGTGGCAGTGACATGGATACCCCAAAGATAAAGCTGCGCACCCGGTGCGACGGTATCGAACGCCACGGGATCGGGCGACCCACGATTCGCTCCAAGCGGAGATTTCTCGGAGCTCCCTCAAGTCGGGAGCAGCGCTGAAGGGTACGCGACGACCTTTCGCGCAGGCTACGACTTCACCGTGCGACCACCCGGCTCGACGTTAGAGACGACGGGCGATGGCCTTCGCGAAACGGCTCGGTGCCTCGTCGTTGAAGGAGAGGAAGAGCGAGGGCTCCACCAGCTCGAGCTCCATGAGCGCCCAGTCGTCGGGCGTGTGCACCAGATCCACGCGCGCGTAGAGCAGTGGCCCGAAGTTGAGCCCGTCGAGGATGTCCTTCGCGAACGAGACCGCCTCGGGCTCACCGTGGGCGACCGACATCTGCTCCCATCGGTAGAGGGCGTTGCGGTCGAGCTCTTCGACGTTCAACATCGCGCCCTTGGTCATCGCGTGGGAGAACTTGCCGTCGATGAAGATCAGCGCACGCTCGCCCATCTCGTCGACCGAGGAGACGTACGGCTGGATGATGACGTCGCGGCCCATATCGTGCAGGCGGCGCACGTGGTGTTGCGCGTCTTCGGTCTCGTAGGCCTTGTAGCGGGCCGCGTCCCTCGAGCCCGCACCCACCGAGGGCTTCACGACGAAGTCGCCGTCGGGGAACTCGGGGTTCACGCCGACGTCGGCGAAGAACGAGGAGACCACCCGGTGCCCGCGCGTCGCGATATCGCCCAGATAGTGCTTGTCGAGCGAGTAGCGCACGACCTCGTAGGGATTGAGCAGACGCGGGACGCCCTTCGCCCACTCGAGGAAGCTGAGGTGCTTGGTGGCGTAGTCCCAGGTGGAGCGGATGACTGTCAGATCGAACTCGTCCCACTTGACCGTCGGGTCGTCCCAGACCGCCAGTTCGGCCTCGAGCCCCTCGGCCTTCATGGCGCTGAGCAGCAACGGTGTGTCCGGATCGACGTTCTCACCCGCGCAGGTGGCTATCGCGATGTGGCTCATGGAGTGAACAGTACCGTCGCGTGCTGCGCCAGCGCCGCGAGCGGTCCGGGCCAGACGCCGAAGACCAGCGTCATCGCGACACCGAGGCCAATGACGAGGCCGGTGGCGGGTGGTACCACGATCCGCGTCGCCTCCACCGAGTCCTCGGCGTAGAGCGCCATGGTCCATCGCAGGTAGAAGAAGGCGGCGATCGCGGCGCTCAGAAGCGCGATCAGCGCAAGCGCGCCACCGCCGGCGTCGAGCGCCGAGGCGAGCACCGCGAACTTGGCGTAGAAGCCGGTCGTGAGCGGCGCGCCGAGCTGGGAGAGCAGCAGGACCGCGAGCGACGCGCCGAGCCAGGGCTGGCGCCGCGCGAGACCGCGGTAGCTCTCGATGGAGTGGTTCTCGTCGCCGAGTCCGCCCACCAGGGTCACAATCGCGAAGGTGGCGACCACCGTGGGCGCGTAGGTCATGATGTAGAACAGCGTGCCGGCGATACCGCGCACGGTGCCCGCCCAGACGCCGATCAGGATGAACCCGGCGTGGTTGATCGACGAGTACGCGAGCATGCGCTTGGCGTTTCGCTGGACGAGGGCGAGGCTCGCGCCGACGACCGTGGTGAGGACGATGAGCACCCACAGGATCGGACGCCAGGTGTCGAGCTGGGAGCCGAGCGCCGAGATCAGCACGCGCACCAGCGCGGCGAACGCGCCGACCTTCACGACCGACGCCATGAAGCCCGTCACGGGCGTGGGCGCGCCCTCGTAGACATCGGGCGACCAGAGGTGGAACGGCACCGCCGCCACCTTGAATGCGAAGCCCACGAGCAGCAGGGCGCCACCGGCGTAGAGCAGCCCCGGGCGAAGCAGCACGTTCGATCCGAGGAAGTACGAGATCGACGTGAGGTTCGTCGAGCCGGTCGCGCCGTAGACGAGCGCCGCGCCGTAGATGAAGATCGCCGACGCGAAGCTGCCGAGCAGGAAGTACTTGAGCGCCGCTTCCGAGGACGTCGCGCGATGACGGTCGAAGGCCACCAGCACGTAGAGCCCGATCGAGAGCATCTCGAGACCGAGGAAGATGACGATGAGGTCGTTCGCCTGGGTCATCAGCACCGCGCCGGCCGTGGAGGCGAGGGCCAGGATCTGGTACTCGACGCCGGCGATGCGCTCGCGCACCGCCCAGTCGTGCGCGACCAGCGTCGCCATCAAGAGACTGACGGCGATGACGGCGGTCGCCACGACGGAGAAGCCGTCGAGCACGATGGCGTGGGCGACCGTCGTCGTCGCACCCACCTGATCAATGCATCGCCACTGGAAGTACGTGACGACGATCACCGCCGCCGACGCCACCACGGTCACCAACGTCGCCACCTTCTGGGTGACCTTGGTGCGTACGAGGGCGGTCGCGAAGAGCAGTCCGAGGGCGGCCGCGAAGAGGATGATGACCGGCGCGATGGCCAGGTAGTGGATGTGGGGGATGACTAGCTTCACTTCGTGACTCCGCTCGGAGCGACGTGCTCGATCAGCTGCTGCACCGAGGGCGAGATCCGGTCAAGCACGGGCTTGGGGAACACGCCGAGGACGACGATCAGCACGACGACGGGCACGAGGACCCAACGCTCCTTCGTGGTGACGTCGCTCATGGTGGCGTTGGCACCCACCGCCTTACCCTGGAAGACCCGCTGGTAGGCCCAGAGCAGGTACACCGCCGCGGCGACGACACCGAACGCTCCGACCACGCCCCACCAGGTGTGCGCGGCGAACGTGCCAATGAGGATCAGGTACTCGCTGATGAAGCCCGAGAGGCCCGGGAGGCCGATCGACGCGAGCATGACGACCATGAAGATCCCCGCCATCACCGGCGCGGGGCCCTGGAGACCGTTGAAGTCACGGATCTGGATGCTGCCCCGGCGACTCTCGATGAAGCCAATGATGAGGAAGAACCCGATCGTGATGACACCGTGGTTGAACATCAGCAGCACGGCACCGACCATGGCGATCTTCGAACCCGCCATGATCCCGAGGGTGATGAAGCCCATCTGGGCGAGCGACGAGTACGCCACGAACCGCTTGAGGTCGAGCGCCACGCAGGCGAGGACCGATCCGTAGAGAATCCCGATGACCGCGAGCGTCATCACGACCGGACGCATGTCCGGCAGCGCCAGTGGGAAGAGCCCGACGGCGAAGCGCAAGAGCCCGTACGAGCCGAGCTTGGCGAGCAGCGCGGAAAGCTCGATCGAACCGGCGGTGGGCGCCTCGGCGTAGGTGATCGGCGACCACGTGTGTAGCGGCCAGATCGGCGCCTTCGCCGCGAAGGCGATGGCGAAAGCAATGAAGAGCCAGATCGCCGTCGAGTGGTTCATCGACGTCGACGAAAGGGCCCCGTAGGCGAAGTTGAGCGCGCCGCCGGTCTGGTGCTGGTGCAGGAAGCCCAGGTACAAGATGCCGATCAGCAGGAACGCCGACGCGGTGAAGGTGTAAATGAAGAACTTGAGGGCGGCCTTGCCCCGCTCGGCCCCGCCCCACTGCGAAATGATGAAGTAGCAGGGCACCAGGGTGAGTTCGAAGAAGATGAAGAACTCGAGCAGGTCGTGGGCGATGAAGCTGCCCATCGTCATGCTCGTCAGGATCAGCAGCCACGAGACGAAAGCGGGCTCACGGCGACGGTCGCGCGCGCCGATCAGCGCGAGCAGCACCACGAGCGCGGTCAGCACCACCAGCAGGAGCGAGATGCCGTCGAGCGCCACGTCGTACGCCAGGCCGAAGGGAGCGGCGAGGACGTGGCGCGACGCGAAGTCGAAGGTCTGAGACCCCGCGATATGACCGTTGTAGAGCACCGAGACGATGAGTGCCAGCGCCATCTCGACGCTGGCCGTGGCGACGGCGACGGCGTAGGAGCGGCCCTCCTTGTTGCGAACGAGCGCCGCGAGCAGCGAGCCCACCAGGGGCACGACCAGCAGCGCGGTTAACCAAAGGGACGAATGCATGTCTAACCAACCCTCGCCACGAGGTACACGACGATGACCGCGACACCGAGCGCGGTGGCGAGCGCGTAGTGACGAACGAAGCCGGACTGGATCTTGCGCACGCCCTCGGCGCTGTGGCTCACGCCCACCGCGAGGCCCATCACGCCGCCGTCAATGACCTTGTCCTCGATGACCGCGTCGCTGAACACCGCGACCCTTTCGAGCGGACGGCCAATGGTCGCGTCGTAGAAGTCATCCCAGTGCCACACGTGCTCGAAGAACGACGACTCGAAGCGGGGCGACTCGGAGATCCCGCGCCAGATAGTGAACGCGGCGAAGAGCCCGATCACGGCAGCGCAGACGTCGACCGCGGCGAGGCCCCACTGCGCGAGCGTCGTGGCGGCGACCGTCGGGGCGACGTAACCGAACGTGGGAGCGAGGAAGCCCGCCAGCGAGTCGTGATGGATCCAGGGCAGGTCCAGCACTCCGCCGAGCACCGATAGCACCGCGAGCACCACCAGCGGTGTCGTCATCACCCACGGTGACTCGTGGGGATCGTGGCCGTGGGTCTCTTCGCGGAACCGTTCGGTGCCGCGGAACGTCAGGATGAAGAGTCGGCTCATGTAGTACGCCGTGAGGATCGCCGTCAGCACCGCGAGGATCCAGAGGATCTTGTTGTGCGCGAAGACGTTCGTGAGTACGTCACCCTTGGACCAGAATCCGGCGAACGGCGGGATACCCGATATGGCGAGCCAACCTATGAGAAAGGTGGGGAACGTGAGCGGCAGATACTTCTGCAGACCACCCATCTTTCGCATGTCCTGCTCGCCGTTCAGCGAGTGGATGACTGAGCCCGAACCGAGGAAGAGCAAGGCCTTGAAGAAGGCGTGGCACACCATCAAGAAGATGGCGGCGGAGTAGGCGCCAACGCCGACGGCGAGCACCATGTAGCCGATCTGGGAGACCGTGGAGAAGGCCAGCACCTTCTTGATGTCCTTCTGGGACGTGGCGATGGTCGCCGCGACAAAGGCCGTGACGCCGCCGATGACCGCGATCGTCATCCGCCCCGACGAGGAGAGGGCCAGCACGGGCGACATGCGAACGAGCAGGTAGACGCCCGCGGTGACCATGGTCGCGGCGTGGATCAGCGCCGACACCGGGGTGGGGCCCTCCATCGCGTCCGGGAGCCAGTTGAACAGGGGAATCTGCGCGCTCTTACCGGTAGCGGCGAGCAGCAGTGCGAGGACCGTCAACGTGGCGATGGTCGGCGACAGCGTGCCGGCCCTGTGGAAGATGCTGAGGTAGGTCAGCGTATGGGTGTGGGAGAACAGCAGGAACATCGCGAGCAGCAGGCCAACGTCGCCAACGCGGTTGTAGAGGAAGGCCTTCTTGCCCGCGGTGGCGGCGGAGTCGCGGTCGAAGTAGAAGCTCACGAGCCAGTACGAACAGACCCCGACCCCCTCCCAGCCCACAAAGGTGAGCACGAGGTTGTTCGCGAGCACCAGCGTGAGCATCGAGAACACGAAGAGGTTCAGGTACAAGAAGAACTTGCGGTAGTCCCTCTCGCCGTGCATGTAGCCAATCGAGTAGAGGTGGATCAGCGTGGAGATGCCGGTGACGAAGAGGCACATGGTGATCGAGAGCGGGTCGACGAGCAACGCGGCGGGCACGTGCAGGGTGCCGACGCTGATCCACGTGAAGAGCTGGACCGTGACCTCACGCGTGTGCTGGTGCAGCAGGAGCACGAACGAGATCACCGAGGCGACGAAGCTAAGTCCCACGACGCCCGTCGCCACGTAACCAACCTGGGACTCGTTCATGCTGCGCCCGTTGAGCAGTACGGCGAGGTACCCCACCAGGGGCAGCAGCAGGATCAGTGTTGCGAAATGTGCCATCTCAGCCCTTCAGCTCCGAAAGCTCATCGACCGAGGTCGACGAGCGGCGTCGAAAGATCGACACCACGATGCCGAGCCCCACGGTGACCTCAGCGGCGGCGACCACCATCACGAAAAAGACGCTGGCCTGTCCCCCGATGTCGCTGAGCGTGCGAGAGAAAGTCACGAACGTGAGGTTGACGGCGTTGAGCATCAGCTCGACGCACATGAACATGATCAGCGCGCTGCGCCGGGTCAGGAGACCGAAGGACCCGACGCCGAAGAGCACTGCGGCCAGGATCAGATACCACGCGGCGGGTACGTTCATGCCTCGACCTCGACTTCTTCACTCTGCAGCGCTCGCTCGCGCCGGGCCAGGAGCACGGCGCCGACGACCGCGATGACCAGCAGGACGGCGGTCGCTTCGAACGCGAAGAGGTACGTCGTGAAGACCGCGGTACCCAGTTGCTTCACGTTGTCCTGACCGCTCGCCAGGGCCACGCCCTTCGTGGAGACCGACATCGCACCGGTCACCCAGTGCGAGCGGGCCATCAGGGTGATGAGACCGCCCACCGTGACGACGACGCCCACGGCCGCGAACGCGCGCTGACCAACGAGGGGCTCGACGTGGACGTGTTCCTTGCGGTCGACGCCGAGGAACATGATGACGAACAAGAAGAGCACGACGATCGCGCCGGCGTAGACAATGATCTCAACGGCCGCGAGAAAGTCCGCTCCCTGAGCCACGAACGCCACCGCGACGCCGAAGAGCGTCATGATCAGGCTCAACGCGCTGTGCACGGGATTCTTCAGGGTGATCACGCCCACCGCGCCGACCAGGATCAGCAGGGCCGCGGTTACGAACACGAGGATGCTCGCCAGGGCGTACGTGGCGCCGATCATCACTTCTCTCCTCGTTGACGCCGTGGAAGTTTCTCGCGCGCGTTCTTCATCAATCCTTGCAGACCCCGCTGGTCGAGCGGCACGTCGACGGGGTTGAGGTGGCGGGCGAAGACGTTGCGAATCTGCTTCGAGCCCGTCGCGTCGTCGTCGCGGTTCTGCGACTGACCCGCTTCGGGCGCTCGCACGCCGACGCCGAGGTCGGCGGTCCACTGCACGACGCCCTCGAACGAGGCGTCGCCGGCGGGCGACGTGGCGCGCATCCAGCCACCGGTCATCTCGGCCTCGCCGTCGCGCCAGTCCTCCCACGGCAGACGCTGGGGGAAGCCCTGGTCGTCCACGACCAACTCGGCCTTCGTGTAGATCGCGTCGGCGCGGTTGGTGAAGGAGAACTCGAACATCTTGGATTCGGTGATGGCCTGGGTTGGGCACGCCTCCACGCAGAGGTCGCAGTGGATGCAGCGCAGGTAGTTGATCTCGTAGACGTAGCCGTAACGCTCGCCGGGGCTCACGGGGTGATCGGGCGGGTTGTCGAGGCCTCGGACGTAGATGCAGTTCACCGGGCAGACGCCGGCGCACAGCTCGCAGCCGATGCACTTCTCCATTCCGTCCTCGTAGCGGTTGAGCACGTGACGACCGTGCTGGCGCGGCTGCTTCGGGCGCTTCACCTTGGGGTAGCTGTTCGTGACCCTCGGGCGAACGATGTGCTTGAGGGTGAGTTTGAAGCCACCAAAGAAGTCGAACGGCTGGGCCATCAGCTCTCTCCGTCCGTGAACTTGCGAATCGTGCGACCCGGGATCGGTCGTTCACCGACCACCGGCAGCACCGCTTCGCTGCCGACTTCGCGCGACTGACCGAGCGTGAAGGCCCTGGTGAGCAGGGTCCACGCCATGAACACCGCGGCCGCCATCAAGAACCCCCACGCCGGGGCGATCAGGAAGCCGGCGACGACGAGCATCCACCCCAGGCTGAGCGGGATGAGGCGCTTCCATCCCAGGTCCATGAGCTGGTCGTAGCGAAAGCGCGGCAGCGCTGCGCGGAACCACACGTACGCGAAGGCGAAACCGGTCGTCTTCAGTACGAACCAGATGATCGGGAAGACCCATTTCAGGTGGGCGACGTTGGGGATCCATCCGGCGGGGCCACCGAGGAAGAGGGTCACGATGATCGCCGACATGGTGATCGTGTTCATGAACTCGGCGAGGAAGAACACCGCGAATCGGAACGACGAGTACTCGGTGTGGAACCCGCCGACGAGCTCGCTCTCGGCCTCGACGACGTCGAAGGGTGGTCGGTTGAGCTCGGCGGTGATCGCGATGAGAAAGACCACGAAGGGAATGACGCCCAGGCGAATGATGTTCCAGTGCCAGATGCCGCCGCCTTGGGCGGTGACGATGTTGTGCGTCGAGAGCGATCCGGTGGCCAGGATGATGGTCACGATGGTCATGCCGAGGGCGGCCTCGTAACTGATCATCTGGGCGCTGGCGCGAACCGACGAGAGCAGGGGGTACTTCGAACCCGACGACCATCCCGCGAGCATCACGCCGTAGACCGAGACCCCCGACATCGCCAGCATGAGCAGTATCCCCATGGGCGGGTTCGCCACCTGGAGCATCACGGCGTGTCCGGCGATGTGGAGCGTCCCACCGATGGGAATGAGCGCGAAGGTGATGAGGGCCGGTATCAGCACCAGGTAGGGAGCCAGCTTGAAGACGAAGCGGTCGGCCTCGGCGGGCACCAGGTCTTCCTTGCCAATCAGCTTCAACCCGTCGGCGAGGGTCTGCAAGAGTCCGAAGGGACCCCAGCGCTGGGGTCCAATACGGCTCTGCATATCCGAGATGGCCTTGCGCTCGAACCAGATCATGATGACCACCGAGCCCATGAGGGCGCCGAAGCCCACCAGGACCTTGACGAGCACGATCAAGAGCACCACGCCGTTCACCCCGTGGGCGAACAGCGGATCAGACGATGCGAGCAGTTGGTTCATCGCGTCTCCAATCGAAGCTGCGTGATGACGTTGGAGCCGTCGACGAGCTCTCGCACTACGTTCTCGCCGGACGCGTCGAGGGTGCCAAAGACAATCTCGGTCGTGCCGCGAGCGACACCGTCGTCGAGCGCAACGGGCAGGTCGACCGAACCCTTCGCGCCACTCACTTTCACCACGTCGCCGTGGGCGAGGCCGAGACGGTCGAGGTCGAAGTGGTTCAGCGAGAGCGACGTCGTGGGGATCAGGCCGTGCAGCGCCGGTGAGCCCTGCATCGCGACGCCCCGGTCGTAGAGTCGACGGCTCAGCACCACGCGAAACGCGTAGGAGTCCGCGAGTGGAACCTCGAGTCCGTTTCCGGCGTGCACGTCGCTCCACGTCGCTCCCGACGTGTTCACCGATCCCGTGGCGCTGGTCACCACGGTCGAGCCGGTGCGCGCGCCCAGGCCCACGGTGTCCGCGGAGCGGATGCCGGGAAAGGCCATCGGGTCGAGCGAGTGACGCAACGACGGGGTGACGTTGCGTCCGACGACCACGCCGTCGTACACCTCGTCGTTCAACACCGAGAGCGCCGGGTAACCGGTCGTCTCTTCGATCGTCTGCGAGGTCTGCTCCACCGACGAGAGACCGAGGCTCTGACCGAACTCTTCGGCGAGCTCGGCCGCGATCGCGACATCGGGCCACGCGGAACCCGGCGGGACGATCTTGGGCGAGACCGCCGAGACGCGGCCTTCGATGTTGGTGACGGTGCCACTGCGTTCGTGCTGGATCGCGGCGGGCAGCACCACGTTGGCGTAGGCCAGGGTCGCGCCGCCGTGGCCGGTGACGACGACGACGTCGGCGGCGTCGAGCGCCTGCTCCGCGCCCGCGGGGTCGACGACGTTGCCGAGCAGGCATCCACCGAGCAGCAGTACGGCCTTCTGATCTCCCTTGCGCAGGGCGTCAAGCTGGCCCAGCGTGTCGCGGCCCTCGACGCTTCCATCGAAGCCGCGACCGGGCCGCAGGTTGGGTCCGAGCCCCATGTCGAGGGCGCCCATGACGTTCGATCGACGAAGAGCCGGCAGGAATTTGGCGTCCGGGTACCGCTCGGAGAGCGTACGAATCGCCGTCTCCAGCACGCGGGCGTCTTCGCCCAGGTTGGGACGTCCCACGACGAAGACCACGCCTTCGCCGCTCTCGCCAATGAGACGGCGGGTTTCATCGAGTTCTTCCTCGCTGAAGGCCAGTCCCTGGGGAAGCCCTCCGCCCGCGATGGCCTTGGCGACGAGGTGCGCTTCACCCGGGCGCACCACGAGCGACACGCGCGCTACGCTTCGAAGGGCGCTCGGACCGAAGGCGAACTCGACGATCGAGCTCGAATTCTTCACGGCGTTCTCACGAAGCCGCAGAAAGAGGATCGGCAGCTCCTCGCGCAGGTCACCGGTGAGCGTCACGACGGTGCCGGCGCTCGCCGCCTCGTCAATGGTGGCCTTCGAAAGGGCCTGCAGCAGCCCGGGGTCCAGGCCGTCGCCGTACTGGGCATCGACGTTCTCGCTGGCGAGCACGCCGCGCACGAAACGCTCCCAGGCGAACGCGCCCTCGTTCGTGAGGGCCGCTCCACCAATGGCGCCGACGCCACCGGGGGTGGCGGCAGCTTCTCGCAGCAGCGACGCGGCTTCAGCCAGGGCTTCGCCCCAACTGACCGCGACGAGTTCGCCGTTACGGCGAATCATGGGCTCGATGATGCGCGTCGTGGCCTGCAAGGGGTCGAAGGAAAGTATGTTGCCGTCGATCGATTCGAGGGTGAAGCGTCCCTTGTCGCACAGCCAGCCGTGGTTCACGGGGTCGCTGTCGACACCCAGCACGCGCGTCAGCCGGTTGCCCGACGACTGCACGGCGACCCGGCAGCCCACCGCGCACGTCGTGCAGGTGCTCTCGACCTGCTCGAGGTCCCAGGGGCGCGCGCTGAAGCGGTAGGGCTTGGCGGTGAGTGCGCCCACGGGACAGATCTGCACCACGTTGCCCGAGAACACGGAGTCGAACGGCTGCGTGGGCGACGTCGCCACCTCGATGAGGTCACCGCGCCCGGCGAAGGCGATCTGCGCGTCGCCCGCGACCTCGCTCGCGAAACGGGTGCAGCGCGCGCATTGGATGCAGCGCTCGCGGTCGAGCAGCACGAGTTCACCGATCTCGATGGGTTTGACGAAGTGGCGCTTCTCCTCGATGAAGCGGGTCTCTCCCGAGCCGTGCGCCAAAGTCTGGTCCTGCAGGGGGCACTCCCCGCCCTTGTCACAGACGGGACAGTCGAGCGGGTGGTTGGCGAGCAGGAACTCGAGCACGCCGTCCTGGGCCTTCTTCACCTTCTCGGAGTCGGTGACGATGTTCATGCCGTCACTGACGCGCAGGTAGCAGGCGGGCTGCAAGGTGGCGCCGCGGGGGCTGTCCACCTCCACCAGGCACATGCGGCACACGCCGACGGGCTCCATGCGTGGGTGATAGCAAAAACGGGGAACGAACGTGCCAGCGCGCTCGGCCGCTTCTATCAAGAGCTCGCCGGACCGGGCTTCGACCTGGCGGCCATCGAGCGTGATCTGAACTGTGGTGCGCGTCACGTCACTCATGCGGACATCCTCCGTGTTGTACGTGCGCTACGAAATCGTCGCGGAACATTTGAATGGCCGAGTGCACGGACGACGGGATCGAGGATCCGAGCACGCAGATCGTCGTCTGCTGGGGTGGCCAGGTGAGACCGGGAGCGATGTTGTCACAGAGGTCGAGCAGGAGATCGAGGTCCTCCATGCGCCCCCCGCCGTGCTCGAGGCGGTACATCGCACGCTCGATCCAGCCCGAGCCTTCGCGACACGGCGTGCACTGCCCGCACGATTCACGCGAGAAGAACTTGGTGATGCGCCACACCGCTCGCACCACACAACTCGTCTCGTCCATCACGACGATCGATCCGGAGCCGAGCATCGAACCCTCGCCCGCCACTTCGTCCTGGCCGAGGGGCAGGTCGAGCAACTCGGGGCCGAACCAGGGGGCCGAGACCCCGCCGGGAATGAAGGCCTTGATCTCTTTGTCGTCGATGATGCCGCCGCCCAGTTGGGGGTCGTAGATCAGGTCGCGAAAGGTGTTCTTCACCATCTCGATCTCGTAGACGCCGGGATTCTTCACGCGCCCCGCGAGGGCGAAGAGCCGGGTCCCCGTCGAACGGCCGCCGCCGAGGGCGGCGAACGCGGCGCCTCCGTTGTTGACGATCCAGGGCAGGTTCGACATCGTCTCCACGTTGTTCACGACCGTGGGCTCGCCGTAGAGTCCGGTGACCGCGGGGAAGAACGGCGGCTTGATGCGCGGGAACCCGCGCTTGCCCTCGAGCGCCTCGATCAGCGCGGTCTCCTCGCCGCAGATATAGGCGCCGGCACCGGGGTGCACGACGACGTCGAGCGAGAACTCCGAGCCGAAGATCTTCGATCCGAGTGCGCCGTGGGCGTAGGCGTCGTTGAGCGCCTGCTGGACCCGCTCGAGTCCGAGCGCGAACTCACCGCGCATGAAGATGAAGGCCTGGTTGACCTGCAGGGCGTAGGCCGCGATGATGACGCCTTCGACCAGCTGGTGCGGATCGTGCTCGACGAGGTAGTGGTCCTTGAACGTCGCAGGCTCAGACTCGTCGCCGTTCACGACCAGGTACGAAATCGGCGACTTGCGCAGCATCGACCACTTGCGTCCCGCGGGGAAACCGGCGCCACCGCGGCCAAGCAGCGACGCGGCGTCAACCTCGGCGGCGACCGCCTCGGGGAACATCGTGAGCGCCTTCTTCAGCGCGACGTAGCCCCCCGTCTCGAGGTACCGGGTGAGCGTGAAGGAGTCCGCGAACTCGCGGCGCGAGGAGACAATGCGAGGAGCGTCGAGCGATGCCACTACTTCGCCTCGCCTTCGGCCCGGGCGTCGCGGGCCGCTTTGGCGGCCGTGCGCTGACCGGCCACTTCCTCGCGCGAGGCGCGCAGCCCGCCGATGCGGCGAACGCGGATCAGCGTGCCGTGCGAGGGAACGTCGTGATCGAGCTTGCCGTCGCGCAGTTGATCAATCATGGTGTCGAAGCTCTCCGGCGTGGTCGTTCGAACGTAGCGATGGTTGACCTGCACGACCGGCGCGACGTCGCAGTCGGCCAGGCACTCGGTCTCTTCGAGCGTGAACAGTCCGTCGTCGGACGTTGATCCCACCGCGCAGCCGAGCTTCTTGCTCGCGTGGGTCAGGAACTCCTCGCCACCCGCCAAGAGGCACGCGATGTTCGTGCAGACGCCCACCACGTACTTGCCGACCGGCTCGAGGTGGAACATGTCGTAGAACGAGGCGGTCCCTCGCACGTCGGCGGGCGTCGTGCCCGTGAGCTCGGCGACCTCCGCAATGCCCTGGTCGCTCAGGTAGCCGTCCTGTTCCTGGGCGAGGTGCAGGAGGGGCAGCATCGCGGAACGGGGCCGGGGATAGAGTGCCACGGCCTCTTCGGCGCGCTGGCGGATATCGCTGCGAAAATGGCTCATCGGTCTACTTCTCCCATGATGGGGTCGATGGTGGAGATGACGGTGATGGTGTCGGACATCGAACCACCGCGCATCAAGAGAGAGACCGCCTGCAGGTTCACGAAGCTCGGTCCGCGCACGTGCAGCCGGTAGGGCTTCGGTCCGCCGTCAGAGACGAGGTAGCAGCCAATCTCGCCGCGCGGCGACTCCACCGCCGAGTAGACCTCGCCCACCGGCACGTGGAAGCCCTCGGTGAAGAGCTTGAAGTGGTGGATGAGCGCTTCCATGGACTCGCCGATCCGCGCCCGCGGTGGCGGGGTGACCTTCGGGTCCTGGCTGCGGTAATCACCGCTCGGCATCATGTCGAGGCACTGGCGAACGATGCGTAGCGACTCGCGTATCTCGTTGAGGCGAATGGCGTAGCGGTCGAAGTTGTCGCCGTAGGTCCCGACGATGACGTCGAATTCCACCTGGTCGTAGGCCAGATACGGCATCGCCCGGCGGAGGTCCCACGCGACGCCCGTCGAGCGCAGCAGCGGTCCGGTGAGGCTCAGCGCGAGCGCTTCCTCGGCGGTGATGGGCGCGACGCCGATGAGGCGCTGGCGGAAAATGGGCTGTCCGGTCAGCAGCTGGTCGTACTCGAAGGTCCGTTCGTAGATCGTGTCGCAGATCACCTGGATGTCGTCCTGCCACCCGTCGGGCAGGTCGGCGGCGACACCGCCGGGACGCACGTAGTTGAGGTTCATGCGCAGTCCGGCCGTCTTCTCGAAGAAGGCCAGGATCAGTTCACGTTCGCGAAGCCCGTAGATCATCATCGACGTGGAGCCGAGGTCCATGCCGTTCGTGGCCATCCAGACGAGGTGCGAGGAGACGCGGTTGAGCTCGCTCATCATCATGCGGATCCACACTGCGCGCTCGGGCACCTCGATCCCGAGGAGCTTCTCCACGGCCATCGAGTACGAGAGCTCGTTGATCACCGGCGAGAGGTAGTCCATGCGCGTCACGTTCGTGGCACCCTGGACGTAACTCAACTCTTCGGCGGTCTTCTCCATGCCGGTGTGCAGGTAACCAATGACGGGCTTGGTGCGAAGGACGAACTCCCCGTCGAGCTCAAGCATCAGACGAAGCACGCCGTGGGTCGACGGGTGCGACGGACCCATGTTGATGATCATGGTCTCGTCGTCGCGTCGATCGAAGTCCACCGAGTTGGGGTCGATGTTGAGACCCTGGACCCGAAGAACCGCACCGACCTCGCGTCCGAGCTCGTCGGAGCGGGTGTCGCCGCGGCGCTTTAGTTCCTGCGCGCCTTCAGAGGTCTCGGCGACGAGCAGCTCCACGCGCTCGGCGGTGCGAATCGTGGGATCGATCATCGAGGACCTGGCGCTTCCTTGAACTGCACGGGCACCCGCCCGGATCCGTAGTCCTTGCGAAGGGGGTGACCCTCCCAGTCCTCGGGCATCAAGATCCGAGTGAGGTCGGGGTGGTTCGTGAAGATGACGCCGAACATGTCGAACACTTCGCGCTCCAACGCTTCGGTGCCCGGATAGAGGGCGAACAGTGAGTCGACCTCCGGCGCTTCGTTGCCGGCCTGCACGCGGATGCGCACACGCTGCTTCTTGGACAAGCTCAGCAAGTTCGTGACGACCTCGAAGCGGCTCGCCACCACCGCGTCGGGCAACGGACGGTCGAAGTGCTCGAGGTAGTCCACGGCCGTGACGTCGACACACATCTCGAAGCCGTCGACCTTGAACGATTCGACGAGGGCGAAGTACTGCTCGCGCGTGGGAAAGCAGCAAAGGTCCGCGGCGAGACCATCACTGGTCACTACGCCTGGGGGGGCCAAGGGAGGAGGGGCGATCACTTCGGCGTTCCCACCCTCACCGCGACGGGAACCTCTGGCGTCCAGAGGTTCTGCGCATCCTCGACGTGCGTTGGTCGGCCTTCACTGCGGCGCTTCAGTATCTCGCCGGTGCGGATCTGCTCGTGCAAGGTGAGGATCGCGTGCATCAGGGTCTCGGGGCTGGGCGGACAGCCCGGGGCGTAGACATCCACGGGCACGATCTGGTCGACGCCCTGGACGATCGCGTAGTTGTTGAACAGCCCGCCCGTCGAGGCGCAGACGCCCATGGAGATGACCCACTTGGGCTCCATCATCTGGTCGTAGACCTGGCGAAGGACCGGGGCCATCTTCTGCGAGACCCTTCCGGCGACGATCATGAGGTCGGCCTGGCGGGGCGAGTTACGGAACACCTCCATGCCGTAGCGGGCGAGGTCGAAGTCGGCGCCGCCGGCGGCCATCATCTCGATGGCGCAGCAGGCCAGACCGAAGGACGCGGGCCACACCGAGGCGCGGCGCGCCCAGCGAACGAGGTCCTCGAGCTGACCGGTCAGAAAGTTGTGCTGGAGATCTTCAAGACCCATTGACTACGCCGCCTGTTCCGAGTCTTGGCCAATGCGCACGATGGTCGAAGAACTCGTGCGATTGGGCATGCCCGGGGTCAGATGCTTGACGGGACCCCACGACAGGGCGCCCTCGCTAACGAGAAAGAGCAGCGCACCAAAGACGGTGAGGGAGAACGCGACGACCTCGACGAGCCCGAAGAGCCCCAACTGACGGAACACCACCGCGAAGGGGTACATGAAGACGACTTCGATGTCGAAGATGACGAAGATCATCGCGACCAGATAAAAGCGAACCGGGAAGCGCTGAGGGGTTTCGTATTCTGGGACTATCCCGCATTCGTAGGGTGCCAACTTCGCATCAGTCGGTCGCTTGTGCGGTGCCAGCCATGCTGACATTACAAACGACGCCGACGCGAACAGCACCCCGAGAATCAGGAGTCCCAGTATTGGTAAGTACTGGTCCACGTCCATCATTTCTATCAGACCCTGACGGTAGCGAAGCGAGATGACGCTAGGGACCTACGGCCTAGGCTTGGCGCGTGACAAGTCTCAGTGAAATTGTTTCTCAGCCGACTACTTTTGATGTCGTCATCGTCGGCGCCGGTCCGAGCGGGTCGGCCTGCGCGTACTGGCTCTCCCAGGCAGGCTGGTCGGTGTGCCTGGTCGAGAAGAAGGAGTTCCCGCGTGAAAAGACCTGCGGCGACGGACTGACACCACGCTCGGTCTACCAACTCCAGGAGATGGGACTCGAGCGCGACGTCGCGGCGAACGGGCACCGCTACAACGGCCTTCGCGCCTTCGGATTCGGGGCCTCGCTCGAAATGAACTGGCCGGACCATCCGATCTTCCCGAACTACGGCTACACCATCACCCGATTCAACCTCGACGGCCTCGTCGCCGAAGGCGCCGAGAAACTCGGCGCGGTCTTGCTCAACGGCGTCGAGGTGGTCGCGCTGTTGGAGCCGACTCCTTCGACCGAGGGCGCCTTGAAGGGGGCGCGGGGTGTCGTCGTGAAGGAGAAGGAGACCGGCACGACCGCGGAGATCCGTGGTCGTTACGTCGTCGTGGGCGACGGGCAGAACTCGCGGATCGGCCGCGAACTCGGCACCACGCGCAACCGCTCGTGGCCCATGGGCATGGCGCTTCGCGGTTACTACACCAGCGAGCGCCACGCCGAGCCGTGGATCGATTCGCACCTCGACATCCGAGATCCCCAAGGCGACGTCGTGCCCGGCTACGGCTGGATCTTCCCCTTGGGCGACGGTCGCGTCAACGTCGGCGTCGGACTGCTCTCGACCGGCGGCGCCTGGAAGGGCGTGAACACCACCAAGCTGCAGGAGTACTTCGTCGCCCAAACCGCCGACGCCTGGGGCCTCAACGACGAGAGCTGCTGCGGACCCGCTACCGGCGGACGACTTCCCATGGGCCTCGCCATTGGACCGCGGGTGGGGGCGAACACCATGGTGATCGGTGACGCCACGGGAACGGTCAACCCGTTCAACGGAGAAGGCATCGCCTACGCCTACGAATCGGGCCGACTCGCCGCGGGCGTGCTCGGCGAGGCGCTGCTCGCCAACGACGCCTCGGCCCTCGCGCTCTACGACGAGCGCCTCGATCAGGCCTACGGCGACTACTTCAAGGTCGCGCGGGCGTTCGTGCGCGTCATCTCCGAGCCGAGGATCATGTCGGCCTGCGTGGGACTGGGACTGCGCATCGAGCCCCTGATGAAAGAGCTCCTCGCGATCATGTCCAATCTGATGAGCAACGACCAGAAGGGCCCCGCCGAGGTCGGCTACCGCGCCATGGTGCGACTCGCCGACGTCATCCCCGAGCGAGCGTACGCGCTGCTGCTCGGCGACACGAAGTCGGATGACTAGTCACGACCAGTCCGGCGCCCCGCGCCGTTGTGCGGCCGTCCGTTAGGTTGCGTGAGTGATTTCCTTTACGAGAGCGGCCCGGTAGCGCGGTGATCCCCACCTTTGTGATCTTCCTGCGCGAAGGGATCGAAGCGTCCATGATCGTCGCGATCCTTCTCTCCTACTTGAGTCGCATCAACCAGCGCGAGCACTTTCGCGACGTGTACCTCGGTGTCGCCGCGGCGCTGGTCCTGGTCGTGCTCGGCGGCATCGGCGCCTTCTTGCTGATCAAGCAGTACGAGGGATCGAACGTCCAGACCTACTTCGAAACCGCAACGTACGTCATCGCCGCCGCGGTCCTGACGGGCATGACGTTCTGGATGCACAAGCATGCGCGCACCATGGCCAAGGAGCTCCAGGAACGAAGCGACGTCGCGCTGAGCCGGGGATCGCGCTGGGGACTCGGGGTGCTCGCCTTTCAAGCCGTCGGTCGCGAGGGCCTCGAGACCATGGTCTTCACGCTCGCCATCGTCTTTGCGAGCACCCGCCAAGCGGCGACCCCGGTGCACGGCGATCTCTTGCTGGTGGGCGCCGCGCTCGGCCTCGCGGTCGCGCTCGGCCTCGCCTACGCCATGTACAAGATGGGCACCAAGCTCAATCTCAAGCTCTTCTTTCGCGTGCTCGGCATCGTGCTCATGATCTTCGCCGCCGGACTGCTCGCGGACGCGGTGGAGAACATGCAGCAGCTGGGTTGGCTCACGCTGGGCAACCACGTGATGTGGAACTCGAGCGGGCTGGTCACCGAGTCCTCGAGCACCGGTGACGTCCTGCACTCGCTGCTCGGTTACGCCGATCACCCGACGGTGCTGCAGGCCGTCGTGTGGCTTACCTACGTCGTGATCAGCATCTCAACGTTCGTGGGGCTCGGGCGCGGTCATCACCGCCGACCTCCGGTGGGCGAAGGCGCGAACTCGTCACCCACCACCAAGGTCGAACGCTAAGCGCTAGGCGGCGGCAGCGTTCGAGGTGGTGATGCGCGACTTCAACGTGCTCACCAGATTCGCGATCAGGGACTGCGCCTCGGGCCACGCTTCGACGAGCACCCCCAGCGTCACCTCGTAGTGACCGGCCGTGGCGACCACCATGACCAGGTGCAAGGTTCCCTTCACGCCCGGCTCGCTCAGCGTCGTGACGCCGCCGCGCGCCCATCCGTGGACGAACGTGAGCGGACGCCAGTTCGTGCCCGCGCTCACCGTCGGCACGTCGCTCTTGTACCCCGAGAGGATGAGCGCGGCGTTCGAGGCCACGAAGCATCCGCCGAACTTCTTCATCGACATCTCGGCGGTGTCGTTCTTCACCATCGTCGTGGTGGCGTAGTACTGGGTGATGTTCGCCGCTTCAATGCCGCCGTCGCTCGACGAACCGAAAATGGGCGACGACACCTGGTAGTCGGGTTGCTGACCGGCGGCGCCGTAGACGCGGTCCCTCTTCGCCGAGACGCCCAGGCAGCTCTCGAACTGCGCCGAGACCTGCGCAAACGCGGAGTCCTTCGCGGGCAGCGTCGTCGTGGTCGGCGTGATCACGTCCTTCGCCGGCGGAAAGAGGTACTCCAGGAACGATCCGTTGGCCGTGTACCAGCCCGAGGGCAGGTCGCGCAGCGTCAGATTGACGGCCTTGGCGTCGGCGAGCTCCTGAGCGCCCGCGTTGCGGGAAAAAAACGCCCCGAGGCCGCCCGCGAGCGAGGCGAGCAGCACGACCACGACCACCGCGACCAGACCGGCGCGGCGCCTTTGGCGAATAAGTCGGCCCCCGTGCTCGAGCACGACCGCGGCCGTCTCGTCGTAGTCCCGGCGGTCGCCCTTGCGCCAGCAGTAGCGCACGCCGTCGACGGTCGCGAAGAGCGCCATCCCCCTCGAGAAGCGCAGCAACTGCATCGACGACAACTCGCTCCACGGGGTCTGCCACGCGACCTCGGGAGTTCCCGACAACTGGGTGAGGCCGTGGTCGTCGCCGAGCAGCGTAACCGGCGAGGTCGCTCCGTGGGGCACAAAACTTGGGCGGACCGACCAGCCCGCGCTGCGAAACGAGGTACTCACGCGTTCGCCGCGATCCGCGCGGCCCGCGCCGCGCATTCGATCGTCTGGGAGAAGTCGTCGTCCGTGTGCGCCATCGACACGAAGAGGATCTCGTACGCGCCCGGCGCGAGCGCGACGCCGCGCTCGAGCATGGCGTGGAAGAACGCCGGGTACAGCCCGTTCTCGCAGAGCACCCTCGACTCCGTGAAGTTCGTCGGTGCGCAGGTCTCCTCGCGCGAGAGGTAGAGACCGAGCAGCGGACCCTGCACCGGCGTGACGGCGAAGAGCCCCGCGGACTCGATGGCCTCCTTCAGGCCCGTCGCGAACTGCTCCACCCGACTGACGAGGGCGACGTAGTCGTCGCGCGTCACCGTGCTCAGTACCTTCACGCCCGCCGCCGTCGCGAGCGGATTACCCGAGAGCGTGCCCGCCTGATAGACGGGCCCGAGTGGGGCGAGGGACGAGAGGACCTGGCGAGATCCGCCGAAGGCCCCGACCGGCAGCCCGCCGCCGATGACCTTGCCGAAGCACCACAGATCGGGCGTGACGGAAAAGAACTCCTCGGCCCCGCCGTAGGCGAGGCGAAAACCGGTGATCACCTCGTCGAAGATCAACAGAGCCCCCACGCGGTCGCACTCGTCGCGCAGTCCCTGGAGGAACCCCGGCAGCGGCGCGACCAGGTTCATGTTCGCGGCTACCGGTTCGACGAGCACCGCAGCCACCGAGTCGTCGAGGGTCGGCACGATGTTGTAGGGCGCGACAATCGTGTCGCCGACAGCCCCGGCGGTGACGCCCGCCGATCCCGGCAGCCCGAGTTGAGCGACGCCGCTACCCCCCGCCACCAACAACGCGTCCGAGTGACCGTGGTAGCACCCGTCGAACTTCACGATCTTGTCGCGCCCCGTCGCCCCTCGAGCGAGGCGCACCGCGCTCATGACCGCTTCGGTGCCCGACGACACCAGTCGAAGCTGCTCGAGGCCCGCCACGCGCGAGGTGATGACTTCGCCGAGCAGGACCTCGCCGGGGGTGGGGGCGCCGAAGGTGGTTCCCTCGCCTACGGCGTGGCGCAGCGCCTCGACGACGTCGGGGTGCGCATGGCCGAGCAGCGACGCGCCGTAGGACTGGACGTAGTCGAGGTACCGGGTGCCCTCGACGTCCTCGACGTACGCGCCCTTGCCGCGAACGACCGTGTACGGCGTTCCCCCGACCGAGCGGAACGACCGCACCGGCGAGTCGACGCCCCCGGGAATGACCTTGAGCGCGCGATCAAACCACGCCTGATTCGAATTGGTCAACGTCCGAGCTCCTCGGCGATCTCGCGCGCGAAGTACGTCAGCACGAAGTCCGCGCCCGCGCGGCGCACGGCCGTCAGCTGCTCGATGGCGACCGCCTTCTCGTCGATCCAACCGTTCGCCCCGGCCGCCTTGATCATGGCGTACTCGCCGCTCACGTGGTACGCGCAGATCGGCGCGTCGAGTTCGCGGCGCAGATCGCTCACGATGTCGAGGTAGGTCATGGCGGGCTTCACCATGATGATGTCCGCGCCCTGTTCGACGTCGCCGCGCGCTTCGCGCAGCGCTTCACGCCGGTTGCGCGAGTCCTGCTGGTAGCCGCGCCGGTCACCGCCGTCCGCGATCTCGACACCCACCGCTTCGCGAAACGGGCCGTAGAGGGCGCTCGCGTACTTGACGGCGTAGGCCATGATGACGGTCTCTTCGAATCCGGCGTCGTCGAGGGCGCGCCTGATCGCGCCCACCTGGCCGTCCATCATGCCGCTCGGGGCGACGACCGCGGCCCCCGCGGCCGCCTGGGCGAGCGCCGTCTGGGCGTAGAGCTCGAGCGTGGCGTCGTTGTCGACCGTGCCGTCGCGACGAAGGACCCCGCAGTGACCGTGACTGGTGTACTCGTCGAGGCAGAGGTCGGCCATGATCACCAAATCGTCGCCGAACTCGTCGCGCAGCGAGCGAAGCGCCACTTGGGCGATCCCGTTCGGGTCCCACGCGCCGCTGCCCGACTCGTCCTTGTGCTCGGGCACGCCGAAGAGGATGACGCCCCCGACGCCGGCGCCGTGCAGTGCGCGGACCTCTTCGTGCAACGAGCGAAGCGTGTGCTGGAAGTGGCCGGGCAGGGAGCTGATGGCGCGCGGCTCGTCGCGACCCTCGGCGACGAAGAGCGGCGCGACGAAGTCGACCGGCGAAAGGGTCGTCTCGGCGACGAGGCGACGGAGGGCGGGCGTTCGACGAAGTCGACGAGGTCGTTCAGCGGGAAACACATCGCCAGCCTATTACCCGCTCACGAACTCTCTTCGCCCGGATCACTCCTCGAGGGTCGTCAGAATATCGCGCAGCGAGGGCTCCCAACCCTCGATCACGCGCTCGTGGGTCGCTCGAACTTCGCCGCCGGTGGTGAGGCCCGGCACCACCACCCACGTCGTTGGCGCAATGAATTCTTGGGCCACGTGCCACGCCGAGGGCGCGCCGATGAACACGACGTCGGCGTTTCGCAGGCTCACCACGGCCTCGCCGTCGAGCGCGACCGGGCGCGTCTCGTAGCACGCGACGTGCGCGATTCTTAGGCCACTTTTATGCAACGCCGCCGGCAACTCGTCGCGAATGACGCCGGCACCGAGCAACAGCACGGGGCCGCGTTGAATGATCTCGCTCAGCTCGAGCGCGGACCCCGACGACTCGCCCGTCACGGTGATGCCCTCGCCCACCAGCAGACGCGTCGTGGCGCGTCCGACGGAGTACACGCACGCGTCGGGGCTCAGGGCGTCCCTCGCCACTTCGAGATAGTCCCTGGCGCGCGGGCTGGTGACGACGAGTGCGGCGAACGTTCCGTAGTCGCGCGAGGCCCGGAGCTCTTCGTCGACGTGGCCCACCGAGAAGTAGTCGGTCGTCGTCAGCGGTACTTCGACGACGTGGGCGTCCTCGGGCACGAGTGACCGGAGTTGTTCGTTGTGACCGGTCTCTCGGGTGAGCACGATGTTCACGGTTCGCTTCGATCCCAACCGGGAAGGGAGGCGCCGCCCATCTCGTCTCGAAGCGTCATCGCGAGCTCCCGCCCGAGCTGCGAGGCAGGTCCGCCCGTCAGCGAGCAACGGACGCTCTCGGTCCCGTCGACGCCGATCATCACGCCGTGCACGTAGATCACGCCATCCTCGACGCGCGCGAAGGCCCCCGCGGGAATGGAGCACCCCGCGCCCAGTTCGGCGAGGAAGGCCCGTTCCGTTTCGAGTGCGGTCACGGCCTCATCATCGTTGATTTTGGCGAGCAGCGCTCGTGTTTCGCCGTCGTCGGACCGGGCCTCGATCGCGAGGGTCCCCTGACCGACCTGGGGCACGAACCACGAGGGGTCGAGGCGCTCGGCGATGCGATCACTGAGCCCCAGCCGTTCGAGCGCCGCCGCGGCCGCCACGACCGCGTCGATGCCGTCGCGCCCCGGGCTCGCGAGGCGCGTCGCCATGTTCCCGCGTAGTTCGACGATCCGCAGATCAGGCCGCCTTTCCAGCAACAGGGCCCGTCGGCGGGGCGAGCCGGTCGCCACGGTCGCCCCGGGACCGAGTCCCGCGAGCGAACGCCCGACGAGCACGTCAACCGGATCGCGACGTTCGGGGACGCAGCTGATGACCAGACCGTCGGGACACTGGCTGGGCAGGTCCTTCGCGCTGTGCACGGCCGCGTCGGCCTCCCCTCGAAGCAGAGCCCGCTGGATCTCCACCGCGAAGACGCCCTGTCCGCCGAGCGCCGAGAGCGCCACGTCGAGTCGCTGGTCGCCGCTCGTCTCGATCGGCACCAACTCGGCGTCGACGCCGTGCGCCAGCAGGTACGTCCGCACGACCTCGGCCTGCAAGAGCGCCAGCGGCGAGCGCCGGGTCGCGAGGCGGAGGGTGCTCATAGGTCGAAGAGCGACCGGGTGGCCTCGTTGAGGCGTATGCCTTGATCGGTGCCGGCCGACTCTTTCAGGGCCACGGTGGGGCGGTGAGCGATCTTCGCCACTACCGAACGAATCAGCGAGCGAACCTTCTCGCGCTGCTCATCGCTGAGCTCCGCCAGGTCGCCTTCTCGGCGACTGAGTTCGATCTCCACGATCTCGTCGAAGTGATCGCGCAGCTCGCTCACGATCGCGGCGGCGCCGCGCGCGCGCTGATCGTGCAGGAACCTCTCCACCTCGTGCTCGACAATGACGCGGGCCTCGTTGGCCGCCTCGTGGCGCTCGCCCAGGGCCTGCTCGATTCGAAGGTGCAGGTCACCAAGGTCGACCCGACGAACGTGATCGAGCTCCTCGACGTCGACGCCGACCGCCCTCGGGACCCCGAGATCGACGAGCAGCAGCGGCTGCGAGGCGTTCATGACGTGGGTTTTCGCGATGACCGGCGCCGTAGTCTCGACGCACACGATGGCGAGCCGTGCCGAGGAGAGCAGCGCCGCGAGGTCGTCGAGGGCGCTCACCGCCACGCGCGAATCGCCGATCTCCGCGCGCAGCGCGTCGGCCTTTTCCACGGTTCGATTGCAGATGGTGACGCGAGCGATCTGGCCGCCCGCGCCCAGCAGGCTCTTGACCACGCCCGCGGCCAACTGTCCCGCGCCCACGACGACGACGTGTGCGCCGCTGATGTCGTCGCCCAGCTCCTCGAGCGCCATCGTGACCGAGGCATGGGCGAAACTCGTGGTTCCCCTCGCTATCGCGGTTTCGGCGCGCACGCGTCGTCCCGCGATGAGCGCTCGTTGGAACAGTTCGGTGAGTTCCGCGCCGGCGGTGTGCTCTTCTGAGGCGAGCTCGAGCGCCCGGCGCAGTTGGCCGAGGATCTCGAACTCCCCGGGGACGACGGATTTCAGCCCCGCGGCGACGCTGAACAGATGGTTCGCGACCCCGCGGTCGAAGTGCACGGTCAGCTTGTCCTCGAACTCGCTGGCGTCGAGGCCCGTCGCTTCGGCGAGCGTCGTGGTGATCTCCTCGATCGCCCCGTGGAAACGGTCGATGACGGCGATGACCTCGGTGCGCAGACACGTCGAGACGAAGACCGCCTCGTGGATGTTGCGCTGGCTCAGCAGCGTGCGAAGGACCTTGTTCCACTCATGCTCGAACACGGTGACGCGCTCGAGCAGGTCGAGCGAGGCGTGCTCGTGGTCAATGCCTACAGAAATCAGTGCCACGGAGTCTCCACGATGCAGGCCATGCTAGGTGGCGCGAAGGGTGTTGGCCGACGCGATGCCGAGCGAGTGGAGCAGTCCCCCGCCGAGCGGCCCCGTGCCATTGTTGAGGTGGTACATCAGGATCTGCAGCTCGATGGAGAAGTCCACGTAGTGCACGGCCGTGCCCAGGGGGACCGTTATCACCTGGGGGGCGAAGTTCAACAGCGCGTGGATATCGGCCTTGACGAGGTGATCGGCGACTTCCTGGGCGGCGACCGGCGGCACGCAGATGACCCCGACGGTGGCCTTGGCGACGCCCTCCGCGAGCGGTTTGACGACGTGACCGGCGACCTCCGTGCCGATGACCTCGGGGTCGCTGTCGTAGAGGTCGGCCAGTTGGGCGCCGCGGATGAGGAAGTTCGAGGAGTTGACGAGCGCCCGGCCCAGATTCCCTATTCCCACGACCACCACGTCGTACATGCGGTCGTGTCCCAGCGCCTCGCCGATCCGTTCGCTCAGCACGTTGACGTCGTAGCCGGCGCCGCGGGTCCCGAAGGAGCCGAGCCCCGCGAGGTCGCGGCGCACCGTGGTCGCGGTCACGCCCGCGAGCTCGCCGATCTGTTGGGAGTCGATTCGCGTAAGGCCCCGGCGCAGCCATCCTTCAGCGATGCGCTGGTAGACGGGCAGGCGGGCGATGGTCGGTTCGGAGAGTTTCCTCGCTCGAAGACGTGGGGTCACCATTGTCGAACGTTACCGAGGTCCTCAGCGACCCAGTTGGCGGCTGCGCTCGGCGGCCGCGGCGACGGCCTCGAGAAAGGCGGCACGAACCGCACGACCCTCGAGCATGCGAAGCCCCGCCGCGGTGACCCCGCCGGGCGACGTCACCTGCGAGCGCAGCTCCTCGGGCGACTCACCGGTGACGGCGAGCAGCGAGGCCGAACCCTCGAAGGTTCCAACGACCAGTTGGCGCGACACGTCGCGCGAGAGGCCCTGATGCACGCCGGCTTCTATGAGCGCCTCCACGACCAGGTACAGGTACGCCGGCATCGCGCCCGAGAGTCCCGACACCGCGTCGATGTTCTGCTCGGTCACGCGCACCACCGTGCCCACGGCGCCGAGGATCGACTCCGCCCAATCGAGGTCGTCCTTGGTGACGTGCGCGCCGCCCGCGATTGCGCTGACGCCCTTGCGCACGAGGACCGGCGTGTTGGGCATGGAGCGAATGACCGCAACGGGTCCGGGAAAGACCGCTTCGATGCGCGCGGTGGAGAGCCCCGCCACGACCGAGAGCAGTCGACGAACGCCGGCGATTCCGCAGACCCTCGCGGCGGACTCGGCGTGGTTGGGCTTCACGCAGAGGACGGCGCCGGTGTCGTTCCCCACGTGCTCGAGCTCGAGCCCGGCGAGGATCGTCACGCCGGGCAGTCGCTCTTGCAGCGACGCACGTTGTTCGACCGAGCTCTCGACCACGGCGAGCTGCTCGGGAAGGCACCACGAAGCACCGAGGAGGCCTTCGGCGAGCGCCGATCCCATGTGCCCGCCGCCAACGATGATTAGTTCAAAAGCCATATTTCTAGGCTACAAGGTGATTCCGTCTACCTCTGGGGACGGCGACGGTACAGCGAGGCGAGCCCCATGGACATCGCCGTCGGGAAGATCTCGTCGACGTAGTGCACGGTCGCGCCGACGAGTTCGTCGAGCCGCTCGAAGGTCACCTCACCAATGGGCACCTGGGCGACCAGGTAGATGCCGTCTTCCGGACCGATCGCGAGGTGCAGGTCTCGAAGCTCGGCGTTCTTCACGAGCAAGTACCGGTAGAGGACCTCGCGGTT
>Ga0182013_10000791_pt1 | contig 44000 bp, 39 predicted proteins | sample 612S2MmetaG_FD_120487 | JGI IMG/M metagenome (GOLD analysis project Ga0182013, IMG submission 120487) | Permafrost microbial communities from Stordalen Mire, Sweden - 612S2M metaG | ecosystem: Environmental > Terrestrial > Soil > Wetlands > Permafrost | place: Sweden: Stordalen | collected... | reverse complement strand
GCAATTGCGACGGATCCGTGACATAGGTGGGCTGGAAAGAACCGTTCATGATGGCACTCACCAATGCCCCGATGCCGGGGCTCTGAGCCGGCGCGGCGGCGGCCGCGGGCGCCATGGCAGCCGAACCGCTGGTGGCTGCCGCGGAGCTATTTGCGGCCGCCGCGGCCACGGTAGTTACACTTGCCCCGCCGCCGAAAATGCTGGTTGGAGATACCGTGTTGGTAGCTAGGCCAGATGTCGCCGTGCCGCCGCTCAACTTCTGAAACAGGCTGGAGAACGGGTCGGTCGACGCGTTAGGCCCGGTTGGGTGCGCAGTCGGCTTCGTGGGGCCGGCAGTGGCTGGCGACGAACTCGGCTGTCGAGGGACTGCGGGAGTCCGGGTCGGCACTAAAGCCATGGCAGTATGCATTGCGATTTTCATACACCCCCTCTTTCGCATTTCGCTCGCCGCTCCAAGCTATTGAAAACAGGCACGCCAGCCTGCCGAGATGCGCCAAACATCTGCCGCCCGGCAGTATTTTGCCGCGCCGGCGTAACCAAATCCGTTTTCGCGAGTAAATACATTGGAAGGAGCCTCCATGAAGTTCTTGTTGATTGCGTTGATTCTGGTAACTGCGGCGTTTGCGCGCGTCGAGTGCGGGGGGCGTTGGGCGCGCCATGAGGCGCGGGAAGCCCGCCAATGGGCTCGCGGCCAGGCCCGCGATGCCCGTCGCGAAGCCCGCGAGTACCGCCTGGAAGCCCAGCGGTATGCCGCCGAGGCACGGCGCGACGCCGGCGAGTATCGCCAGGAATTGCGCCGCGAGCTGCGCGACGACTTCCATTGGAAACGCGCCGATTCCACCGGCATGAGGCGCATCTACTGAAGCCTCGCGCGCTACCATGGCACTTATGCACGATGCCGTGGCAGCCGCCTACCGACGCATTCGCCCCTACGTGCGCGAAACCCCGGTCGACGAATCCCGTTCGCTCGCCGATGGCGTCACGGCCACCGTATTCCTCAAGCTGGAGCACCTCCAGCACACAGGCTCCTTCAAATTCCGCGGCGCTTCCCATAAGATCGCGCTTCTGACACCCGGCCAGGCCGCCGCCGGCGTGGTCGCCGCTTCCAACGGCAACCACGGACTCGGAGTCGCCGCCGCGGCGCGCGCTCGCGGCATCGCCGCGGAAGTTTTCGTCTCCTCGCAAGTCTCTCCCGCCAAAGCGCAGCGCATCGCGGCCCACGGCGCCATACTCCGCCAGGCCGGCAATGACCCGCTAACAGCGGAACTCACGGCGCGCCACGCCGCCGAGACCTCCGGCCGCGTCTTCATCTCTCCCTACAACGATCTCGACGTGGTGGCAGGGCAGGGAACTATTGCCGTCGAACTTCACCGCCAGATCCCCGGCCTTGACGCGGTATTCGTGGCCGTCGGCGGCGGTGGCCTGATCGGTGGCATCGGCAGCTATCTCAAAGCGGTCTCCCCACGCACCGAAATCGTGGGCTGCTGGCCCGAAAATTCCCCTGTCCTTCACGAGTGCCTGCGCGCCGGCCGCGTGATCGCCGTCCCCGAGCAGCCAACTCTCTCCGAAAGCACCGCCGGCGGGCTTGAACCCGATTCCGTCACGCTGCCCGTCTGCCAAAAGGCCATCGACACCTCCGTCTTTGTATCGGAAACCGAAATTCGTTCGGCCCTGCGGCTTGTCCTAGAGACCGAGCATTGGCTGATTGAGGGCGCCGCGGCAGTCGCAGTGGCCGCCTTCCGCCAAGACATCCGCCGCTGGGACGGTAAGCGTGTGGCCATCGTTCTCTGCGGCCGCAACATCTCGCCTGAAGTCTTAGCTTCCAGCTTCCGGGTCTAATCCGGGTCTAATCCCGAGGATCTCCAGACCGAGGTCGTGGCGCGAACGGAGAAAGCTGCTGATGTAGGCCAAGACTGCAATAGGCATTGGTGTCATGCGACGGGGGAAATGGCAGTGAGTGTGGGACAGTCTGCTCTCGCGCGGCTCGATTCGATTAGCGATAGGCCTCGCGCCGGTTACGGACGCGGACAATTTCGATGGCGCCATCGCCGGACTTGCGGAAGATGAACCGCCAGTCGCCGATACGAAGGCGGTACCGCGGCGGATCGAAGCCTTCCAACTGCTTCACGTTGCCGGTGTCGGTTGCCAGGAATCGCGCTAGGGCCTTGAGCAACCGTAAAGCGGTCTCTCGGTCAATAGCTCGCAGGTCGGCTCGGGCTTCGACAGAAAAGATGACGCGTTGCGGCATTCCTACGCGGCGTCTTCCGACGCCGGATCTTCGGCCATCTTGTGGAAGTCGTCGGTAGTAAGGCCGAAGTCGGCGAGAACTTCTTCCAACGGAACGCCGCCGTTCCGATCGAGAGAAGCAATGCCGGCCTGGATCGCCGCAGCGTCGTCAGGAGTGACCGGCTCATCGTCGATGGGTGCTAGCGCCAGTTTGCGATCAAGGGGCGACAGCATGGTCTCCAGCAAGCCGCAGACCGCAGAAAGTTGGTCGTCCGGCAGGCGGTCGAGAAAAGCATGCGCGTGCTGGCGTTCATCTGAATGATCGAGGGCCACTGCGTTAGTCCGTCGCATCTTCATTTTACCGGAGTGTAGATAAAAATGTAGCTTGTGCCTCGCCAAAATTCGATCAAGGCAACGTTTCACGTTAATTGGGGATGAGGTGACGAGTTGGTTCGTCCCGGATGAAATACTTCTGCGGGCCAGAATTCCGTGCGCGCGAAGGAACCGAATTCATCGACCGCCTAATTTCCGAGCAGGGGTGGACACCGATCCTCGGGGAAGTCATGCCGATGGATCGCGCTTGGGGTCTTTCAGGCCGCGTTCTTCCATCGGTATCGATGGTGGATACCACCGACACGCGGCAACGCTTCCAGGACTGCGCCGTCCAGTTTGAGTTCCACGGGTCGTCCCCCAGGAGTATCTTTCCCGATGCCAAGGTGCGTTCGGTCCTGGTGGTAGTAGGCGACGTACTCTCTGGCAATCCGAAGGGCGTGGGTCTCGTTGAGGGCGATAACGTGGTCGAAGCATTCGCGGCGGACCGAACCAACCCACCTCTCTGCGACGCCGTTCTGCCAAGGACTGCGTATGCTCGTGCGGACGAGCTCGATACCCGATGATTCCAGAAACTTCACGACTTCGGGATTGAACTTGGAATCGCGATCCAAGATGGCATACCTGTGACGGCTGGGATTCGGAAACGCCTCTTGCAACTGTTGGCAGACCCATTCGGCGGTCGGATGCGGGGTCACGTTGCAATGGAGAACGCGCCGCTTTGCGTGATCGATCACGAAGAAGCAATACAGCAATCGGAAGGTCACTGTTGGCAACGTGAAGAAGTCCATCGCCGCGATTGCTTCACGACGGTTGGTCAAAAACGTCTGCCACTGCTGAAGGGCCTTTCCGCTGCCGGGCCTGCGCCGCCTCAAATAGCGCGAGACTGTCCTTTCAGAGATCTTGAATCCCAGTTTCAGCAACTCGCCATGGATTCACGGTGCGCCCCACGAAGGGTTCTCGGCGGCCATTCGCTTGATCGCTTCGTAGACCTCACCGTCGATACTACGGCGGCCGACGCCAAAGGTGCGCGAGCGGAATTTCCAGTAGAGTCTGAATCCGGCCCGATGCCAACCCACGACGGTCTCGGGCTTGACGATGATGAGCGCCTCACTCCAGCGGTTCCACAGAGCACGCAACGCTACCCAGAATATGCGATCCAGCCGCCCGAGAGCCGGCTGCGGCCGCCGGCGCTTGCAAACTGTGAGTTGTTGCCGCAGCGCCAGGATCTCCATCCCGAGGTCATGACGTGATCGCAGGAAGGCGCGAATGTAAAAGAAGAATATCAACGCCAACTGTACCATGGCGCGGAAAATTGCCGGTCCAGCGCAGAGGCCTCCAAGGCTTGGCGGTCAGGCCATGACAGACAGGCCGGCCGATCACAATATTGTGATATCCTTGTTCACAAAAGATGCCGCGCACCAACGTAGTCTTCTACCGGGAGCCGTCTGGCGAGGCGCCGGTGCTCGAGTGGCTCGGTGAACTGCGGAAAACGAATAGGCGAGCGTATGAAACCTGCGTTGCGGCGGTGGAACGCTTGGCGATTTTCGGCCACGAATTACGGCGGCCCCTGTCGGATCTTCTTAGGGATGGAATTCACGAACTCAGGATTCGAAAGGGGCGGGTGAACTACCGGATTCTGTATTTCTTTCACGGGCGCGATCTGGCGATTCTGGGACACGCAATCACAAAAACGGATGTCGTGCCGGACGCGGAGATCGAGAGATGCGTTCGCCGCAAGCGAGCGTTCGAATCGGACCCGGACGCGCACGGTTATTCGGAGGAAGGAGATTTCTAATGGCAAAAACGAAAGATGCCCTGAAAATCCTGGAGAGGGTCACGGGCGGAAATCCGGTGGTCCGGCGCGGCATAACCAATGCCCACGTCAACTTGGATGTCGCGCAGATGATTTATGACGCGCGGACAAGAGCCGGGATGTCGCAGCGTCAGCTGGCCGAATTGGCCGGCTCCCGGCAGTCAGTAATCGCACGTCTCGAAGACGCCGACTATGAAGGCCATTCGCTCACAATGTTACAACGGATCGGAAGCGCGCTCGGTCAGCGTTTGGAACTTCGATTTGTGAATGTATCCCGACATGGTCCGCGCCGGGCGAAAGCTGTGACGAACTCCGGACGTGTCCGGCGGCGAGCCTGACAGTGCGGCGTGCTGCTGTAGATAAAAATGTAGCCGTCGAAAGCCTCCAGTTTCCACAGGGTTCAACAAGTTTCAACAAGTTCGCGCCATCCGGTTGAAACCGAAGCACTTGAAAACAAGCTGCTTTTGCAGCTTCTTTCCATCCGCCTTGGGCGCAGGGGGTCGGGCGTTCAAATCGCCCCGCCGACCAATTTAAATCAGCAATTTAGCCACGTGTGACGGCCGCGGAAAATCCCGCTGCCGACAATACTTTAGGCTAGGTTTCCTCGGAGGCTCGACGGCCCGACCAGCCGCTTCAGCCAGATACAAGCGAAATAAGGGTTTGTAGCAAGTTCACCAAGTGAGCGATGCCGAAAGCCGCGGCCGCGATTTGGTCAGCGTTTGGGATCCGGGAGATTCCGGGGTTTCAGATCGCGATGCCAGACACCGTCTCAGCGCACGGTGTTCCGGCAACGATAAGGAATTGCAGCCAACAATCAGCGATATATATAGAGAACTATTCCAGCACGACGGTACGGCTGTTTTTGGCGGAAACTCCAAGAAAACCCTTGAACTTGGGCTTTCCGTTCACCAGGACGTCCACAGTCTCGTCGAGGCCTGGCCGGAGAGTAAGGATGTCGCCGACGGCGAGGTTCAACAGGTCTTTCAGACTAATGGTAGCGCCCGAATGCTGGCACTCGACCGTGACTTGCAGGGACCGAGCCAGTTTTCGTTTGATCGCGAGCTCAGCCGCGGGATTCTCCGACTTGTGTGACGCCCACTGTTGGTCGAATTTCTGCCCCATGGTCTTCAGGGTTAGCGAGGGAATCGCCAGGTTCACCATGCCGGTACTCTCTCCGATCCGCATTTCCATCGCAACGGCAACCACAGCTTCGGTCGGTACGAATCTGCCGGAAAGCTGTACGCTCGTCTCGATGGCGCTGGTTGCGAAGGTCACCGCCACCACGGGCTTCCAGGTTTCCCGCAAATCGTGGGTGACAATCTGGAAGAATCCTTCCAGTAGATTCTTCTCCACCTCGGTGATTTCACGGTCGAGCACGGTAGTGACTTTGCCGTTTCCTCCAAGCACCAGGTCAAGGATCGGCGCGATCAATGTGGGGCTCACCTCGATCAGCGCATGACCCTCGTAAGGGTCCATTCTGAGGTAGACCATGCACGTGGGAGTGGGCAAAGCTTCCGCGAAGTCGGAGTAAGGTAATTGCTCCACGCTGATCAGGCTGCCCGAAACATAGGAACGGAGATATACCGTGAGGCTCGAACTTAGACTGCGCACGAAGGCCTCGTGCAGGAAATGGATGGCGCTGACCTGCGATTTCGGAATCCGGTCGAGGCGCCGGAAATCGAAAGGTGCCGCGCCGGCATCGATTGTTGGGCTGGCCCCGGTGGCGGCGTTGAAGAAACTGTCAATTTCCTGCTGGCTGAGTTGATGCTTCAAGGTCTGGGTCTCCTAGCCGCATTCTCACCTTGCGGCAGAATCTTCAGCCCGTAGTTGCCGTTCACCACGACAACCTGGCCGCGGGCAAGCACGCGGCCGTCGATCACCACTTCCGCCGGCTCGATGGCCGAGTGGTCCAGTTCGATCACCGAGCCAACGTTGAGTTTGAAGATTTCCCGTAGTAGTAAGGTTGTCCGTCCTAGCCTGAACTCGACCCGCAAATCGAGCCTTGGAATGGGGTTCCCTGGTTGCACGCCGCCCTGCGGCGGTTCGCTGCCAGAACCGGGTGCGGCTTGCGCGGATCCTTCCGCTGCCATCCCCGGCGTGGCGGAGCAGCGGCGGAGAAAGGTTTCTGCCCAAACCGCTGTTCCCTGCATGGAAATCAACCCGGCATCCAGCGACCACCGGAAGACCGGGCCGGCAGCAAGTTCGGGCTGACTGGCGGGCACAGAATCTCCCCCAGTGATCTCTTCACCGAGCTGGTCGGTGAGTTGAGTGGCAACCATAGCGCTGGTTTGCGCCATTATGTCGCGGCACGTCGCCTCAATGTCGCCCTCGGCCGGATTTTCCACGCCTAGGGCGGAAAGAGTCAGGCGGCCAAGGGAGGCCCAGGATTCCGCTGGCGCGCCGATCCAAAAGGAGGGCTGCTCCAGAATGCTTAGCTTTTGCCCCCACCACGCAAGCCCCTCATCCCATCCGGTGGAGGTTGACGCATGGACCTCAATGCTCGGGCGGTGTGAGGTCATGGATTCGAGGACGCTCACGAAGGACTCTGCCCAGGAACCCGTCGTCTCTTTCGCGAACGTGTTGCCCGCCGGGGCAGTCTTGCTTTTGTCTAGACCGTCATTCATACGTCGGTCCTGTCGAATTCGGTGATTCGAAGAGCCAGGTGGTCCTCGATCACGATTACCTCCGCGGACGCCAAGAACACGTTGCCCGCATAGACGCGCAGCGTTTCTCCGGCAGGCCGGTTCAGCGGAATCACAATGCCGTGCCGGATTGCCAGGATATCGCGGAGATCCATCATACGCTCTTCGAAGTGCGCTTCCACGACAACGGGTATGTCGGCCAAATGGTCCATCGTCTTGGGTGCACCTTCGTTGTGTGGGTCCATTGGGGTTACCAAGTTGGCAGATTGGCATTTTGTGTGCCACACGCCTAAGTCCTGTAGTCCGCGTCTAAGAAGGCTTCGGGAGGCAGAACAATGTCCGTCGCCAAGTTGACGTGTCAATATTTTGACTTTGAACGAATTAGATCTTTAAAAGGTTAAATCTCATTCACTGGTATTCGGAAATCGATTTCGAAGTTTGGCCGACTACTTGCAGTTGCGTCAAACCGCATGGCAACCATGACTTCGCCTTCACCCACGATGACGGCTCCTGCGATGGCGCCTGCTTCTGTCGCGCAGAAGGCCCCTAAGCGGATGGGAGTGCGGCAGGCGGCGATATTTCTGACCAGCATCGGGGACGAAAACTGCGCCGCGGTGCTTCGCCACATGACGGAAGATCACGTCCATGAGGTGACCCGGGAAATTAGCCGCCTGGCGGCCGTGGCGGACGAAGAGCGGACTCTGGTTTTGGAGACCTTTCAGGAGACGGTCGAGCGGGGGAACATCTTCGATCAAGGCGGTATCGAGTACGCGACCTCTGTTCTGGTGGCGGCGTTCGGACCGGAGACGGGCAAGCGCATGGCGGACCGCGTGTTGAAGTCCCTGGGGACGGAAACGGCCAGCATCGACTCGCTGCAAAAAGCGGACCCGCAGCACCTGGCTAAAGTCGTTCACCAAGAGCACCCGCAAACCATCGCACTGGTTCTCTCGCACATCGGTCCATCCCACGCGGCCAAGTTGCTGACGGCTCTTCCCGAGAAGGTGAGGGGCAACGTCATCCGCCGCATGGCGATGTTGGACCAGATATCGCCGGAAATTGTCAATAAAATCGCCAAAACACTGGGAGCCAGGCTGAGGCTATTGGGAGAGTCGAGCCTCGAGTCGTATGGCGGCGTGCGAGCGGTAGCGGAGGTTCTGAACCGGGTCGATGGCTCGACGAGCGATGGCATTCTCGGTCAGATCAGCGACGAGGATGCCAACCTCGGACAAACCATCCGGCACCTCATGTTCGTTTTCGACGATTTGTTGAACGTGGACGTGGCTGCCATGCGCGTGCTCGTCGGCAAGATCGAGCGCAAGGTGCTGGTGGTGGCGTTGAAAGGTTGTGCGGTCCGCGTCAAGGAACACTTCACATCTGTAATGTCTGCCCGGGCAGCCGAATCGTTAAACGAAGATATGGACGCGCTGGGACCGGTGCGAATTCGGGAAGTGGAAGAAGCCCAACAGGCAATCATCGAGATGGCTCGTAAACTCGAGGCCGAAGGACAGCTCAGTCTCAAGCCGAGCAGCGGTGACCAGTACGTAGTTTGAGGCGCTAAATCGTCCGGTCCGGTGGAGAGTCGCCGGTCGCGGGCCAAACGGGGAGACTAAAGGAAAAATGAGAACGGAACCGCCAAACCTGCTGATCGTCGACGATTCGACGGCGATTCGAAAAATCTTGCTCAGAGTACTGAACCAGACAGGTCTTGAATTGGGCCTGGTACTGGAAGCCTGCGACGGCAAAGAAGCACTGAAAGTGATGGAAGGCAAGGACATCTCACTGATCCTTTCGGATATCAACATGCCCAACATGGACGGCCTCGAACTGTTGCGCACGCTGCGGGCAACGCCGCAATGGCACGATCTGCCGGTGGTAATGATCACCACCGAGGGCGGCCAGGCGCGCGTACAGGAAGCCATAGACCTGGGCGCCACGTCATACGTCCGCAAACCTTTCAGCGCCGACTTGCTTCGTGACAAGCTGGCTGCCCTGTTATCGAAATGACACAAGAACAATCCGGGAGGGTGATTCCTCTCCAAAACGAGATGGCGGAGATGCTCTTCGCCGCAACGCAGGAGGTGTTCACCTCCATGCTGGGCTCCGAGATTGAGCAGGTACCCGCCCCGGAGGCGGAGCGGTCGACCCCCTTTGACGGCGTGCTTTCCCTGATCGGCCTCGCGGGTGCGCTCATCGGCAACGGCGCTTTGGTGTGCAGCGAGGCGGCGGCGCGCGATCTTTCGTCGCGGCTGCTGTACGCGGAGTTCTCGCACGTCGACGAACAGGTGCTGGATGCGGTCGGCGAGATCACCAACATGATTGTCGGCGGGTTTAAGAACCTTCTGGAAGCCCATGTGGGAACCCTGCAGATGAGCATACCGTCGGTGATCTACGGAAAGAACATTTGCACCAGGGATTCGAAGGCGGACGTCACGGTGTCGGTGCGCTGCGCCTTTGCGGGGGGCGAGTTTGGGCTGACGGTCCGCTTGGCAGCGGCCCGTCAGTAATGCGCTCCGCAATGTCCAAAAAAAGACTAGAAAAGCATAGTTTCAGACCCGATATTATCTGTGTAGGTTAGAACCAGTGTGCCCGGAGTAGAGCACACGGCGGCGTTGGATGAAGGGTGAGGCAATGGACGACCAAGAGGTCATTAACGAATTCCTGATTGAAAGCAATGAAAACCTGGCCCGTCTGGATCAGGAAATGGTTGAGCTGGAACAACGCCCCAAAGACACGCAGTTGCTGGCGAGCGTTTTCCGCACCATCCATACGATTAAAGGCACCTGCGGTTTTCTGGGCTTTGGCAAACTGGAGGCCATCGCCCATCTGGGTGAAAACCTGTTGAGCCGGCTGCGGGACGGCGAACTGGATCTCACGCCGGACCTGGTCACCTTAATCTTGCAGGTGGTGGACGCCACCAAGCGGATGCTGGTATCCATTGAGGCTACTGGCGCGGAAGGCGACGAAAACCACGATGCCTTAATCCGTCTGTTGCAATCCGTGTCCGGACGGAAGGCCCCGGCAGCGGCGCCGCAGGTCGCAGCGCAGGTTGCACCTCAGGTCGTAGCGCAGGTCGCGCCACCGCCACCCGACGCTGTCACGCCGAAATCTGCCGAGGCACCCGTCGCGGCCGAGCTGGAAATTGCGGAGCCGCCGCGAGAGGCCGAACCTGCCCCGGCGCAGGTTGAGTCGGAGAGCGGCGCCTCTCAAAAGGCATCGGGCGTGTCCGACTCGACGATTCGCGTCGATGTCGGACTGTTGGATAAGCTCATGAACCTGGTTGGCGAGCTGGTGCTGACGCGAAACCAGATTCTCCAGTTCAACGCCCGGCAGGAAGACACCACGCTGAACACGACGTCACAGCGTCTGAATCTGATCACCACCGAGTTGCAGGCAGGAGTCATGAAGACCCGCATGCAACCGATCGGCGTGGTCTGGAATAAGCTTCCGCGTCTGGTGCGGGATCTGGCCACTTCTTCGGGAAAACAGATTCAGTTGGAGATGGATGGGGCCGATACTGAGTTGGACAAAACTATTATCGAAGCGATCAAAGACCCTCTCACCCACATCGTCCGCAATTGTTGCGATCACGGGATCGAGAAACCGGAGGCCCGGCTGCGAGCGGGAAAACCGGCTGGCGGAACTTTGTCGCTGCGCGCCTTTCACGAAGGAGGCCAAGTCAACATCGAGATCAGCGACGACGGCGGCGGAGTGAACCTGCAGCGCGTGAAGGAGAAAGCGCTCGAAAAGGGACTGGTGCGGCCGGATCAGATTGAGAGGATGAGCGAACGGGAAGTACTCGGCCTGATATTTCTCCCCGGTTTTTCGACGGCGCCGAAGGTCACCAGCGTCAGCGGGCGGGGCGTGGGCATGGACGTGGTGAAGACCAATATCGAGAAGATAGGCGGAGCCGCCGACTTGGCCAGCCGGGTGGGCGAAGGCACAACCGTCAAGCTCAAAATCCCGCTGACCCTGGCGATCATTCCGGGGCTGGTGGTGAAGAATGGCGGCGAGCGGTTTGTGATTCCGCAGGTGAGCCTGCTGGAACTGATCCGCCTCGAAACAGACTCCGGCAAAAGTTCCATCGAGTGGATTCATGGCACGCCCGTCTACCGTCATCGCGACCGCCTGCTGCCCATCACGTACTTGAGTCAGGTGCTGGGGCAGGGGGCAACGCAGAATTCAGATGCCATCAATATCGTGGTGTTGCAGGCGGAAGACCGGCAATTCGGCCTGGTAGTAGACGACATTCAGGACACGCAGGAAATTGTCGTCAAGCCTCTCGGCAAGCAACTCAAAGGTTTGAGCTGCTATGCCGGCGCCACCATCATGGGCGATGGGCGCGTGGCACTCATCCTGGACGTCCTTGGAATCGGACAGTTGTCCGGGGTGGTGCAGGAGTCGCGCGAGCAAACCAAGGCCGACACCAAACACAAGGACCGTTCGGACCGGGACCACCAGACGTTTCTACTGTTCCGGGCCGGCCGGTTTGAAAGACTATCCGTGCCTTTGGCTCTGGTCGCGCGGCTGGAGGAGTTTCCAAAATCCAAGATCGAACATGCCGGTGGAAAACGAGTGGTGCAGTATCGCGGCAAGATCCTGTCGCTGGTTTCTTTGACCTCTATCCTCCAAGGGGAGGAGGCCGCGGAAATCCCAGACCCGGTGCAAGTCGTAGTCTTCGGCAATGGCGAGCGCAGCATCGGAATCATGGTCGATCAGATTCTGGACATCGTTCAGGAGAGCGTCGAGGTTCGTCAACCCGCGCGGAGCCAAGGGATGCTTGGCTCGGCCGTGATCGGCGGAAAAGTAACCGACATTCTCGACCTGCAGGCGATTATCGAGGCGGCTGACAATCACTGGTTCGGCAAGCCGGAGGTTCAGGCTTCGGAGAAGCCCACCGTGATGTTGGCGGAAGCCTCCTCTTTCACTCGCGGAATCGTCCGCAGTTCGCTGGAGATGGCCGGCTACAACGTAATCGAGGCCGCCGACGGCCGGCAGGCATTGCAGGAATTGGAGCGGCACGACGTCGACGTAGTGGCGGCCTCGCTCGATCTGCCGGCGGAGGGTGGATTTGGATTCCTCGAAAGGATGAGGCGCGTGCCGACCTTAGTGGGCATTCCGGTTCTGGCGCTGGCCAATCGCGGAGACCAGAAACCGCCTCTCGGCAAGCACCCGGTGGCGTTTGCGGACTTCCAGATGAAGTTCGATCGCGACGCCATGCTGCAGTCGCTAGCCCGGTTATCCGCGGTTGCCGCCGAACCCCATCCGGAGCTGGCCCTGGCGGGAGAAAAGGAGTAAAGGAAATGGCCACCCAAGATCTGTCAACACAGGCCACGCGGCAGTTCGCGACGTTTTTCGTGGACGGCCTTTTCTTCGGCATCGATGTTCTCGAGGTCCAGGAGGTGCTCCGCTATCAGGAGATGACCCGGGTCCCGTTGGCGCCGGAGGTGATCGAAGGTCTGATCAACCTGCGCGGGCAAATTGTGACCGCCATCGATATGCGGCGCCGTTTGAAACTAAGGCCGAGAACCGACGGCCGAACACCGATGAATACAGTAGTGCGCACTGAAGAAGGGGCGGTGAGCTTGCTGGTGGACGAAATCGGCGACGTGATCGCAGTAGACGCGGACACGTTCGAGCGTGCGCCGGACAACCTCAACCCCGAGGCGAGGGAATTACTGCAGGGTGTATACAAGCAAAAGGACCGCCTGTTGTTGATTCTCGACACCAAGAAGACGATTGGAGTTTCCGGTGGGACACACCAGTCCTAGCAGTCGTAGGAAACGGGTAGAGCCGCAACACCGCTTCGACAGATTCCCTAGGGGGCATTCAGAAGTCGGACGGCCTGCGGCACGCCAGGATGCAGGGAGGTTCTGACTTTGGCCTTTACGTTCTTTTTCCGGGACCAGCAGGTATTGGAGCGAGTCGTCGAACACAGCCTTCCCATTCTTGCGGGCCGCACCTATCCTCGCATCTGGGACGCCGGCGCGGCGATGGGGCAGGAGCCCTACACGTTCGCCATCATGTTCGCGGAGCGAATGGGTCGCTTTGCCTTCAACAACCTCCGCATCGACGCGACGGATGTGGAAAGCAGCGGTCAATTCGCCCGGATGATCGAAGCCGGCCTGTATCCCAGGGAGGAACTCTCGCGATTACCCGACGGCATCTTGGAGAAGTACTTCGAGCCGGGCGACAAACCTGAAAGCCTGAGGGTGATCGAGAAGATCCGGCAACGGGTGACTTTCCACCAGCACGACTTGCTGTCATTACGCGAGATCGGTCAGGGATATTCGGTCATCTTGTGCAAAAACGTGCTGCTTCACTTCCAGCCGTTGGAGAGGATCGAAGTGCTTCGGATGTTCCACCGGGCTTTAGCTCCCGGAGGGTTCCTTGCTACCGAACATACGCAGGAAATGCCGCGCGAACTCGGCTCGCTGTTCCAGCGGGTGATTCCCGACGGCCCCGTATACCGCCGGTTGGAGAGTGCCCCATGCGGATTGTGATATTGGAGAACAGCGGCCTAGTATACACCTCCCAGACCTACCTGGTCCTGGGGAGCTTGAGCCGGCTGGAAGACGTCAACACGATGGTGGATGTAGGCCAGGATCCGGCCATTCTGGCGAGCATTGGGCGAGCGCCTACCGGGGTGGGCAAATGGCCCGTGGAGCAGGTCGTGCTGACGCATGGCCATTCCGATCACTGTGCGTTGCTGCCTCAGGTTCGGGAAGCCTTTCACCCGAAGGTATTCGCGTTCTCTCCGAATATCGTCGGGGTCGACATTGTACTGCGCGACGGAGACAGGCTCAGGATGGGCGACGAGGATTTCGAGGTGATCCACACGCCAGGTCACAGCAGCGACTCGATCTGTCTTTATAACCGCGCGGAGGGCGTACTCTTCGCGGGCGACACGCCGCTGCTGATTATGTCGTCGACCGGAACTTACGAGGACGGGTTCCTCTCGGCTTTGGAGAAATTATGCGCCCGCGACGTGCGGAGGATCTATTTTGGGCACGGCGCTCCTCTGACCGAGCGCTGCAACGAGAGATTGCGTGAATCACAAAGGATGGCCATGGCGGGAATCGCAGGCGGTCTACAGTAAGAACGGATGAAGAATCGGGCGCCGGAACCGGCGAAGTAATAAGTGAAAGTTCAAAGGATTAAACGACAGATGGCTAAACAAACAAACGACAGCCGGCGAATTCCAGCCGGCCGAAACACGTCCACCGGCGCCGCCGTATTGGACCGCCCCGAACATGACGCGTCGGAAACGCAAACGAACGCATTGCTTCAGGAGGTACTCCGGTTGGTGGACGCCTCTCATGCCGGCCACCTCAGTGAGCGCGGAAAGGCAGAGCGGTTCGAAGGGAACAACCGCAAACTGATCGAGGGCGTGAACACCATGCTCGATGCGATCCTGCTGCCGATTGGAGAGGGAAATCGCGTCCTGGCGCAGATCAGCACGGGCAAGATCGACGAATTGATCACGCAGACCTACAGCGGCGATCACGAGAAGATGAAGCAGGCCGTGAACAACGTCGCAACCGTGCTGCAAAGTATGCAGAAAGAGTTGGCGCGGCTGACGGAAGCATCGCGTGACGGGCTGTTATCCGAGCGTGGCAAGCCCGACCAGTTCCAGGGCGCCTACGCCGGCATCGTGAAAGGCGTCAACGAGATGCTGGACGCGATCTTGCTGCCCATCGGCGAAGGCAACCGCATTCTGGCCCAGATCTCCAACGGCAAGATCGATGAGCTGATCGCGCAGACCTACAAGGGCGATCACGAGAAGATGAAGCAGGCCGTGAACGGTGTAGCGGCAGCTCTCCAATATATGACGAAGGACGTCAACATTCTGGTAAAGGCCGCAGTGGAAGGAAAACTTGCCACGCGCGCCGATGCTACCAAGCATCAGGGCGACTATCGCAAGATTGTCGAGGGCGTCAATCAGACTCTGGACGCGGTGATCGGGCCCTTAAACGTTTCTGCCGAATACGTGGACCGCATTTCCAAGGGAGACATCCCGCCCAAGATCACGGACACTTACAACGGCGATTTCAACGAGATCAAGAACAACCTGAACGTCTGCATTGAAGCAGTCGCCCGATTAGTGGCCGATGGCGTGGGGCTAACGCAGGCGATGCTGGAAGGCAAGCTGGCGGTGCGGTCCGACGCGGCCAAGCACCAAGGCGACTTCCGCAAGGTGATCGAGGGCTTCAACCTGGCGCTGGATAACGTCATTAAGCCGTTGAACGTCTCCGCCGAATACGTGGACCGGATCTCGAAGGGCGATATCCCACCCAAGATCACCGACACCTATAACGGCGATTTCAACGAGATCAAGAACAACCTGAACGTTTGCATTGAAGCAGTCGCCCGATTAGTGGCCGATGGCGTGGGGCTAACGCAGGCGATGCTGGAAGGCAAGCTGGCGGTGCGGTCCGACGCGGCCAAGCACCAAGGCGACTTCCGCAAGCTGATCGAGGGCTTCAACCTAGCGCTGGATAACGTCATTAAGCCATTGAACGTTTCCGCTGAGTACGTAGACCGCATCTCGAAGGGCGATATCCCACCCAAGATCACCGACATCTATAACGGCGACTTCAACGAGATCAAGAACAACCTGAACGTCTGCATCGACGCAGTCAGCCGATTGGTGGCCGATGGCATGGTAGTGACTCAGGCGATGCTGGAAGGCAAGCTGGCGGTGCGGTCCGACGCGGCCAAGCACCAAGGCGACTTCCGCAAGCTGATCGAGGGCTTCAACCTGGCGCTGGATAACGTCATTAAGCCATTGAACGTTTCCGCCGAATACGTGGACCGGATCTCCAAGGGCGATATCCCACCCAAGATCACCGACGCTTATAACGGCGATTTCAATGAGATCAAGAACAACCTGAACAACTGTATCGACGCCATCAAGGCACTGGTGAGTGAGACCGGCGCGCTGATTAAGGCGTCGCAGGAAGGCAGACTGGCCACCCGCGCCGATGCCAGCGCGCACGAGGGCGACTACCGCAAGATCGTCGCGGGCGTCAATGAGATGCTGGACGCGATTCTGCTGCCCATCGGCGAAGGCAACCGCATTCTGGCCCAGATCTCCAACGGCAAGATCGATGAGTTGATCGCCCAAACCTACAAGGGCGACCACGAAAAGATGAAGCAGGCGGTCAACAACGTGGCCGCTGTGCTCCAAGGTATGCAGAAAGAGTTGGGGCGGCTGACGGAAGCGTCGCGCGACGGGCAACTTTCCGAACGAGGCAAGGCGGACCAGTTCCAGGGCGCCTACGCGGGCATCGTGAAGGGCGTTAACGAGATGCTGGACGCGATCTTGCTGCCGATCGGCGAAGGCAACCGCATTCTGGCCCAGATCTCCAATGGCAAGATCGATGAGCTGATCGCCCAAACCTACAAGGGCGACCACGAAAAGATGAAACAGGCAGTCAACAACGTCGCTTCGGCACTGCAAGTCATGGCGCAGGACATTGGCGCGTTGGTTGACGCAGCGGTGGGAGGCAACCTGGGCCTTCGATCCGACGCCAGCAAGCACCAGGGAGCATATCGCAAGATTATCGAAGGCGTGAACCAGACCCTGGACGCGGTGCTGGAACCGATAACGGAAGCGGCATCGGTGATCGAGACGATCGCTGCGCAAGACCTCACCGCTCGTGTGGAAGGGAAGTACCGCGGCGACCATGCCGCTATCAAGGAAAACATCAATCGTATGGCCACCGATCTGCGCGCCAGCATTCAACAGATCGCGCAGAACGCCTCGGTATTGGCTTCCTCCGCCGAAGAATTAACGGCCAGCAGCCAGCAAATGGCCGGCAACGCCGAGGAAACAGCAACGCAAGCCAACGTAGTGTCGGCCGCTGCCGAACAGGTATCGAAGAACGTATCGGTAGTGGCGACGGGCGCGGAACAGATGCAGACCTCGATCCGCGAGATCGCCAAGAGCGCCAACGAAGCGGCCAAGATTGCCAAGAACGCCGTCAAGGCTGCGGAAGCGACCAACCATACGATCGGCAAACTCGGCGAGTCCAGCCTGGAAATCGGAAAGGTGATCAAGGTCATCACTTCCATCGCGCAGCAGACCAACCTCCTGGCCCTGAATGCCACCATCGAAGCGGCTCGCGCCGGGGAAGCCGGCAAGGGGTTCGCCGTGGTGGCAAACGAGGTCAAGGAACTCGCGAAAGAAACCGCCAAAGCGACCGAGGACATCGGGCAGAAGATCGAGGCGATCCAGGCCGACACCAAAGGCGCCGTGCAGGCTATCGCGGAGATTAGCAGTGTGATCAACCAAGTCAATGACATCTCCAACACCATCGCCTCGGCGGTGGAAGAACAGACGGTAACGACCAACGAAATCGGCCGCAACGTCGCCGAAGCGGCGCGCGGAACCAGCGACATCGCCAAAAATATCAGCGGTGTGGCGCAGGCTGCGCAGAACACGACGCAGGGCGCCAGTGACTCCCAGAAGGCCTCGTCCTCTCTGGCGGCCATGGCGGCGCAACTGCAAGGGATTGTCGGGAAGTTCAAACTGTAAGCGCGTTTTCTGCTGACGCGAGAGAAGTCTTCAGACGGGGGCCCGGCACACGAGCGGGCCTCCGTACCGGCACAATGCCTATTGCGCTGCATTGCCAGTCAACAGAAACGGAGTCTTTAGAGGAATATGAGCACGAACACAGCGGTCAAAGCAGTGACATGGAGCAACCAATACAGCGTCGGCGTCGCCAGGATCGATTCGGAACATCAGAAATTAATTGGAATGCTTAACGATCTACATGCTGCCATGATGGAAGGCCGCGGGAAATCCGTAATCGGTACAGTCTTGGATGGCCTCGCTTCCTATACGGTTTCGCACTTCGCGAACGAAGAGAGGCTGATGCAGCTTTATTCATATCCGGATTTCGATCGTCACAAGGCGATCCACGACAAGCTGGTCGTGCAGGTCAAGACCTTGCAGGAGGAGCTTCGTTCCGGAAATGCGACTGTCTCGCTCGAAGTGCTGTCATTTCTTCAAAATTGGCTGGTAGATCACATCGTCGGGGTAGACCAGAGGTATGCGGCCCACCTGCATGCGGCTGGTGTGAGATAGGGCTTGGAGGCCAGGCCCTATGTGCTGGACAACTTCCACCGCGCCTCGGGACCCATGCGCGGCACGCGTTGGTCCCCGCAAAAAGTCTGAGCGTAGGAAGAGAGAGGAGGCTGTGAAATGTTGAAAACGCCGAGTAAAGATACCTCGTTCGGGACCGGCATTAGCACGGCACACGGAGCCTAACCTATGTCCAAAGCCATGGTGGTTGACGACTCCCGAGCAGTTCGCATGATCCTATCCAGAATCCTCCGGGAGGTCGGGTACGACGTTTGTGAGGCGGCGGACGGGCAGGAAGCCCTGGCCAAGTTGTCTGAGGAAGGCGCCATCTCGCTCATTCTGGTCGATTGGAACATGCCGAAACTGGATGGACTGGGCTTTGTCCAACGCCTACGTTCCGATCCACGCAACGCCGAAGTGAAAGTAATGATGGTCACCACCGAGACAGAGATGGACCAGATGGTGACCGCCTTGCAGGCTGGCGCGAATGAATACGTCATGAAGCCGTTCACTCCCGAGATCATTTCGGACAAGCTGAGAATTCTGGGAGTGCTCTAGCAGGCGATCATGGCTCGACTAATCTACAAAAAGACGATTCCGGCCGGCAACCGAATCCGCGTCCTGGTAGTGGATGACTCGGTGGTTATCCGGCGCCTGGTAACGCAGGCATTGTCGGAGGATCCGGCGCTGGAAGTGGTCGGGTCGGTATCGAACGGCGCTCTCGGCCTAGCCAAGATCGCTCAAACGAATCCCGACGTCGTCACCCTGGATGTCGAAATGCCGGAGATGGACGGGCTCGAAATGCTCCGCAGGCTGATTAAGCAAAACGTCCGGCCTCGTGTCGTCATGTTCAGCACTCTGACCGAACGTGGCGCCGCAGCCACTCTGGACGCCCTGGCGCTAGGCGCCGACGACTATGTGACGAAGGCGGCCAACGGCGGGTCGTTAGATCGCTCATTAGCCAGCCTGCGGGAAGAACTCGTTCCCAAGGTCAAGCAGTTCTTTGTGCTTGCTCAGCAGCGTCAGGAGCAGCCGCAGTCGCGGCCGGTGCCGGGGCCATCTTCAGCCCCCAGGCCGGCGCACGAACGGTTCGCCGGCAGCCGCGCGAAAGTGCTGGCCATAGGGGTCTCGACAGGGGGGCCGACGGCTTTAGGCATGATCATTCCGCAGGTGCCGTCCGATTTTCCCCTTCCGATCCTGATTGTGCAGCATATGCCGCCGCTGTTCACCAGGCTGCTGGCGGAGCGCTTGCAGACGGCTACGCCGCTGAAGGTCGAGGAAGCCGCGGAGGGAAGCGTGGTGACTGGCGGGAAGGTTCTGATCGCGCCCGGCGACTACCATATGCGGCTACGGAATACCGGCAAGGAAATGGTGATCTGTCTGGACCAGGCGCCCCCCGAGAATTCCTGCCGGCCGGCGGTGGATGTCCTCTTTCGATCGGTGAGTGAGACATTTGGCGGCTCGGCGATCGGCGCCATCCTCACGGGGATGGGGCAAGACGGGCTGCGGGGCGTGCAGACTTTGAAGGCCACGGGAGCTTTCGTGATCGCTCAAGATGAAGCTTCCAGCGTGGTTTGGGGCATGCCGGGCTCGGTGGTGGCCGCGGGCTTGGCGGACACCGTGGTCCCCCTGGATCACGTCATACCTGAAGTCCTGAGGCGGATCTGATATGGGTGATTACCAAACTATTAAGACCCGGGCGCCGGACCGGACGAACTTGCCTTCCGCGGAAATCAGCCCGCAGAGCTACTATTTCTTCCAACACTTAATCAGCCGTGAGTCCGGCATCGTACTGGACGACGACAAGCGGTACCTGCTGGAAGCGCGCCTCATGCCGATCGCTCTCAAACTCCGGCTGTACTCGCTGAACGATCTTTGTGTCCTGCTGCAGACGACGGCCGATGCGTCGGTGCGCCAGCAGGTGGTGGAGGCGATGACCACCAATGAGACCTTCTTTTTCAGGGAGGCCACGCAGTACGATGCATTGCGGTCGACAATCCTGCCGGAGCTCTTGCAGGAACGCCAGATGACTCGCAGGATCAGTGTCTGGTCGGCTGCTTCATCGACCGGTCAGGAGGCTTACAGCCTCGCCATGCTGCTGTTGGAGATGGGACTTGGCAACTGGGATATTTCCATTCTGGGGACCGATCTGGCGGACAGAGTGCTGCAGCGGGCGCGGGCGGGAAAATACCTGCAGATCGAGGTGAACCGGGGGTTGCCGGCTCCGCTGCTGGTGAAGTATTTCAAGCGGGAAGGTCTGGAGTGGCAGTTAAAGGACGAAGTCCGGCGCATGGTGCGCTTCCAACAGGACGATCTACGGCGGGGCACATCGGCCTTGGGCCCATTTGACCTGGTATTTTGCCGGAACGTGTTGATTTACTTTGACGTGGACACCAAGAAAACCATCCTCGGGCGAATCAGGCAGTGCTTGGCGCCGGGAGGCCACCTGTTGCTGGGCGGGAGTGAGACCACGCTCAATCTCGACGATCGATTCATACGGCGGCCGGTCGGCACCGCGATGCTGTACCAGGCGCCGCGAAAGGAAAGCTAATGCCTTGCGATGCCGCTGTTGTCGCCTATCGGGCGAACGTTGTGCCAGTGGTCGATATGGTTTTCAGAACGATGCTAGGCCTGAAAGCCGAACCGTACCCGATGCCGTGGGTCCGCCCACCGGACATGGTCACCGCCGCAGTCTACTTTGCCGGCGCGTGGCGAGGCGCCGTGCTCCTGGAATGCACCCCCGGCCAGGCGCGCGCCTTTGCGCAGTTGCTCATGTCGATTGGGCCGCCGGCGACTATCGACGAGGATGTGCGGGACGCCCTCGGCGAACTGGCGAACATGTTGGCGGGCAACCTCAAGTCGGTATTGCCGGGCGGAGTTGTGTTGTCGATGCCCTCGGTGATTGAGGGCTCCGACTACTCCATCCAGATTTGTGGGAATCGGTCGATTGAGCGCGTGCCCTTTTGGAGTGTCGAGGATGTTTTCGGAGTTACCCTGGTCGAAATACTGGAACCCACCGGCCGCGAGAAATCCAGAGGTTCGTTAGCCGGCGGGTAATTCGTTGGCCGGAGAATAGCATCCGGGGTTTCATGATGAGTTCTTCGTCGAATGGCTCGTCGGAAGAATTCGTGGGTAAATCGGGTGAATCGGCGGCGGTAACCCTCCTGCATCGGCCTGGGGCTTCGCCCCTTCGGCCCCTAAAAGACCAAACCAAGAAACCTTTCTAAGAAGAAAGAACAAGAAGCGTTCTGCGCCCTCACGCTGGCCGGAAATCAATAGGGCGCGTCATTGGCCGGTTCCAGGCGATCACCGAAGGGACACCGGTCGGCAGCCAACCGTCACCCGCAAAATGGCCTTTGGAACGAGGAGCGGCGCAGACCTTGAAATCCCAAGTCGGTCCCACCGGGCTCCAAAATGCGGCTCTTAACATGTTAAGAGCAACCTGGAATCCATTGAATCAGCGGGGCTTACCGGCATTTCAAATGCGATCTCCCAAGCGCTCCGAAAGCCGGGGTGCCCACAGATTCTCCGGACGAGGCGAAAATTGGAACCGCCGCATGCAGGTCAAGCCTACCGCGTCCTTGTGATGCTACTCGGCGTCAAGGCTCTTGTTTTCAAATCCTGCGGACAGTTTGCCGTTTCACCTCTTGACCTCAGTCCTCTGCCGGGACTTTTCTGGTCCATGAAGCCCAATTGTAATAATAAATTATATTTCTCAGCTACTTCTTAGGCTATTCTATGCTACTGTTAATTAAGCACGGAAATTCGCTGCGTCGGTATGCCGCACGCCATTCTCATTGTCGATGACGACCCGCAAGTCCGAAGGCTATGCAAGATAACCTTAGCGGAACCCGCCTACGCCGCCAGCGAAGCCAGGAACGGAAAGGAAGCGTTAGCGACTATTAAAGAAATCTCTTTCGATTTGATCCTGCTCGATCTGTGTATGCCCGAAATGGAAGGTTTTGAGTTCCTGGCGGCGGTTCGAGCCGACCTGCCGAAACTCAAAATCATCATAATGTCTGGATTCATGGGAGGAACAATGCTACCGGCTGCGAGAGCATTGGGCGGGACTGCAACACTGGCCAAGCCATTTTCTCCCGAAGCGCTCCTTTCGCTCGTGGACGAAGCGCTTGCCGACATGTAGCTGGCAAGTTTGTACAATTACTCTCCTAGCCTAGTCCCCCCTCGACGTTTGTTTTGACGGGACTCCTCTCACCTTCCGCGTATCGCTTAGAACGCTCGATCAAGTACTTCTCGAACCTTCTGTGCCAGTTCCTCCTGACTGAACGGCTTGTGCAGGAACGCCACGCCAGGATCGAGTACGCCACGTTGAGCAATCACATCCGCAGTATAGCCGGAGATAAACAGCACCTTCAGATCCGGGCACAGTTCCCTCAAGCGTACAGACAACTCTCTGCCGTTCAGTCCTGGCATCACCACATCTGTCAACAACAAGTGGATCGGCCCCGAATGCAGCTTGACAACGGAAAGCGCCTGATCGCCATCACCGGCATGGATGACTTGATAGCCGTGCTGCCGCAATACAGCCTTAGCGAACGACCGAACAGCTTCTTGATCCTCTACCAACAGAATCGTCTCACCGCCGCCCCCAGCCGAAACGCTCCTTTCTTCCACTTCCACTTCCACTGCACACGCGTCAATGCGGGGAAGATACAGTTTGAATGTGGTCCCAACGCCCACTTCACTCCACGCATCTATCCAGCCGCCGTTCTGTTGTACGATGCCGTAGACCGTTGACAGCCCTAGTCCTGTTCCTTTACCCACGCCTTTTGTAGTGAAGAACGGCTCAAAGATTTGTTTTCGCACGGTCTCATCCATGCCGTGTCCGGTGTCGGTCACGGTCATTAGGACATAGCGCCCTGGAACTTGGCCACCGCGGCCGCCAGCGCCGTCTTCTGCTGTCAGTTCACAGTTCAGCGTCTCAATATCAAGTGCCCCGCCGTCCGACATTGCGTCACGAGCGTTCACGGCAAGATTCATGATTATCTGGTGAATCTGGTCGGGATCGGCCATCACCCGCCCTAAAGAAATGTCCAGGTGCGTTTCGAGAGCAATGTCGTCGCCAATTAGGCGCTGAAGCATGGCCGCGGACTCCCGAATAATGGCGTTCAGGTCCACGACTTTTGGTTCGATCACCTGCTTACGGCTGAATGCCAGTAATTGCTTCGTAAGACCGGCCGCACGATCTCCCGCCGTGCTGATCTCTTCTGCGTATGACCTCAGCGGATCGCCAGGTTTCAATGACCTAAGTAGAAGCCCGCTATAGCCGTTGATGACCGTCAAAAGGTTATTAAAGTCATGCGCCACTCCTCCAGCCAATCTTCCAATGCTTTCGAGTTTCTGTGCTTGGCGAAGTTGATCCTCTAGCTTACGGTGCTCGGTAACATCGCGCTTGACGGCTACGAACCCGGATATTTTGCCCGAAGCATCACGAATTGGAGATATTGTCCCACTTTCTTCGTAAAGCGAACCATCTTTTCTCTTATTGGTGAGATGTCCGCTCCACACCTGCCCTTGCGTAATGGTCGCCCACATTTGTCGGTAGAACTCCGCGTCGTGTTGGCCGGATTTCAACACCCTTGGATTCTGTCCAACAGCCTCCTCCTTCGAGTATCCAGTAACCTTCGAAAATGCGGGGTTGCAATATTGAATTGTTCCATTCAGATCCGTGATCACAATTGTTTCATTTGCTTGCTCAACGGCGGTAGTGAGCGTTTTCAGGCCAGCCTCAGCCCGCTTCTCCTCTGTAATGTCCTTAACAACTACTAGGATCAACTGTTCGCCCGTGCTCTCCATTACACTTGCCGATACTACTACAGAACGACGCTCTCCGTTCTTTCTCAGGGCTTCAAATTCCAAATTGCTCACATAGCCCTTGGCGGTAAGCTCGGAAATCAGTCGGCCTCGGTCGTGGTTGGCGTAGAGTCCAAGCTGCGTGGAAGTCTTACCGCGCGCTTCGTCTGCTGGATACCCAAAGACCTCCGCGAAACGATCATTGACATCCAGGATCAGGCCTTCGTTCAGTGTGGCGATTGAAAAAGCATCGGCCCCCGTCATGAATGCCATTCTAAACTTATTCTCGCTTGTCTTAATGAATTCCTCGTCCCGCCTGCGTTCAGTGATGTCTTCGATGAAGCCCTCGGAGTAGAGTATTTGCCCGTCTTCTCCGCAAACCTTACGGCTATTGAGCGAAACCCACACTGGGTTTCCGTCCCTGCGTTTTAACTGACACTCGTATCCACGAATGATCCCTTGCAGCTCAAATAGGGACAAATACCGTGATCGCTCATTTGGGTCCATCCACACCTGACGAGCCGAATCGTTCATCTCAGACAAGTACTGCTCTACGGAATCGTAGCCGAGCATCGTCGCAAGGGCGGGATTTGCCAGCAAGGCTCTGCCGTCCAGTGATGTTCTAAAGATGCCTTCGAGCGCACCATCGAAGACGTGGCGATAGTTCTTCTCGATTTCCTTTCGGTCGGAAATGTCCCGCACGGACGATATAAGTGTTGGCTCTCCATTAAGATCCACAAGATGCGTGTTGACCTCTACCGGAACTCGCCGCCCATCCTTCGCTATGTGAGTTCCCTCCCATATTAGATGGCCGTCCGCAAGAATCCTATGCGATCTGATTGCCAGGTCGGAATGCTCTTCGGGGGCATCCAGATCAAGCGGCCCCATTTGCAGCAGTTCCTCTCGTGTGTAGCCTAAACATCGGCAGGCGTTGTCGTTCACTTCAAGGAAGTGGCCCGGCAACCCGTCCTCTCCGAACTTGTGAACAAACAGCGCATCTGAAACGCTATTGAACATGAGGCGGTAGTGCGCTTCGCCCTTGGCGACGGATTTATACGCTTGCTGAATCGCCCGTTCGTTTTTCTTCTGTTCTGTAATGTCGAAGAAAAGCGTGGCAAAACGATCATCGCCCATTGAAGCGACGGAAATGAGAAAATGCTTATCCATCGGCGGAAAGTATGTTTCAAAATGAAGTGGCGTGCCCGTTTCAACAACCGACGCATACTCGGTCAAATACGGAGCGTCCTGGATTCCATAAACGTTGGTCGCCAGTTTGTTCACAACATCCTCACGTCTGACGCCAAGGATCTCTTCGTACCTTCGATTCACTTCTAGCAGAATATAATTCTCCGGAGTGCCGTTGGTATGGACCAGCTTATGGATAGCAACTCCCTCCTGCATGGAGTCGAAGAGCGACCTGTACCGCTGTTCGGTCTGCTGTCGCTCCTGTTCGGCTTGCTTCCGGTCGGTGATGTCTTCGATGAAACCCTCATAATACGCCGTGCCTCGATCCTGGACCTTTTGGATATTCAGCGCCACCCAAACTGCGGTCCCATCCTTGCGCTTGAATTGGCATTCGTAGTTGCGGACGACCTCTTGTTCGTTGACCAGTCCGAAGAAATGCGAACGCTCGCTAGGGTCGAGCCAGAGTTGATGGGTAGTGTCGGTGAGCGTGGACACGAGCTCTTGCGGCGACTCGTAACCTAAGATCCTCGCTAGGGCGGGGTTCGCAGTTAAACTTCTCCCATGGATGGTCGTTCGATAGATACCTTCGACCGCTCCATCGAAGATGCTCCGATATTCTCTTTCGGCTTCCCGTAGAGCCTTGTCTGCCGCCTTTCGTTCTGTTATATCTTTCCCAAAAACGGAGACGCCCGCTGTCCGACCATCGTGGCGAATCGGATTGATCGACAATTCTAGCGTTCGGCCGTCCACTAGGGTATACTCGGCCCGGAACGGGCCTTCTGTCAACGCACGCTCATACATCGGAGGCCAAAGCGCCGCTCTCGCTGGCGGCATCAAGTCCTCTGGTCGCGCCCCAACCGCCGCCCGAAAACCGAAATTATCCTCGAAGTTTTCTCGCATTGCCCTGTTGAACGTCAGCAACCGAAAGTTCAGGTCCACGGACCAAACCAGATCGTCAGTGCTTTCGATCAGGGCTAAAAGATTGTCTTCGGCTTCATACGGCAAACCTGCCGGGCGGTTGAGTTCGGTGGCATCTCGCTTCATGATCCAGAAGCCCGCAACTTCTCCAGCGGGATCTCGAAGCGTGGTAATGCTGTGTTCCCCGGAATAGGCTTCGCCCCTCTTGCTCCGATAGACAGTTTCACCAGGCCACGGTTGAGGCGAAGGGACGGTGTGCGCTAGTGCATCCCACGGGAACTCTCCGGCGGATTGACCGGGCAATTCATCCGGCGTGCAACCCGCCAGTTGAGCATACGCTGCATTCGCAAACGTTATTTCTCCGTTAGGGTCGGTGATCGCCAATCCATACGGAAGTGCTTCGGCGGCAGCGAGAACAGCGGTCGCTCCACCCGGCAAACTGGACGACATTTGGCCACATTGTAGCGCGCGGCACCGGACGGCATCCGTTTGCAAAAATAGCTATTGGCTGGTCACAAGGGATTCTACTCGCTGAACGATCTCTGTGTCCTGCTTCAGACGACGACCGACCTGTCGCTGCGGAAGCAGGTGGTCGAGGCGATGACCACCAATGAGACTTTCTTCTTTAGGGAGGCGACTCAATACGACGCATTGAAGTCGACTATCCTGCCAGAACTCTTGCAAGAGCGCCAGATGACTCGGAGGATCAGCGTTTGGTCGGCTGCCGCATCAACCGGGCAGGAGGCCTACAGCCTGGCGATGCTGCTGCTGGAAATGGGGCTGGCCAACTGGAATATTTCCATTGTGGGAACCGATCTATCGGACGCAGTGTTGCAACGAGCGCGGGCGGGAAAATACCTGCAGATCGAGGTGAACCGGGGGTTGCCGGCTCCGCTCCTGGTGAAGTATTTCAAGCGGGAAGGTCTGGAGTGGCAGTTGAAGGAGGAAGTCCGGCGCATGGTGCGCTTTGAGCAGGACGATCTGCGCCGGGGTACATCCGCCATGGGCTCGTTCGACTTGGTATTTTGCCGGAACGTCCTGATCTACTTTGACGTGGATACCAAGCGAAAGATCCTGGCCCGGATCTGGCACTCCTTGGCGCCGGGGGGCCATTTGTTGCTCGGCGGGAGTGAGACGACCCTGAATCTCGATGATCGATTTGCCCGCCGGCCGGTCGGCACCGCGATGCTGTACCAGGTGCCACGAAAGGAAAGCTAATGCCTTGTGATGCCGCTGTAGTTGCCTATCGGGCGAACGTAGTACAAGTGGTCGATATGGTCTTCAGGACGATGCTAGGCCTGAAAGCCGAACCGTACCCGATGCCGTGGGTCCGCCCACCGGACATGGTCACCGCTGCCGTCTACTTCGCCGGCGCGTGGCGAGGCGCCGTGCTCCTGGAATGCACCCGCTGCCAGGCGCTTACCTTCGCCCAGTTGCTCATGTCGATCGGGCCGCCCGCGACAGTCGACGAAGATGTGCGCGACGCCCTCGGCGAACTGGCGAACATGTTGGCGGGCAATCTCAAGTCGGTATTGCCCGGCGGAGTTGTGCTGTCGATGCCCTCGGTGATTGAGGGCTCCGACTACTCGATCCGGATCTGTGGAAATCGATCGATTGAGCGCGTGCCCTTTTGGACCGTCGAGGATGTTTTCGGAGTTACGCTAGTCGAAATACTGGAACCCAGCGACCGCGAGAGATCCAGGGGAGCGTTGGCAGACGGGTAGTTGGTTGGCCGGCGATTCGCATATGGGAATGCACGATACGTTCTTCGTCGAATGGAATGACAGTTTCAGCGTGGGGGTTCCGGCCATCGATCGGCAGCATCGCTTTTTGATCCTCAAGATTCGCGATCTTCAGGAAGCCATGGCGGCGGGCAGCGCGGGCGCGATGCTGGCCCCGCTCATTCACAACCTCGTCACCTACACCAAGTTCCATTTCGCTTACGAAGAACGGCTCTATGCGGAACAAAGCTACCAGGACATTGAGAACCACAAGAAGTTCCATTCCGAGATGGCGCAGCAGGTCATAGACATGGGAAATGCCCTGAAAAACGACAAGCTCCACGCGGGAGCCCCGGTGATGGCATTCCTGAAGCATTGGCTGGTCGACCATATCCTCGGCAAAGATATGGTCGCATTCGGGAAGAAGGGACTCGACGACGATGCGGACGAAGGGTGACGCCCTCTGCCAAGAGACCGGCGAGGCCGCGGTTGCCGGTGTCAGAATGACAGGACCTTTGACTACTATCGTCTTTCTTGGTTTCCATCGGGCATTATACGAGCACACGAATGACGCGCAGGGCTGCTAACTGAGTGCCTGACGGCAATGTGTCCCATGCTTCGGGACTGCGGCGAGTGTCTTGAGATCGAGCTCTCGTCAGATTTACATGTGAATGGAGAAAGTCAAATGTCCAACGTAGCGGCCTCGCCCCGCGCCAATCCTGCACCCCTTGGGCTAGCCGGGTTCGGCCTCACAACCCTTCTATTGAGCAGCATTAATGCCGGTTTGCTGAAAGGAGATGGCCCCACCCTCACGGCCGTCGTGGTGCCCCTTGCCTTCGCTTATGGCGGAGTCGCCCAGCTTATCGCGGGAATTTTCGAGTTCAAGAACGACAACACGTTTGGCGCGGTGGCGTTCACCTCGTACGGGCTGTTTTGGTGGTGGTATGCCTTTCTCTTCTGGACCGTGGGAGCCGGCTGGCTGAAACCGCCATCTCCTACGGCCGTCGGCGCCGCCCTGTTGTTATGGGGTGTGTTCACCTTGGGGATGTGGATTTCGACCTTCCGCTCCAATCGAGCAGTCTGGTTTGTCTTCCTCTTTTTGTGGATCACGTTCTTCCTGTTGGCATCGGGCGACCTCGGATTAGGCGCTGGGTTCCGCACGGCCGGCGGGTATTTAGGCCTGGTAACCGGCGCCACCGCTCTCTACGTCGCGCTCGCCGAAGTGGCCAATGGGACGTTTAACAAGACGGTATTTCCGCTCGGAGCCCCGATTCTGTAATCCCCCGGATCTGCGATCCGATTCCAAGCAGGTTGAAAGGCAGATCGATATTTTGGCAGATGGCACGCACCCTCCGCCAGCGACAGCCGCCGCATTCGGCCGTCGACTGGCGGCGCTGCTCGCGAGAGCCATCCGCGGTATCCGCCAACTTGCACCGTCTTCAAATAACTGCCTTGGGCGGGGCGGCCAGCCGCCCATACGACATGTAACGGCTTTCCCTACTCGGTCTCTTCCTCGCTCACCGGTTTTCGAGCTTGTTCGTCCAGCCACTGCTGAAGTTTCTTCTCTGCCGTGTCGCTGTAAGGCTTGAGATGTGTGTGCTCCTCGCCTTTTTCGTGTCCCTTTTGCAACGACTCCTTGAAGTCTTCCCGTTGCTTCTTACTGAGCCCCTTTCTCTTCAGCCACGGATCCAAATCGGGCTTGTCGAAGCTGTCGCTGATTTTCTCATCGCGAGGCATATCCTCCAGCTTCCTGAACTTCTCGGGGATCTTGCGTTTACCCTCCTGCGAGTCTGGGTCGTCCCCATCCTCATCCCCGCTGTCCCCCGGTTCTTCCTCGCCCTCGTCCCCGTTTTTCTCCGGACCGTCCTCGTGGGGTTCCGTTTCCTCTGTTTCGGCTTCCGGCGCTGCCTCTTCCTCCTCGGTTCCGGCTTCGGCGGTGTCCATCGTCTTGGGATCGTTCTCGCCCGCCGCGCCAACGGACCGTTTGACCTCGGGGTGCTTGGCATAGTACTTCTTCCAAGCTTCAGAATCGTAGTCGTCCGTGGGCGGCTCATCGCTGTATTCCGCGCCCTCGGACTCGGCCGGTTCGCCTTTTTCGAGCTTCTCCGGATTGCGCTCGGTAACCGGATCGGGCGCATCGGTGTACGGACCGCCGGGGTTCCCCTTCGGCTCGCGGCCGAAGCCGATCTGTGGCTCCTCGGCGTACGGGCTGTTCGGATTGCCCTTCGGCTCGCGGCCGAACCCGATCTGCGGCTCTTCAGCGTACGGGCTATTGGGATTGCCCGGTGACTCCTGGCCGAACCCGATCCTGGGTTCGGGCTTCTCTGGCAGGCGTTCGGTAACGGGATCTGCCTCGGGCTCGATATCCGGCGCCAGCTCCGGCTCCCCCGGATTGCGCTCGGTAACCGGATCGGGCGTATCGGTATACGGACCGCCGGGATTGCCCTTCGGCTCGCGGCCGAACCCGATCTGCGGCTCTTCGCCGTACGGGCTGTTCGGATTGCCCATTGGCTCGCGGCCAAAGCCAATCTGCGGCTCTTCGGCGTAAGGACTGTTGGGATTTCCCGGTGACTCTTCGCCAAACCCAATCCTCTGTTCGGGCTTCTTTGGCAGGCGTTCGGTAATCGGATCGGCCTCTTCGGGCTCGGTATCCGGTGCCTGCTCCGGGTCGTTGCGCTCGGTATCCGGAGCAGGCTCCTCCGGCCCCGGCTCTTCCGGTCCGGGCGATTCCGGTTCGATGTCGGTTGGCGGACCCTGATCGCCCAGCTCCTCCGGCGTGAACTCCGGAACCTTCGGCGCCTTCGGAATGGTCGGGTTTTCGAGATAATCCGGGGGCAGATCCGTCGGCGCGTGCGGGTCCGCGGGCGGCGCCGGTGGCGGCTCGGTAGGCGCGTACGGGTCGACCGGCGGACTCACGTCTTTCGGCATTACCTCCGGGTCGAACTGCGGGACCTTCGGCGCCTTCGGAATGGTCGGGTTTTCGAGATAATCCGGAGGCAGATCCGTCGGCGCGTGCGGGTCTACAGGCGGCGCCGGCGGCGGCTCGGTAGGCGCGTACGGGTCGACCGGCGGTTCCACCGGTCTTGCATGCGAGGCCGCATCGGCCGCTTCGGTAGCGTCGGCGCCGTCGGCAACTGTCGACGCGTCCGCGACATCGGCGACATCCGCGACTTCAGCGACGTCCGCGACCTCGGCGGCATCGGCCACCTCGCCCGCACCGGTGAACAGCGCCCCGATCTGCACCGCAGCCTGCCCAACACCCTCCATCGGCTTGCCGTCATCGATCGATTTCTGAATAGGCGCCCAGACGCCCTTTCCGACTTTCCCCCAATACTTGGCGTCGTCGGCAGGATCCACCATCTCCTTGCCCGCCTGCTCCAGCGTCTTATCGGTCGTCGCTACATCGTAGGCCTCGGCCAGCGCCTTCCCCGGTATCCCGACCACTGGAATATGCTCGCTCATGGTATACAGCGCCTTGGCCGTATCCACCGGGTCCGCGACCGCGCCGACCACCCCTCCCACCATGCCCACGACCGCCTTGTCGGCGCCGCCGATGAAGTCGACATCCTGATCGACGGTTGTCTCCACGCCCTTAGCCACCTGCTCCAGGACAGGGATCCCCTTCGCCTCATCGGCCACAGCCCTCGCGCCGCTCTTGGCCTCATTCTCCAGCCAGTCGATGCCCTTATCGGCGTAGCCCTGGCCCTCCTTGACAAGGGCGTCGTCGTCTTTCATGTCCTGGTATTCCGCTTTGGCCTCATCCTCGAGGGCGCCGCCCGCTGCCTTGGCGCCCTTCCAGGTCGCGCTTGCGGCATCTTCGGCCGTCGATTCGGCAGCCTTGGCGTCGTCCACCACCGTCGATACCGTCGACGAAACGCCCTTGATGCCGGTGTCTATGACGGTATTCACGCCGCTGCGCACATCCGACACCGTAGCGGTGACGGTTTTCACCGTGTCGTCCACAGTCGACTTCACTTCTTTGGCGGCCGACGACGCCACCGTGCTCGCCGTATCGGCCGCGGAGCTCGCAGCCGACTTCACATCGTCCACCGCGCCGGACGCGACGCTCGAAGCCGAGTCGGTTGCGGAACTGACCGCCGACTTCACGTCGTCCACCGCGCCGGCTGCGGCGCTCGACGCCGTATCGGCCGCCGACGCGACGCTCGATACGATGGCGCCGACATCGACACCCAAAGCGCTGCTAATCCAGGAATCCTGGTCAGATGCCATACAAAACTCCTTTTTGTGTTTCTTGTGGGCCTTCCGCGGGCTTACGCGGTGATGGTTTGCGACATCTGCGTGAGGCTCGCCGCCAATACCTGCCGTAGATTGCACTGCACGCCGAACGGATTGTGGTCGATGTGGGCGATCAGCGGTTCGGCCTTGACGTAGCGGATGTACTCGTTCAAGATCCCGCGCGCCACGCGCAACTCGGTCTGCCGCGCGCCATCCGTCGGCGCGTCGCTGGCCTTCTTCAAGGAAAGGGCCAGCTTATGATCCAGCCGGTCCACGATGGCGTCGATCTTGTGCATGTTCTTCTCGATTTCCTTGATCACATCGGGATGCGACTTGCCGTAGTGGGCACGGATCGCCTGTTTCAGTTCCTTGCACTTGCCATCCACGATGCTGCGCGTCCCATGCCACGCGATCGAGGCTTTCGCCAGCCGGACCGGATGGGACTCGGCGCCCGATGGCGTGGGCGGAGCAGGAGGAGAAGCAGGCTTTGCGGCTTGCACAGCGGGCTTGGGCGGTGGCGGCGGAACAGCCGGCTTGGGCGGCGGTGGCGGCGGAACAGGCGGCTTGGCTGCGGTAGCCGCGGCATTCCCCAGAGGCGATTTCAACTGCGGCGCGGGAGTGCCCTGAGTCTCTTCCTCATCCTCCTCGTCTTCGTCTTTGGTGCCGTCCGGGATCCCGATGGGCTTGCCCAGCAGTTCCTTGAACAACGTCGCCTGTCTCTTCATCTGGCCGAAAGGCACCTTTTTGCCATTCAAGGTGACTTTACCGTTCTCCAGCGAACAGGTGCCCTCGCATAGGAACCTCCTGGCGCCCTTCAGGAGCGGCAGCAGCGGCTTGAAGGTTGTCTGTCCGTTGCCTACCACCAGAAATGGCTTCAAGATATGCATCTTGCCGTGCGCGTCCGGAAGCTGGACCTCGTTATAGATGCAAAACTTGGTGTCGTCCTTGATCTGGCTGGCCGACATTCTCATAGCCTTCTTGTAACTCTCGAATGTTTTGAGGTCTGGTTGCGTCAGCTTCATGGTGAAATCTTAACCGCCTACCGAAGTTTCGGAAAGAGCCTCGCCGATCTTCAGTACTATGCCTGAAATGGGGTACCGTAACCCGGCGCCGCGCGTTGGCAGGACAAACCTGTGGTATGTGAATTGGACCGCGGTCTGCCCAGCGCGAACTGGGATTCAAAGAGATCAACGCCGGTCACCCCACCGACGAAGTTTGTCGATTGATTATACGCTGTCGGAGATTTCCGTCAAGAGGTTTGTGCCACGATTGCCTGGCATCTTAAGATAGCGATGAGCCGAGCATTGGGAGTGATCTGCGGTCCGACCCGTTCCGCGTGGGACTATAACTTCGGGGGCTCGATCTCCAGCCGGTGCTTGCTTGGAATCCATCTGAGAATGGCGGCACGATTCCCCTGGGATAGCTTCGCACCCTCGGGAGTGCTCAATTCCACCATGTTGATATTGCGCCCCCCGTTGAAGTACTTGAAAGTGGCTCCCATGCCGAACGGGCGAAAGCCATCCGGCGTGCCGTCGAAAGCGAAATCCGTCACGTCAGGTCTGACTTTTGCGAAGGCCTTCGCGCTCGCCATCCACGCCCGGATATCGTCGTCCCGACGGAGGGTACCGGCAGCCTGTACGTTCAGCCAATAGACGTCCAGTGGCAGCCACAACATCGCAAAGGCAGCAATCTCTATTGTCTTTCTCGTCTCCGCTATACCGGCCAGAGCGATCGCCAGCCCGGTGAAGGGCAGATAACAATAGGCACTTTCGATGCGCCCCGGCAGGAACAACAGGGGCAAGAAATAAAGGAGCATAGCTGCCAGGCCGAACCAGGTGCGCCGGTTGCCGGCGCGATAGATGGCCACCGGCAGTACCAGCCCGGCTAAGGGAATCAGGAACACCCTGCCGGAATAATAGGACAGAGTGTCCGCCAGGGTCGCCGGTGTGAAATGAAAGCTGTAGTCTCCGGAGGGAATCGGGTTGAGGACGAGCGCTTGAACGGCGAACGAAAAAGATGCCGCCAGGAACAATGCCAGCTTTGCCCAGCGGCGCTCGCCGAACCAGAATTCGTAACAAACCAGGACCAGCGGAAGCATGACCGCCAGTTCTTTCGTCTGGTACGCCAGCCAGAAAAAGACGAAGCTCGCAATCCATCTTCCCCGGATCCAAAGCAGGGTGCTGGCCAGGCAGAGAGTGGCGCAGAGCAGGTCGAATATGAAAGCAGGCTTCCAGACGGCATCGAACAGAGCGGCGTGCAGAGCGAAGAAGGCCACCGCGAAGCCCGCCGCGAATACCTGCGCGCCCAGCCGGCGAAGCAGCCGCCAGAGCATCCATACATTGAGTAAGTGGAGCGCTTGAATCGCCACCACGTACTTGGGAAAATCGAGGCCGAACCAATGCTCCGTTACATGAAAAAAATAAAAGCCTACGGCGCGAAAACAATTCTTATATACCGGTTGTAGCGCGCCTTCGAGAAATGCCTTGGTGGTACCGAAGCGCGTCCAGGACATGGCATTGATTTCATCGTCTTGAAAATAGCCATGATATGCGCCGCGGTTACAAACCAGGAATACCGCTGCCAAGACCACGAATAAGATCAAGCCCGTTCTCTTCGACATCCCGTTCGCAGATCCCGCAAGATGTGAGACCGATCGCATCGTGCCGGCTGAAGTGTGGGGGGCGGTCATAACGTCATCGCACTGCGATCGTAACTCCGGCCTGGCTCGATTGGCCGCCTACCGTGAGAGTCACCGGGACTGAGGACCCCGCCGCCAGACCATCGGGCAACTGCACGTTCACTTGCAGGACTCCCACTACCATCCCGGGAGCGCCGCCGGCGTAAAGGACCGTTGCCGGCTGGCCGCCGATCGACGCGGTCACCGGTAAGGCCGGCCGCGGCAGAAAGCCGGCTGTCACCACCGAGCCGTCCGGGACGAACGGAGAGGTCTGTCCACTGCCTGTTGCATACAACACTATCACCGAACCCTCGGCGGCCGGGTTGGCGCTGCTATTGATCGTGTAATCCTGATTCGCGGCCAGCGCCTGCCCGGCGCCGGATGCGCCGGCGGTGAAGATTCCAGGAGTAGCCGGCAACACAGTGATGGGGAATGCCGCGGATGCCTGGCCTCGATAGAGCACTTGCATTTGGGAAGTGCTGGCGGAGATTCCGAATGGTACGATGGCATTCACCTGGTTGGCGGCCGTGAAAATCATGGGGGCGGGCAGGCCGTCGAATTGTACCTGGGTCCCCGACAGCAGCATCGACACATTCCCGAAGGCGTCCAATTGCAGACCGGCAGCATTGGCAGGCCCCAGATTCGACCCGAAGATACTGATCAGTTCACCTGGCGAAATGGCCGCCGGGGCATAGCTGGCCGAGTTCCCAGCCGCGGCGATCTTTGGCTGCGTCTGGCTTCCTGAAGTAGTAAGCAGGCCATAGACCACCACCGATGCGGAGGACGCCGCGTACACTTTGCCGTTGACCACGGTGGGGCTGACGAACTTGATAAATCCGTTCAGGTTGTCCTGGGGCGACATTCCGCTATTCCACAACTCATTGGACAGATTAGAGGCGTCGAAAGCATGCAGAACTCCGGGCATGGATGGCTCCTGGTAAGCTCCGGTGGTCACCCAGAGAATGCCCGTGCCGTCCTGACTTCCGTTAGCGGAGAGCGCCATGCCGATGCGCGGCGCCCCGTTTGTCGGGGCGCTCGCCGAAACCGGACCAATATCGAAAGTGCCATCCGCGACGCGGAAGCAGTTCAGCGAACCGTCTTTCTCGAGCACATATACATAGGCGCCGTCGTCGCGCCCCCAGAGCGCAAAGGTGAAAATGTACGTGTTCACGGCCTGAAAGACCTGCGCCGCGTCTCCCGAGTCGAGATGTCCCATGGAGTCGCCATTGACCAGGTACAGATTGCCGCTCTTGTCTCCGCCGATGAGCGTGTGGGTTCCCGGGATGACGGCGGGGCCGGCGGACAGATCGTAATCATTTTCCGATAAGTCCTGCCAGTTCGCCGGAGTGTACCAATCGGATAGCCCGAGGGTGTTGCCGGAAAGCTTCACAAAGCTTTCGCCGAAGTTCTGAAGGCCATCGTAATCGCCGTTTCCGGTGATGAAATAAGTGTTGCCGGAATCGTCCGCGACTATGCCTCGGCCGGATTGCCAGATGGCGCCGCCATTTCCTGTGGGAGTGGACAGAAAGACGCCGAGCTGCTGGGTCAAGTCCGACGCGCTATACCGCATCAGCCAGCCGTGCCATAAGCCTTCATCTCCATGCGATCCGAATCCGACGGAAACCGTGCCGTTCACTAACAGCAGGCCCGGCCGCTGAATGTGCTGTGTGGGATCGAAGGCCAGGCTTCCGGCGCCGGAGGCGCCCGGTCCGCTCACCGGCACGCTGGCACTAATGACCACGGGTCCATTCATTTTTTCCTGGCCGCTGGTGAGATCCAAGGCATGCAGTTGAAACACCGGAGCTCCGCTCTGCAGGGTCTCGGCGACCACGTACAATACCCCTGCCACCGGATCGACCGCCCCGGTACCGAGGATTCCGATTTCCGGGGAAATGTCGTAGTAGGCGCCGGTGGAGCTGGTGATTGTCGAGGTGGAAATCGATGGACCGAGATTCACGTGCCACAGCAGGAGCGTTGGCGAGATCTGGTCGGCGTCGTATGCATAGACACTGTTGTGCTCGGTGGCGATTAACAGCATGTTGTGCGCAGTCTGGCCGATTGTGACGCCGCTCACATATAAGGGCTGAGCGAATATTTCGCCGTCGGCGGGGAACGCGCCCAGCGCCCCAAAACTCCCCGGAGCGACGTTGCCTGTCGTCAGTTGGGTCTCCTGCAGGTTTGAGTTGGTCCTATCGGGTCCGTAATTCGCGGTGAGTACACTTACCTGGGCCGCGCCCCAGCTCGCGAATAGAGCGGTGAGAATCAAGAAGCGCGCCGCCATTGAGCGCTCGATGCACCAGCCCCGTTTCAGGTTACATTGTATAGTCCCGCACATGGCGAAGCATCCCCGGAAAAAGTACACAATTCAGCCTAAACCCGAACCCACCGGATATGTTGCGCCTGACTTTACGCCAAGATTACTCATTCGAGCTATCGCCGGGGAGCTCGAATGAATCAAGTTGTATTAGCTATTACTTACTGCTGCCAATTAGTTCCATTTTCTTGAGGAATTGACCGGAAGATAGCGCGGCGCGCCACCAAAGGTGATGAAAAACCCGCGAGGTGGGGCGGACGCCCACTTCCGCGCCGGACCCCCAGGTCCGGCCAGTGCCGAGCCATGGATCCGCTGCGGATCTGCAGGCCCGCTCCGACGTTTGGTTTTTCAAACGAGGGTCACCTCCTCTGATCGCGGGGTTACCCGCAAAAGGCCGCGGTAGCCCTTTGGAGTCATGGTAAAGTGGGCTATATCGTACAGTTTGGGGTAAAGTTGGCTAAGATTCTTCGCACCCTCGCTTTATTTGCATGCGCTTGCGCTTTGAAGAGCACTACCGTCGCCGGATTCGGGGGCCTGACGGTAACCGTCTCACCCAGTGGCTCCTATGCCGTCTCGGTAGGTTCTCCGGAGTGGACTTTTGCTGGAAACGTAGGCGTTCCCCTGTCCCGCCTGACTACCGATTCGGGAAACGACGCGGCCGGTGGCCTGTATACCGAAATCGCCTTCGATTTCGTCACCGATGCCCCCCGCCACGCCGCCATTCGCACCTACTACGTATCGCGCAGCGCCCTCTTCACCGTCAGTCTGCCGGCCGGCGGCCCGAACTCCTTCGCCTTCCCGGCCTTAACGAGTTTTCCCGCCGGACTTCACACCATCGCTTTCGCCGGAACCTTTGGATTCCCCACGTTTTATGGCTCGGACACCGAGAGTCCCTGGATCGCCTTCGACGCCGCGTATCATACCGCGATTCTTTCGCCGGCGACGCATTTTATGGTGGCAAGCACGGGCGTCGCCAGCGGCCAACTGTACAGTGGCATTTCGAACCAAATCGCCACTCTTCCCGCCGGATTCACGCAACAAACCCTTCTGGTGGTCGACGATGGCATCGGCCGCACCTTCGACACCTGGGGGCACCTGCTGACGGCAGTCACCGGCAAGGTGCGCCCTTCCAACGACGCCGACTTGACCCTCAGCCATCTCGGATACTGGACCGATGCCGGCTCCAGCTACTACTACACCACCGCGCCCGGGCTTTCCTATCCGGACACCTTGATGGGCGTTAGAGCCGATTTCAAACACAAGGGAGTCGCGCTTGGGTACCTGCAGCTCGATAGCTGGTTCTACCCCAAAGGCCTGAACGACGACTGGGCCGCCATGACTGGCGGCATCTACGAGTATCGGGCGGCAACTCCGCCCTTCGCATCCAGCCTCTCCGGTTTTCAGAATTCGCTCGGCATTCCGATCGTCACCCACGCCCGTTGGATCGATCCGGCGAGCCCTTACTGGCAGCAATTCCAAATGTCGGGACAGGTCTCCATCGACCCGCTCTACTGGGCCCAGGTGGCGAATTATTTGTCGACTTCCGGCGCAGTGGCGTACGAACAGGACTGGCTGTTCAGCAAGGCCGCAACCGCGTACAACCTGACCGACGGCGATGCTTTCCTGGACAACATGGCGAACTCCCTGGCGCCGCTGCAGATCGGTGTGCAGTATTGCTCCGGGACTGCCCGTCACTTTCTGCAAAGCGCGAAGTACAACAACCTGACCAGCATTCGCGCCAGCGAGGACCGCTTCAATCCGTCGCGCTGGTGGAGTTTTCTGTATGCCTCGCGGCTTGCCGGCGCGGTCGGCATCTGGCCGTTCGCGGACGTCCTGATGAGCAATGAAACCGGCAATCTGCTGCTGTCCACTCTTTCCGGCGGCCCGGTCGGCGTGGGCGACCGGATCGGGGAACTGGATGGCGCGAACTTACACCGCGCGGCCCGCCGCGATGGCGCCATCGTGAAACCGGATGTGCCGATTGTGCCCATCGACAGCAGTTTCTGGAACGATTCCAACAGCGCCCAGATGCCGGTGGTGGCCGCCACCTACAGCGATTTCGTCGGCCTGCGGGCCTGGTATCTCTTTGCCTTCGCGCAGGGCGCCGACACCCAGGCAAGCTTCCGCCTTTCCGACGCGGGGGTGACCGGTCCGGTTTACCTGTACGACTATTTCCGCGGCACGGGCAATCTGGTCCAGCCCGGCGATCTGCTGAACCTCGACGCCACTGGGTTTACGTACCGGATCGCCGCGCCCGTGGGCCCGTCCGGAATTGCCATGCTCGGCGATACCGCCCATTTCGTTTCTCTCGGCAAGAAACGCATTAGCGCGCTGGCGGACGATGGAACCGTAACTATTACCGTGGCGTTCGCCGAAGGCGAATCCCACCGCATTCTGAGGGGGTACTCGCCAGTGCCGGTTATGGCCTCGGCGATCGGTGGAGAGACCAGCCAACTTTTCCGCGATCCGTCTACCGGTCTGTTCCGCGTCCGCGTGGCGCGCGGCGCTGACGGCGCCGCGACCATCCGAATTTCTCCCGCGCCCGTCCAAAAATGACGCCTCCCTTTGGTCGCGGCTCGGAAACGCAAATGGGCCGATACAGTGCCATGGCCCTTGCGGGCCTGGGCGAGCTTGGCTCGTCTGGACAAGCTGAAGCTTATCCCACGTGGGGCATGCTTTAGCTTGCCTGCCGGGCGAAAGCCCGGCCAGTCCCTGCGGGTCACCAGAGGCGATGAAGCTCGACCTGCGATGTTCTTCAACCGCGGTTGTCTCAACCCGCATGGCGCCACCGAAGCCCGCACCGCCCCCCGTGATATTCTCGGGAGTAGAGTTAGGCGGAGGGATGAAGATCGCGAAAGCACCTGCGATACTGGCGTGCGGTCTGGCCGTGGCCGGTGTAGTGCTTGCCTTTCAACGCCCGTTCCGCGAATTCGACGGCATCGAGCATCGCATCGGCGAGACTCCCCTCCCCCCCGATTACCAGGAAAAGACCGAATTTGCCTTCGCGCGCCTGATGTATCCCCCAGGCGAGGGCGCCATCGACGGCTACTACGGCCGCGATCTCGACTGGCATACCGGAATTTCCGATTGGAGCCAGGATTTCCCGCCCGCCGACCGCCACTTCTCGCAGGCGGTCCGCCGCCTCACCCGCATCCACACGCGCTCCGTCGAACAGTGCGTCAATCTGGACGAAGGCGACCAGTTCGATTGGCCGTGGCTGTACGCCGTCCAGGTGGGCGAGTGGGGTCTCACCGACGCGCAGGGGAAAGCTCTGCGCGAATACCTGCTGCGCGGCGGGTTTTTCATGGCCGACGATTTTCACGGCCAGTTCGAGTGGGATGTCTTCGAGAAAGTAATCAAGCGCGCCTTTCCGGATCGCGAAATCCGCGACATCCCCGACGACGATCCCATCTTCCACACGGTTTACGACATTAACGAGCGCGTCCAGATCCCCGGTGAGTCCCACCTGCGGCTGGGCTACAAGAGCCCGCGGTTCCCCGCCGGTCCCGGCGATGGCAAGGGCGCTCATTGGCGCGGCCTCTATGACGACCAGGGCCGGGTCATGATCGCCATCTCCTATAACTCCGATATCGGCGATGCCTGGGAATATGCGGACTATTCGTTCTACCCCGCGCAGTATGCCGATCTCGCCATCCGCCTGGGTGTGAACTATATCGTGTACGCCATGACGCGCTAGACGTGGCGCGGACACTCGTGTCTGCAGAGCCGGCACTCCTGCCGGCGTCTTGTAGCTTGTGTTTCCGAGCCGCGCGCGTGAGCAAGCGGTTCGCAGTGAGGTAACCCGCGCCCGCTTTCCCGCATCACTAGTAAGAGATGGCCAATCTGTCCAGGCGGAGCTTGCTCGCGGCACTAGGTTCGATCCCCGCGAGCCGGCTGGTGCGCGCGCAGCAGCAGAATCCGCCGCCTGGCTTCTCCACTACCGTCAAGGTGGTCAACCTCTTCGCCACCGTGCGCGACAAGCAGGGCAAAGTGGTGACCGATCTCACGCAGAACGACTTCCTGCTGGATGAGGACGGAACGCCGCAGACCATCCGCTATTTTTCGCGGGAAACCGACTTGCCGCTGACGCTCGGACTGCTGGTGGACACCAGCGGCAGTGAGCGCAACGTCCTGCCGGACGAACGCAGCGCCAGTTTCCGCTTCCTCGACAAGGTGATGCGCGAAGTTAAAGACACGGCCTTCGTGATCCACTTCGACTTCGAGGTGGAATTACTGCAAGACCTGACAAATTCGAAAGTCGCTTTGCAAAAGGCGCTCGACCGTTTGGAGGTGGGCAACCGCCAGTTGCAGCGCCGCGGCGGAGGAGGAGACGGGAGATATCCCGGCAGCGGCGGCGGGCGCCACTTTGGAGGCGGCGGCACCCATCTCTACGACGCCGTCTATCTGGGCTCGGATGAGATTCTGAAGAAGCAGCAGGGGCGCAAAGCTCTCATCGTCCTCTCGGACGGCATGGATAATGGCAGCAAGCTGACGCTCGAAAAAGCTGTCGAGACGGCGCAGCGTTCGGACACGCTGGTGTACTCCATTCTGTTCGAGGATCCCAACGGCGATCGCGGCTTCGGCGGCCGCGGACACTGGGGCGGCGGACGCCGCGGGGGCGAGGTGGACGGCCGGCAGGTTCTCCAGCGCCTCTCGCGCGAGACGGGCGGGCGTTACTTCGAGGTGTCGAAGAAGGAACCTATCGATAAGGTGTACGAGTCGCTCGAAGAGGAACTGCGCAGTCAGTACAGCATCGGATACACCTCCGACACCAAGAGCACATCGAACGACTATCGGCGCATTCACCTGACGACTAGGCAGAAATCGCTGATCGTGCAGACGCGCGAAGGGTATTATCCGTCTTAAGGAGTAGTCGTTACCGATGTTCTCGGGGGCACCCGCTTGCCGGCCTGTCCGACAAGAAACGAGGGCGACCCGCGCAGACCCGGTGTGCGCCCAATATGCCGTTACCAATCCTCCAAACTCGCCGAAGGGGGGGCCTCTTTCCGAGTGGCGCGTTTATCCGGCCAATCGTGATGCCTGCGCACGCCTAACAGAAGTCCAATCTGCGCATTACGGGCGCGTGCACAGACTGGACCCGATAAACGCAAATATACCGGCCAAACTTGGTTCTTAGGTGCTCACGCTGGGACTTGGGACTAAGCAGATGTGGCCGCTATATTTATGTTCCACTGCTGTCCGGCTAAAGTATTTGCGGCCTTGCATAACTATTTTTGGATCAGAAGGATAGTTCTGCTTGGCCGTGGGAACGACTTGGAATTCCGAAAGGGACCAAAATCCCGGGATTAGCCCTGATGGGCCACCTGCCGGGAGCGACATAATGGGGGATGAATGTCGGTCGCACTGTTTTCCCGCAACTGATCGAGTACCTGCCCAGCAAAGAATTCCAGAAGTGTGTTGCGCGCTATGTCCTCCAGTCTCCAGTCGCCGTTATCTTTGGGGTTAAGGTAGCGATGGATCACTTCGCTGCAAATAAAATCGGGCAGAGATTGGGTGTACGTGAAGGCACTGTCGTGGGCCGCGTTCCAGATTTGCACCTGTTCGGCGGCCGACAGCGCCGGCGGTTCCGGAATGGCAGGCTTGGCGGGCACCGCCATAAAGGAGGAGTGGTCGTGCGGGCGCGCTGTAAATCTTCGCGTATCAGCGCCACCAGATCGCTCACCGAGCCGCGCCCCTGCAAACGGCGAAGAGCGCGATATGACAGCGCACCCGCATATTGATCCCCTAGACAACCCCTTGCTCTAGGGTATACCGACGGAGCAATTTTCTGCAGGGACTTCCGCAAAGTCCTTCAGAAAGGCCACCTCGTACCGGCTGCAATCGGGGTCCGAATAGTCAAATACAAAATCGAGACGGTGCGAGTAGTCTGACTTCGAAGGCCCCGTTGATTTTAGTCGTAAATAAATTTGATTTGTCCCTTGACCGATAAGAAATATCTCGTGTACTCTGCGACTTATGGTATTTAGGACATAGTACTCTCAACATTACTGGAGATTCATGTTGTCTTAGGCCGTTTTGTGCGACGGATGAGTTCGGTCGAGAACTCACCGTTATTGCCTCGTGGCGCGCCATCCTAGACGATCTGTCAGGTCTGATACTCGGACCCGTGCAACAACTTGTGCTTGCCAGATGCGGCAGGTCGGTCCAGCCATTTAGGGCCCACTGACCTTTTGTCGGCGGGCCAAGATGATTGATCGAAATCCTATGGCTAACACCGCGACACAGGTACGAGTCGCCGGACGTTAGTTGAACAAATTCAAACGGAGAGAGGTGTCGTATGCCCTCATATCGTCGTAAGTTGAATTTAGTCGTCGGCTTCTTGGTGCTGGCTGCTCTAATCCCGCAGCGGCTGGCGCAAGCATTTCAGGCCGGCACCTCGACAGCCGTCGTGGGCGGTAAAGTTCAAGGCAAGGTCGTCCTGGACAGCGACGGATCTGCAGTATCCGGAGTGACGGTGACGCTCGTTCAAATCAGTGCTATACCGCGACCTGCGGCCGCGAGTCCAATCAATAGCGGGACGGTGACGGTCACGCCGATCTCCGCTAGTGGCGGGACCGCCGGCACGGCTACGACGGCAACTACCGCCTCTGAGACGAACGGCAGCTTCAGCGTTGGCGACCTGGCAGCGGGCCAGTTCGCCGTGTGCGTGAAAGACCCTAACGCTGCTGTAATTGACCCGTGCCTATGGACGGACTCGCGGACCACGGTGCCGGTAACCGCCGGCAACGTATCCAGCGGCTTCGTGGTTCGGGTAAAGAAAGCATCAACTGTCAGCGTGCGCGTGAATGACACCGCGCAAACGCTTGCCCCGAAGCCTACCGAGGCGTATCCACCACATGTTCTGGTGGGTGCGTTCGATGCGAGGGGCGGCTTCCACCCCGCGCGCGAAGCAAAAGAGCGTCCTCGCTGTTTGGCATGGGTTGCATTAGGGGTGAAAGAATGCATCAACGAGGCACCCTCCTCGTGCCACAGCCTTCATTCTTCGGTTCTCCGGTTTGGGTGATCCGGAAATCG
>Ga0182013_10000790_pt1 | contig 44038 bp, 40 predicted proteins | sample 612S2MmetaG_FD_120487 | JGI IMG/M metagenome (GOLD analysis project Ga0182013, IMG submission 120487) | Permafrost microbial communities from Stordalen Mire, Sweden - 612S2M metaG | ecosystem: Environmental > Terrestrial > Soil > Wetlands > Permafrost | place: Sweden: Stordalen | collected... | reverse complement strand
GAAGTAATTGACTTCGGAGGGTTGTTCTCGGGCAACGCAATCGGCCCCGGGCGCATGGGTATGCTTCGCTTGGTTACGACATTCTGATTCCACCGTCTATTACCCAATATTGTTTCAAGAGTCGTGCGTTTCCGAGGTTTACCACCCGAAAGTCGAAAGTCGGCAAAGTCTGCCGATCGAACTGCGCATGACTTTCGGTTGACGCGTACAGGCCAATGCGCCCATTGACGTTTTCAGTTGACTGTATAGTCTTGGAACGGATGGCAGCATTTCTCCATTACCAGCAGAGGGAGAATCTACGCAGCATTCGACGCCCCACTGGTCTGTGCCTGCTCTCCGTGTGGTACTTTTTTGGCCGAAAGCTGTGGACGGCCATATTTCAGCCGCAGCCAGTTTGCAACCTCCTGGGGGTCGAACCGGACGGCGCCTCCGACTCGAAAACTAGGCAGCTGACCTCGCGCTGCCATTCGATAAATGTGCTTGTCATCCACGCCCAAAAGCTCGGTGAGTTCGGAGACCTTCATAGCTCCATGACGTGATTCCAGCTCTTGTATGAGGTTGTGGCTCACGCAATTTCCTCCAATTGACGTTCTCGAACATCACTTGTTCGTCAAGATTCAAGCAGGCACCGGCGACGCGTCCAATGCTTTCTGGCGATGGCTTTCCATGCTCACGCGAGATGGTGCCCGAAAATGGTTGCCCTGCGGATAGCAACTTTTGTTGCCGATTTTGGTTCTAACTGATGAGAAAGAAGTTACGATTCGGAGTTCCTGTCACGACAGCACCACCGCTTTGCTGAGTATCGGGGGGCATGTCCATGAGCAACTACGATCATCTCGAATTCAAGCATTTCAAGAGTATTGTCGCGATCGCCGAGGAAGGGACCATCACGGCGGCGGCAAGTCGGCTTCATGTGGCTCAATCTGCCCTAAGCCGCCAGATCAGCGACCTCGAAGATGCTTTCAAGATTCAGATATTCGAGCGTGATCGCACCGGAACTACTCTGACTGCCGCCGGTGAATCGCTTCTTAGGTTCGCCCGAGAACTCCTCCAAACGCGCATCGACATAGTGAACGCTGTACAGGCAATTCATCAGGCGGCAATGCGACCGTTTCGACTCGGCTTCACCCCGTTCGTAGAACACAAAGTTATCAGTACGGTCTGCGATGCATATCGCGATCTGTTTCCCAAAGGAGACATTGAACCGGATACTGGCGATACGGAAGACATCATAAATCGGCTCATTGCTGCGGAACTGGACGCTGCCCTGGTCACGCTCCCTATTATGCCGGACGGTTACCGTGTCCAACCTGTCATGCATGAACCATTAGTGGTATGTATTCGTAAAGACGATCCGATGGCCCGATGGGATGAATTACCCACTCAAGAGTTGAATGGCAGACTCGCGATCTTCAGCGATCCGCGACACCATCCGCGAGCACACGAGCGGCTTCTCGAAATGCTGAAGGCCCAGGGCATCACGCCGAAAATAGCCAAGCCCACGTTCAACTCTGAGCATGTGCAGTGGATGGTGAGACAACGTATATGCGTCGCTCTCATCCGTCAAAGTGAGCCTCTGCAAAACGACCTCACTACCAGACCGATAGAGGGAGTGAAATGGACCATCGATTCGGCGATTGCATATAGAGAAGAGCACGACCAACACGCGCTTCCACTGCTGCTCCGCGATCTTGAAAAGCGTTTTTGCGTTGCTGAACCAGCGGCGGAAAAGAAGCCTCCCCGGCGGGCGACCAACAAAGAAGATCAGCAAAAGTTCTCATTCGGTACGAATGGCCATCCCACCGAGTAGAACTCTACGGGACAATACTCGAAGCGATTGGCCATCTCGTTTAAGCATGGATTGCCATCGCAACAAAGCATTGGACGGGATTTCAGATCGCGCCTAATGTCTCGGCATACCCGACTGATTCCCCAGTCGCAGGAGGTGCCGATGTTCCGCAAAATCCGTGTTGTCTCCACCCGCAGAATAACTCAATTCAATTGGCCACACTGCAAGAAGTGGTCACACTCCCTTCCGAACAAACTCGCTCACGCGTTTCGCGTGTTCGCTCCAACCCTCTTTGCGCTTACGTTCGCGGGCGTTGCCCACGCCCAGGGAACGATGGACTTCTCCGGCGCACAGACCCTTATGGGCACGTTCAAGACATTCGCCATCTATGCGGGCGCAGTCATCTGCTTCGGCGGCCTGATCTTCGCCGGCATTCGGATGATGAGCGGTCGCTTTCAGGACGCCATTCCCGGACTTTTCGGCGCGCTGTTTGGTGCTGGAATTCTCGGGTGGGGAGCGGGTTGGATCGGTTCCCTCACCGGGCAGTCGATGTAGGGGGCTGCCATGCACACGACCAAGCGGGGAGAACCGTTACCGATCAATCAGGCATTGAACAGGCCGAGGGCCAAGCTCGGGCTTGAACTCTCGACGTGGATGGTCATCGTGTTTGTGACAGTAACGGTTTTTCTCGCTGGGTTCCGAATGTTGGCCATTCTCAGTTTCCCAGCTCTTGCAGGCGGCGCATGGCTCATCGTGCGCAATCACCCAAAGATGTTCCAACTCTGGGGCCTCAGCCTCAGCCAGAAGAGCTACTATGACCCGCGCAAATACTGAACAGCTCAAACACACCCCGTGGTTCGCGAAGGCAGGCGCCGCCTGCAGCATCGTTCCGATATCACGCTTCGTCGGACCGAACATCTTTGCCCTTAAAGGTGGCGGATACGGCTGCTTATTCTTTCTCACGGGCCTTGATGAGGAGGGGATAACGGACCTGGAGTTGGAGTCGCGGGTTCGTTCAATTGAAGGCGCTTTGCGCGGTCTTCCAGAAGGCTCCTGCCTCTATCAGTACACCCGCGTGATGTCCGGATTCACGCTTCCTCGCCAGAAACGGTATGCAAACGAGGTCACAGAAAACTTCGCAAGTAATCGTCTCGGCTTCCTGGAGCAGAACGCGGCCTTTCGGAGAATCGATCTTCATTGGTGCCTCACGCTGGAGCCGTCGAAGGTCAAGGCCTTCGAGCGAACACCGAAGGACAACGCTCTGGAAACATCCCGGATGCTATCCGACTTGGAGAAGACTGCAAGCCTCCTAGAAGGACACCTCGGCAGTTCGCTGGGACTCAGGATGCTCGGAAAGAACGCGGCCTTTCAGTTCTTCAGCTATCTGTTCAATCTGGAAGAGTGGGCCGGCCAGGACGAGCTCCGCGGCGACACTGGCGTGGATCGGCAGATTGTAAAGTGCCCGGTGGCGTGGCACAGCGACCACGTACAGGTCGGTAAGCGGCATATCCAGATGTTTTCTTTGAAGACCTCACCTGATGCATCGCGGCCGTGCCTCTTCTCGAATTTGCTAACACTCGATTGCGACAGTGTGCTGTGCACGACATGGCGCGTCAAGTCTACGTCCGCCGCACGCAGCGAGATCGACGCCCAGGAGAAGTTCATCTCGTTCTTCAAAGTCGGCGTCTTGACCCGCGTAATGAGCGGGCGAGACACAGCCTCTTTGGAGTCGGGGGCTGGGGCCAGAGCTGCCAATAACAATGTTGACGATCTCAGCGATGTCATTCGTTCGCTCGACAAGAAGGCCCAGGGCGAGTTCTCCCTTCGGCTTCTGCTGGCGGCGCGCAGCCCAGAGCAGCTTCGCGGCATCGCTCCCGCCGTGCACCGGGTTTTTGTGGACGCCCGCGCGCAAGTGATGGAGGAAACCCTTGGGAACCTATCGGCGTTCTACGCGATGTTCCCTGGCAATCACAAGTTCAATGTCTTCCCTATGTGGCTGGCAGAGGATCGCCCCGTTGATGGCTATGCAGCACCGCAGCTATGTGCCGGCCGCTTCTGTTCTTGCCACTAGCGTCACCAAACCACTGGTGCCGACGTTCGCCTGAAGCAGATCGAGCCTCGGCTTGGATGCGCCGACTGTTCCTTTGATTGCGAACCTCAGCGCCTCGGCCAGGGTCGACTTGCCGCTTCCCCTTGGGCCAATGATGCAGATTAATCCGTGAGGTAAGGTCAACTTCAAACCAGGCAGGAAACCACCATTGAGTTCAATGCTATCGAGCGTCCACATTCTTTCCTCCGTAACACGTGCTTTCGGATACGGTTCGCCCTAAGAAAATCAACTCAGAACGCGATAGACATATTGCTCTCTGCCCGTCGCTGACGAACCTTTTTCCCGACGCACGATCCCCATGCTTGTCAACTTCGACAAGCGTTCATTCATGGCTGTCAGATTCACTTCGAGATCCCTGCTCAGGGCACCTGCCGTGGCTGCTGCTCCGCCCTCGGCGATCGCCGCGAATGTTTCCCGATCCGCAGGGTGAACTTTGCCTAACAAGTTCAACTTCGCCTCTCTTCGTTCAATCATCGCGACGTTGAGGCTTTCTAGTGCCTGGTTGAGATTCTCCTCGGTGCATTCGTTCAGGTTCTCGACGATCAGGAACCTGCTCGGAGACTCCACGGTGAGGGTTAGTAGGGCCTTGCCAAATAATTCTGTGGCAAACGAAAAGTCGAATACCTCTACTCCGGCTGCGTCAACCACGAGCACATCGCCAGCTTCCAAAGCCGTGAGAATCGTCGCGACGCGGCTTCTTATCTGTCGCGCTTTCTCTTTGGTCCACAGTTGGGAACCAAATTGCCTCAATTTCAATCTTTTCTCCATTTCATTCAGTGTATGTAATGAACGAACGGAGAGTCAACAGTTAAATACAATCTGGAAGGACTTATTTTGCAGGGGCAGGGTCGGACCCTTGCATTTATGAGACTGGTTCGCGGAATTGCAAGGTTTAAGCTCGATGCATTTAGGAAAACTCCCCTGCGATGGAATCCGAGATCGGGCTAGGTCATTCGCTGACTTGTTTTCCTAAACACTCGATTGAAGATTTCGTGAGCTAGATCCACCGATTCATCTATGGCGTGACTTGTTGGAACTACGCGGACATTCACTTGTCTTTCTCGCGCCAGCCGAAGGCCGGCGATGATGCACGCCCCGAAGTAGATCAGGGAACGGTTTGGGCGAGGGATGGCAGCGTCTGGGTCGAACATCTCAATGCTCCCCGGCCCGAGTTTGCTTCGTCACCAGATGATTTTGAAGGCCCAGGAATACCTCGGAAGGCAGATGCTTTCGTTGCTCACCGCAGAGAAAGCAGGTGACAGTGATCGACTGGAAAGGAAACTCTCCGATACCGCACGGCACGTCGCGGCGGCATCGCTTGCAGGTGACAACAAACTGCTTTCGGTTTGGCGTCAGAAATCCCACGAGCAATCCAATCATAGGCGAATACAAGGCGAAAGGCTATGGTGCAAAAACAATATTCGGGTACAGTCAGACCGGAGAGATTTGAAAGCGTGAAAGGACTCGATGCGGCTCGCAAGTTTTACTGGGCAGTCCGCGCCGGAGCCTCTACCGGTAGAAGAACGGTGAACGCCGTTCCACGAAGCGCTCCATTACTGCTGGAATGCGATGTTCCCGACCGGGAACGAACGCGTATCGATCCGCCGTGCTTCTCTATAATTTGCTTGCTCACCCATAGTCCAAGACCGGAGCCAGTGGCTTCTTTGGTTGTAAAGAGCGGATCGAAAATGCGCGGCATTGTTGCGGGGTCGATGCCCTTGCCGTCATCGGCTACGGTGACCCTGATCCGAGGACGACTGGTGTTGACGCAGGTTGATTTTGTGACACGCAGCTTGATGGTGCCTCTTTTCTCAATGGCTTCTAGACTGTTGACCAAAAGGTTAGAGAAGACCTGTCGTAGTTCGCCTGCAACTGCCACGATGTGAAGATCGCTATCATACTGCTTTTCAATGGAAACTCCTCGCGCGTCGATCTTTCGCTGCAAAAGGTCCACCGCGGAATCCATGATGGAGGTTACGCGCACTACTGTAGGAGCGGAGGACTCGCGATAGAAGCCTAGAGTTTGGCGCGTAATGTGCGATATGCGCTTCAGCTCATCCTCTGCCATATCGAGATATTGGCGCACGAACCCGGGATCGTCGGCATTTGTTCGCGCCAGGTAGAGTGTGTTCGTGACCGCCTCCAAGGGATTGTTTATTTCATGCGCCATGCTAGCCGCCATGCGATTCACTGAAGCCAGCTTCTCGCTGCGGAGAAGAGCTTCCTCGGTCCGTTTACGCTCGGTAACGTCAGTCGCTGTTCCAAACCATTCCACGATTTCGCCGTTCGCATTCAGTAGTGGGACAGCGCGTGAGCAGGTCCACCCCAGGCTGCCATCCACTCGCACGACCCGGTGCTCCAAATCAAACATAGTCTTGGTGCGAATGGCTTCATTGATAGCCTCCAGTACTCGCGCCTGATCATCCGGGTGAATGTACCTCTGAAGCCAGGTGCGGCTCGGTGTATCAGTGTCGGCAACAAAATCGCGGCCGTGCAGCTGGCGCATCTCACTCCAATCCGGGCTCATGCGATAGACAACATCCGCGCTGGCCGTCACCAGAGCGCGAAAGCGCTCTTCGCTCTCCCGGAGTGCCTGCTCGGTTTCGCGTCGCAGGCGCGACAGGGCTAGGTTGGTTTCTACGCGCGCCACTAATTCGCGCGCAGCAAACGGCTTCACTATGTAGTCGTCCGCGCGCGCTGCGATTCCTTCCACGCGAGCCTCTTCGCCAGCGCGAGCCGAAAGCAGAATGACCGGAATGGTCGCGGTGCGCTCGTCAGCCCGCAAGGCCTGCAACATACCGAAACCATCGAGTTTCGGCATCATCACATCGCTCAAGATTAAGTCTGGCGTCCTTTGGAGCGCCGCTTGGAGAGCGCCCTCGCCATCGTTCACGGTTTCGATGTCGTATCTGCTCGCAAGCAAGCTACGCACGTATTCGCGAATATCCGCATTGTCGTCGGCGAGCAGGATGCGGGCACGCGCCCCGGAATCCTTAGGTACCTTGTAAGCCGCGCCGACCGCAAGTGTCGCGGCGATTTCCTGGCCGTCGGAAACGCCTTCCCCGTCTGGGAGCCACCGCCGCGCCTCTTCGACATAAGCGACCGCATCGGTTGCGGTGGAATCGACAGTTCGCGCCGCCCCTACTCGATCCACCGGCAGGTGGGCGAACCCTAGTGGCATCGAGACGGTGAATGCGCTCCCCACACCGGTTTCGGTCTCGACACGAACTGTTCCGCCATGCAACTTCACCAGTTCCTGAATGAGCGCTAAGCCGATACCGGAACCTTCGTAGCTCCGTCCCGGTGCGCCCTTTGCGCGATAAAACCTCTCAAAGATGCGCGGTAACTCCTCTGGCGTAATGCCGCAGCCGCTATCGCGCACGATGAATTCGACGGCTTCGCCCGCGGCTTTCAGAATCACCGAGATTTGACCTTTGAGCGTGAATTTAAAGGCATTCGAGAGCAGGTTCAGAACGATCTTCTCCCACATCTCGCGATCAACGTAAACCGGCTGGTCGAGGGGGTGGCAATCAATGATCATCTCGATTCCTGCGCGTTCGATCGCAGAGCGGAAGAGACCGGCCAGTTCCGCGGTAAAAGTGGCCAGGTCAACGGGCTCATAAACAGCTTGTATACGTCCCGCTTCTATACGTGAGAAATCGAGCAGGGTATTGACCAGCTTGAGCAGACGCAGGCTATTACGGTGTGCGAGTCTTAAATTCTGCTGCGCCTGTTCGGAAAGTCCGGGGTCGGCAATCGTGTCCTCAAGGGGACCGAGCAGCAGGGTGATAGGCGTGCGGAACTCGTGACTGATATTCGTAAAGAACGCGGTTTTGGCCCTGTCAATTTCGGCCAGTGCTTCGGCGCGCTTGCGTTCCTGCTCAAAGGCCTCGACTTCGCGGATAGTATTGCCGATCTGGTCCGCGACGATGCGGTAAAAGGGGCGGAATTCTTCGCTCAGTCGCTTACGGGGATTGACGCCGGAGAGGAGAAATCCAGTGGGAAAATCTTTACCTCTCTGGAGCATGGGAACTGCGATGGCCTCTACGGGCGCGACGCCCCACGGTTCGGTGGGCAAGCCATCCAAAACAAACCCTTGGAGGTCGATGTCGCAGGTTTCGCCGCGGGCGATGCTGGCGAGCGGAATCCACGATGGGTCGGACTCGGATTGCGAAAGCCGATAAGGGAGCAGGGTGGTGCCGGACTCTGCGCCCGTGGATGAGATGAGGATTGCCGAAGCTTCTGATTTGTCGAAGAGGTAAATGGCGGCGAAGGGAAGATCCTGACTGTTTTGGGAGAGGATGCGGATCGCAGTCTTGCAGGCCTCTTCGACGCTGGAGGAGCTACTGGCGGCGCGAGCGTCGGCGAGGTCGCGAGAGGTGCGCAGGCGCCTTTCGCCGATGACGCGGTCGGTGGTTTCAAAGACCGGAGTGAAGATGCCGCCGATGCCGCCGCTTTCATCGCGGATGGGGCTGTACGAGAACGCGAAATAGCATTCCTCCTGATACCCGTTTCGATGTAGCAGGAGGAGAAGATCGTCGGCCCAGGTTGCTTCGCCGCGTTCGAGCACGCCATTGAGCATGGGTCCGATGATCTCCCAGATCTCGGGCCAAACCTCGCGTCCTGGGCAGCCTAGGGCTTTGGGATGCTTCGTGCCAATGATGGGCGCGTAGGAGTCGTTGTAGAGCATGACCAACTGCGGCCCCCACCAGACGAGGATGGCAAAGCGGGAGTTGAGGCAGGTGCTGACTGAGGTGCGCAGGCTCTGCGGCCATTTTTCCACGGGGCCGAGAGGCGAAGAGCTCCAATCGTGCGAGCGCATCAAAGCGCCCATATCTCCGCCGCCGGCCAAGACCTCGGCCTTCGCCAATGCTTCAGGATCGCAATTCAAAACGTCCATAGAACTTGCGCCTCCGCCGGCCTCTCACGGCAGTGCCATTCGGAAATATTCTATTTCGGACAAATGCATATATGGTCAGGAATCGTCAGAAATCACACAGGCTGCTTGGCTGGCCAGCGTCCGTCCCAGTGATGAATTGCGTCCCCCACTCATCTACGATGCGTAGCTGTCTCGTGAGTCTCCCTTGGCCCGGATCGTGTGTTGCTCGCCAGTATCTCCCCAATTCTCCTGAATACCTCCCCTGGCTCGTGACCGCTCGTGGCTTCAGCGAAGGCATCGCAGTCAGCGGAGGAATCCACGATGGAAACCACTGGAGTGTTTGACCCGGACGCCCGAATCAGAAAGGCCAACCTCTCGCGGCTTTCCAGAGGGATTGACCCGCCCAGGAGGACCAGGTCGAAATCGCCAACTCGGAACCACTCAATCGCCTCTCGTATCGAGTTGGTCCAAGTGACGAAATATCCCGCCGATTGCCAGGCACGGCGATCCCCTTCGGTCACCGGCAAATCGAGGCCGACCGCAAGGATGGCAGTTGAGCACATAATCACCTCCAAATGTCGCCAGATGTACATTCACTCACAAATAATCGGTCGATTTCGGTATCGCAACTTCCCAAACGCAATCCGAAAGGAGCGGGGACATGAACCATGAGTGCGGTACAAGCTTCAAGGTGAGTTTTATTAAGCTCTGGACAATCCGGTTTAGATGCGACGTTTGGTTTGAGGGTCGCCCGTGCTTCCGAAAAATTGGTTGGCGATCTGAGGGCCTCTCCGACTTCCACGCCCTTCGACCAGCCAAGCCGGCGTCGTAACGCAGGTAAAGCGGCCCGCGGCATCGGTCTGGATTCCAATGCGCAAAAACCGCAATTGACCTGAATAGCTTTACTATGTCCGGTATATGACCTACTCCCAGCCAAAAAGTTAGTAAGATATTCACCTTCAGGGTGCTCTTTCCTCGACTCCCGAACCGCATATTGCTACCTTCGACTTACTGATCTAGGCACCCCAGTTGAGAGATCGATGTCGCGCCGAAATTCCGAATAACCTTGTCGCTGTTCCATCGAAGCAGGTGAATCCAGGGACTCACATTGAGAAAGGACAAAGGCGAGATCAATAGCACTCCATCGACTGAATATGCTGGACTTAACGAAGTATTTGGTCTTAAAATGTCCTTGCTCGCAGGGGTCCGAAGCCGATCCGGAACGAGCGGAACCTCTCTTCCGCGCGCGCTTTCCGGGGCCTCTCGTCGCTTTGATGGCAATTGACTATAGATGCATCTTCTGATGGAGGACTCCTATGGGAATTGCCGGTCCGGCGCTTGCGGCAAACATCCTTACGCAGATTACCGATGCAGTGGTTGCTATAGATTTTGAAGGTTGCGTGCTCTTTTGGAATCAGGGTGCGGAACGTCTTTACGGCCGGACTTCATCTGAGATGCTCGGGCAGCCGCTTTCGACTTGTTATTGCTACGAGTATCTGAACGGTGAAGACGACGAGAGCATTCTTGAGGAGATTCGACGAACGGGCCGGTGGTCGGGCGATAACCTTCACCACGTGGGGGACGGACGGAAGTTAATCGTCGAGTCCGAAGTCAGTCTGCTTCGCGAGGAGTCCGGCGAGATGATCGGCTTGTCCGCGGTAATACGAGATGTAACTGAAAAACGCAGACGTGAACGAGGACTGCTTTTGGGGGGCAAACAGCTGTGTCCGGAAACTGACAAGAATCTACACGGGGATTCCAACGGCGGCGCTATTCGCGATGGAGCATCGAGATCGATAGTCGATCAAGGCAAAATGCAAATCGCTCCGAACTCTGAAAAAGTTGGTTCGAACGGATGGCCCAAGCAGTTTACGGACCCCCCCGCAGGCCAAGAGGAGCTAGCACTTAAAGAGAAGCGTTTTCGCTCATTAGCACGGGCCAGCAATCAAATTGTATGGATAACCGATGACGAAGGGAAACTAACCAACGCGCTCCGCGATTGGCAGGAGTTCACCGGTCAAACGGACCAGGAAGTCGTCGACACTGGATGGGCGGATGTCATTCACCCCGAAGATCGGGAATACACACTCCGTGCCTTTCAAGCCTCGATCAAAAGCGGAAAGCCCTACAGTTTAGAACATCGAGTGCGCCGGCATGACGGAGTGTTTCGCGATATGGCGGCAATTGCTGTACCGGTGCGCGGCGATGGCGGTCGCATTGTGGAGTGGGTTGGGTCACACACCGACATAACCGAACGTAATAAAGTGGACGCGGCATTGAGGGAGCAAGCCGCGCTGCTTGAACTCGCTAACGACACAATCTTCACTTGTGCCCTTGATGGAACGATAGAATTCTGGAACCTTGGCGCCGAACGAATGTACGGATTCCCAAAGAGCGAGGCGATCGGTCGGATCTCGTATGACTTATTAAGCACGGTCTTGCCGAAACCACTCGCCGACGTTGAATGCGACCTTTTGCGCGACGGCTGTTGGGAAGGGGAATTGATTCAGACGGCTGCCAATGGCGCTCGAATAGTTGTGGATAGTCGTTGGGTGTTGCGCAGAGACAAGAACGGTATCCCCAGCGGCATCTTGAAGGTCAATCACGATGTGACTGCGCGCAAGCGTGCGGAGGAAGAGCGGTTCGAGACCCACCAGCGTCTCGCCGCTTTGATGAGGGCTCTGCCCGTCGGCGTGAGTTTCTCGAACGACATCACATGCCACGACATTACAGGCAACCCAGCTGTATTGGCTCAATTTGAGTTTTCTCCGAACGACAACTTATCGGCCTCCGCTTTAGATCCAGCGGCCCCAGGGAGACAGGTTCGCTTCGTCAAGAACGGACGAATCATCACTGATGCGGAGTTGCCCTTGCAGCGAGCAGTTGTAGAAAATCGTGAGATCCCATGCATGGAGCTTGATGTCCACTTACCGAGCGGTCGCAGCTGGAAAGCAGAGTGCTACGGTGCACCGATACGGGACGTTAATGGAAATGTCATCGGTGGCGTCGCGGTTACCGTCGATGTTACAGAACGAAAGCTCGCGGAACAGGAAAGTCAGAAGGCTTATCAAAGACTCGAAAAAGTATTGAGTACTATCAGCGATGGCTTTCTAGTTCTGGACAAGACTTGGTGCTACACCTACTTCAACGAGCAGGGAGCCCGCATCCTCGGGATGCGCCGCGAAGATCTGATCGGTCGTTGCGTGTGGGACGTTTTCCCGTACGCGAAGGGAGCTCGCTTCTACGATTGTTATCACCAGGCAGTTGAGACTCAGGAGCCTGTGCATTTCGAAGAGTTCTATCCTGAGCCTTTAGATAAATGGCTGGAATGCCATTGCTATCCTTCCGACGAAGGTCTCTCGGTTTACTTCAGAGACATCACCGATCGCAAGGCTGCGGAAGAATCGATACGTGCAAGTGAGTCAAGATTCCGAAAGCTGTTTGATTCCGGGCTGATGGGGATCGGCATTCCGGACAGGTTTGGTGCCTTTGTAGAAGGCAACGACGAACTCCTGCGCATGACTGGCTATTCGCGGGCAGACCTGAAGGCTGGGAAGGTTCGGTGGGACATAATGACTCCGCCGGAATATGCCGAACTGGACGCATTCCATATCGCCGAAGCGGCAGAGCGCGGCAGTTGCTCGCCCTATGAGAAGGAGTACATCCGAAAGGATGGAACCCGAGTACCGATCATGTGCGGGTACGCGCTGCTTGAGGGGTCAACCGACCAATACATTGGATTCGTCCAGGATCTATCGCTTCTTAAACAGGCGGAGACAGGCTTGCGTGAGAGAGAGCAGCGGTTCCGAGTTCTGGCCGAGAGCTTGCCTCAACTTGTCTGGATCAGAGATGCGGATGGCCGCTATATATATGGCAACCAGCATTTCTACGATTTCTTGGGAATCTCGCTGGAGGAAATCAAGACAGTCGCGTACGAGTATATTCATCCTGAAGATCGGAGTAATACTGCCGAGCGATGGAAGCGCAGCGTCGAGACTGGCTGCCTTTATACCAACGAATACCGTTTGCGCAGCCAGGATGGGGTTTACCGGCACTTTCTCGCCCGTGGTGTTCCTCTCCACGACGAGAATGGCCGAATACAGCAATGGGTTGGCTGCTCAACGGATATTCATGACCAAAAAATGGCCGAGGAAGCCCTGAGACGAACAGAAAAGCTAAATGCCACTGCGCGGCTCGCCGCAAGCATGGCACACGAAATCAACAATCCTCTGACCGCTGTGGTCAACGCTCTATATTTAGCAATGCTGGACAAAACTTTGAGCGAGAGCACGCGCGGGTTCCTCAAATTAGCAGATGAAGAGCTTTCGCGTTCGGTTCAAGTTGCTACTCGGATGCTTCGCTTCCACAGGCAGTCGACTGCCCCTTCACTCGTAGATTTGAGTGAAATCATGGATTCTGCTTTGGCGCTCTATGGAAGTCGGCTCAGTTCAAGTGCCATCCAGGTTGAACGGGAGTATCTAACCCAGGAAAAGCTCCACTGCATGAAAGACGAGTTGCGCCAAGCATTTGCCCATCTGATTAGCAATTCAGTGGACGCGATCAAAGGTGGCGGTCTTCTGCACGTGAGAATCGCGTCCGGGATAGGTTGGGACGGAGCTTCAACGCGCGGGCTACGGATCACCGTTGCGGATAACGGGCAAGGCATTCCGCAGGAGCTGCGGGATAAAGTCTTCGAACCCTTTGTGTCGACCAAAGAGAACGTAGGGACTGGGCTAGGCCTTTGGGTCGCAGAGGGAATTATCAAGAAGCATAGCGGACGGATCTCCTTCCGGAGTTCTACGGACCCGGTGCGACATGGGACCGTCTTCTCGCTATTCCTTCCTCTGAAGACTGAAGAGGCTCTGCATCAGCAAGAGGTCGGGTAGCCAAGTTCATTGGAGGAAGCGCCCGCCGGGACCGGTAACAAGTCTTCGATGTCAAAATAGGAGGCAATCTGCCGTGTGGAGTGCCCTTTGCATCAAATTAAGGACGACTGATTCGGATGCGGGAACAACTTCGAACCGAGAAGCCGGCCATTTCAACTGCCCGTCTCATCGGAACCGGCGAGATGGCGGAGCGGGTTCGCGCCTTCGACTGGGAATCGACAGCAATCGGACCTGTTTTCGAATGGACCGAAACGCTGCTCGGTGCAGTGAACATGATGCTTTCCGCGAGTCATCCGATCTTGCTCCTCTGTGGGCCGCAATTGATCCTCATCTACAATGACGCCTTTCGGCCCATCTTGACCGATCGCCATCCCCACGCGTTGGGTGCACGCGGGCGCGAGTTCTGGACGGACGTTTGGCCAGTTGTCGGGCAGCAACTTGAATCCGTTTTTTACGATGGGCAGACCGTATCGTTCAAAAACGCACTTGTTCCTATCCTGCGAAATGGAAAGTTGGAAGAGGCGTACTTTAGCTACAGTTATAGCCCGCTCTTTGAACGTGACGGGCGGATTGCCGGCATCATCGCCATTTGCCAGGATGTGACCGCCGCAACGGTCGCCGACCGGGAGCGCGTAGCGGCAGTAGAAGCTTTGCGTTCACGCCAGGAGGAGCTCGACAAGAGTGTGATAGCGCTCCATGCTGAGCGAGCGCGCTTGTTGAATATCGTCCAGCAAGCCCCAGCTTTCTTCGCCTTGCTTGAAGGACCGTCGCACATCATCTCGATGGTCAACCCTCTCTACATGAAGCTTGTCGGGAACCGCGACGTACTGGGAAAGCAGGTTGCAATCGCGTTGCCTGAGGCCGCCGAACAGGGCTACGTGGCGATGCTGGATCAAGTTTTTGCAACAGGGGAACCGGTCAGAGGACAAGCCGCGCGCTTCGATGTGACCTGGGCCGAGGGTCAGGTTCCCGATGAGCGATATGTCGATTTTGTCTATCAGCCTCTGCGCGAAGAAGACAATTCGATCTCCGGGATAATCGTCCTTGGGGTGGATGTTACGGAGAACAAGCGTGCTCAGAAAGCGCTTGTTCAGAACGAAAAGCTCGCGGCGGTTGGGCGGCTTTCCGCTTCCATTGCTCACGAGATCAACAATCCACTCGGAGCAGTGACCAATCTCTTGTATTTGGCTGGACTAGCCAGCTCGATGGGCGAGGTTCAAGACTACCTTCATCGAGCGGACAGTGAGCTTCGACGCATTTCGACGATTACGAACCAGACGCTGAGCTTCAGCAAGCAGTCCACTATGAAGACCGTCGATGGTGCGGAATTGCTCGGCGGAGTGATCAATGTTTTTCAGAGTCGGCTGCTGAATGGTCGCGTAAGGGTTGAGCAGAGGGTTCGCTCGCATGATCTGATACGGTGCTGCGAAGGTGAAATTCGGCAGGTTCTAAGCAACCTGGTATCCAACGCCATCGAATCAATGCAGAGCTCGGGCGGACGGCTGCTTTTGCGGAGCCGATGGGCGACGAACTGGTCGAACGGAAGAAAAGGTCTGATTATTACGGTCGCGGACACAGGGACCGGTATTCACCCGGATGTTCGGAAAAAGATATTCGAACCCTTCTTTACGACCAAAGGACAAGGCGGTACAGGACTGGGACTATCGGTGAGCCTCGACATCGTCATTCGCCATGAGGGATCTCTGCGGGTTCGTAGCACGCAGGCGCCGAATCATTCCGGCACTGTGTTCAGTCTGTTTCTGCCCTCCGATGCGGCAATTTAATAAATAGCCCACCGGTTCGTGGTTCGGGATTGAAATCGCAGGCGCGAGTATCAACGCCATCTTTGATGGATAGTTGCGTTTGACAACCGCTTTGATTCGGCGCATGCTCGGCACACTAGCTACCCCTTTCCTCGCCTGGAGAACGCCCCTTGGTCCTTAGGGGCGTTCGGCCTTCACCAGCGATCTGTGGCGCATGATCCGCTGGGCTTTGTAATCCTATGTCCGGTGGACGACTTCAACGTGGTGCGCGACTGTCGTAAACTTCTGAAACGGCACCACGTTCCGGGCTCAGATCACATCGGGAAGGCTCACCATTCTGTTTAGGCGAGGACTTGCATGTCCGCAGAGCGCAATCTACCACGGGTTTTTGTCGTGGACGACGAAGATGTCATCGCCACCACGCTGGGAATGATCCTGCGCCAGCATGGATTCGAGGCTCACTCCTTCAATTTGCCTCTCGAAGCATTGCGTGCAGCTCGCGAGAAGGCCCCTGATCTTCTGATCTCAGACGTCGTGATGCCGCTCCTTTCGGGAATCGAGTTGGCCATCCAGATGCGCGAGCATTGTCCGAATTGCAAGGTACTCTTGTTCTCCGGGCAAGCAGCTACCGCCAATCTGCTGGAGGATGCACGAGCCTCTGGGCATAGTTTTGACGTGCTCTCGAAACCGGTCCATCCGGCGGACCTGCTCAAAAGGATTCGCACTGTAATTGAGGTCTAGACCAAAGCGGAAGAACAGCTCGCCTTAGTCAGGAGGCACAACTTTGCGGCACAAATACCTGACACAGTGTTCAATAGCGAACAGGTTGAAGTACGTCAGTTTTGTAGAATATTCTGCATGTCCGGAGAGATAAAAATCCTCAGCGTAGTGCAGGATGGCGAAGACGGGATTATTGTGACGTTTTCAGATGGAACAATAGGCGGATATGTCTTAGAGGAATTGCTAGAACTGAGACCCGCCCGAGAGCAAATCAAGAATCTCGGAGAGTCCGAGCGCCAAGTTTCGACCTAGTTTTGTTGGTGCGATAGCGAACTTTCAAGCGCCAGCAGGTTGGCGACCACCGGACGATGTGAGACTGGAACAAATGAAGCCTCTGTGACCGGGGAGGTGGACACCAAATCGCCGGCTCATCTGATACACTAAATTTCGTTGTTGGGTTCGCTGATTTTGGTGTCCACCTTGGTGTCCACGTGGTGTCCACGGAAGCCCGAAATTGAGTCCACAGCAGCGAAATGGTAGAAGAGAGCGAAAATAGCGAAAGCTGCGAACCGCTTGATTCTATGTGACATAAACCTAAGTTGTTGAAAAACAATCTGGGGACGTAGCTCAGTTGGTCAGAGCGCTGCCCTGTCACGGCAGAGGTCGCGGGTTCGAGCCCCGTCGTCCCCGCCATAAACCCAATAAAAAGAGGGTTTACGGCTTAAGAAAAGTGACGATAAACTCCTACGGCGTTCCACGATACGCAACTTCACCAACCGCACCGATCTCATTCCAACATGAACTCAGCAAGCCTTGCACTCGCGTTCCGCTTTTGAGCGGAGGCGGCTTGTATGTATATGGTCCGCTCACTGTGTTCGGTGGCAGTTTTGACTAAATCGCGGTAACACCGATTCAGGAATCGACGACAGTCTAGCTCGAGGCTCCTAGCGAACAAAACTACCGCAGCTTGAAATCAGGGCTAACTCCGGACTCATGAATGAAGGGATGTTGAACGGTCCAACGGAAGCCTGGCAAACCCTTCAATCAGATTTCGATCATCCGCAACGAATTGATGGATTTGGCTAACTCTTATGAACGACTTCGAACGAGTAACCGTCTGGATCGAACACATCGCCCGCGTAATATCCGGGAGAGTATTCGGTGCGCACCCGCGGCGAGATATTGTCCTTGCCACCGGCAGAAAGTGCGGCATTGTAGAAGGCATCGACCTTTGCATTGCTATCGGCCATGAAGCCCCAGTGGATTGATTCGGGATCAGGCTTTCCTTGCTTGAGCCAGAAGAATGCTTGCCTTCCATCGCCAAATCCCCACAGGTCCGGCTCACGACCTTTGCCTTTGTAGGGCAGAAAAAACTTGATATCGAGTGGCTTTAAAGCTGCCTCGTAGAACACCAGCGAACGTTCGACGTTGCTCACAGTCAGAATCATGAAACCAAGCATTGAAATATCCTTTACGGTCTGAGCGACTCGATTGCTTTTCTGGGTGGGGATTGCATGTGGCGCAAGCCCGTTGCCATTCCCTGCGGATTTGCGGATCAAAGCCACAGAACGCGTGTGTTCGTGCGAAAAGTCGGTAGCTCACCCTCCGCATGGCGACGAAAGACCCAGCGGTAGGCTACCAGCGCTCGCCTACCGAGAAGCATAATCGCCTTTTGCGCGTTCCTTTTGCGAGTTCCGCAACGCGTCGTCAATGAAGACTTGATCGTCGCTCAACCACTCGCCCACGCCATCCGCGAGCTGCACAAAGAAGAATGATTTTCCACTTTTGGTTCTGGCTGTCTTGAGAGAGCTCCTCGTTGTATTTGCCCATCTCGAGCGAGAGCTGTCGCGTGCTGATCCATGATTCGCGCCTTCACTTCCTGTTCATTTTTAGAAAGAGAGTTGGACCCGCTTCCAGTAGATTACCTCTATGGCTGGATACGTTTTCGCCTCATTAACCAGCCGATCATTGCTCCAGCCGCAATGCCAGCCGCAAGAGTTACTGCGACGGTTTCAAACGGGTGTCGCTCCAAGCGCCTCCTTGTGTTGTAGAGAAATTCCTTGGCAACTTCGGCGCCATCTCTTGCCGCGCGCCGAGCTGCTGAGACGCTGTCTTCCAGAGCATCCGCAATCGCGGATGCTGCCTTGGTGGCTTTGTGCGTTGTATCGTCAACCTGTTGGCCAACGTGTTCGAATACTGATTGTTCCATTGCGTATTAGTCCTTTTCGTTCTTAAATGAATCAGACGGCCTGCCTGGGTTGCTACTGCCAGGAATAACCGCCTTTTCTCAGCCTGGACGGATTACTGGTTGAGATTGCGGTGGTGGTGATGATGGTGGTGTACGACCACCACAACCTGTCCCTGCGCCGCAAAGGGCAATGCAAAGCAGCACAGGAGAACTAAACCGATCCAGAGCTTATTCATACCCGATTGTGATCTGAGGCATTGCGCGCCGTTGAGCAACTTTGACCTATATTAGAGTGCGGTCCTACGAAAGGATCGGTCTCATCTTGTATTGTTTCCGTTTCCTTTCCGTCCTCTGCGTGGCACTTTTGAGCAGGGCTCATATAAGGAAGCATCACGCTTTTTCGAGATGGATAGACGGTTCGGCTGGTTCAGACGCGGAGTTGCCGCGCATGCCGTTGTGGCCAGACTCCGTCAAACGGGCTTTCTGCATTTCTCTCATGACCCGGGCGATGATCTCCCTCGCAAGTTGTATCCGGCCAGTCTTCTTCAACTTGAAAGCCTTTCTGGATTGGTTCGCATATGAGATTCTTAGCAAGCCTTCGACAGACATCATCCTAGAATTGCGTCATGCGTCTGTATGGTCACAATGGACCGCTGCCTCGAGATCCACCTTCTGACGGTCTGAATTCAGCAGGTGATTGCGAGCCATATTGCACAGTTTGTAGAGCGCGCACTCTCGTAGTGTTCAACCAAAAAGGCATCCTCAAACAATTCCGCGCAGTAACCAGTTTCCGCGCCCCTCCCAACCCCCGCACAAATTCTCACACCTCTGTATGCTTGCCCTTCCTTAATGCCTCTGGAGCGGGTTCGCTGGAAGGCGAACCCGTCCCTCTGTTTGTCGGCCTCTGTGGGCTGGATCTAGTGGGATGGGCAGGACACCGTTCCACGGCTGCAGGCGGAGGGATCGAAGTATTCGGAGAACACCCGACATTTGGTTTCGTGATGGCCGGCGAACTGCGCGTTGATGCGAGCCGGGTTCACAAGTACGCGCCGATTGGAGCACAGTTATGTGCCGGCACCAGTGGCTGAGGCGGCTCGGCAGGGCGGGCACAGAGTTGGTCGTTTCTGCACGAATCTGCGCGCTGGAATGGTTCAGGCATTTACAACACGCTGTTCGGCGTCACATGTGTTTGCCGGGAAGGCAAACCCAATGTGAACCGGCTCCGTAGGATGGGCGCGAGCACGCAGAATGGCGGCCATATAGGACTGTGCAATCCGCTTCCAGATCATACGCCGAGAATAAAGGTAGGCGCGTTCGCGCATCGCCTGGCGTGCCTTGTCATCGTCCAAAAGCGTGATCGTCGCCTTTGCGATGGCCGCTGGGCTTTCAAACGGCACCAGCATCCCGCGTTCATGGTCCAGCACTTCCGCGGCGTGCCAGTAGGGAGTGGAGATGATAGCCTTCCCAGCGCCCATGGCATATGCCAGAGTTCCCGATACGGCTTGCGCTTCATGACAGTAAGGCGTGATGTAAATGTCGGCCAAGCCGACCAGCGCAGCCATCTCTTCGGGAGCGACAAACCGATTCACGAACAGGACCTGCCGTTCCACTCCCATCTTCTTCGCCAGCGCTTGCAACTCTAGCCGGTAGCGATCCCCTTCTCGGGCGCGGATGTGCGGGTGAGTGGCGCCTGCAATCATGTAGACCGCATTGCTATGACTGGCGAGTATGCGCGGCATGGCTTGGATGACGCTTTCGAACCCTTTGTTAGGCGAAAGCAGGCCAAACGTGAGAAGGACGCTCTTGCCTTGGCAAGAGAAGCGGCTTTTATAGATGCCCGGTTGCTCAAAAGGCAGATCGGGGATCCCATGAGGAATCAGTTCGATCTTCCCGGCCGGCACCTTGAAGACATCCTGAAGGATACGCGAGGAGTGTTGGCTCATGACGATAAGGCGCTCGGAGCGTGCGGCAATCTCGTGCATGACAACTCGTTGGTCCAGATCCGGTTCCCGAAGAACCGTATGCAGAGTTGTAATTACCGGCATCCTAAGGTGCTTCAGTAACTCCATGATGTGGTTCCCGGATTTGCCCCCGAAAATTCCATATTCATGCTGCAAGCACACCAGATCGAAATTTCTCCTATTCAAGAAGTCGGCGGCGGCTCTGTAGGATGCGATATCGCCTTCGCTGATCTCGAATTGCACCCGCTCAGGGTAGGAGTAAGATGACTTTCCGTCGTTGACAGCTACCACCGATAATTGAGCAACTCCGTATTCGGCAGCGATCGCGTCACACAAATCTGTGGTAAAAGTCGCAATTCCACATTGCCTTGGAAGGTGATTCCCAATCACCGCGATCCTGACCTGACGCTGCGGGCGAGGCGCAAGCTGAAGAGAGGAAGTTGAATCGACTCCGAATATCGGCTTCCGCGCTTCGGGATGGATGAGACGGCTTAATTGTGAATTCAAAGAGGCGCTTGGAGCGGCCATTCTAAATGTCTCCCATAATCGTCAGGTTGCCGTTGAAAACGATCTACGCCCTCAGATGGGCGTGGATTTGCTTCACGATCTCAACTGTCTCATCGGAAGATGCCATTGAGTAGTCTTAAGCCTTTGCATTCAGCTCTTCCGCGGCCCCATGATCGCCAAGGTGGTGCGCAGCTGCGACGGCGGTGTGAACATGGGATGCGTGGCTTGGCAGATCCGCTGCGGTTTCATATTTGCTCTGAGGCATTGGGTCCACCACCTTCGAGGAACCGTTCTGCGTGTTGCATCTACAGTTTTCCATGTTGGCATTTGAAGACGCTGAGCAATCGTATACATCGCAGCCAGGCCATCCCAAACATGTCCGAGCTTCTCTTGAAAGCGGAATAAAGCTGTTTCTCTTTTCCAAACAGAGAGCAGCCTGCGTTCTGCTCAGAATTGACCGGACTCCCAGTAGCTTTCTCGTAGATAGTACTCATGCCGGCTCGCGACGACTGGCCGAGTCCTGGCGCGTTGAACGGTGAGCTATGAGCGGAAGCGCGGTTGCGAGCGGAAGTGTCCTTGATGAGTAAGCCCAGGTCCCCGGAGCAGCCCGAGCAGGAAGCGAGCACGTCTTTATGAATTTGCAAACGCTGAGAGAAACCGTAAACTCGCTTTTCACAGATAATAAGGGCCTGCTGGCGATGGATGAGAGCACCGGTACCTGTAACAAGCGCTTCGCTCAGTTAGGAATTCCGCAGACCGTCGAGACTCGAAGAGCATATCGCGAGTTGATTGTGACCACTCCAAGGCTCGGTGATTCGATCGGCGGTGCAATCCTCTACGACGAAACTATCCGGCAGCAGAAGAGCGACGGTACAACCTTTGTCAATGTCCTCATGGAGGCGGGTATCACTCCCGGCATCAAAGTGGACACAGGCGCCAAGGATCTGGCCGGCCATCCCGGCGAAAACGTCACAGAAGGCCTGGACGGATTGCGCGATCGCCTACAGGAATATTTTCAAATGGGCGCGCGATTTGCGAAGTGGCGCGCTGTGATTACCATCGGCCCCAGCATTCCCAGTTGGGGTTGCATAGAAGCCAATGCCCATGCTCTAGCTCGCTATGCGGCCCTGTGCCAGGAGGAAGGTCTAGTCCCTGTAGTCGAACCAGAGGTTGTCATGGATGGAGACCATACGTTGGAAACGTGTTGCGAAGTCACCGAAAGAGTTCTGCGCGCGGTGTTCAGCGAGTTGTTCACGCAAAGGGTGGTTCTGGAAGGCATGGTCCTGAAGCCCAATATGGTGCTTCCCGCAATGTCCGCTAGCATCCAACCGACATTGGACGAGGTAGCCGACGCCACCGTGAACTGCTTTCTGCGATCTGTGCCTGCTGCGGTGCCGGCGATAGCTTTCCTGTCAGGCGGCCAACGGGCAGAGTTGGCTTCGGCGCGTTTGAATGCGATGAACACGAGATTCAAGTCGCGGTTGCCATGGGAGTTGGCATTTTCGTTTGCCCGCGCCATCCAGCAGCCGGCCTTGGAAATTTGGAATGGCTGCCAGGCCAACGTCGCGGCGGCGCAGCGAGCCTTGTATCATCGAGCGCTTTGCAACAAAGCGGCACGCAACGGAATTTACTCATCGGATATGGAGAAACAATGACTGGAAGCAAGCACAACCCAGAAGGAAACAGCAGTTCCAACGGTGAACCTGCTCCAGGGCCGTATTGGCGGCGCATGCATCGCGATCGGCGCTTCTGGATTGGCGCAGTTTGCATGGCTGTAGCGCTTGCTATCTATGTTCTGAGTGGCGATCTGGCGTGGGCTCCAAACGGTCATCGGCGGCCCGCGATGCCCGCGACTGCTGCGAATTGAGATCCGATGGTAAGTGACGAAGAGAAATCAATTGGCAACGCGCAGCTGTATCCCCTCCGATTCGATCCAATCTATCAGTATCGGTTGTGGGGTGGCAGGCGCTTGTCTAGTCTGCTTTCCGGGCAGCTTCCGGGAGAAGGACCGATCGGCGAAGCGTGGGTGCTGAGCGACCGCACCGACCACCAAAGCATGGTTGCGAATGGACCGCTCAAGGGCCAGACTCTTGGCCAGGTGATGGAGCAGTTCCGGGAACAGGTGATGGGGAGACTCTCTTCGCGCTTCCACCGTTTTCCATTGTTGCTCAAGTTTCTGGACGCGCACGAGATGCTTTCAGTGCAAGTGCATCCCAGTGACGATTCATCGGAGCTGATTCCAGCCGGCGATACGGCAAAGACCGAAGCATGGGTTGTAATTGAAGCTGAGATGGGGAGCCAAATCTATGCCGGCCTGAAATCGGGCACAACTGCCGGCATTCTGAGAGAGTCGCTGCTTGACGGAACCATTGCGGAACACCTGGAGAGCATTTCCCCAAAGGCTGGCGATGCCGTATTCATCCCTGCGGGAACTATTCACACGCTAGGCAACGATGTTGTGGTTTTCGAGGTTCAGCAGAATAGCGATGTGACATTCCGACTTTATGATTGGGGCCATATAGACACGAAAACCAAGGAACCGCGGCCGCTCCAGGTGGAACAGGCCTTTGCTTGCATAAAATTCGGAGCAATCGACAGTGGCCTGGTAACTCCCATCGTGGAGACTACCGCGCCCGTTCAGCGCGAGCGACTTTTCGATTGCCCTGCCTTTTTGTTGTGGAGGGTTATTGGGCAAGACCTGTTTACCGTCGGGACGACGGCGGAGCCACGCGTCTTGGTTTGCATTGAGGGATCAGGCCAGATCAGGCGCAATGGCACTCCATACACGGTCGGCAAAGGAGATGTTTGGCTCTTACCGGCGGAGGCAGGAGAGTGCGCGTTTCAACCCAGCGGAGAGGTAAGGCTGCTGGAGATCGCGATCCCGTGATGATGACGAAAATCATCCGCGCACGGAATATTGAACCGAGAGATGAATGAAAAAGCTTATTGTGTTCGATTTGGACGGCACCCTAGCGCCCAGCAAGTCGTCTCTCGCACCGCAGACGGCGGGACTGCTGCGTGACCTTCTAGGAATCGTCAAAGTGGCTGTCATTTCCGGGGGCGGGTGGACGCAGTTTGAAAGGCAGCTTCTTGCCGATCTGCCCCAGGGTAGTCGCCTCGCGAATTTGTCTCTGCTTCCAACCTGTGGAACCAAATTCTTTCAATACGACGGAAACTGGGAAGAGCTTTATTCAGAGGATCTTACGGCGGAGCAAAAAAAGAAGATTATCGATTCCCTTTATAAGGCGGCAGGAGAGGCTGGGTATCACGCCAGCAGGGTTTGGGGAAATGTGGTTGAGGACCGGGGAAGTCAGGTTACCTATTCTGCATTGGGTCAGCAGGCACCTCTCGCCGAGAAGGAAGGGTGGGATCCGGATTTTGCCAAGCGCAAGAAAATCACAGCGATCCTGGAGACGCTTATCCCCGAGTTTTCCATTCGTATAGGCGGGGCAACTTCCATCGATGTAACGAAGCCTGGGATCGACAAAGCTTACGGGGTAGGGAAGCTGCGGGATACCCTTCACATCTCATTCAAAGAAATGATTTACATAGGCGATGCATTGTTTCCAGGCGGGAACGATTATCCGGCCGAAGAGGCGGGTGTCGTGTCGATCCCCGTCAAAGGGCCTGACGATACCAACCTGGTCATCAATACCGTTCTTGCTTGCCTGGGCGATAAGTGAGCATGGCTGATGGGGAAAGCAGGCGAGGAGGTTCGATGAGCGGACTGAAGCTGCAACGCCTGGGCATGATCATGGAGCCGGAGCCAGGTAATCCGCATGAAGTCGAAGGGGTTCTCAACCCAGGAGCCGTCCGAGGTCCTGATGGCGAACTGTATCTCTTCCCCCGGTTGGTTGCGAAAGGAAATTACTCGAGGATCGGGATAGCGCGCGTGCGGTTCAATGAAGCTGGCGACCCGATGGGCGTGGAGCGTTTTGGTATTGCCCTCGAGCCCGAAGCCGATTATGAATTGCGGACGGGAGGCGGCGGTTGTGAGGATCCACGAGTCACCTTCGTTGAGCCCCTTCAACGATACCTGATGACGTACACAGCATGGTCGTCACATGGCCCGCGGATTGCCTTGGCGGTATCGGAAGATATCTTCCACTGGAGACGCTTGGGGCTTGCTACTTTTGCCTCGGCAGACGGCATCGAGTTCGGGAACGTGGACGACAAGGATGCCAGCCTCTTCCCGGCTGTGATTCCCGATCCATCGGGGCAACCGGAGTTGGCCTTGCTCCACCGGCCGCTCTTTCCAGGCACCCGCCCTGAGGAAACCGCCTGTAGCCCTGCGATCCGTGAAGTGGATATCGATCGAGAGAGCATTTGGATTTCTTACTGCCAAATGGCGCTTGATCGAAAGCCGTTTCACGCCGGCAAGTTTACCTTTCATCATCGCCTGGCATCCCCAGTCGCGCCTTGGGAACGGCTCAAGATCGGGGGCGGAACCCCGCCCGTTTTGACGAAACACGGCTGGCTGATCGTTTACCACGGGGTCAGCGAAATTGATGCACCTGAAACCGAAAGGCACATATTGCGTTATTCGGCGGGGGTAATGATCTTTTCCAAAGAGCATCCGCTCGTAATTAGCTACCGTTCGGCGGAGCCTGTGTTGACGCCGACGCTTCCCGAGGAGCGCGATGGGACCGTTGACAATGTTGTGTTCCCCACGGGCATCGACCGGCGCGACGATCTTGGATCTCCAGATCGCTTCGATGTCTATTACGGGATGGCGGACAATCGGATTGGTGTGGCGCGCCTTGACTTACCCGAACAAATACTGGCAGGAGCTGTTGCAGACGCGCCGGAGGCAATCGTGTAAGTCTAGCGTTGCCAAACAATTTGGCCCGCTTCGAGCGGCACGAGTGCATTGGGATGCTGTGGGATGATTCGCGCGGTGTAGTCGCTCGCTGGGCGGGTTGCGGAGACATGGGCTGAATAAGCGTATGAGCCGGGCGTATCTGGACCGGGTCCGGATGGATTCATGGCTTCGAAACAAGCTGACTCCCCTCGAGCGGAATCTGCATAAAGCTCGACTCTCAAGTGATCCGGAGTGAGCGAACCAGGAGTAATGTCGGCTTGAAAGAAGTGTTGTCCATCGTAGGTGTTGATCCGCACACGGACAAAATGCACAGTGCTCCAATGTCGCTTAAGGTCCTGCTTCCATTGGAGCAGAATCGAGCCGAGCGCACCATCGTCCGCTGCACGATCGCGATAGCGCGACGCCGCTGGCAGATAATGGCCCTCGGTGTATTCACGGATGGCGCGCGTTGCAGAAAACTCCGGTGTGAGCCGCGCCATGCTCTCACGGATGCGCTCCAACCATCTGACTGGCATGCTGGATTCGTCGCGCTGGTAAAACTCAGGAATCACTTCACCTTCCAAAAGGTTATAGAGAGCCTGCGCCTCCCTGGCATCCCATGCGGGATTCTCTCCATGTTCCTGGCCGTCCCCAATGGCCCAACCAACTTCCGGTGAATAGGCCTCCGCCCACCAGCCGTCGAGCTCGGAGAGATTCAGGCCGCCATTGACGAGGACCTTCATACCACTTGTTCCGCAGGCTTCCCAGGGACGCCGAGGTGTATTAATCCAGACGTCGATCCCCTGGACCAGCTCCTGGGCCAGCATCATGTCGTAGTCGTTGAGGAACACCACGCGTCCTTTAACCTCCAGTCGCTTGATAAAGTCCTTCCATTGCTTGATCAAGTCTTGGCCAGGAAGATCCTGAGGATGAGCTTTTCCCGCAAGGATTAACTGAACAGGACGCAGGGGGTTCGAGAGCAGTCGAACCAGCCTCTCGGTATCGTGTAAGAGGAGATTGGGACGCTTATAGGTGGCAAAGCGGCGCGCAAATCCCAGCGTCAGCACGTTCTCATCAAAGATGCCGGTGGCATCTGACGATTCTGCGCCCTCGGCAGCAAGCTGGCACTCATAACGCTTCCTCATCCGCTCGATCAGGCCTTTTCGCCCTGCGGTTCGCATCTGCCACATCTGCTGATTGGAGATTTTGCGGATGTCATCTTCGTCCGGACGATCTCCGCGCCAGCGCTTCACGCCGCAAGCGGAGGTCCATACCGCGTCGGCTCCAGCTGAATCCCACGTGGGCACGTGAATGCCGTTGGTTACTGAGCCTATCGGGACTTCTTCCCCTGGCCAGCGGGGAAACAAGGGCTGGAAGATCTGTTTGCTCACCTTCCCATGGAGTTTACTCACGCCATTGATCTGTCCGCTGCCGCGGACCGCGAGAAAAGCCATGTTGAAGGGTTCTGAAGTGTCTTCCGAATTCTGTCTTCCCATGGCGAGCAGATCGTCCACTGAGATGGCCAGTTCATCTACTGCATAGTGGTTCAGATACGTGCGAATGAGCGCTGGATCGAAGCGATCAAAGCCGGCGCTCACGGCTGTATGCGTAGTGAAGACATTCCCGGCTCGTGTGATATTCATGGCAAGATCGAATGGCTTCTTGTGATCCTCCATGTAGGAGCGGGCTCGTTCGAGCACGGCAAATGCCGCATGTCCTTCGTTGAGGTGACAGACTTCAGGCGTGAGACCCAAGGCTCGTAACAAGCGCCATCCCCCAATGCCGAGGACAATCTCCTGCTTCAGACGCATCTCTGCGTCGCCGCCATAAAGCTCACTGGTAATTCCGCGATGAGCCGCAGTGTTGGCAAAGTCGTTGGTGTCGAGAAGATACAACTTCGCTCTTCCCACTGATACCTCCCAGCAACGAAGCCAAATCTTTGAACCGGGAAGTTGAATTTGCAACCGCAGCCACTCGCCATTTGGCTGTCGCAGCGGCCGGATTGGCAGCTGCCCCGGATCGTTGACTGGATAAAGTGCCTGCTGCCGGCCTTCAGAATCGAAGTCCTGGCGGAAATATCCCTGCCCGTAAAGCAGGCCTACCCCAACAACCGGGACTCCCAGATCGCTTGCCGCCTTCATCTGGTCGCCTGCTACGTTGCCAAGCCCGCCTGAGTAGATAGGCAGCGCTTCGGTCAGCATGAACTCCATGCTGAAGTAGGCGACAGTCGTGAGTGCGGCAGTGGGATGCTTATGCTGGAACCAGGCGTTGGCCCGATAGGAGTCTCGATTCTGTTGAAGCAGACTGTCGAGCTTCTTGCGGAACTCTGGCGCGCCTAATGCAGACTTGATTTTTTCGCGAGAGACCGTGCGCAGAATGACCCACGGGTTTTGCGTGCTTACCCAGAGGTCCCTGTCGAGCGCTTCCCACAACTCGTCCGCAGCATGGTTCCAGGACCAGTGAAGATTGAGCGCCAACTCAACCAGCGCATCAACTCCATCAACCTTAAACCAATCAGATGGCGCCTTCGGATCGTTCAATTTCTCCCCCTGCGTGCTGCGTCCAAGAAGCGGAGACCGCGATGATAATTTCGAGCGATGGCGGCCTCCGATTTGAGTTCAGCCGGATGGGGTCTAACTATCGGTGAACATGGCCTTCTGCGGATGCCCCTTGGCAAGCGGTGCCGGGGTAGTGGCGTCGCTAAAGTCCTTTGTCCACTGCCAGTTTCTGATCTCAGGCATATCCTCGAGATGCTCGCGGATATAGTCGTGGTGGCGTTGCAATTCTTGGTTGAAGAAGTTGATGGCATGCTCGGCCTGCAGGCGGAGGCGAGGGATATGCTTCAATGCGTCGAGCGCCAGGTGGAAGCGGCTCATCTCGTTGAGGACCACCATGTCGAATGGAGTGGTGGTCGTTCCGCGGTCCATGTAGCCGTGCACATGGAAGCGGCCTTCGTTGGAGCGCCCGTGAACCAGAGTATGAATGAGCCAGCGATTGTTGTGGAAGGCAAAGATGACCGGCGCCGTCTCGGTGAACAGGTCGTTGAACGACATTTCGTCCATCCCGTGAGTATGTTTGTCGGGAAACATCAGAGTCATCAGGTCGACGACATTGACCACGCGCACCTTGATACCAGGGACATGTTTCTGTAGCAGCCACGAGGCCGCGCAGATCTCGATGGTGGGCACGTCGCCGGCGCAGGCCAACACGACATCCGGCTCTCCGCCCGCATCATTGGTTGCAAACTTCCATGTAGATGCTCCGCGCGAGCAATGCTCGAGAGCCTCATCCATGTTCAGCCACTGGAGCTGTGGCTGTTTGCCGCAGGTCACGACATTGACATAGTTTCGGCTTCGCAGGCAATGATCGAAGACGCTGAGGAGGCAGTTGGAGTCCGGTGGATAGTACACGCGGATCACTTCGCTTCTCCGCGCCAGCGCATTGTCCACGTACCCAGTTGCCTGGTGGCTGAAACCATTGTGGTCGTTGCGCCAGGCGTGGCTTGTAAGCAGGACATTGAGCGACGCGAGCGGCCGGCGCCATGGATACTCGCGACATTGTTCGAGCCACTTGGCATGTTGAGTTGTCATCGAGTCGACCACCTGCGCGAAGGCTTCGTAGGAGGACCACATACCATGACGCCCCGTGAGCAGGTAGCCTTCGAGCCATCCCTGGCAGAGATGCTCGCTGAGAACTTCCATGACGCGGCCGTCCGGACCCAGTTCATCGTCGATTGAAACAATCTCGGCCATCGAGCACCGTTTGGTCGCCTCAAAGATGGAGTTCAACCGATTCGAATTCGATTCATCAGGGCAGAACATGCGGAAATTTGTCAGATTCATCCTGAAGATGTCGCGGAAGAAATTTCCCAGTTTGCGCGGTGCCTCGGCCAGAACCTGACCCGGACCGGGGATTTCAAGCGCATAATCTGTGAAGTCGGGAAGCGCGAGGGTGATCAGCTCGCGTCCGCCATTCACATGCGGGTTGCCACCCATTCGGCGGTTGCCAGCAGGCGATAGGGCAGCGAGCTCGTCAATGAACGTGCCATTTTCGTCGAACAGTTCCTCGGCTTTGTAGCTTTTCATCCAGGCTTCGAGGATTTTGAGATGCTCGGGGTTTTCACGGACTGTTGCGAGCGGAACCTGATGCGCGCGGAACGTGCCTTCGATAGGGATGCCATCCACTTCCTTTGGGCAGGTCCATCCCTTGGGCGTGCGGAAGATGATCATGGGCCAGACGGGCTGAACTTTGAATCCGTTCTTGCGAGCCTCCAGCTGAATTCCACGAATCTCGGAATAACAATCCTCAAGTGTTTGAGCGAGGAGTTGATGCACAACTTCGGGATCGTCGCCCTCGACAAAGTAGGGCTTGTAACCACGGCCCTCATAAAGTGCTTTCAAGTCGGCGTCGCTCGTCCGTCCCTGGGCGGTTGGCCCGGAGATCTTGTATCCGTTGAGATGAAGGATCGGCAGGACTGCGCCGTCTCGCACCGGATTGACGAAGTTGACCGACTTCCAGCTTCCTTCCAGTGGACAGGTCTCGGACTCGCCATCCCCGACGACGCATGCCACAATCAGGTCTGGATTGTCGAAGGCCGCGCCGAATGCGTGAACCAAAGAATAGCCAAGCTCTCCGCCTTCATGCATGGAATTTGGTACATGCGGCCCGCAGTGGCTGGGCACGCCGCCCGGAGTCGAGAACTTGCGGAACATAAGCCGCAGACCGTCCTCATCGTGCGTGATGTCCGGGTGAACCTCGGTGTAGGAGCCTTCGAGATAGGAGCAGGCATTGAGCGAAGGGCCTCCGTGTCCGGGCCCTGAAATGTAAATGATGTCCGCATCGTGCTCTTTGATCAGCCGGTTCAAATGGATGTAGATAAAATTCTGTCCGGGCGAAGTTCCCCAATGACCGAGCAATCTTGGCTTAATCTGCTCTGCCTTGAGCGGCGAGCGAAGCAGGGGATTGTCAAAGAGGTAGATCTGGCCGATGCAAAGATAATTCGCCGCGCGCCAGTAGCGATTCATCTTGTCCAGCATTTCAGGCGAGAGTGGTCCCTTGGGCTTCGGCGCTCTCTCTTCAGTCTTGCCGTTGGCCGCAACCGCGGTCGACAGGCTCACATCGAAGATGAATCCTGACGAATTGCCAAACTGATCGAAGTTTTTGCTGAAGGGATGAGGAGTATCGTCTTTTTCAACTTTTGTGGGGAGTTCGGTAGTGGCCATCGTAGCGCATCCTCTCTCGTTCTCCGCAACTGCTCACATCCTGGCAGCGGCTTTCAGACTTCAGATTGTTTCGCTTCGACCGTGATCAGGCACGGCTTAGCCATGTCGTGTGTCATTTGGCAAGCATCTTGCGAATTGCTTTCAATTCGGCCCGATGCTTCTGGGTTGCTGCGGGATAGGACGGTTTCAGGTCCCTCAGTGCATCAAGAACGATCTGTGAGACGATCAGGCGGGCGTCGTCCTTATCGTCCGCAGGGACTACATACCAGGGAGCATGATGCGTGCTTGTCGCGCTGAGGCACTCTTCGTAGGCCCTCACGTAGTCCTTCCAGAACTTTCTTTCATGAATATCTGCCAGACTCAGCTTCCAGTTCTTGTCGGGATCATCGATGCGCGCAAGGAACCGCTTGCGCTGCTCATCCTTCGAAATATGCAGGAATACCTTCACAACGCGCGTGTTGTTTCGGTCAAGGTGCTTCTCGAAGTCCAAAATCGATCGATACCGATCGTCCCATTTAGACTTATCATCCTCGAGTTGCTTGGAGAGCCCTTCATTACGAAGCTCTTCAGGATGGACACGGACGACCAGCACTTCTTCGTAGTGAGAACGATTGAAGATTCCGATGCGGCCGCGCTCGGGCAGGCGGCACGCGGTGCGCCAGAGGAAATCATGTTCCAGTTCTTCCGCGCTGGGCTGCTTGAAGCTGAAGACTTCGCATCCCTGCGGATTGATCCCGGACAGAACGTGCTTTATGGCACCATCTTTACCGGCGGCGTCCATGCCCTGGAAAATCACCAGAAGCGCGTGGCTGTTGGATGCGTAGTGCAGTTGCTGCAGTGCGCTGAGATCCTTCACGTGCTCTTCAAGCAGCTTTTGATAGTGCTTCTTCGATTTAGTCAGGGGCCGGTCGGCCGTGGGCCATTTGTCGAGGTTGAGCTCCTTGCCTCTCGGCACCCGGTAAGCTTTCGAATCGATTGTCATTTTGTTCTCTTACCCCTGCATATCTGGTTGGATGCAGACAATTCACCGCATGGCCTGGCGGCAGGGCAATGAGTTGCACCAGTGGATGAGACTCTCCGAATCAGTATCACGTTTGATGCATCTCGAATCTGAGCAGTTGTGCTCAAGAGCGTCTTTGAAGCACCGGCCGGTAAGTCATTCAACGCGGCCGCCGGGCAGCCGTCAATGCCTCGTAACCCGATATGACATCAAAGAGTTCCTCGTCAATCGACTCCTGGCGAATGCGATGCAACTTTAGGTTCAAGTCTTCCAGAATTCCGTCAATGTTCTTCTCCGCTCGCTGCATCGCAGCCAGGCGGCTGGCGTTTTCGCAGGCAAGCGACTCGGCGCACGCTTGAAACAGCAGGACGAATAGGTATTCGCGAATGAATGCGCGTAGCGGCGAAGTGGTTCCCTGGATGACTTCCGGAGGCAGTTTGGTTGGCCACGGAGCGGCGGCAAGCTGTTTCTGCCAGGTGAGATCCAGAGGCAGCAGTCGCTTTCCGGCTGGCTCGTAGACCGATCCCGATTTGGGGTGGTTGTGAAATAGATACAGCTCCACGACATCGCCGTTCTCCCGAGCAGCTTCGACATTGATCAGAATCTGTCCGACGAGCCCGGCAATGGCATTGACCGAGGCTGGCACGGGCAAGATCCCGGCCGTCGGCATTCCGGTATCGACTAGCAGGGCATGGATGCGCTCTCCGAGCGGCCAAACCTTCGTGATTGGGCCAGGAAGAGCTTTGAGTGTGTTGACGGCGTATTCCACGACCGTCTCATTGAATCTTCCGACGAGTCCCTGATCCGAGCCGAAAACAATCGCTCCGATGCCGCGCCTCTTCTGTGCGCCTGCTTCTGTCGTGTCGTAGCCAGGTCGTGCCCGGCGAAGGCACGCGGTCAAAGCGAGTTCTACAGTGGTTGAATATTCCTCGAGCGCGTGGACTGCTTTTTGATACTGTCCAATGCTCGAAGCAGCAAGTGCCTTCATGGAACGAACCACGTCCTCCAGATCGGCGGCGCCGGAGATCTTCCGTGTCAAGCCTTCGATGGTTCCACTCATGGCGCAGGCTTCGTAGCGGGTTTGGCCACTAGAACCGGCTGGAGCGATGCCAAAGCGCGCATAGCGATTTCAAGGATTGCTTTGCGATCGTCATCGCTGAACTTGTCAGCCGAGGTCAGCTGCTCCGCCACATCCGCTGGAATGTCAGTCACGGCCCTCTGAAGCGCCTGCTCGGCGTCATTCATCTTGTCGAGCGGCAGCGGATCGAGGAGTCCCGCGGTCAAAGCCAGAAGAACAATGATCTGTTCGATCATGGAAACAGGGTGAGACTCGGATTGCTTGAGGCAGGCACGAATGCGCCGTCCGTGGTCAATCGTCTTTTGCGTCGAGTCGTCGAGTCGCGTTCCGAATTTCGCGAAGGCTTCCAGTTCTTCAAACTGCGAGTAAGCAAGCTTGAGGCTGCCGGCGACTGCGCGATATGCAGCCTTCTGCGCGGCACCGCCGACGCGCGAAACCGACTTGCCTACGTCGACTGCGGGGAGGATTCCAAGTTGAAACAAAGTGGGCGAAAGGTAGACCTGCCCGTCTGTGATGGAGATCAGGTTGGTCGGGATGTAAGCGGATATGTCCTGCGCTTCGGTTTCGATGATGGGCAGCGCCGTGAGCGATCCACCTCCGCGTTCCTTGCTGAGATGAGTCGAGCGCTCCAGCATGCGCGAATGAATATAGAAGATGTCGCCGGGGAAGGCTTCACGTCCCGGAGGCCGGCGAAGCAGCAGCGAAAGCTCGCGATAGGCGCGGGCATGATGAGTAAGATCATCGTAGACAATCAGAACATCGCGACCCTTCTCCATGAAGTATTCCGCAATGCTGGTTGCTGCGTAGGGCGTGATGTAGACGAGGCCGGGCGCATTATTGTCTTCTACGACAACTACGACGGTGTAATCCATCGCACCCTGCTTGTCGAGATTTGCCACGACTTTTGCCACAGCAGCCGCGCGCTGCCCAATCGCGCAATAGACGCACACCACATTCTGTCCGCGCTGGTTGAGGATGGTGTCGATGGCGATGGCGGTCTTGCCGGTCTGCCGATCGCCGAGAATCAATTCGCGCTGCCCACGACCGATGGGAACGAGTGCGTCGACCGCTTTCAGGCCCGTCTGCAAAGGCACGCTGACCGCCGCGCGATCCATGATGGGTGCAGCAGGGCGTTCAACGGGGAGACGTTTCTCCGCAGCTATCGAGCCCTTGCCATCCAGCGGATTGCCCAATGGGTCGATTACACGCCCCAGCAGGCCGTCGCCCACGGGCACGTCCATCACGCGGCCAGTCCGCTCGACCTCGTCGCCCGCATGCAGGTTCTGGTAGTCCCCGAGCAGGATGACACCGACCTCCTCTTCATCGAGGTTGAACGCAATGCCAAGCAGACCGCTGGGGAACGTCACGATCTCCTCATAACCCACGCTGGGAAGGCCGGAAAACGTCGCGATCCCGGTGGAGACTTTTGTGACGATGCCAACTTCATGCGGAGCGAGCTTCACCGTGAAGGCCTCGCGGCCCTGATGCAGCCTCGCGAAGGCACGTTCTATTGCGGGCTGCAAGATTCCGGCTGATGTAGTCATTTGACCCCAACGAGAGCACCCGGTTCGGGCTCGGGCACATTCGCAGTGTCCGGCTTCGGCGTGGCCACCGTCTCTGGCTTGTTTGAGTCTTTGCCGGCCAGAGGGGACGGTGTGTCAACGAGGTCACTGACCTTCTTGCTCAACTCAGTGAGATAGCTCGAGATGCTCCAGGCAACCTTCTGGCCATCGGCGGTTAATTCGATGCCGCAGATTGCATCCTGCGAATCCTCGAATTTGATCCGGACCGCCGCTGAGAATGTCTCGTTCAGGGAATTTTGGATTGCAGCCTTCTGGTCAGGAGCCAGATCGAACGCGCTGCGGACCAGAGCCGGTTGCGATGAGTTCTTGAGAGCGGTGCTTAGCAATTCCTTTGCCTTAGGATCCAACTCCCGAAGACGGCGTGTGAATACTTCCGCGACCCGCTCTTCGAGGCTGACGTTGGCGAGATCCGTGAGCGTCTTTCTTGCGATCGCAAAGACCTCCTTCTCGGCCAGAAGGGTGATTTCACTTGCCAGGCGATTTTGATCTCCGCGCAGCGCATCCGCTTGGGTTACCCACAAGTCTTCCGCATCCTTTTTGGCTTGATCGATGAGGCGCCCGCGTTCGGCTTTCGCTTCCTCAGCGGCTTTGCCGAGCAGAGCGCTCCGCTGTTGATCGAATGCTTTGTTTTTATCTTCAAAATCGGTACGGTCCTTCTCGGCATCAGCCTTCTTCGTATCGGCATCGGCGAGTTCAGCGGCGATTCGCTTCTCCCGTGCATCGATTGCATCGAGAATGGGCTTGTAGAGAAAATGCTTCAACAACCACACCAGGATGAGGAAGTTGACAATCTGGGCCGCGACCGTGAACCAATCAATGAGCATCGCTCATTTCCCTCCGGCTTGCGATAGAAAGTGGTTCCAGAAGGGATTGGCGAAGATGAGAATCATGGAAACGACAAAAGTGTAAATCGCTGTGGACTCGATCATGGCGAGACCGACAAACAGTGTGCGGGTGATGGTGGGTGCGGCATCCGGCTGTTGCGCAAGGGAGGTCATGGCGGAGGCCACGGAACGGCCTTCTCCAAGCGCCGGCCCCATGCAGCCGAAGCCTGTGGTGATGCCAGCGGTGGCGATGGAAACTACTGCGACGATGGTGGCGCTATCCATTTGAGATCCCTCTTGTTGTTGTAGGCCTTACGCGGGTGTGGGCTTCGGCTGGGCCTTAGCAGCAGGCGTGGGTTTGGTTACACTTGTGGCGGCGGCAATGTAGACCGCGGCGAGAATGCTGAAGATATAGGCCTGGACTGAACCGGTCAGCAAACCGAGCAGCGTCATGACGATGGGGAAGATAAAGGGCGTGATTGTAAGAAGAATTCCGACGATCATGACTCCGCTCATCATGTTGCCGAAGAGACGGATTGCCAGTGCAAGCGTGCGCGAGAGCTCGCTGATGATATTGAAAGGCAGCATGATCACGGTCGGCTTGATATAGGTCTTGAGATATCCGGCAATCCCTTGTTCACGGATGCCGAACAGCGGGACGGCAATGAACACGCACAGTGCCAGGGCCGCCGTGGTTGAGAGCGAACCTGTTGGAGGCGTGAAGCCTGGAATGACGATGCACACACTGCAGGTTCCGATGAACAGAAAGAGTGTGCCCAGGAATGCGAGGTACTTTCTCGGCTCGGCGAGACCTACTTCTTTGATTTGTCCCTCAATGCCGGTCACAATCATCTCAAGCGCGCTTTGCCAGCGTGAGATGGTTCGCTCGGTGGCAAGCTTTCGGGTAATCAGCATTGAGCCCAATGTCATTGCAACCATCATGGCCCAGGTCGTCACGATGGTCCCGTTGAGCTTGACAAAGCCGTGTTGCCAGAAGATCTGCTGGTCGGACGTGATATGCACACTGGGGATGATCATTGTCCACCTTCTTCGAGGATGCGGGTGCTCTTCCCGGCAGGGATGCGTATGAGCCGGGTAACGGCAATGCGCGCAAGTAAGAACCCAGCCAGGCAGGCCACCAGCTTCCGCCATTCGCCATGAGACACGAGATCGAACCCGGTAACGGCGATGGCCATTCGGAGCAGAAGGCTTGCTGAAAACAACATGCCGGACCATTGCGATGGGGAACTGGATCGAATTGTCCACCAGAGTCCGCCAAAGAAGAATGCTCCAAGCAGAACTCCGGCGAGCAGACTTCCGGCCAGAGTCAGCGGCTCATTCATGTTTATTCTCCTCCCCGTTTTGCATTGCTTTGTTCTCCTGATCCACCCAATGCCAAGCATTAGCGCAACCAACGCAAAGGCCAATGGTCAGCAACATGAGAGCCCATGAATGGGCTCCAGGATGATGGTTGTCCCACCACAGGCCGATCATGGCGCCAACAACTGTTGGCACTGCTACCGACCAGCCGATCAGTCCTGACATTCCAAGGCCGAACCAGACAGTCTGTTCGCCACTCTTCCGCGCGCGGAGTTTGCGGGCAGCCTTTGTGCCGACTTGCCGGACAAAATCCTTGCCTGCAGAAAAGGATTGATCCGCTCTCTCACCGGTCATTTTCAAACTCCGCCATGCGTCCCATCAAACCACTCTCCATCTTCGCGACCGCGTTCCGTACGTTGCGCTCCTGTTCGTCCAGTTTCAGGAAGTCGCGCTCGACGGCGTCTTTGAGCTGCCCCAAATTCGGTCCGCCAATGGCACGGCGCACCGATACGGTCACCTCAGCGCCCGCCTTCACGAGCACGCCTTGATCAATCCCGACATAGACCGTGCCGCTCTCTTTGGCTTCGTAAGACAGAACCCCGGGCACAAGGGCGGCAACGCAGTCGAGCCGCTGGGGCAGCAGGCCGTAAGATCCATCGGTCGTGTCTACGACGATGCGCAACACTTCGGATTTCTCGGCGAAGACCCCATAAGGGAGCAGGATTCTAAGATTCATGGGTACCCGCAGTCGCTACCTGTGGTTTTGGATCGGTCTTCTGATCTTCCGGCTTGTTCTCGCTTGGCTTCGTTGACTCTGACCGCTTGGCCTCGGACTGCTTGGCTGCGGGCTGATTCGCTTCCTGTTTCTTGGCCTCTCCAATCGCGCCGATCATATAGAGCGCGCTCTCCGGGTAGCCCTTGAACTCGTCGCGGAGAATGCGTTCACAGCCATCGAGGGAGTCTTTCAGGCTTACAAGCTTGCCCTTCATCCCGCTGAATTGCTCCGTAGTGAAGAAGGGTTGCGTCAGGAAGCGCTCCAAACGGCGAGCCCGTGCAACGGCGTTCCGATCTTCCAGGGAAAGCTGTTCCATGCCCAGCATGGCCACAATGTCCTTGAGGGATTCGTACTGCGCCAGAGTTCGGCGAATCTCCTGCGCGAGGTTATAGTGCCGATCGCCAACGATGCCGGGTGTGGCCATTTTCGAGCTGGACTGGAGCAGATCGATCGCCGGATAGAGTCCTTCGCTTGCCCGTTTGCGCGAAAGGACAATGGATGCGGAAAGGTGAGAGAAGACATGTACCGCGGCAGGGTCGGTCAGATCGTCTGCCGGCACGTAGACAGCCTGGATCGAAGTGATGGCGCCGGCATGAGTATTGGCAATGCGTTCCTCGAGGCCCGATAGATCGGTACCCATGGTTGACTGGTAGCCGAGTCTTGAAGGCATTTCGCCCAGGAGGCCGGAGACTTCCATGCCGGCTTGAATAAAGCGGAAGATGTTGTCGATTAGAAGGAGAACGTCGCGATGCTCATCGTCCCGAAAATACTCGGCCATGGTCAGGGCCGCTGCGCCGACACGAAACCGGCTGCCCGGCGGCTCGTTCATCTGGCCGTAAACCATCACCATGTTGTTCAAAACACCAGCGTCTTTCATGCCGCGATAGAGTTCTTCCCCTTCACGGCAACGCTCGCCGATTCCACAGAAGATGCTCATACCCTTCTGATGGCCGATCATGTTGTGGATCATCTCGGTGAGAAGCACCGTCTTGCCTACCCCCGCGCCACCGAACAATCCAGCCTTGCCTCCGCGCTCAAGGGGCACAAGCACGTCGATGGCTTTGATACCCGTCTCGAAGATCTCGGATTTTGTCGAACGCTCCGACAAGGGCGGTGGAGTCCGATGGATTGTCCGCCATTGGACATTTTGCGGCGCCGGTTTGCGATCGATGGCGGAGCCGAATACATCAAACATCCGCGACATGATTTCTTTGCCTACCGGCACCTCGAGCGGCCTTCCTGAATCTTCAAACTGCATTCCTCTGGAGAGGCCATCAGTCGGCGTGAGAGCAATGCCCCGAACCCGGCTCGCGTCGAGCTGCGCCATGACTTCGACGATGATCTTGCCTTCTGGACCAGCATGTAGGACGGAGAAGATCGGAGGCAGGCAGCGATCAAATCTCACATCGACAACGCCCCCGCGCACCGAGACGACCGATCCGAGATTCGGAGAATCTGTTTTAGTCTGAAACCCGACTGCCACGCTAGCCTCAATTCAAGACATCAAACACCATGGGGTAGGCCTTTGGTCGGTGAGAAAGAAGAGAGTTGGGAGAACCTGCTGAAGGCCGGCGATTGAGAACCCCTTCAGAACGAAGAGCACGAGTTCGCAGCGGAACGCTGGGAAATCACGCTAAAGACTCATTGTTCTCTCTAACAAGGGCTGAGACTGTGCTCTCTTGCTCAGTTCCGAATGAATGACTCGGATGCTTCTCGCCAATCGGCATCCTGAACCCCGGAGCTGAGAGAACGGACCTATCCCCTGAGCAATTGTGACCTGAAATCATGAACTAGCCTGTTCGATACTGGCGACGCGGCGCAAGAGAATTTGCGTTGGTCTGAAAAAGCTCTAAATCGAGAGACGATTTTGGAAAAGATGCCACAAAGTTCGTGCACTTGCGCATGGCCGAGCAGCCCATTGGGGGCGAAGGAAGAGGAGTCATGAGAGTTCTAATGGCAGTTGACGATTCGGGGTTTGCCGAAGATCTCCTTGGTGCTATGGTGGCCGGGATCCAGCATGAGAATACGGAGGTGCTGGTCTTACGCGTGCTGCAACCGGTTGACACTGTGCCCCCGCCTCAGATGGCCCAGGGTTATGCTCCTGAGTTGGAAGATGAGAAGCAGCCCGCTCGAGCATTGGTTGAGCGAATTGCGGCCGAACTGCGCAGGTCTGGATTTGCGGCAAAGTCTGATGTTCGGATTGGAGACATAGCAAACACAATTCTCGACCAGGCAGCGGAATGGCATGCCGATCTCATTGCAGTTGGTTCGCACGGGCAAAGGAGCATTCACAACTTCTTATTGGGCAGCGTGGCGGAGTCGGTAGCTCGTCGAGCCGGATGCTCTGTGGCTATCGTTCGTACAGCGGCCAGCAAGCATTGAGTGCGTTAGCGCAAGTACGAGGGCCTATACCACTGCGTCGCTTGGGATGAGAATGCGGATCGTGTTCTAAACAACAGAGCCCTCAAGAAGTTGAGGGCATGTTCGGTTAATAGGAGCATTTATTATCACCACGCAAAAGTGCGAACACCCTGGCTGCAATTGTCAGCCCGCCATCGGCAAGAAGCATTGCAGTACCACATGTGCAGACGCAAAAAAGAGTTCAGGGAATCCGTGCCCTTGCAAGCACCCGGAATGCAGCGATGTAGGACTCAAGATGTAGGTTGGCCTGAGCCTGACTTAGCTGTGAGTCGAGAGTGCAGCCTGAAATTCAGCCCTTTTCAAAAGCGAAAGGTAAAACGCGCCATGCCAACTTCTGCAGCAGTCGCAACAATCGCTGCTCCGCCCGCATTGGATGAATTGTGCATCAACACGCTCCGCTTTCTCGCGGTCGACATGGTGCAGAAGGCCAACTCCGGCCATCCTGGGCTGCCCATGGGGTCGTCAGCCATGGCCTACGCGCTCTGGGACAGATCGCTGAAGTTCAACCCGCGCGATCCACGCTGGCCTGACCGCGACCGATTCATTTTGTCGGCCGGCCATGGGTGCGCTCTGCTCTATGCTTTGCTTCACGTCACGGGGTTCGATCTGCCTCTTGAAGAGCTGAAGAAGTTTCGCCAGTGGGGCAGTCGCACACCGGGCCATCCGGAGTATGGCAAGACTCCGGGCGTCGAGGCTACCACAGGGCCTTTGGGTCAAGGGCTTGCGAACGGGGTGGGAATGGCCATTGCCGAGGTGGCGCTTGGGGCGCGTTTCAATCGGCCGAATCACCAGATCGTGGACCACTTCACCTACGTTCTTGTCAGCGATGGCGATCTTGAGGAAGGAATCTCCTCGGAGGCTGGATCGGTCGCAGGCCACCAGCATCTTGGAAAACTCATCGTTCTATACGCAGATAACCACATCACCATTGAGGGAAGCACAGAGCTGACATTCACCGAGGATCGCATGGCTCGCTTCGCTGCCTTCGGTTGGCATGTGCAACGCGTGGAACAGAGCAATGATGTAGAAACCATTGCGCAGGCACTCGAGAACGCTCGAAACGAAACAGACCGCCCGTCGTTGATCGCTGTCCGCACGCACATCGGCTTTGGCAGTCCTCATAAGCAGGACACTGCCGCCGCTCACGGAGAAGCCCTTGGCGTCGAAGAGGTGCGGCTTACCAAAGAAGCAATGGACTGGCCCGTTTCGCCTTCCTTCCATGTCCCGGAGGAGGCGCTGCAGCATTTTCGTAGAGCTATCGCCCGGGGTAACGATGCGCAGGTGGAATGGGAGTCGCGGTTCAAGGCCTTCGCGCAAGAACACGCGGGCCTTGCTGCTGAGTTCGACAGAGTGATTGACAGGGACCTACCAAACGATTGGGACATGGGACTGCCGGCGTTTACTCCAGCGGATGGCCCGATGGACACCCGCGTCGCTTCCGGCAAAATGATCGAAATCCTCGGCACTCGTTTGCCGGAAATGATGGGCGGCTCTGCAGACCTCGCTCCAAGTACCCATACAAACATTGACGGGACCGGCAACTTCGAACCGGAGGACTGGGCCGGTCGCAATATGCATTTCGGTATTCGCGAAAATGCGATGGGAGCCATTCTCAATGGAATGGCCTTGCACAGCGGCTTGATTCCGTATGGCGGCACGTTCCTCATCTTCAGTGATTACATGCGGCCTCCCATGCGCCTTGCGGCGATGAACGCCCTCCCAGTGATCTATATCTTCACGCACGACAGCATTGGTATGGGTGAAGACGGTCCGACGCACCAGCCTGTGGAGCAACTCATTGGATTGCGCTCGATTCCGGGCATGGTTGTCCTTCGCCCTGCGGATGCCAACGAGACGGTAGCCGCCTGGCGAGTTGCGATCGGCAGAATGCAGGGGCCTGTCGCATTGGTGCTCACACGCCAGGGTCTTCCGGTGCTCGACTTGAATTCCTATCCCGCTATTCCGACGGGGGTTCCGTTAGGTGGCTATATCCTCGCGGATTCTCCGACAAATGGGCGACCAGACATCGTTCTGATCGCTACAGGATCGGAAGTTCATCTGGCGCTTGAAGGTCGCGAACGGCTCGCGGCAGGAGGCGTTCACGCGAGAGTGGTAAGTATGCCGAGTACAAACCTGTTCGCTGCGCAATCGGACGATTATCGGGAAAGAATTCTCCCCGCGGATGTACCAATCCTGGTCATTGAGGCTGGTTCCCCGGTCGGATGGCAGTCCTTTGTCGGCCCCAGGATCGCCGTCATTGGGATAGACACCTTCGGCTCGTCGGCGCCTGGACCGGTGGTAATGGAGCACTACGGCTTCACTGCGGAGAACGTTTGCCGGCAGGCTCATCGTGTACTTGACTTACTCAAGGAGAAAGCACCATGCGCGTTGGAATCGCCTCAGACCATGGAGGGTTCGTTCTGAAGGAGCAGATCACGAATTTGCTGCGCGGCGGAGCTCATGAGGTCATCGACTTCGGTGCGCTTCATCCGAGCCCGGGAGACGATTACCCGGATTACGTGATTCCACTGGCCAGAGCCGTTGCCGCGGGCAAAGTGGATCGCGGGATAGCGCTCTGCGGCAGTGGAGTGGGGGCATCCATCTGCGCCAACAAGGTTGTCGGCGTACGTGCTGGGCTCATCCACGACGTGTTCTCGGCTCATCAGGGTGTCGAAGATGACGATATGAATGTCTTTTCTCTAGGCGGCCAGGTTATCGGGCCGGCGCTGGCCTGGGAATTGATTCAGACGTTTCTGAAGGCTCGCTTCAGCGGCGCGATTCGCCATCAGCGCAGAGTTGACAAAGTAAGCGCACTTGAAATCCAACCAGAGGTGGAGTGAAGTGTTTTCCAAGAGGAATCAAATGAATCGAACGGCCGAGAAACTGCACAGAATTGGTCAGAGCATCTGGCTCGATAACATCACACATCGGCTGCTTGCCAGCGGTACGCTGCTGAGCTATATTCGAGAACTTTCAGTCACTGGTCTCACCTCGAACCCAACTATCTTCGATCACGCCATCAAGAACAGCAACGACTACGACGATGTTATTCGCCGGAAGTTGGATGAGGGCAAATCCGGCGAGGTGCTGTTTTTCGAGTTGGCTCTTGAAGACCTCAGGCAGGCGGCCGATCTGTTCCGACCAATCTACGACCGAACCGACGGAGTGGATGGCTGGGTCTCCCTGGAGGTATCGCCGCTTCTGGCGCATAACACGACCGGCACTCTCGCAGCAGCCAAAGCTCTCCACAACCGCGCAGCGCGGCCCAATCTATTCATCAAGATTCCAGGAACACGTGAGGGGCTTCCGGCCATTGAAGAAGCGATCTTTGCCGGCATTCCAGTGAATGTAACCCTTCTGTTCTCAGGGGAGCAATATGTCGCCGCAGCCGAAGCGTACATGCGCGGCGTCGAGCGCCGCATAGCTGCCGGACTCAATCCCGATGTTGGTTCCGTGGCGTCACTCTTCGTCAGCCGTTGGGATGTAGCTGTAGCACCGAAGGTTCCGGAAATCCTGCGCAATCAGCTTGGAATCGGCATCGCCAAAAAGGCATATGGAATGTATCGCACGCTACTGGATTCGCCGCGGTGGCAGCGTATTCAGAACGCTGGAGCCCGCCCTCAGCGTCTTCTTTGGGCCAGCACAGGAACCAAGGACCCCAAAGCATCGAGCATCCTGTATGTCCAGGCTCTCGCCTTGCCCTCCACCATTAACACGATGCCCGAGGCAACCTTGAATGCGCTTGCCGCTCATACGCAATTCGGCGAAGCTCTACCCGAGAATAACGACAAAATCTTCACTGAATTTGCAATTGCGGGTATTGATACCGATACTGTCGCTGCCGAGCTGCTCGGGGAAGGAGTCGCATCGTTCGCCAAATCATGGAACGATCTTCTGGATTGCATCGCGTCGAAGAGCGCGGCGTTCAAGGCAGTAGTTGCCTGAGTGCAGGGCGAGTAATCGCACAAACCTAAATCAAATCAACCATGGAAAAAAGGGGATCGAAATGAACTCGAAAAACTCTGTAGCGGCAATCTATGACACACACGAACAAGCAGAACATGCTATCAAGGAACTCCAGGAGGCAGGCGTCAATATGAAAAGCCTGTCAATCGTAGGGCGGGATACGCACACGGAGGAACACGTAGTTGGCTATTACACTGCCGGCGATCGCATGAAGTATTGGGGCGGGGTAGGAGCGTTTTGGGGTG
>Ga0182013_10000788_pt1 | contig 44062 bp, 39 predicted proteins | sample 612S2MmetaG_FD_120487 | JGI IMG/M metagenome (GOLD analysis project Ga0182013, IMG submission 120487) | Permafrost microbial communities from Stordalen Mire, Sweden - 612S2M metaG | ecosystem: Environmental > Terrestrial > Soil > Wetlands > Permafrost | place: Sweden: Stordalen | collected... | reverse complement strand
GACCCGAAACCGAAAACGTATCGGTTCCCGCATTCGGGAAATCACTGACCGCTTAAGGGCGTAGTTCATCTTCAAGCGAGCCTCTCAGCCCGCCGCTTCGCGGCGGGCTGAGAGGCACCACATTGCGTTTCACAGTTGGCAGTGATGCCGCAGCCTCAGCACCCGCTATCGCCCATCCGACATCTTTTGCGGCCCCGTATGGGGCTGGTATCAAAGCCTGATGTCGGCAAAGATCAATTCATCCCGTTATCGCCAGAATGGTGACTGGATCACTGGAGGGGTATTGCTTACTCCGCTTTGCCCTGTGCTCGACGCCGTGTCTATCCCACCCGTCTTGCGTGGCCCGGTTCCCCGCTGGCCCGGTTGCTGCCGGTTCCCCAGGTATCGAATCACACTCTCGGATAGCGTCACGTCGCACGAATGGCCAAACTTTGCCAATTCGTGATAGTCTCCGGCCCAACGTGTGGCCTTTGACTCGGTCAAACCGCTCCCCTTCAAAATATAATCCAGTCCATCGAGTGAAGAATCATACCGGCTGACCCGCGCCATGCCCCCGCCGAGAGTCTCCCATTGAGACATCAGAGCCAGGCAGTTGCGCGGGCCAGCCGAAGGGGGCAGCCCCGCGATTACCGCGTGCAGATGCCAGCGGCCAGTGGACTCACCACTTTCCCGCCGCAGGCACCACAGCACTTTTTTGAAATGCACGTTCCAGTTCTTCGCTTGGACTCGTACTAACGCGACGAACATTTGCGGCCCATACCTCTTGCATTGCTTCTCTCCCCTGAATGTCAGGGTGCAGAAGTATTGCCAGTTGACCGCAGCCAGGGAGTGAAGTTCTGGATTGTGCATGAGTCAGTTCCTCGTTTATTTGCCCACGAGACTGACAATCTTTCCGCGTGCCCGCAGGCGACCGCCAAACGGCAGCAGTTCCCGGATGCCAAGGTTGATCAGCTTGTCCTGCAACTTGCCGGCATGGACGGGCTTTTCCTCATCGCTCATGGCGTATTCGATTGGCTGGGCCAACCGTTCGCCGTCGCTTTGGTCCATGACGGTGATGATTTGCTGTTTAACGAGGCCCTTTTTCCCGGTGTACTCATCCGAGCGGTCACTCATGACTAACGCTTTGATTGTCATACTTTCCTTTTGGTTGCTGACTGAGGTTTGAACACGCGCACGGCCAGCGAACGTTTCAGCGTGTTTCCGCAGGTGGTTTGTTTGTCCCCATCGTTGCGCGGAATTAACGGAGGGAAAGCGGACAGTGAAGTGAACTAGGCCAAGCGCGTTGCTTTTGATGATCGCCGGATTCGGCGTTTCAACTTTTGCATGTTCAATCACTGTCATGTGGCAACTAAACCACATGAGCGAATGAGAAAAAAACCGGTCTGTGAAAAAGCGAAACCGGTATTTATTTTTGTCGGGATTTTCGGGGGCGGCCTCGTTTTCTCAGACCAAGGCCGATTTCATTGCAGACATCAACAAACCAATCAAACCGTTGCTGGCGGGGATCACCCAGCGCGGACGCAATCCGCTGGTAAAAGTCAAGACAGGTGGGAGGCGGATCGGCCCGGCGCATTTCTTCAATGTCCACCCAACGGCCCAGCAGTTCCAAATAAACGGCAGTGCGGCCACGGTCCCCGGAGAACTGGCCTTGGGCATCCATGAAGACTTCGTAACCCTCGGCCAGTCCGCACAAGAATTCCTTCTGCTTCTGCGGACTCCGGGCCAGACCCGCACGAAATAATTCATCGAAGGTTTTCCGCATTTGCCGGCGGCAGTCGTTGATTGTCACCGGAACGCTGGTGCCCGCGCCCGGCTCGTTTATTTGCCATTTCACCGGTGATTTTACTTTCACCAGTTCTGGCGCGGCTTCCGCCGAAATGCCAAGGTGTCGCTGGCAGGCACCCATTAAGCGGCCAAGCTCCTTCCAGTCCAGATTGCCTTTGACCGGTTCCAATTCCAGCAACCGTTTGAAGATTGTGAGCCGCAGTTGCCCGCAAATGTTCTTGGCCCACGGCGGCAACTCGGGAATCTCGGACTCGCCGACCGGCCCGAACACGGAAAGCTCACAGGCATCGCCCAACCCCTTGGCGATGCTGGCCCAACCCGCGTCTTCGTTCGTTGGGCAGTTGCGAACAAGTTGGCTGGCGCGATTTGCGTTTCCTTGGTTTACCCCTTGTTCGACGCTTCCTTTTTTCATCCCCCAAAGCCTAGCCGATGGGATGGTCAAAGGGTGTCCAACCCTCCATTAAGCATTCAGGATCACCTATCACCACGAGCGGGGAAAATCGCCAATCGTTTGCCGGACTGGAATGCCGGTCCAAGTTCGTTTAACGCCGCGTTCTTGGGGAATAATTCCTTGCAATCTATTTTGAGGACTTTTGCCAGAAACATCAACTCGCAGTCAGGGACCCGCCGCAACTGCGCCTCGAGTTTTCCAAGTGAATTCACGCTGATGTCCCATCCTTGGAGTTGCAGTTTTCGCGCCAGAACTGCTTGCGTCCACCCCTTTTTGTTGCGGTGCTTTCGCACTTGAGGGCCAATTACGTTCAATCCCAATGTCATTCGGGAAATGAACGTAGCGAGAATGGCGTTTTATATTACTCCCACATGAGAATGCAATATTTGTAAATAAGGCTTGCTATTGCCGCAGTCCTTTTCCAATCTCCGTATCCAATCTGGATGGCACATTATGAAAACCCATAAATTAATGAATTCCGATTTTGGCAAAAACCGCGATCAATTCTTGCCACCTGCTTCCGCCCCTCTCGCTGTATCACGCATTGTTCTCTTGCTTCTTTTCGTGCTTTCAGTGGAGAGGGTTGCAGCCCTCGTACCGCCAAACCCTGGCGGCGGTTACAATCTGGAACTGGACTCATGGTCTTTTTCATTCACCAACTGGCACAGCGACGCGGGCTACGCGCCGGTGTCCTACACCAATATTGTATTCGTCACGAACGGAGGCGACGGAAATTGTCTTTTGCTGGACACCACCAACACCAGTCCGGCCTTCTTGTTTTACAACGTGGTTGAAACCAATGGCACCACAAATTTAATTTGTTCCAACGGCTCGATTTACCTGTGGTTCAATCCTGGCTGGTCTAGCACCAACCAGGGCGGCACCGGACCCGGCAATTACGGCAATCTCATCAGTCTGGGGCAGGCTGGAACAAATGGGCCGTGGTGGTCGTGGTATCTCAGCCCGGACGGTTGCACGGTCTATTTTTCCTCGCAGACCAATGGCGGTTCCGCAACCAATTATTTTGCGGCCCCCGTCTCCTTTGCCGCTTCCAACTGGTACAACTTGGTTTTGACCTATGGCCCCACGAATACGGCGTTTTATACGAACGGCGTACAGGTGACCAACGGCCCCGGCGTGGCATATTGGCCGGGACCGGATGTCACATTTTTCGCCATCGGCAGCGATACCAACGGATTTTATCAGGCGGGTGCGATGTTTGATGACGTTCAAACTTACAATTATCCGCTTGACCCAAGTTTCGTCGGCGGCGCCTATGGCTTATACACGATTTTCTATTACGGGCCGGGTGAAATGCCCTTTCTCAACAGTGCCCCATTCACAAATACCACAACGCCAGACTATTTGGCTGTGACAGGAGCAGGGTATCTCACGTCGCTCGGCACCAATTCATCGGGTTGCGTCACGAGCAGCAACATCTGGATTACCAACATGACCGCAACCTTGCTCACGAATGCCACCGTAACGGTGACGTTCGGAATCGCGGGAGGTTCCAATGGGATTTTGTACGATGTTTTCGGCACGACGGCCTTGACCAGCCCTATAACGAACGGTGTATGGGCTTGGCTTGGGCAGGGTTATCATTGCACCACCTATACGATAACCAATCTGCCCGATACGACTGTCCTCTTCATTTTAGGGCAACCACAAGACTCTGATGGTGATGGCCTTACAGATGCCTACGAATTGCTGGTGAGCCACACCAATCCTTACAATCCCGACACAAGCGGCAGTGGGATGCTTGATGGCTGGGCGGTTGATTTTGGCTTGAATCCATTGGTGGATACCAGCACCCAAACCAGCCTGCGGTCAAATTTTACGTACGACCCGGTCGGCAGGCTCGACTTGCTTTTCGGCATACGATCCGAGGGAATTACCAACGATTTTGAAGGCAATGTGCTGGTGGCGCATTAATAAAGGGAAAAACCGATGAAAACTTTACGATTACTGGCTTTAGCCTGGTTGCTCAGTGCGATGGCGTGTCGGGGACAAGATGTTAATTTCGGCGCGGGTTGGTGGAGTTCAACCAACGCTACCTACATCGGATCAACCAACGACTATTCCCCGGAAATTTTATTTCCGTCCCCGAGTTACGGCAACATTTGCGGGCCGTTTACGGTGACTTCACAAACCGGCCAGCCGGTGATTAGTGAGGTTGCCACTCTCGAACTCAGTTCCCTCGCCGCCAATCTGCAAAACGATCCCAAACGCATCTTTGATTACGTCCATAACAATATTCGCTACGTTCATTATTTTGGCGCGAAGAAGGGCGCATACCTGACATTTCTGGAAGGCAGCGGCAACGATTTTGACCAATGCGCCCTCTTTGTCGCCCTGATACGGGCGGCTTCCACCAATTCAGGCATCAGCTACCCCGTTCATTATCAGTTTGGTTTGATGGAAATGCCCTATTCGGCCACCAACAATCTCGACATGCAGCATTGGTTTGGATTCAACGTGCCACCGGTAAGCGGGGGCACATCCGGCACCACGCTTACTGAAATGTTGAAAGGATTCAATGCGTTGAGGAATTATCCGTACTATGAAGACAACACCGGGATTGATGCTTTGATCGTCGCCGGCGACAACACGTACAACAATTTCATTTTTCATCGCGTATGGGTCCGGCTCACTTACGGCGGCACAGATTACTATCTGGACCCGGCTTTCAAAATTTCGACTTTCACGCCGGGCATCAATGTGACGAATGCCTTTGGTTTTAATGCCAGCAACGTTTTCAGCAACGCTGCATCAGGCGCGACCATCACGACCGATTACGCCCAGCATCTCAACTGGACAAACCTGAGCAACAAACTGACGGCATACACCACGAATCTCTTGAGTTACCTGACGATGAATTCAAATCTTTCCGTTGAGCAGGTAATCAGCGGCTATGATGTCCAGCAGACCATCAGCCAGACGTTGCCTTGCCTTACCTTTCAACCGGTGACCACTTTTAACGGCCAGGACGGTTTGAATGGCACGATTCCGATCCTCGAATGGGACAACATTCCGACCAACTACATGGTCAATCTCATCATGCAGATTGACAACATTAACACGAACTTCTTTTTCCCCGCGCTACAGGCCCGCAAAGTCAGCCTGACTTTTACCAATATCAGCGGGAATTATCAGGCCAAGATTTCCCTGGACGATGTCGTTCAAGTCACCGGCACGTCCGGTAGTGGCAGCGGGACTGTTTACATGACCAACACCATTACTCATCCCACTGGGTACTGGGATTATACCTACAACACTATTGACCCCCTTGCTCGCAACAACCAAAATGATACCGGTGGTTTTGGGCCACCTTTATATCAGCGAACGGCTTACGGTTATGCGATTGCGTATGGGTTTGATGATGTCGCCCAAGTGCTTTCCCGACGTGAGCAGAAGCTGAACGCCCTTATCAACCAGGGCGTGAGTTCCACCGACCCGCGAATGATCACCGAGGGCCTGAACGTCATGGGTTTAAGCTGGCTGAACGAAGTTTATCTCCAATCTCTCGCTCTCGGGGCGCAAAAGGACGACATGATTTTCTGGCATCACCGCGCCGGACGGGTCGCGGCAGAGTCGGGTTACTATATTGACATGCGCCTGAGCATCAATGATTTCATCTGGCGGGACGGACTATCAGCTTACGGCGGCTATTCTAGCCCCAGCGACCCTTCCCCCAATATTACTGATTTCACCCAATTCGTCGGCAGCGCGATGGAACACGGTGTTATTGAGCAATTGCAAGGCAACACATCCATGTCCACGACCAAGGCGATCTACCAGGCCAATCAAACGGGGCAGAAAGTCATCCTCGCCCAGGACAATTCAACCTACAACAATTCCGGCACAGTAAGCTCCTTGTTAAGCAGCGAGACGATTAACAATTATGGGAGCGATGCCACCACCATCATGGATCTGCTGTACGGCTCTGGCGGCCCAATGCTGGTCCCGAGCGGCCACGTCATCAATGGTTCTTGGACGGGTTACGGCGCGGCCATTTTTTATGGCTTGAATCAAGCCATGATTATTGAAGGCAATTATGGCGGCTATCCGGGTACCGAAGTCACTTTGAATCCAATTTCTTTGGATGGATATACTTCCCTCAGTGCTCCGACGGAATTCAGCTTTGTTCCGCCAGCCGTCCCCCTGTCTTTCGTCGCTGATCCCCTGAACACAGCGGATGGTTCCTTCGCCGTGGACACCGTTGACTTGTCGGCAGGACAGGCCGAGCCGCGTGGATTCTCCTTTGCGCACCATTACGACAGCAACCGGCGAAATGCCAACAGCGCAACGATGGCGAATGGCTGGACCCACAATTACATTGTCAACGCCGTCACCCGGAGCGACCCGGATGCGGGCATGGGGCGTAACTCCCCGCAGGAAATGGCTGCTTTTTTGGCTGCGGAACGCACCGGGTACGAAATCTTCGCCTCCACTCCAACGACCAACCATCCTCAATCCGAATGTTGGGCCATCGCCGCCTTGTGCGCGGAGTGGGCGGTGGACAATTTGAAAAGCAATGCCGTCAACGTCACTTTGGGAACGGCCGATGTCCAGTTCATCAAGCAGCCCAACGGCACTTATACGCCGCCAGCCGGGATAACCCTGACGCTGGCCCAATCCAACTCCGCTTACAATTTGCAGACGCGGCATGGAAACCTGTTCCGCTTTAATGCGAGCGGGTTTCTTACGAACATCTCCGACCAATACAATCAGGCGCTCAATGTCACTTACACGTCAAGCAATTGGGTTTCCACAATTACGGATTGGAAAAGCAGGGCCCTTGCTTTCACCTATGCGGGAACTCCCTCGCGTCTCACGTCAATCACAAACACCGGCACCGGGCGGGCGGTCAATTTCGTCTATTCCACTAATGCCAACGGCCAACTCGACTTGGCATCGGTGATTGACCCCATCGGAGCGAGCAACAGCTACGTTTACGACACGAACCATCAAATTATCGCCACGAAAAATGCCCTGAATCAAATCGTGAGCAGCAATGTTTACGATAGCTTTGGGCATGTTGTTCAACAATACAGCCAGGGCTTGACCAATCAAATGTGGCAGGGCTTTTGGTCCGGTTTCCTTAATGTGGTGGTTGACCCAATGGGCGGGGCCAAGGAATATTTCTTCGACGCCCAATCCCGTCAGGTAGGTTTGCTCGATCCATTGAGCAATTTCAGTGGCACGTTTTACGATGGACAGAATCATGTGGTGATGACCGTCTCGCCCCTCGATGAAACCAACCAGTTTGTTTACGATGGCAACAACAATCTGATTGAGACGATTGACCCGCTCGGATACAGCAACCAATTTATTTATGATGGAAATTTCAATCTGATCTCGACAGTTGACGCCAACAGCAATTCCAGCCTTTTCGGTTATAACACCAAATTCCAGTTGCTGGTATCCTCGAATGCAATGGGCGACTCCGTCACGAACACATACAATTCCACCAACGGATTGCTCGCCACTCGCAGCGATGCCGGCGGGACGGTGACCTGCGGTTACGACAGTAACGGGCAGCTAAACAGCATCATTTACCCGAACAACCTGGGCACGAATCTTTTGGTCAACAATGCGCTTGGGGACGTGGTGACCAATACAAAGCCACGTGGGTTTTCCACTGCCTTCCTCTATAATTTACGGCGTCAACTCACCAATACAATCGCCCCTACAAATCTGACAACAACTATCAGTTATGACGCAGTGGGAAACGTCCTCATCTCGAAGGACGCCCGCTCGAACTCGACTTCATTCACCTGGAGCGCAACACGGCATCAAACTTCGGCGACTTTGCCGTTAACGCCGCAAGGAGCGCCGGTCGTCACGAATATTTACGATTCGCGTGACTGCCTCGCAAAGACATTCGACCCGTTAGTTCAGCCGACGACCAATTCCTACGATCTTGCGGGACGGCTTTTGACCATCACCGATCCGATGTTGCGAACCAATTCGTTCAGTTATGACAATGACAGCCGCCAAACGAATGCGACCGACGCTGCATCGGAAACAACATTGCAGCAATGGAACGTCCGAGGGCAATTGGCTAAACTCACCGATCCAGCCACCAAAACCGTCCTGAATGCTTACGATGGTAACGGTAACAAGGTTCTCTTGACCAACCGGAACGGCAAAGTCTGGCAATTTCAATTCGATGCCGCCAATCGCCTGACCAACACGATTTCACCGCTCAGTCATACAAGCGGAAGCTCTTTCAATCATCGCGGGTTATTGCAAGGCACCACCGACGCGATGACCCAAAACACCTCGGTCGCGTATGACGGTCGCGGGCGACTGACCAACCGCACCGACAATGTGGCGGCGACGACTTACCAATACGATTTCAACGGGAACCGCACCGCAGTCATCGAAAGCGGCCTGACCAATGTTTCAACATTTGACGCATACGACAGGATTTCCACTTACACCGACTCAGGTGGCAATCTGATTCAGTACCATTATGACCCCAATGGAAACCTAACCAGTCTGATTTATCCTGGCAATCGCACGGTATTGTACTCATACGACAATTTGAACCGGCTTACCAATGTCACGGATTGGGCGAGCCGCACGACAACGTACACTTACGACCTGGATTCGCATGTCACGAGCATCACCCGGCCCAATGGAACCGTCCGTTCCAATTTTTATGACGCGGACGGCGAGTTGACGAACATGATCGAACAGACGACCACTCACGCGCCCATCGCCTTTTTCAAGCTCCATTGGAACAATGCGGCACGCATGGATTGGGAGTTCATGGCTCCCACCAATCAGCCCTATACGCCGCCGTCGCGCACGCTCGCTTACGATGCCGACAACCGCCTCACCAATTTCAACGGTGCAGCCATCGTCAACGATGCTAACGGAAACATGACTTCTGGCCCGCTCACGAATAGCTCGCTGGTCACCTATTCGTACGATGCACGGAATCGTTTAACCGGCGCAGGCGGAGTCAGCTATGGCTATGACCCGGCGAATAGCCGTGTCGCCATGACCAATGGGGCGTCCGTGACGGCGTTCGTCGCTGACCCCAAAAACTCGCAAATCTTGATGCGCATCAGAAATGGCGTGACCAACTATTACGTCTATGGCTTGGGTCTGCTTTACGAGGAGGATGATACCGCCACGAGCACAAATTTTCTAACCTATCATTTTGATTTTCGCGGCAGCACTGTCGCCCTTACCGCCCCGAACGGCAACGTGACCGACCGGATTCAGTATTCCGCCTACGGCATGACCACACTCCGGCTTGGCACCAATGATACGCCATTTCAATATTGCGGGCGTTATGGCGTTCAAACCGACCCGAACGGACTCCTTTACATGCGGGCCAGATACTACAACCCCTATATTTGTCGGTTCATCAATGCCGACCCGTCGGGATTCTCAGGGGGATTCAACTTCTACGCCTACGCAAACGGCGACCCTATCAGTCTTTCTGATCCTTTCGGGTTGGGTGCCATTGGCGACAATCTCGGCAGTCTGAATTTCTTGAACTCGGCTACATCGCTTCCGGGCGCTGTGCCTTTTTCAAATATTGTTGGCAATTTTACGCTATCTGATTATTCAGGTTTAGGGCCGATTGACTTTTCTACAATCCAATTTCAGCCCCCTGCGCCCAACCCCGGCACGATAGGTCCGGCCATGAGCGTTGGTCAGTACATTTTTAATCAGGACATGACAATCGGCAGCGGACTCAATCCTGGGTCGCCTAGCACGACGGCGTTCGCCAACATGAATGCTCTGAATTACATGACCGCACCCGGCACCGGAATTATAGGAGATGTTGTCGGGCCTGTAATTTCATCTGCATATAGCAGCATTGCAGTTGATACCGCTCTTAACAGGGCATTTTGGATGGGTCAGAATGGTCTGGCGGCTGCGCAAGCGGATGGAGCGAACGTATTGAACTTGTCTCCCTACGCGCAGGCCGCTTTCGATGCAGGTAATTTTGCCCCAATGCAAGCCGAGTCTGCCGCTTGGGCGGCTGGTGCTAGAGGCACTGCTACTGTGTATGTGGGCAATGGAGCTGGCCGTACTTTTTGGAATTGGGAATTACCTCAATTGCTCAACAATGTTAACACTGGCAATATTAATACTATTAATTATATTTTCTTACCAAAATGAATTCTGCTTCAGAATATAAAATAAGCGCGGGCCAAATAGCTAGAACGCTATCGTACGAGGACTCTGGTGGCACTCTTTGCTTTACTTTCGATGTTGATTCGGAAAACGGAGCAAATATAGTCATTCTGGAACGACATAGTAAAAGCTTAATTGATGCTGAGCAGTCGCGGATTGATTTGGCCTTTGAGCGAGTTAAGGAATATTTAGTTTCACGCGGTTACAAGGTGCAAATCTTTGGTTAAAAAGGTTGGATTGCCAGCGACAGGCGTATTTCGGAATCCGTAACCGCACTAAAGCATCCTGACTCTTATGTCGGAACCAATTAAAGTTTTTGGGTATGGATCACTCTTAATCGAAAGCCCACTCAACGAGGACGATGCGGAGTTTCGGTTTTATATGACGGAACTACTCATCGAGATTTACGGCCAATTACCAGAGTTGTTAAAGTACGAAGTTGGGAATCGGTTTCAACGAGACAGCACGTTTTACCGACAATTCTTGTGCCCGTCGGGAAGTGTTGACAGCCGTATCCAATTGCACGCCGAAAAGCCTGGTGGCATTGAGCGCATTATCATCTTAAGAGGCAGTCGTTCTGGAGAACCCTTTTGCAGTGAGATTCGTTTCGGGATTGAAACCGAATTTGATTGCTCTGAGTTACACGAAGAAACATCAGATCGTAGCCAATAGCAGATTTCAGGCAACTTTACTTATTGTTTGTCCGATCGCGCAAGCCTGCGAGCTTTCCAGTTCCCCTTGAAAGACTACGCCCTGGAAACCTCGCAGACTTACGCTCCCTTTCTGATGCCTGACTTTCTTCGTGAATCCGTGCTTCACTCCACTCCGCATCCGCTTCTCTGACTCACCGTAACGCTCCATTGCGTTCCGGCACGGTTCACTCGGAAGACAGGCAGGCGTTCAACGCAACTGTCATGCCTCATGCGAAAGCCATAATTCCCGCCAGTTGCGCCCGCTGCGCGTAGTTGGTTGGTAAATCTTTCCAGAGTTTTCAGGTCTTTTTTCCGCGTTGCTTCCTCTGCTTTCGGTTCGTGCTTTCGCCCTCAACAGCCCGCTACACAGGGGGCCAGAGCGTGGTGCCCTCCGTAGATTCCTCCCACGCGCCGCCCTGCTTCGCGGTCTTTTTCGTTGAAGGGCGAAAGACCGAAACCGAACAGCAGAGCACAAAAAAAAGACCATGAAAACTAAATCCAAAAATCAAAATCAGAAGTCAGGGCTTCTGAACCGTCCCGAACAGTTGAGCACGGACAAACGAGCAAAGATTGATATGAGTCTGCGCCGAGCGAATCGGCAGTTGGAAACGGAGAGATTGTTGGAATTGCTTCGCAACGAGACGCCTCGTTTCTTTGAACTGGCCGAAGTGGTTGGCAAATGGGTTTGGATTCAGTTTTCAGACAAACAGCCGAACGACGTTACCCGCGAACTGGCCGAACTCGGTTTTCATTGGAACAACCGCCGTCGGTCTTGGCAGCACCCTTGCGGCACGATTCCCGAACGAGCGGATTATGACCCCCGCGAGCGTTACGGCAGTTACTTCCCCGCCGACCAGAAGGCCGCTTGAACCGAGGATTTATGATTTTTCCCTCGATGATGAAGTTTCAGCTTGGGCGGCTGGTTATCACGCCAGCCGTCCTCACCACCGTCTCGGTTAATGACATTTGCCGTGCCATTGACCGCCATGTTTGCGGAGTTTGGGGCGAGGTTCCCGACCTCGTTCGGGTTACTAATGAATGCGGTCTGTCACACGGTGGACAGTTGCTTTCGGCTTATCGCACGACCAATGGAACGGAATTGCGGTTGCTAACCACGAGTGACCGACTCACGACCACCGTTCATTTGCCGAGTGAGAGCGGACACCAAAACGGACACCAAAAGGATTAAAACCGATTGTTTCAGATAGTGCCGAATAGTGTTGAATAGTTAATGAAATCAGGCATAATTGAACTGCAAACGCGACGGAAAATGGCCGATTCCGACCCTCGCCTCCAATCCTCAATCCCCCTTATTTTCAGGGGATTTCACTTCATTTCCGCCCCGAATTCCGGGGCAATATTACCGGAATCTATACCAAAAACCTAAAATGTATGATTCCGTCCGTTTCCGTCCGTTGCGGCATCCTGCGGTCTAACACCTCCAAGCGCTCCCAGTTTACGCTGGGGTATGCTAAAGATTATGAAGAATCGATTCCGTTTAATCGTATATCGCAGTCTCGGTGGGATGATTTATCTCCACGACAAAGAGACTGGTTTGCGCGTCAGTCTCGAGACGAAGGACATGGCCCGCGCCGTCGAATTCCTCGTGGCCAAAAACGAGGCTGCCCGCGAGCCGGCATTCAATCTGCAGAAGGCTCGCGTTTACATGGCGGCGTCCGACCCGGGCGTGGCGACCCGCACCTGGGGAGATGCGTTGGGGAAGCTGACCACCAGCAAACCAGAAGGAAGCGAAAACCGTGCCCGCTTGGAGAGGTTTTCCAAAGAAAAGGCACTGGCGCCAATTCTGAAGGTGGTCTTGCTGGAAACGCGTTCGGACCAAGTGCTCGAAGTTCTCAAGGCCGGGAGGGTCAGCACCAACACGTTCCTGCGCCGGCTGCAGAATTTCTGCGTCGGCATGAACTGGCTGCCCTGGCCGATCCTGCCTGCCAAACTCTGGCCCCGCATCCGATACAAAAAGAAACGCGCCATCAAATACGAAGAGCATTTGAAAATCATTGCCAGGGAATTGAATCTCGAACGTCGCGCGTTTTACGAGCTTTGCTGGCATCTGGGCGGCTCGCAATCGGACGTGGCCAATCTTGAAGCCGAGGACGTCGATTGGACGGACAACACGGTGTGCTACGAACGCCGGAAGCTGGGAGGGTTGGACGACACCGACATCAAGCCCCCGATCATCAAGATCGGCAAGCGGTGCGCGGCTATACTCCGGTCTCTTCCCCAATCAGGTCCGTTGTTTCCGAACTTGAAGAAAGTGAAAGCCAAGGACCGTGCCAATGAATTCCGGCAGCGCTGCCAGGGACTGGGCATCAAAGGCGTGAGTCTGCACTCGTACCGCTACTCATGGGCGGAGCGGGCGCGCAAGGCGGGCTACCCTCTGCGCCAGGCCGAGGAAGCCCTGGGCCACAATTGCAAAGCCGTGCACTGGGCCTATGCGAAACGCGCTCAAGTCACGGTGGATTCGTTGGAGGATTACGAGGAAACGGCCGCCAAAAAGCTCGGGAGTGCTGAGTCGGCCGGGACGAATTCCCCGCTGCCAGTGGCCCGACCTTAAAACTCATTTGATGTGAAGCAATCCGCTTCGACCATGTGCTAAAGCTTCACCCTCCCGTACCGACAGTCGGGCGCTATGCATCCTCTTCGATTGCCTGCGGGAGATTTCGCATTAACTCACGATAGGCTCCAATATCCAAGGCAAAATGTTTAAAGCGAAGCGTTCTCTGACCGAAGTTAATGAGCTCGTCATAATTTTCCATCGCCTTAAAAGCCAGTTCAGGCCACGAATCTTTTTCGATATAATCTACAAGGTCGGACGCCGCAAATTTGTTAGACGTGCGGAAAGGGACTCGAACTTGAATTTTTGGCCCATCCGGAATTTCTGCGTCTTTGGGGAATCCAAACAATTTTATTCCTTCGCCCAAGATGGCGTTCTCCAGCTCGAAAATGTTTCGGACGGCATGTCCATTTTCTCGATGTCCGTAAAACATCCGATTGCCTGTAACAATGCAAGTTGAAAGACCCAAAATGTGGGGCTGTCCAAAGCCCGCCGCTGACAGTATCGAGCGGCGAAACCTTTCGTCAGCGAATGCTTGCTTAAATCGGTTGAGCTGAGCTGCGGCTTTGACGATGTAATCGTATGATTGTCGGAGTTCATACGAATTGCATGGATGCAAAGAATTTTTGCACTCGAAAGCGAAGATGTGTCCATCCAAAAGTGCAAGCACGTCTGCTTCAACATCGCGTCCGTCATATTGAACTTTTACCCTCGCTTTTGCGTGCACGCCAGCCTGCAGGAAAATCTGCACCAACTTTTCGCCGAGCGGGTCCATTTTAGCGCCGGAATCAAATCGAAACCGTGAGCGCTGTAGCGCATTCCTGAGCACGTTACTGTTTGCAATTACCGCGATGGGGAATCCTGCAACTGAAAATGGATTCGTCGCTGGTGCTTCGATCACATACGGGCCATGACTGACAATTTCCGGCTTTTTGAGAAGGAATTCGGAAATATCAACCCATCGGGCTTCATTGTTATCGACGTCGCACACGATGCCGATGACCGGAACAGAATATCTAGACCATGTCTCAAAATGGTCGCGATCGGCGCGAACAAAAAACTGACCATTCTTGATGTATGATCTTCCCGCCTTGATTTGAGCGAGAACAAAGTCTCCGCTTGACTCTCGCGCGTCGGTCAAAAGCTCGATTGCCGCATCGATCCCAACATCAGAGGAATTAAACTCGCGAAAAAGCGCTGCAACCTGGGAGATTACACTCCGCACAAAGGCAACGCCTTTGTCTCCGGTCTGAGCAGATTTTGGGTGCTTCGTGGCCATCGCATTCCAGCCGATATTCGTAACAACCGTTGGCTAAAGGGTCAACCAAGATGTTCCCGGCTGCCCGAATCCTTAGCCAGGTAATGTGGGCGCGTTGCAGGTCGGTTTTTGAGAAGGTTTTTGCGGGGTCCATTCCTGCGGGACCCCCAAATTTGCCGGGGCCGGCTCTGCCGGCCACTGAAACGACGGAAAGGAAGTTTGGCGATGGTGTTTTTGGTCTGGGATGAACGCATCGCTGCGCTCACCGGATTCGGCGGGTCTGGTTGGCGGATGATCTGAGCGCGTGCGGCCTTTAGCCTGCCGGGCGACCGGCCACCGGCTGCGGCCACCAGCGCTGCTCCCACGTTTGCCACCACTTCAACCAGACCGGCGAAACTTCTATTCGCGCCACCAACCGGCGGGCGTGTGCCACCAACTCGGCGGGCAGCCGGATCAGTTGCCGCAGGAGAGTGGCCACGGTCCAACTCTGGCACTCATCGGGCAGGCACAACAGCTTGACCGCCACCATCAGGTTGTAGGCCAGCGCCGCGATCGCGTAGAACATCTGATTGGCCAGCAAACTTTCGCAAGGCGGGTGGTGCAAATCCAGGCCGCGCAGCACTTCCTTGAACAGTTGCTCCTTGCCGCCCTTGAGCCGGTGCCGCGCCATGATGGCCGCGGCGTCCGCGCGTTTTTCATCGCACGCGACAAAGGCGTAACGCCAAAACATTTCGCCCTCTTTTTTCCAGCGGGCGGTGGCCAGATTGAACGTGCAGATGCTGTCCTGGGGCGTGTGCCGCAGGCGCGTGTGCTGCTCCGTAATGCGCGTGCCGTCGCGCCAGACGGCCTGGCGTTCCGGACTCCAAACGCCGGGCGGCAACGCCGCCGCCGTGCGCTCGGGCACAGTGGTCCACTTGTTGTAACTGACGCTCCAATGGGTGAAGCCCGCGGCGGCGATGGCCTGCAAATAACCGGCGCTGCTGGAGCCGCTGTCGGCCAGAAAATCGCTCTCCCGTCGCGTCCACAGCGGCCGGTTCCGTTCCAACATCGCGGGCAACGCCCCGCTCACGTCACCCGGAGCGCCCAGTTGTCCATCCGCCAGAAACGGCCCGAACCACATCGTTTGCCAGGAGAGCGCCAAGTCCCCGTTGTAATTGATCTTCGCGCCTTCGAAGCTTGGCCCAAACACTTCGATCTGCGTGTCGTCGAAAAAGACTTCCGCCCGCCCGCAGTAAGTCCACCGTGCGGCGTCGGCCCGCGCCAGCACCCAGTGCAGGAACTCCCGGATCAGTTGCCACAAGCCGGCCACGCTCGCCGCCGTTTGTTTGCGCAACCATTCGCCCACCTGGGTTTGGTCGGCGAACTGTTTTACCCGCGCCAACTGGCGCACCAACGGTTCGGCATTGAGCCGTTCGGCGTCGGCCAGGCTGGCCCCGCCGGTGCAGAAACAATAAATCAGTTGCGCCACCATCAGTTCGGCGCTGTAACCGTGCGTGCGGCGGGTGCGCGGATCCAAACCGGGGATGGCCCGGAGCTTTTCCCAGAGGCCAAACTGTTGGGCCAGCGCTTCCAGCGCGGGCAAACCGCCCAGCGTGCTGTGGTTGCGGGCGGCGACAAACTCCAATCTCAACTTGGGCGTGCGCTTGCGAATCTCAGCCATGTGGCACTGACGCAACCCGGCCCAACTTGTTCAATCTTCTCTAAATAAACTTCACCCTCCAGTGCAACTTTCAACCTAATGACTAATGATTGGGGCGGCTGTCGTGTCGTTTTCAAAAGTGGATTTTTGTGTGGGATCAAAAGTCGACTGGTGAAAAGGCTAGGCGATGGAGGAGAATGAGGGGCTTGGTATTTTGATTTGGGGGGTCGGCGAAGAACCGCGGTGTCACTAAAAATCAAAAAATGGCCTCCTTTTCGCCGTTACCTCGGCGAAAAGGCTGGAACGCCAGCTTTTGAATTGCTGCAGACCACCGAGGAAGAAGCTGGGAAGATGCATTGGTGGAAGCGAATTAAGCCGCAAGTCGTGTCTTCCAGTCGTCGATTGTGCGCAACAAGCTCTCGGCAAGGGATTGTGAATATTCTGGCGGCATGGTAATTCTACCCGGTCGGCTGACTCCAACACCGATAGGAATATTTTGCACCGGGAAGTGTCTGGCGTGAGGAATTCGGAACCGCTCAAGCAAGTCGGAATAAGAAAAGCGACGGGAACATGTCAAGCGAACCAAGCGCATCAGAAGCGCCCGAATTGGAGGCCGAATTCAGTCGCCTCTTCTGGGCGACTCGCAGGGAACACAACCGGCTCAGGAAAAAGGCGACGAGGAATGATCCGGCTCACTTGGCGGCTATCACGTTTGCCAAAGCCCGGGCATGGAGCTGGCCCGAAGAGTTGATCGAGGCCAGCAGGATTGAATGCGCAGGTGAACGTGAAACGTCGCTAAAAATGCTCATCGAATGTGAGACTCGAGTTTCCGAACGGCTCCAAGGTTTTGTCCTCTTTATGCGGGGAACTTCACTTGCAGGCAAGCGCGAGTGGGATGAAGCGATCAAAGCTTTCCGCAGCGCACTTGACGCGCCTGATTGCGGCAACATCGGTGGAGTGTGGAATAACCTCGGCAATACTTATGCAGCCAAGCGGGAATGGAACGAGGCCATCAACGCATTCACCCAGGCACTCGATTCGCCGGGATACGACACCCCAGCCCTCGCTTTGAATAATCTCGCTAATGCGTATGCCGCGAAGGGCAATCTGGATGAAGCCATAAAATTGTGCCGCAAAGCGCTTGAAATGCCCGGTGATGACAACAGGGGCGATAGATGGTTTGCTCTCGGTAACGGACTTCAAGCCAAGGGCGAACTGGAGACCGCCATTGAAGCTTATCGCCATGCAATCGAAACGCCGGGCTACAATACCCCGGGCCGCGCATGGCAAAGACTGGCCACGGCCCTCCAAGCCAAGGGAGACCTGACGGAAGCCATCAAATCTTACCGCAAAGCACTCGACACGCCTGGCTATGATGACTTGAGTTCTGCTTCGCATGGCCTCGCCACTGCACTTCAGATAGCCGGCGACTTGGACGGAGCGATCAAAGCTTACCGCACCGCGCTCGACCAGCCAGGATGCGCCTTCCCAGGTCACAGCTGGCATAGCCTTGGCACGGCCCTTCAGGCCAAAGGCGAATTGGAGGAGTGTATCAAAGCATACCGCAAGGCGATCGAAACGCCGCGATACGATTCGCTGGGCCGAGCGTGGCACGACCTCGGAACTGCGCTTCAAGGCAAGGGCGATATGGATGATGCCATAGCAGCATTTCGGGGTGCGATCGGCACTCCGGCATTCAACGGCGTTGGCCGCGCGTGGTATAGTCTTGGTAAGGCGTTTCAATCCAAAGGGGAGTTGGACAATGCAATCGCAGCTTACCACCAGGCGCTTGGCGAAAATGGGTACGAGCATACGGGCTACGCGTGGCATGCGATCGGATACGCGCTGCAGATGAAAGGTGAGCTGGACCAAGCTATCGACGCTTACCAAAAGTCGATCGACACTCCGGGATATGACCACATTGGACGGGCGTGGTATGACGTCGGCAATGCAGTCCAAGCCAAAGGGGAGTTGGACCAAGCCATTGAAATCTATCGCAAGGCGTTGGAGATGCCTGGATCTGATTACAAGATGTGTGCGTGGTTAAAACTCGGCATGGCGTACAAAGGCAAAGGGGACATGGATCAAGCCATAAAAGCATGGAAAAAGGCGAGTGTGGCACGCAAATCCGACGACCCGCCCTCCACTTCCGGCAGCGTGGATGAATTTGAAATACCAAGGAACTTCTTTGGTACCGAAAGCGGTACGAACGGGATTTGCGCCCCGTCATTTTCAACCGCAACGGCCAGGTCCAGTGGTCCCATACCAGACGAAACCTTAAACAGTTTCACGCCCCGGGCCCAGCGAGTGCTGGCATTAGCCCGGGAGGAAGCGATCCGGATGGACCATTATTTTGCTGGAACCGAACATGTGCTGCTCGGGTTAATTTCCCTGAGTCAGGGGGTTGCAGTCAACGTGCTTCTGAAACTTGGAATAAATTTGACCACTTTGCGTGAGACCATCGAAAAGGGGGTCGGGACCGGTCCAGACCAGAGATTGACCCGCAATCCAGCGTTCACGCCTCGCGCGAAGAGAGCGTTGGCCCTGGCAGTCAAGGAGGCCAAGATAATGAATCATGCTTACATTGGGACTGAGCATATTCTTCTCGGATTGTTAAACGAGGGCAGCGGTGTGGCCGCGCGAGTATTAAAGGACCTGGGTGTTGATTTCCAAAAAACCCGTGCCGAGATCCTGAAGGAACTTGACATCAACTCCGATGCAGACGGAAACAAAAGTTAACCATTTATGCTCCTGACCATGTTAGTGGGAATTTCACACCGGCACGCGAAGAGGTTTTTCAACCACAATTTTTATCGCGACCCAAAAACAAGGGGGTTTGTTCACGGGCATTTTGTTGCTCAACCTCCCCCTTAGCTGTTTGAAATGAAACGAAACTTCCGCCGCCGATTGCTTATTCTCGTGGTTACCGCTGTGCTGGTCGCTATCGTGGTTGTTTTGTCTGTCGGCCGAATAGGTGCACCGTCGGTGCTTCCGAATCCAAATGGGTACGATGATCTCCTCAAAGCAAGCAGGGTTGTCGCCGGAAAAATTGACAATGCTTCCGACCTCGACCACGAAGGACTTCGCTCCCTCGTTGCCACGAACGCCGAAGCACTGCGACTACTTCGAGTTGGCCTTGCTCACCGTTGCGCTGTCCCGACGGGCGAGCAGATTACGAACTTCGCGGGCATAAGTCGTGACCTGATTGGGTTGAAATCACTGGCAAAGTTACTGTCCGCGGAAGGCCGACTCGCAGAAATGGAGAATCGGCCATCCGACGCAGCTCGTAGCTACGTTGACACGATCCGTCTGGGAAGTGCGATGAGCAGCGGCGGACTCATGATGAATCGACTGGTCGGTATAGCGTGTGAGGGCATGGGTAACATTCCTCTGGTGAAGCTTCTTCCCAAACTCACCTGCGAACAAATCAGACCTCTAATCGTCGACCTGCAACAGATTGACGACGGCACTGTTCCGTGGCGAGAAGTCCTTCAAAATGAAAATCGATTTGTCCGTGCTCGGATTTGAAACTATCCAAATCCAATAAAATTGGTGTCAGAATTGTGGCAGGCTCGGAGCATGCGTAAGGCTTCGGAAGAACGGCACGATTTAGCCGCGACGCACCTCCGGCTGGTGATGGTTGAAATGGCCTTACGCTCCTATAAATGTGATCAGGGCAGTGGGCCAGAAAACCTTGGACTGCTTGTTCCGAAATATCTCAATCGGTTGCCGACAGATCCTTTCAGCGGCAATCCACTGGTTTACCATCCAATGGGCACAAATTGGATCCTCTATAGCCTGGGGCCAGACCGGGTGGATGACGGCGGCAAACCGGCAGGCGAAATAATGTCTGGCGACTACGGTTTCATCTTTGGGGTCACCAAATCAGACAAGGACCAGAAAAAGGGGGATTTACTCTACGATTCCGGGTGGTAAATCGTTTTGGTCTGCCGCCGCAGTAATGGAAGAACCTCTGTATCTTCTTGAAAACAGCGACCTTTATCAATCATCGGGGAAAATCGGCGATGTCATTTCAGTTTTGACCAGGGCAGCAATTTCGGGCAAAATTCAGCCAGGATTTCGCCGGCGTTTGGTACTGTTGCGGAACATTTTTGGCATCCGATTTGAGCGCCTATGGAAATACCATCGAGAAAAATGCTGGCCGCTCCCAGGCGCGCGCGACAAAGCCTTGGGCCTACCCCGTATTGGCGCTGGCGCTGGCCGGCATCGGTTATTACATTTACCGGCACCCGTACATATTATTTTTCCTTGTGGCCGTGGGCGCCGCTGCTTGGCTAAGCGCAATCCTGGAGCGCCGACATCGACGCCAAATTGCTCTTTCGCGTCCCGGGCTCACCATTTGCGATTTCGCGAAGTCTTTCGATCACCGACGCACGGACACCTGGATTTTGCGGGCGGTTTATGAGGAGATCAGTGGTTTTCTCATCATTGATCATCAACCCCTGCCGATCAGGGCAGATGACCAATGGGAGGAAGACCTTAAAATCGATCCCGAGGACTTGGATGATTTGGCCGCGGACATAGCCCTCCGAGCACGCAGGTCGATGGAGGATGTTAAGCTAAACCCGCTTTATGGAAAAGTCCGCACGATACGAGACATCGTCAGCTTCCTCGGGCACCAGCCGATGCTTCCGACTACCAGCGATGTAGCCGGAGAGGGGACCGCGGGGCATGGCCCACCTCCAGATTCCAATGTCGGGGGCGCAGAACAAGTGTGTTAGCAGCCTACGCCGCCAGCATGAGCTACCCACCAACAACAGACAAAACCTTTCTCGGCACCTTGGAGGCCTGGTTTCGGACTCAGCCGGAAATTCTGGTGCTCATTCGCGTCCGCTGCGGCGCCGGCTCCAAGGATTTTGAATTGTTTTGCTCGTTCGAGGCGCTGTTAAGCCGGATTTATGAATTGCGTGCAGGCACATGCGTCACAGTCTTCAAACAGCCACAGCTTCCGATTCGGGGCGTTGTGGACGAAGCCTTTATCGACAAATGTTTGAGCAACATCCCTGAGGGCGCGGAGTATTTAATGGTGGAGACGGTCAAAACATTTGCCGGCAAGGCGTCGTGGTTCCATTACGGCTCAGATGTGACACTTGCAGGGTTACGCGATGACCTCCAGGAGTCACGAGGTCGCCCGGTCGCGGTGGGAATTTATCCGCCTGTCCTTGAACAAAACGACGATATTATCGACGCGGTTGTTCCGGACGCAGATGGAATTGTGAGAGCAGGGCCATATTGAAATTTTAGCTTGCTCATGGATAATCATTGATGATTATGCCGTTGAGAGTTTTCCGGCAAAGAGGTTTGATACTCCGGCGGCCAAATGATTTTTGCGATGTTAAATTTGTGCGAAAAATAATCCGGATAATATTCTCCTTACCGCTGTTCCTGACCGCTGCGCATGCAGTTGCTTCGCTCTCGGGGTCGCAAGCCGTCGTAAATCCAAGCACTTATCGTTCACCATCCGGGAAATTCGTGCTCAAGATGGAACCGAGCGATCTTTATGGGCGGGGGGAGGCGGACTATAGGCTGACCAGTGGGGGATCCGTCGTGTGGGAAGGCAAAAAGCCATTCACCTTGCGAGAGGTTGGGGTAGCCGACGACGGGTCGGTGGCTGGTTATGCCTACACGCACGGGGAAGAAGGTTTTTCCGAGAAAGCCCGCAGAGACATGGGACAATTCATCGTGGCGATAATTGGTCCAACGGGAGCGGTGCGTCTAAAGGAGACTGTTCACCGAGAAATGAGCCGGTTTCCAGATGATTTGCCGAATCCATTGGCCCGCGGGGTTCTCATGGATCAGGCCAACAATTTGTTTGTGGTGCGACTGCGAGATGCGGACCTTAATCGGGGACGGGAATCGTGGTGGATGTATGAACTAGCCTCGGGGAAAGCTCTTGGGAGACGTGCCTTGACCGCCGAGGATACCGACACAGCGTCGCCAATCCGAGCGGTACCAGTAAATGGAACGCCATTGATCTTGGTGGAATATTGGCGTTGGCAGCCACCAGATATGAACGCAAGGTTTGCGTTATTGGACCATTCTCTGAAGGAGGTTTGGTCGACAACATGGCGACGCGATTACAACATTGACGGCGGTGAGGAGGCACAGGACCAGTTGCGTGATCGGATCTTGGCCGAAGGCGCTATAATGGACACAAGCGGCAGCAACCAGTTTGAGTTGTTCTCAGCAAACACCTCCGAACGGGTTACATTCGTTGTCAGGGGTGGACCGGCAATCGGGAACAAGTGGGTCGTGTCCGAGGTTTCACGAGAAAAACAGCAAATCGCGAAAGTCGCCACCGAGGCACCGCTCCCGTTTCGAACGAATGCCCTGAAACTTCTAGGAACCTTCACCTTGGAAAATGATCAAACTGCGAGAAACGATGTATTTCGCGACGTGACAGGGTTCGGCTTTGATGACCGAGATCGAATCGGCCTCCTTCGGAACGGTAAAGACGGGAACTACAATTTCGCCCTCATAGAAAATGATGGACGTCTCGTACGAGAGTTCGCGTTGCCAAGACCCGGCTTCGGAAAGTCAGCTGTGGCGGTGCACTGCACTTGGGTGGCAGGAGACAGGTGGATAGTCACGTGGGCCCCGAAGGAAAAGCGGTCGCTTGGTGGTTGAACGGGGATTCCGGCAAACTCGAACCTGTTTCAGATTTCACATGTCCTGCGATAAAAAGCCTTGTTGGTTCAGGTGATGGTGGCTTGATCGCCTTGGTCACTCACGATTCAAAATACTCGATGGAAGATGAACTCATTGCATTCGACAAGGAAGCAAAGCCACTCTGGCGGGTAAAACAGGACTATGGGGATGATCATGCACTGTTCAGCCCGGAGGACATCGCTGTAACCAGCAAAGGGCAAATCGCGGTGCTGGATAATATTCAACAAAGGATCCAGTTTTTCGACCGCAAGGGTAAATACATTTACACAATTTCCCTGGAAAAGGCGTGGGGGCGAAAGCCAAATTACCCAACAGGAATTTCGGCAGAGAAAGATGGCGGCATTTTGATCCACGATTTTCAAGGGGTTCCGCCCGTCGTGCGGATGAATGGCGATGGTAAGCCACTGGCTCAATTTCAACTCAAGAACAAGGACGGACGCATAATCGACCCGACTTACGGTGTTAAAGTTTCGCCGTCGGGCAGAATCTGGGTCTGTGACGGTTCATCAATGGTGCGGGTGACGGACAAAGGAGTGGCAGATCTTACACTTGGCCCAATGCCGGACAATTCAATACTAGGCCGGATTGCCACTGCTGCCGTCGACCAGAGGGGACACTTGTTTGCCGTCGATGATCGTACAGGAGCAGTTCACGTGTTTGACCAAAGTGGGAGTCGGTTGAGAATTTGCTCACCTCTGGTGTCGGATTTTTCAAAGCAACTATTTCGCGCAAACCTCGGCGTGGCAGAAAGTGGTGAGGTCTTTTTAAGCTCGGGCGACGATTTTCCAAACGCCGCCCGGTACGTTCATTTCGCATCGGACGGTACACGATTAGGCATTAAGCAGTTCAAGTTAGACGACATCCAAGAGGAGTGGTACCCGCTCCCCAGAAATGGTCGCACGCTGGCACTGGGATACCATGATGCGTTTATCATCAGCAACGGCGGCGATATTCTCCGGAAGATTCAAAGGCGACCGGACGGGAACTGGTTGGAGCATCCAGAGCGAGCTTCGATCGGCCCAGACGGATCCTTTGCCATCGTCAGCGGTCGAAGCATGAGACACGATGGACAATGGTTTGTTAATTTATATTCGCCGGCCGGAGAACCCATCCGAACGGTTGCAATGCCTTCGACCTGTATGAATTTCTGTCTCGCGTTCACGGGCAAATACCTGGCGAGCTGCACCGAATCGGAAATCTGCCTTTTCAGTAGCTCCGGGGGGCCCGTCTCCGCATTCCAGTATCCGCTGGAGCACTTGCAGGACCATTGGTGGTCTTGTTTCAGCACACAGGGTGGTCACGAGCTTTGGCTGGTTTCGACTAAGCTGAAAAAGGTCTATCGTTTTGAGTTGCCTTAAATCGCCGAGGTTAAATCCTCGATTGAAAATTGAATGAAACGTCGTCTGATTCCGGTATTACCAAAAGATTCCTTGCTGAGCATGCCGACAAAGCAGCTGATGGGGAGATTGCATTCCTTGCAGCGATGCGAAGAAGCTGAGGCAATCGCCGATCGCATTCGAATGGAGATTGCGGCTGCCAAGGGAATTCTCTTCAAAGACAGCCCGCAATGGCGGAAGGCACATAATGAGTTGAAAAGTGTTCTCGCGACTCGAGAGCATATGCCCTCGGCCGCTGAGAGGGTCGAGATCAGGCGGCAACGTGCGCGCCCAAGGACAGAGAAAAAGCGGAACAAACCGGCTGGCGTTCGTCGCCAACCTTTAAATTAGCGATCACGAACATGCCCATTGCTACCATAGGCGTCGTAGTGAAAGTTACACCGGGAGACGATATACAAATCGTCCGAGGGACCCCAGCGAAATGGCTGGCTGACCGGCCTTCGCTTCCCGATTCCGATCGCGATGGTTGCTGTCGGAATATCGCGCTCATCAAAGAGAGCAATTGTTCGTTTACGTAGTATAAAAGTTTGACAATTTCTCCTGCCCGGTCCGAAGCTCACTGCCAGTATACACAGTGACCGGGTGCTTACCGCATTTGTTTCGCATATGTTGGGGCACGGCTCTTGCAGCTCATCTTCTAATCTGGCATTCTCTAGGGATGAAGGGACAATGGATAGGCGATTACACCGGAACGAATACGGGAACGATCATAGTAAACGTTGACGAGCTCCCATCGCATTTTCAAGGAGTTGCTTATCTAAAGGATAACAATCCGTTGCTGCCCGGAACAGGTGTGGGATTCAAGACCAAGGACAAAAATAGTCCTGGTGAAATTCAAACAAGTGAAATTTTTCCAATCGATCCCCAAACAGGGGTGGTCTCCTCTTGGGCACAAGTAAAGCATCTTTATTGCCAAAATGTAAGGATTCCGACTTCTGCCCAGGTTAAAGTAGTTTTCGGTTCTGATTGCCTCAAATTATCCTGGACAACTGACGTGGGCACTTCGGCGGAGTGTACTTTGCCAAGATCGAAGGCTGAGGAATCGTCCGACATTGTTGCCAAAGAAATGGACTGGGAAGCGTATAAAAAATATGTTGCCACCTTGGAAGGCAGAAACTTTGTCTTCAGAGGTCAAAATGAAAGATGGCGGCTGAGAACCGCATTCCATCGAACTGGGCGTGCTGATTTAACCCGCTTTTTGAGAGAAGATGTCCAAGTGTTACACAGGCATCTGAGCGCACGAACAAAGCATGTTTTCAATCTCCAAATTCCTGAACAAAACGGAGCTTTTTTGCACATGGTGCAGCATCATGGATATCCGACACCGCTTCTCGACTGGTCTTATTCTCCGTATGTGGCGGCATTTTTTGCATATCGTGGCATTTCAAATATTAAAGCTGCCGAATCTTCGGTTGACGCCAAGGTGAGAGTTCATGTGTTCAACCACGCTCAATGGAAATCCGATTTGAACCAACTGGTCATGTTGTTGACGACGTCTCCCCATCTTTCGATTTGCGAGTTTATGGCGATTGAGAATGAGCGAATGATTCCACAGCAAGCACTTTCAACAATCACAAACCTTGACGACATCGAGACATACGTAAGATCGAAAGAGGCCGAGGACAAAAAATACCTGTGGGCAATTGATTTGCCTGTTAAGGAGCGACGTCGGATCGTCCAAGAACTCAGTTTCATGGGCATCACGGCCGGGGCGCTTTTTCCTGGTTTAGATGGTGCATGCGAGGAACTCCGAGAACGCAACTTTGGCATTTGAGTACGCGGCATCGAAACGTGTGGCTCCGTAGGATAATCGCGGCCTTCCTTAGCATCGTGGGCCTGACGCTCCGGGCCGCGGAGCCTGCTATACCGTTAAACCAGGAAGTTTACGTCTGGCAAAGAGGATGGACCGCTCCGGTACGCGAGGCGGTGGTCAATCACGGCGGTGCATTTTCAAATGTCGTTGTTCTTGCGGCGGAGGTTTCTTGGAACCGTGGCAAACCCGAGGTTGTGAGAGTGCCGATTGATTATAACGCGCTGGCGTTGATTGGAAGGCCTGTCGGTTTGGCATTGCGTATAGGACCTTTCTCCGGCCCATTTGCAACGAATGACGCCGTCGCCCAAATTCTCGGTTCGCTCGCATCCTCCATTGTTTCAGAAGCGAAAGCAAATGAACTCAATATCAGCGAGCTGCAACTGGACTTCGATTGTGCAGGCTCCAAGTTGGCAGGCTACCAAGTTTGGGTGGAATCGCTGCGAAAGACAATTGTGCCGGTCTCCTTAAGCATCACCACACTACCGAGTTGGCTGAAACAGCCCACGTTCCATGATTTGGTCGCGGCGAGTGATGGTTACGTATTGCAGGTGCATTCGCTGGAAAAGCCCAAGAGTTATGACGCAGCCTTCACTCTCTGTGATCCAACGACGGCATTGGCAGCGGCGGAAACGGCATCCTCTTTTGGGGTTCCGTTTCGGGTGGCGCTGCCTACTTACGGTTATCTCATCGCTTTTGCGACCAACGGCCAGTTTGTGGGGCTCTCAGCCGAAGGTCCGGCAAAAAGCTGGCCAGCCAGCGCAAAGTTGCGAGAGGTGAGATCAGATCCAGTTGCGATGGCCGCGCTGGCGCAGACTCTGGCGACAAAACCGCTCCCCGGCCTTCGTGGCATCATCTGGTATCGGCTCCCGACGATTGTGGATAACTTAAACTGGCGTTGGCCCACTCTCAGTGCGATAGTCCATTCGCAATTGCCGCACGAGAGCGTGCGGGCTCAATTGCGCCGCGTCGAGGCCGGGTTGATGGAAATCAGCCTGGTCAATGATGGCGAACTCGACATTTCCTCACGGCTCGCTGTTGAAATCCGTTGGCAAGATGCCCGCTTGGTGGCGGGAGATGGCCTGCGCGGATTCGAACTGGTGGAGGCTGGTGCTTCTACCGCGAGATTAAAAACCCGATCGCAACCGCACCCGTTGGCCGCTGGTGAACAGTGGACCGTTGGCTGGCTGCGATTCAACCGAGATGTTGAGGTGCAACTTGAACTTGGCAAACAGTAATACGACGAGCAGGTTCTCCTTTTGGCTCGCATTTATTTTTCTGCAATCCACCGCGTACGCTTGCGGTCCGGATTTTCCGAACCAAATGCTGGACCGCGGAGATGACGCAGTACTGGCAGCTCCAATAGCGGATTTTAATCGCGAGCTGGAGCGAATTCATTTGCTGCCTGCGAATTTTCACGCGGTACTCACCACAAACGATTATGCCATCCAGACCATCGAAGCAGACGTGGAGGATTTACGCCGGGCCTTACGCAAAACGGAATTGACCAAAGCAGAGTGCGAAAGAATTGTCCTCAATTATCAAAACGTGCGCGTCCAACTCGCCGGCAGTCGACAGTCGAAATCCTGGAATAGTGACGACGTCGCAGCGGAGCCGGGGTCGGAACCAAAATCATCCGCTCCAGTTCCAAGGATACCGTCAAGCGTCCTTGTTCCGGATGGTTTGCCGGGGGAATTCGCTGATTATTTTCACGGCTGTATAGAATGGCATGCCGGTCATACCAATGAAGCTCGGAGTATTTGGGAATCCTTGCTTGGGCGGCCAGAATCGGAACGCCATTATCGCTCGACATGGGCTGCTTACATGCTGGGGAAATATTGGCAGGGTGTGGATGAAGAGAAGGCGATTGATTACTTTCAAAATGTCCGCACATTGGCGGCCGCGGGATTTGCGGATCGTCTCGGACTGGCGGCGGCCAGTCTCGGGTGGGAGGCGCATGAAGAATTGCATCAGAAACACTTCGATCGGGCCATTCAGCTGTATTTGCAACAACTGGCCTCTGGCGATGGCAGCGCGACCGTATCGTTGCGCATGGCTGCCGGACAGGCCCTCGCCAGCGAGGGCGATCAACTGACGTCCTTGGCCACAAATATCGAGAGCCGTCGGGTGATTACGGCCTTCATCACCTCTCGTAAAAATCTCGAAAGTCTTTTTGACGATTACGCCGAGGGCGTTACAGAAACCAATCGGTCAATCGTCACCCAATGGCTCGACGCGGTCGAAGCCGCCAACGTCACAGATGTGGAATCAGCGGAGCAACTGGCTTTGGCGGCGTATCAGGCAGGCCAGTGGAAATGGGCACAACGCTGGATAGAACGTGCTAAAACCACCCCCGTGACTGAGTGGCTGCAGGCAAAGCTATATTTACGTTCGGGGAAAATCGAAGCCGCGGCTGCACTGCTTGAAAGAGTTGCGCGAACCTTCCCTTTGGACTCCAGCGCGACAAACCGGCCTGAGCCGAAGGATTTGAAGGATGACCTTTACTTTCCTGGCTCTACCTATGTCACCGCGGAAATTTATCCATCGGCTCAGGTTCTGGCAGAAATGGGTACGCTCCGCCTCGCTCGCCGCGAATATACCGAAGCGCTGGATGCATTGCTACGCTCAGGCTTCTGGATGGACGCGGCGTACGTGGCAGAGCGTGTCCTTACGGCCGACGAACTCAAAAACTACGTGGATCAAAATTGGCCGGCGGTTGATCGAGTGGCTCACGCCTCCACCAATTTGGACCAGGACTCCACTTCTTCATCCCCGATGGATTTACGTCGGGAAATTCGTTATCTGCTGGGCCGCCGACTGCTGCGAACGGAACGCGGCAACGAAGCACTCGAGTATTACTCAGCAGAACAGCAAGCCGACTTTGCTGCACTGCTGCAGAACGAAAAGATTGCAAATAATGGCGATATTTCCCCGATCCAGCAATCCGCCGCTTTGTTTGAGATGGCCAAACTGGTGCGCCATCACGGCATGGAATTGATCGGCACAGAGGTGGAACCTGACTGGCACATCCACGGGGGAGATTATGATTACGGCGTCACCATCGCTTCTCGAGCCACCAACCTTTCACCCGCAGTGCTATTTGCCAGCGAAGAGGAAGTCTCTCGGGCGCAGCAACAAGGGGTCACTCCTGCAGCGCGTTTTCATTATCGCTACCAGGCCGCGGCACTCGCGTGGAAGGCAGCAACGCTCATGCCGAACAATACTGAGGAGACAGCGAGGGTCCTATGCACTGCCGGCACCTGGTTGAAAAACCTCGACCCACAAATGGCCGATGTTTTTTACAAATCGCTCGTGCGTCGCTGCAGTAGAACGGACATCGGACGACTGGCGGATCGTATGCGATGGTTTCCCGAGTTGGAGGAGAACGGAAACCCAGTTCCATGGAATCCTGATCCACCTCGGGAAATTGAGCCGTCGCAAGCCGACGCCTCAGCAAACCCGAACCAGCGCGTCGACGGTTACTGGTATGTTCTCAATCGCGGAAACACCCTCCAGGATGTCGTGTCGGCTGTAAATGCATCCCATCAATTGACGTTGACCGTGGATGAAATTCAGCAGGCCAATCCGGCCATTAATCCGAATCGATTGAAAGCTGGACAGAAGCTATTCGTGGCAGCACCTCTGCCTAAGAATCTGGAAGAACAACCGCTGCCGACGACCACCGACGGTTCTGGCTCGGCACGCGAGCAGCCATGAGGCGCTTTAGATTTGACAGATTGTGGGGAATGGACAAATGAAAAACCGATGAATACTTTGAGACCTGTAATCCCAGCACCGGAATGGCTCAAAAAGGCGATGGCGGATTCCTCCAAACGGCGGACCACCTTCGAAAAGACGCTTCTGCAGACGGCGAACAAGCGGAATAAACCAGCTGGCAATTGTCGCTGGCCGATGATTTAGCGATCACACGATGCCCATTGCTGCCATAGGCGTCGTGTTGAAAGTCACACCGGGTGATGATATACAAATCGTCCGAGGCGAGGGAGATTATGAATTGGTTGATGACCGGTCTCCGTTCAGTTTGAAGGTGTCCGAACTGCTTTATGAAGGCGGCATTCTCATAGGAGTTGCGGGTCCGGTCGTTGACGGCCACCCGCGATACCGTGGTCTGGTGGCAACGTTAATGACGCGAATTGACGGTTCGCACTGGGAGACAGACATGCATTCGGCCGCCGGATTCAAAGTCGGATCAAGTGTTGCCCGCCGCGTTACTGAATTTTCACACTTCCACCCCGAGGGCGTGGCAATCGACGGCTATCCCGTTATCATTCGATATGGAAGCGTCGATGCCGAAGCCTAGGCTCCAATTTGCAGGTAGAAGCATCATACTCGTAGCCACCTCCCCGCTATCGACCGGGAAGCGCAATTTTATGTGTTCTTTCCTGCTGCAATACGTGCGTTGATCTCGAACGATGTTTCCGCAGGTCCGGCGATCGCCTCCTTTGCCGCATCGGCCAGGTCCTCCCATTGCTGAGATTCCGAATCGGCCTCTAAAATGCCGCCGCCAGAACTGCCGTTCAGACTTTTGCGTCCAAGAGTAACATGTTGGCTGACGTCCCACCGATCTTTGAAGCGGCGGATATTCGCACATTCATCTCTTCCATGTATTGACGCAGACAAAGCGAACAGACCATCCGTTTGATGCGGGAGTGCCGTGCCCTCAATTAGACCGATATTCCGAGGAGCGGTCAACACGCCTGGCCAGCTCGCTTGTGTAATGACGCCCCAATGTTTCTCTGTGCTCTTGAATCCACTGGGTAAGCTTGGTCGTGCCGAGAGGCGGTGCGTCCACAAATAGCCGGCCCTCGGTCAATCCGCGAATTTCCTCGCGTGTGATGACGACGTCCCGCACGAACAACCCGACGACACGGCAACCCCAGTAGCCAATCCCAGGCGAAACTCCAATTATTGGTCGCTTCAGGCCGAGTGTCCGACTGATCGTTTCGACCAATTCACGATACGTGAAGGTTTCGGGCCCGATGGCGTTGATCACCTCGTTCCGGGAGCCCTCGATCTTTTCGACGGCGGCGACCGCCAGATCATCGACATAAATTGGTTGGAGCTTGTAGTCGCCGCGACCGAAGACTCCAAAGATCGGGAGGTGGCGTAACGACCAGGCGATGTTGTTGATGAGGACGTCTTCTTTGCCGAACAAGACCGTTGGGCGCAGAATGCAATAGGACACACCGAGAGAACCGAGCGCAAACTCCAACTCAGCCTTGCCGTGAAAATAGGGCAAATCGGAGTCAATATCGGGGTTGGTGATGCTGACATGAACAATTCGTCGTACTCCTGCATCCTTCGCGGCCTGGAATAAAACCTTGGTATTGGTCACGGCTTCGTGGTGGGAGAAGAGTCGATGGTCGAACCGCACCCAATACGTATTGATAAGCACGTCAACTCCCCGGAGCGATTCACGCAACCGGTTGGGCTCGTCGAAATGAAACGGTATTGCCTGGACTTTGTGGCCGAATGGATTTTCGCGTCTCACGGAATTGGTCAAGGTAATGACCTGATGGCCCGCCGCGAGCAGGCGCGCGGCAATATATCGGCCGGAATAACCAAACGCTCCGGTGACCGCGATTTTCATTTCCCATCCTTTTCTGAGAGCGCCTTTACGTGGAGCAGCACGCGCCGGTGAATGGTGTGAATGATTTGGTCAGACCAAATCTGCCAGTATGCCACTGGCCACATGGTGTGGTGATACCAAGTGGTTCCTTCCAGCAGGGTTCGGCCATCCGACAGCGGAGTGAGCTGGAATTGCCCTTGTTCCGAAACCAAAAACCCATGCAAATGCGGCGGATGGATTTCGTGATACGGAGTCCATTCCTCGAGCGGCGCGGGATTGCTCGTGACCGAGAATTTTAACAGACGAGGTTCATCCCAAACTTCAATCGGTTCGACAAATGGACCCGTTGAAAAGATGCAATTCCTCACAGCTCCGGGGCCATGACCCGTGATCTCTGCCCGAATGGGATAAGCAATACCGAGCTTGAAAAGAAACTCCGTTGCCGGGGGCAGTTCGCTGAATTCAACGACATGTTTCCAAACCGTCTGCACCGGGGCGTTCACCTCAATGGAGGTAACGACCTTCAACAAAGGCGGCGGACCTGGCCGCAGAATTTCCGAGGCGAACATGAGTGGCAACGCCAGGATGGGTAGGCAATACAACTGCGGCGGAACTCGAGGTCGACGGGTGGCTTGGACGGCGTGGCCGGCAACGGCACCGATAATGGCCAGGATAAACGCCAGGGGAGCAGCCATAACCAGACAAATGACCCCTTCAAACGCTAGCACCAGCAACAGAGCTCCAGCGATGACTACAGACGCACTGGCGACGGCCAAGCTTTCACGCAGGCGCCGCGGCTCCCCGGCGCCGTAAATTAGCGCCGAGAAAAACCCCATGCAAAATGGCACCCCCACAAACAGGCCCCATCCATAGTCGTGCAACACGACTGTGCTTAGAATCATCGCCGCGATCGCGAGCAGCACGCTGGCCCCAACTGCCAGCGCTGCGCTGCCAAAGACGGACTTCGGAAGCCATGAAATTTTCGGACCAGGTTCATTCAAATCTTTATTGCGCTGCGGCACCAGCGCCAGTGCAACAAAGAGAAACCATTTCACAATCGGCGCGACAAATAGAACAGCCAGCCACAACGGAAGCTGGGCAGAACGAAGCCGCTTCATGCAGAGCATGACACCGGCCCAAAGGAACGGCAGTGAAGCCGCCAGCAGGATGATGAATTCGTCGGGGCTTTGGGCAGGTGAGAGGTTTTCAATTCCCGGCAAGGGTTGCTGGAAATATGAGAACACAGACCATTGCCGGCCGAAGAGCCAATACACGAGCACCCGGTCCAAATTATATTTCAGGCCGAACAAAATTAAGGCCCAGATCACAAAAGGGGCGCGGGAGATGGTGCCGCTCCATTGCCAGAGGTCTTTAAACTTCATTTTCATAGCTTAGGTTCAATTTTGCACGTTGCACAGATTCTCGAACGCCTCGCGGATAGTCGGGAATTGGAACTGAAAGCCTGAATCAATCAATCGGCGGGGGATGACCCGCCGGCTTTTGATGATGAGTTCGGTTTCGGTTCGCAGAAAGAAAGCGCCCACTTCGAGCATCCAATCTGTGGCAGGCAAACCGATGGGCACCCGGCAAACCTGTCGCAGGGTTTTCATCATTTCCCGATTCGGAAGTGGATTCGGCGCCGCAAGATTGACTGGGCCTTGGATATCGTCGTGGGTGATCAACCACTCAACCGCCCGACAAAAATCAGTTTCATGCATCCAGGAAACGAATTGCCGGCCGCTGCTCATTTTTCCGCCGAGTCCGAGACGGACCAGGCGACGCAATGCGGGAAACACACTATTCGTACCCATACCCAGCACCATGGTCATGCGCATGCCGATTTTGCGAGTGCCGGGTGTTTGCGCTTCGTCGAGGGGCCGTTCCCAGGACTTGGCAACTTCCACGGAGAAGTCGTCCTTGGCCTCTGGTGTTGCGCCAATTTCACCGCTCTCATCCCACGGACCGGCAAAAGTGTGTTTGTAAATGGTCGCGGTGTTGGCATTCAGCCAAACTTGGGGAGGCTGATGGCAGCGGCCAATCGCATCGCCCAAAACACGCGTAGGATTTATCCGCGAGTCGAGAATCTCCTTACGATTGCGCGCCGTATAACGGCAATCCACTGATTTGCCGGTGAGATTGATCACCGCGGTTGCGCCTTCCAATTCGGTTCGCCAGGAACCCATGGTTCGGCCATCCCAAGCGACTTGACGGCCAATCGCGCCGGTTGGTTGCGGCGAACGCGTTAAAGTTACGACGTCCCATCCCAGGTTTAGAAAGTGCGCCGCCAATGCGTGTCCGAGAAAGCCGGATCCGCCGGCCAGGATGATACGTTTCATATTTTTTATGGCATTTCAAAAAAAGCGCGTTTGGTATGTGCATGTTCGAGATCAGGACGACGGCGACCACAGCAATTGAGGTCGCGCAAGTGAAACGGACCTGCCACTGGCAATCCCCGCCGGATATTCTCGTCGCTGAAAGGTATTTTCGGCGCAAGCTCCGGCGGCATCGCATCACAGGGTTGAGTCGGTTCGGCCAAGCCTTCCGTAAGCATCCGCACCTGAGAGACCGATACCATTGGCACGGCCATCATACGTTCGAGGCACCAACCCAGGGCGTAATGAAACCAGACCGGCAGCGGAAACATGATTGGATAGCGGCCAGCCACACGCGCGACGCGGCGGACGGCTTCGCGAAGCGTCAACTCCTCCGGCCCAATGACGGGTACGGTTCGCCTTGAAAGCGATCCGACCACGATGGCGGATTTAACTATGCGTGCAACATCCTCCACAGCGTTGGGCCGGATTGGCTGGTCATTAAAACCAACAAAGGCGAACACCGGGAAAGTGTGAAATGCGTGGCTGAGGTGGTTCAGCATGTGATCCCCCTTGCCATAGATGACACCGCACTTGAGCACCGTGTAATCCAATCCGCTCTGTCGGGTAATTTCTTCCGCCGCCCATTTCGATTCGTGGTAACCCGAGCCGCAGTTTGGACGGGCACGCAAAAAACTGATCAGAATAATTTTTCTCACTCCAACCTGGCGGGCTGCTGCGATTACATTGCGAGTCCCTTCGATATGAACCCGTTGATACGTTTGGTCTCCCACTTCACGATTAATGCCGGCGCAATGAACAACCGCTTCACAGCCATTAAACGCCTGACTGAGTTCATTGGGCTTGTCCAACGTCGTTGAAACAAATCGTGTGTGGGACAGTTGGCGAATCTCGGGATCGGTCCTGTCTTGACCGCGGGCAATCAGAACCAGCTCAGGACCTTCGCTTGCGAGCAAGCGGGCAATGTTGCGGCCGACAAAACCGGTTCCACCAGTGATGGCAATTTTCATGGCTTCCCTCCTTTCCACGCCGCCAGCAGATAAACAACCGGCAGGTAGGCAAAGACAATATTGATGGCGTGATACCCAAGCTGCCGGTAACGGTTGGTCAGATAGGGGCGCATGTCGAAAACGAAGGTCGCCGCGATCAACCGCAACGTCCAAAAGGCCGCGAAAAATACGCACAACGCTCGCGCCAAAACACCCCCTCGCGCCAGCGTCCCAGCGAGGCCGAAGGTCAGGCAACCAAAGCTCACCAGGCACAAACCGATGAACGAATAATAAACCCAGAACAAGCGCCGAATAAACTCCGGCAGTGTTGCAAGATGCGTCCGCATATTGACGACGCCCGGCATCATCAGCCCCGCGCTTAACAGCCCGAGGTGCATGATGGCGGCGATTTGGAGAAGCAGGGTTAATGTGTTTGTGTTCATGGTTATCTTTCAGGTTGCGCCGATGGTGTGGAGCATCGGCAGGATGACGTTGTGGACGAAAATTGGATGGAAGAGCGAGAAGGCCGGGAATCCCGCAACCAGTGCGACGAAGCACCAGCCTTGCCAGCCATGACTAAGCCCCAGGTATCTGCCCACTTGGCTGCGCTCAAAGCATATGCCCAAACCTTGGATGGCGAAGTAAAGCGTGGGCAATCCATAACCGCCATGAGCCGGAAACGAAATCACCAATTCGTGCAAAATTCCCGAGAGGAGGAAGACCGCGAACAACGCCCGGCCAGCTCCAATATTTCTGGCCAGAGGTTTAAAAATGTGATCCTGCATCAAGTCGCTGAAAGCGGCGTTCCAGTTTCCGCCCCAGAATTTGGCCAGCGAGGTGACTGTGCCGGGTGAACGCATTATGGGGCTCGCGTTAATGTCGCAGGCGCGCCAATAAAGCGACACCAGATGGAAAATTCCGAAATGCAGTAGGAAGACCACGCCGATCATTCCAACCCATCCGCGGAGCAGTGGATGGTTTCGCGTAACGCATCCCACTCCGAACCACAACAGCGTTGCCCCAAAAAGCGTTTTGGTACCGGCAACGACCCATTCGCGTTTCGGCGGAACGGGAGCAGTATCTCCGGCATAAAATGGGCTCGGGTCCATGCCCGGCCAGAAAACTAAATACTGCATCAAACGAAGTCGGTTGACCCTCTCCTTCGAGAACACTAACTGGGAAATGGTGATCCACTTCGCGGCAATGAACAGCGCTACAGCCATTATCCACATGAACACCCAACCCGGCAGGCCGCGTCCCAATGCTCCGGCGAAGATGGGCAACAGCACGGCAGGGACCCATTTGACCCACTTCAATCCCAGTCCGTTTGAATCAACTTCAATCTGACAGCTTCCGCTCAGGCAGTTTCGACGGCGGGCGACCCATGCATAGCAATGACGTAAAGCAGTTCTGACGAATGGAACTTGCGCCACACAATAAAACGGCCACGCCCACCAGATCTGACGTGTGATTGCGACGAACGCGTCGGCTCCGCCATAAAGGCTTCCTTGCGGAGTTAGGAGTCGCATTTCCTTCAGAAGTTCATCGTCGCGTAATTCCAGGCGTTCTCTCACCCATGGTGTTTGCAGCGCCACCAATTGAAAGTGATGCCTGCCAAGAAAGGGAGCCCACCGGCGCGCCAGTCTCCCGCAAAGGCGGCATTCGTTGTCGAACAAAACCCAGCCGCTTGCATTCTTCGTGTCTGTAATTTCTGTATTCACTGAAATCATTTCGTAAAAAAAACCGATTACGAACCGAACCCGAGGGTTTTGAGCACTTTGTCCCCCGTCTTCAAGAACTTCACCAATGCAGAGGCCGGCAGTTTGGCCACCTGGGAATACCAGGCCGTGGTGGTCTCAAAAAAGCGGTGGAGTTCTCGCAGCCGCTCCTCGGTATGTTTATCGCTGTCTTTGTCCCTGGCAGCCTCGTTCATGCATTCTACCAAGATGGCCATGGTCGGATCAATTTCCCGCCGTTTGCGTTCGTCCAGGACTACCCGGAACATTTCCCAGACATCCTTCATGGACTCAAAATGGTCGCGTTTGTCTCCCATGACGTGCACCAACTTGATGATCCTCCAGCCCTGGAGTTCCTTCAGACTGGTGCTGACGTTCGAGCGGGCCACCTCCAAAGTCTCGGCGATTTCCTCAGCATTCAACGGCTTGGGTGAGATATACAGCAACGCATGCATTTGAGCCACGGTGCGGTTGATGCCCCAGCGGGTCCCCATCTCGCCCCAATGCAAAACGAATTTTTGTTGAACCGGGCTGAGTTTCATAATTCTGCTATTTCTGTCACGTCTGAAATTACATTACTGTGTGGTTGTTTGTCAAATGGAATTTTAACTCATCCGCACCACCTGGCCCTTCCATCATCAATTGGGGTCGGTTGCAATTTCGTCAGCCACCCGATTATTCGTTCTTGGAAGAAGCAGAGCGGCAAGAAGGAGAGCGAGCCCGGTCAATGTTTGACCAAAACCTGACATGACGGCGGCACCGACGAGCAAGCATACCCAAAGGAAGGCCTGGAACCTTGGAGCCAACACAGTTGGCACTCGTTCTCGCAAAGATGCTTTAAAGGTTTTGACGGCGGTGACCATTAGCAAGATTCCGAACAGCAATGCCCCAGCTAGGACGACAAACACGAATGGCGGAACGCGGCCCCCTGTTCTAACTGGAAATCCCTTTTCGGGTTGAACACTCAAGAGCCAGAGGATTGCCGTTTCTCCAAGCATCGGCGCATCACTTAAATTGGAGAGTATGCGCGGCATGGCCAGCGTCCCGTTCGGCAACTCCCAAACCGTGGCCAACATCTCGGCCGATAATGGGTAAGCCAGGTCGAACCGGCCGTTTTTGCGAGCCGCGCCCACCCCAAAGGCATTGGCTGACACGCCGAAGCCGGCGACAACGGGGCCTGCGTCCACGTCGATGGTCCAATCGCTCTTTGGAACGTCGCTCGGAAACTCGCGAAAGCCGGCGAAACCGAACCGCTGCTGCCAAAAGGATTTCTCATAAAGTTGAAACCACGTTTTGGCGGAACCGGGCCACAGTTCCGGAGACGTCAAACAAAAGTACGAATTCCCGCAACCACGGGACTCCGAGAGCGGCGCTCCGGTCTCCGCATCCGCGCTATAAGGCGTCAATTGGTGACGCGTGCTTCTCGGTCCAATGAAGGCCCGAAGTGACCGGTTGATGAATTCGGAATGGTCCGCGCCAAGAACCGCGTCGGCACGACGGATGCACATGATGGCCGCCATCACGTCGCCTGGATAACATTCACCCGGATAGTCATTTAGCAATCCGCTTTTCGAATCATTCAATTCGCTGGAAAAGGTTTCAACCTGGTCGCGTAACAAATTGAGATGCGCGCCATCGTGGAGCAATTCTTCGCGGCTCGTCAACGCCGCAATGACCAGCATGCGGTAAAAGACGTTTTCGCGGTGCAGGTAGTTCGTCCCCCAATGCTTCTCGACCCAGCTCGCGTGCTTTGGATCAATTACAAGATCTGAAGCCGCTATGATTGCATCTTTGCAGAAGACCTTTGGCTCCACGGGCGAGGTGTGGTCTCCTGCTTCCCAGGCGGTTTGCAGATTTTCGATCGCCCAAAGATAAAAGACAGAACCGAAGAGCGGCCATTCGGTGCCGGATATGTCGTGCGTTGAAAGCCCTTCGGCTCGTCCACCCGACACCCGTTCTTGCGCCCACGTAGCGTAGCGCGGCGTCAAGTTGCGCTGGAGTCGCCAAGCGGATTTTGGGATTCCAGGCCCTTTCAATGCCGGATCCTGGATGTTCAGGATAGCGCGCGAGGCTGGATATACCAAAAGCGCCGCAGCCAGCGATGCGGCGATGATCGAATTGGCCAGGATGATTTTTCGTATCATGGCGGCGGGCGGTTTGGCTCGCCGTGGTTGGCTTGGATCGGGTACTGGTGGCTGGCGCGAGCCGGAAGTCCGCAGCCGGGTTTCCAACAATTCCATGCCGCGAGCAGCCCCGAGGTGATCAGCAAGATCGGAACCAGCAGAATGAAAGCGAAGTGGAGCAGCAAGTGAATCAGCCCAAGAGTTGACGCCGTTTGCCAGCTCATATTGACGTTGGGAGATGTCCCGCTGAGAAACGTGGTATATTCCTGGAGCCCTGAGGCGCAAGAAACTGCATAAAGCGCAGCCAGAATGGCAGCGCGCACCAAAAACGCCGAGGGAGAAAAGAACTCGGCCTTCCAAAAGCGTCGTAACAATCCGAATATCGATTTCATGGTTTGCGAATGCTTTCCCAAAGTGGTCCGAGGACCGACGCGTAAAGGAGCGCGGCATCGCCAACCTGGTTGCTGGCGCAGTATTTTAAGCGACCATTTTGACGCGAAGGGAATGCCGCCATGTCGAGAGTTGCGACCAAAGACTGAAGGAAATTCCAATCATGAAAGCTTGATGCCGCGATCAAGGCCATCCCGCTCGAGCCGGCGCTCACCCCCAGCCCCGGGACAACCATCCCAGAATCAACATCCATCGGTCCCTGCCACGACGCAGGCCATTCCAGCGCGTAGCCAAAACCCAGAGTGATCCGGCCCAGTTCCTTTCGCGCCCGCTCATATTGGTCGCGCGCGAACGGTTCGTCCACCGCTTGCAGACAATGGGCAACCATCCAGATAGTCGAGCCCTCCGGGCCATACAAAGGCTCCCCGTTTATCTGATAACTCGAAAGGAGCAGCCCAGTCTTCTTATCCACCAAATGTTCCTTGGCCATGGCCACCCACTGTTGGCACAGAGCGCCGTGATCCGTGCCGTCCAGGCGATCGGCGACTTTGAATGCAACCAAAGCAACTGCCTCATCATAGGTCCAGCACTCATCGGGGTAACTCTCCATAGCCATCAACGGATTTGAGCGCATTCGTTGCTCAATGGCGTTCAGCCGCTCTGTCATCGGTTGTCTGTACCCGGGTTCCTCTTGAAGCATTCGCCTTGCGCCCATCATCAGCGCAATCTCCCCGTCCAGGAACAAACTCCGCGCAGGACTAACTTGGTAGGGCCGCGCTCTGGCGTAAGGCATCAGAAAGGCGTAAATTCCGTCTTTTTCTTCGATTTTAACCGTTTCCTGGATGATCTGGTCAATGACGGGAAGATATTCCTCCTTCATCGCCGGTTCACGCAGGCCCATGTTCACGAGTGACCAAACGAGAAAGGTGCGGCCCATGAAATCCCATTCCGCGTTGCTGGCGCGCATTTTCTGGAGTTCAATCTGCCGGAGTGCAGGCTCCGTCCAAAGTTGCAGGTGACGGGCCGCCAATTGGCGCGCTTTCGGGGAAACACCCTTTTCCTGATAAAATTCGGTCAAAGGTGCGCGAAAGAACAAGTGCAAACACGGAAGCCAAATAGCCGTCGCCAACGTGAATGCGACCAAGGCGTGGCTTGCTTTCTTCACCCACTCCTTCAAGTTGGTTTTCATAAATCAAACCTCGGCAGTTTCTTCGAGAGCCACTGGATCACGCGTAGGATGGCTACGATGATCGCCACCTGTCTGGGACCCGTCAAGGGCAAGATCCGTGGACCGATTCTGCCTCGTTGCCCAAGCGCCTTTGAGAAATTCCGCCAGCGTTGGTCCGTGGCGGGTTCGACGATCGTAAAAGAGCCATTGCGCTATTTCATACGGCCAGACGCGCCGGCCAATGTTTGAATACCAGCGCATCCCGGCGCGAAAAAGCGGCTCCGGATGCAGCAAAAGTCGCAGAAGTGATCTTGGCCGCAGTTGGCAGACCGCCTCAATCAGCTTCACCCAAAGGAGCACCCGCCAATTTGGCACCTGTGTGCTCTCCAGGACTTGATGCTTGTAATCCCAGCGGCTCAAGTCGGTTTGGACCACGCGATGTTGGGCCTCCTGGAGCGCGAAAGGCGTCCAACTATGCGGCGTGGCATACAGCGCCTGAATCTGATCCGGATCATACGAAAGGAGTTGCCGTAGCGTGCGCCAATAATCGCCATCCTTCTCCTGCGCAAAACCGGCTACCCAGGCGGCCATGGAGATGATGCCATGTTTTCTCATCAGCCGAATCGCCTCGCGGTCAATCGCCTTGGTGCTTCCTTTGTGAATGGCCTGAAGCGTGGCGTCATCCGTGCTCTCTAGCCCGAGTAAAAACCGGGCGATGCCAGCCTGTTTGTAAAGGTGCAGGATGTCGGAGTCCCGGACGATGTCGCTGGCCCGAGTTGTGCCGATCAGGATTAAAGGAACATGGTGGGAGATGAGCGCTTCCAGAAACGCCTGCCACGCTGGGCGGGAAGCCGTGGGGTTTTCGTCAGCGAAGTTGACCAGTTCCACTCCTTGCTCGTGATGCAATCGCGCCAGTTCGGCGGCAAATTTTGCGGGATCGCGGTGCCGCCACGCCCGCCAAAAGCCATGTTGTCCGCAATAGTTGCAGCGATGGGGGCAACCGCGGGAGAATTGCACAACCACAGCCCGGCGTTTTCCATAATAAGTGTAGCGGCGGTGGTCGATCAGCTCCCATCCGACTCGACAGGCATCAAGATCACGGATCACCGGCGCCGGCGAATTAGCCTTAATCTCCGCCACTAAAGAAAGGGGATCGCCTGAGCGCCTTTGGCTTGGAACTGTGCCCGCGCGGAACACAATCCCAGGCACCTTTTCCAAGCATTGCTGCTCTTCCAGAGCGGTTACCAGGCGGACGATTGTTTCCTCGCCTTCACCGGACACGATGAAATCAATTCCGGGCTCCTGCAACATGATTTGCGCCCAGTGATACGTCGGGAACACGCCTCCATAAACAATCCACATGTGTGGGAATGATCTCCTCACTGCTTGCACAATCCCAAGGGTGGACGGGTGTCCCGATGTGGAACCTGAATGGCCCAGGAGAACCGCGTCGGGGTTATAGTCCTGTATTTTCGAGATGATTTGGTTCAGACTCATGGGACCGAACTCCGCATCCACCAGGTTCACCCGGTGGCCGGCATCCAACAGCGGACCGCCCAGGGCGAGCAAACCGAGAGGGGGCAGATGCTCACGAGGAATTCGACTGCCGATCGAAGGGTGAGGTGGATTGATGAGCAGAATTTTCATGTTTACTCAATCGTTGAGTGCTGATTTGATGTCGCCAATAGTGATTCTCCAGTTTCGTCTGGCAACATTAACTTTGCGCCACAAAGTATATGATGGTGTTCGTCGTGCTTTCGTTCAATCTCTTTTGAAATATTATGCTTATTGTCGTTTGCCGAATCCTGCCAAAGGTGGATGATTACGAACAGCAACTGGAGCGGGCACATCAATAACTTGAAGGGAGCCTGACGCCGATTCTCTACGTAATACGTTGCACTGCAATGTAATATTGACCACTCGCTCGCTCAAGCGCAACGGGCACCGCGCCTTTGCCGATAGCTTGGTTCGGGAGTGAAATCAATCGGCAGTCTCAGAACAAGGGCCGAATTTTTCAACCGATGAACATATTTCCTTCGATCAGTGTTACCTTTGTGACGAAAAGTCCATCTTAATTCGTCCCAAGGTTCCCACCCTCCCTTTTCCATTTCGCGTGGCCTCCGAGAGCTTTGGCGGCGCATCGCTGAGCATTTTCGTTCCTGCGGACCGAAGCAAAGGCGCGGAAGAAAGCGCCACTGAATTCGGCCGCAGTCCAGGCCACCCTCAATTAGGGCCCGGGCGCTACGCTGCAGGTCCCTAGCCGTCGGCTCGCTACGCTTCGGCCTGCAGCGGCGCTACCCGACACATCGTTTAGGCAACTTCCCGACCAACCGCTTTCAGATCTCTTTGTGCAAACGCGCGCCTAAGACCGAAACTGGTCCGCGATCCCAGTTAAACGTCGGGTTGGCGATAAGCTGGTAATCGAGGGTGGCGTTTACGGTGTCATGGTTTGGAAAGCTCGTGTTTTAACAGGCGTTGGAGTTCGGGCTTGAGCAGCGCGATCCAGGAGTTTTTGGAATTGCAGATTAGCAAGCCGGCCAAGTTTCCCATCTTGAGTACCATTTCGCACGCTTCCCTCGGAGACAGACTGACAAATTGTGGTCGCAGTCGAGCGTCGGCTCCGTCAACGAAGAATTGAGCCATGACATGGCCGGTTGGCATGGTAGCGCTCTGAATTTGCAAATTTTGGCCCAGGCCGATGGTGTGTCGGGCTCCATTCTGCAGCGGGAAATTCGCGGACAACACTTTGGCAAAAACTTCAATAACTGCCATCCGTCGATACAATTCACACAGGTCGGTCGGCCGGTTGCCGTGCTCTGCCAGATCAAAGATAAGCTGATCCATGTCCCGCCGATCGGGTTTTGATTTGCCGAAGATGCTGTTCAAGAATTTCATGTCGGACCCTACCAAGCGCGGGCTCATTGTTTGGGCTCAGTTAATTCAACACGATGCCCGTCGGGATCGACAACCACGGCACGGCGGCCCCATTCTGAGTCTTTCGGTATAGATATGACTGCGCCCGGGCAATCAGTTAAGGCGGCGATCACCGAATCAACGGAAGCGACGGCGAATCCGATCCGCGTGCCAAGCGTGGTAAGCGAATCATCGGTCTGAGGATATAACTCGAAAACGCCGCCGGGCAGCTCAGCTGCAAAATGCTCGGCAACTGTGCCGTGCCGATGCTTCGTAAATAGCAGACCCAGCCGAGTGTAAAAAGCTGCGGCGCGCGCAATATCGGGTGAGCGCAACACCACAAGATTCAGAGTGGTTTTG
>Ga0182013_10000787_pt1 | contig 44084 bp, 41 predicted proteins | sample 612S2MmetaG_FD_120487 | JGI IMG/M metagenome (GOLD analysis project Ga0182013, IMG submission 120487) | Permafrost microbial communities from Stordalen Mire, Sweden - 612S2M metaG | ecosystem: Environmental > Terrestrial > Soil > Wetlands > Permafrost | place: Sweden: Stordalen | collected... | reverse complement strand
CACCAAGAGACCGGCGCAATCTATGGATCGTAGACGGCACCCTGATCCCGACACGGGAACTCCCGATCTGCGGAGTTCAAGAACTACCGACGTAGCACCAACGTCCAAGGGGTCTGTCGACGAAGAGACCGTCGGGTCGTCTTCGTCGGACACACCTGGCCGGGCAATCGCCACGACGCCGTCGTCGTTCGTGAGACGGTCCCCGATGAGATCATCCACCACCCTCGCCTGATCGGCGACGGCGGCTACCAGGGAGTAAGCGGAGTCGGAGCCCCGCCGCGGGCCAGACGGCAAGATGGTTCGACAACTCGCGTGGCATCGGCGGCGTAAACGTCGGGCCACCGTGGAACACCTGCTGGCGGAGATGAAGGCCTACCCGGTACCGCGTGACTGGTAGACGCGGGCCAAGTATCGACGAGGTAGTTTCGGCGGTGGTGACACTACACAACCTGCGCAAGGCGCCCGCGGTCATGGTCGGGTGACGGGGAGGTTGGACGGGGTGGATCACGGGCTGACTGTGATCGCGAGTCATCGCTTAGACGAAGAAACTCTGAATCACTTCCTCGGCGCAAAGAATTGGGGCCGGAACCGCTTGGCGGAGCGCCAAGATGAAGGCGTCACTCGTACGACAGTCGAACTGCTCGCGACCCCGAGGGGTCATCACGTCGAGTTCGGCGTAGAAGACGCCGGCCTCGTAGCGCACGATGCGCACCGCAATGATGTCACCTTGCAACTGACGAAGGATCGCGCTCGCAAGTTCGTGCGTTGAGGGCCGGCGGCCCGTCATGTGGTGGATTGCGCCGTAGAGGGCGTGGGCTTCGGGCAGGGCGATCGAGACGCTGATGTGGCGATACGGCGGCACGTTCTCCATCAGGTGCACTTGGGGCGAGGCGTCACCGAGGTCGAAGACCACCGACTCCACGTTCATGACCCGAAAGACGGTGCTGACGTCAGGCCCCGCGGGGACCTCGTTCGCTGGTGCAACGGCCTCGCTGATGGTCGGCTCGGGCGGTTCGCTTGAGACCACTTCGGGGATCAACTCGGGCTCGCTCATTACGAAACAGACTAATTGCCATTTCGTCGAGAGACGGAAAGCACCGCACCGCCGGCGGCGAAGAAGACGAGCGCCGCCGAGCCACCGTAGCTGAGCAGGGGCAGCGGGATGCCCGTCACCGGCATGATGCCCATCGTCATCCCGATGTTCTCAAAGCAGCTGAACGCGAAGAAGATGAAGACCCCGAGACAGATGAGCCGACCCATCGTGTCCTTCGCGTTGCGGCCAATCATGAACATTCGAAAGGCCACGTAACCCAGAAGGATCACAATCAACACGGTGCCGATGAAGCCCAGCTGCTCACCAATGGCGGTGAAGATGAAGTCGGTTCGCTGTTCGGGGACGTAGCCCAGGACGGTCTGCAGTCCCCGGAAGAGTCCCGCGCCTCGAAGCCCGCCCGAGCCAATCGCGCTCTTGGCGTTGTTTACCTCGTAGATCAGCGGAATGAGGTTCGGGTTCGTCGAGTGCTGGTTCAAGAATGAGACGAAGCGGTCCACCTGATACTTCTTCAAGAGATCGAGGTACGTCGCCGCCACCAGCGAAATCGATCCGGCGATTGCCAGGAACGTCATGAAACGCGGTGGCACGCCGGCCACCACCATCATCGCCGCCACGCAGAGGATGATGATGATCGAGGTACCGAGGTCGGGCTGCTTGACGATCATGGCGAGCGGGACGACCGTCATGATCAAGAGCCGGCTGACGTCGCGCATCGTGAGGCCCTCGGGACGGCGTTGGCAGAAGGTCGCCACCGCCAGGATGATGAAGAGCACGGTGAACTCGCTGGGCTGAATCTGCACGAAGCCGAGGTTGTACCAACGCTGCGCGCCGAGGGCGCTCTGTCCGAGGAAGAACACGCCCGCGAGTCCGAGCAGCGAGCAGACGTAGAGCGGGGTCGCGGCAATCTCGAATCGCCGGTAGTCGAAGCGCGAAATGAAGTACATGACGATGATACCCACGAAAACGAATACCCCTTGGCGCTCCAGGTAGTAGTGGGGATTGTCGCCCGCGTTGACCAGGGCCTGGCGAGTTGCGCTGTAGATCATGACGACGCCCGTTAGGCCGAGGGCGATCAACGCCCAAAACAGACCGAAGTCCATTGAGTCCTTCGATCGAAGTCGCGTCGAAAAGGCGACGAGCGTATCGGTCACTGGATCACCTCGAGTAACTTCGCGCCGTCCATCGGCACTGCCCACCACCACTGCATCTGCAACGCGGCCTGGTAGGCCAGCATTCCGAGCCCGTTCGCGCTGCGACACCCGGCGCGCTCGTGCAGCGCACGCCACGTCGAGACGCGAGGCTCGTAGCTGATATCGACGGCAATCGTGTCGGCGCTGACCCCGGGGGTCACGGCTGCGTCGACGCGGCCCGCGACCGGGATGGTGTTCACAATCAGCTCGACCGGGCGAGACTGGGACCCGTCGCCATCGACAGTCGAGTACTCGCTCGTCAGGGCGTCGACCTTCGCCCGATTGCGCGCGCGCACCGACACTGAACCCGCCTTCGCCTCGACGAGCGCGTCGACAATCCCGCTCGCCGCTCCCCCCGCTCCCAGGACCACCACGTGCATGCCCTCCACGTCGGTGCCAAATGTCGCGCGCAGCGCCGCGATGAATCCCCGTCCGTCGGTGCACGCGCCGTGGACCTCGCCGTCACGCACCAGGAGAGAATTGACGACGCCGGTACGGGCCGCCACTTCGTCGAGGTCGGTGCAGAGCTTGACGGCCGCACTCTTTAGGGGCATGGTCACCGAGAGGGCGTCAAACGAGGTCCCCAGGAGACCGCCCAACCGATCGATCTCGTCTTCCACGATGGCCAGACGCTGCGAACTCCCCTCGAGGCCGGCGAGGCGAAGACCCGCTTCGTGGAGCCTCGGCGACAGCGAATGCTCGATCGGATAACCGGTTACACCGAGGCGCCAGATCATTCGATGCCATTCTTTTGGGCCAGAGTCTCATTCTTCAACTGCTGGGCGAAGGTCGAGGAGAACAGCGTCTTTCCGTTGCGGTTGACCACGGTGAAGTACAGCCAGGAGCCCGACGGCGGGTGCAGCACCGCGTTGAGCGAGTACTTCGAGACGGTGCAGATCGGCGTCGGCGTCAGCCCCGCGTGGAGATACGTGTTGTAAGGGGTGGGCGTTTGGAGCATCGCCGGCGTCACGGTGCCACCGTCTTGCTCGAAGTAGTACAGCACCGTCGAATCCATGCGCAGATACATCCCCTGGGCCAGCCGGTTAAGGATCACCCGGGCGACCTTCGGCATGTAGCGAGGGTAGTAACCCTCCTTCTCGTCAATGGAGGCGGCGATGACCAACTGATACGCATCGAGCCCGTTGATCGTCGTGGCCGGCGTGAGCCCCGCGGCCTTCGCTTCGTGATCGAAGGACTTCACCATCGCCTTGAGCAGTCCGCTCGCCGTCTCCGAAGGCGTGATCACGTACTGACCCGCTCCGATGAGGCCTTCGAGGGAGCCATTGGGTTTGTACGCACTGGTCGACGCCATTGCGGTCGCCTCCGCGACAAAATGGTCGCCGAAGGTGTTGCTGGTGTCCGCCGCCACGTCGACGGCGACCTCATGAAGCGTCAAGCCCGGCAGCACGTCCACCACACGCACGTTCGGATGGGCGCTGAGGATCGACTTCACTTGGGCGAACGTGGCCCCTTGCTTCATCTGATACGACCCGGGCAGGACTGTGGGGGTCCCAAAGATCAGCGTGTCGAATCGAAAGGCCAAGGGCGAACTGATGACGCCCTCGGCGTGCAGCTCGCTCGCGATGGTCGAGATTGAATCGCCCTGGTGCACCGTGACGATGACCTCGTGGCCGGATCCACCAATCGGATTGATCTGGAGCGCGAACCAGACAAAGGCGACCACCACGAGAACAGCGAAGCCCAAAACAATCCGGCCGAGCGGCTTAGTCAGCATGAAGGCCATCTACATAGTGTTGCAGCATGATCACCGCGGCGGCGCTGTCGATACGATCACGCTGGTTCTTCGCCTTCAAACCGGCCCCAGTGAGCGATCGCTGGGCCTCCAGGGTCGTCAGGCGCTCATCCCACTGGATTACCGTGATTGGCGCCACCGCGGCCGCAATCGCCACGTAGAGGCCATCGGCGGCGGTGGTGCTCGCGGTGACCTTACCCGACAACGCCACGGGACGCCCCACGACAATGAGCCCGACACCCTCTTCTTGCGCCAGTGCCGCGAGTTTCTTCAGGAACGAGTCGTCGGCGCCCAGTGCGGGGCGCGGAAAGGCCATAGTCCGTGCCGAGTTGGTGATTGCGAGCCCGCAACGCCTCGTTCCGGGGTCGACACCGAGAATTCTGGACATGGTCTGGCTAGAGCGCCGTCGCGGCCTCGAGCACCTTGTCGATGCTCGAGGCGTCGCGAGCGCCAGCGAGCGCCAGGCGAGCGGATCCGCCGCCGCCGCCGCCCACGAGCGACGCGAGCGCCTTCACGGTGCTTTGAGCGTCGAGAGCTTCGTTGGTCGCCACCGCGATGGCCACCTTGTCATCGCTCGCACCCACCAGCACCACGACCCTTCGTCCGCGTCGCTGGAGATCTTGCGCGAGCGTTCTCAGTTGCTCGCCGGGGTAGCCGTCGACTCGAGCGACCAGCGCGTCGCCGTTACTTCGCGCGTGGAGTTGGTCGGCGAACGCTGAGAGCTGGGCCTGGCGCAGCGCCGCGACTTCCTTCTCCACGTCACGCTGACGCTCGAAGAGTCGCTCGAGCGCGGGCACGACGTCGTCGAGCGAGACCTTCAGCAGCGTCGCCACCGAACCCAGCGCGCTCTCCATCTCGTGGCTTCGACGGTAGGCGCCGAGCCCGCTCACGGCTTCGATGCGACGGGTGTTCGAGCCAATCGACGCTTCGCTGACGATTTGAATCTGGCCAATATCGCCCAGGCGATCAACGTGCGTGCCGCCACAGAACTCGAGGCTGTGAGGTCCGGCCTTCACGACGCGGACCCGGTCGCCGTACTTATCACCGAAGAAGGCGATGGCCCCCATCGTTTCGGCAACCTGCTTGGTCGTTTGAATGGTCTCGACGCCGTCATTTTCCACGACGTCGGTATTGACCATCGTAAGTATGTCGCTCATCTCACTCCGGCTGACGCCCGATCCGTGCGAGAAGTCAAAACGCAGGCGCTCGGGGCCAACGTAGGAGCCTTGCTGGCGCACGTGGTCACCGAGCACCGCGCGAAGGCCCGCGTGCAAGAGGTGCGTCGACGTGTGATTGCGACGGGTCGCCTCGCGACGAAGCGGATCGATGGTCGCCACGGCGACCTGGCCCGGCAGCACCTCACCGGTCACGCGCCCGCGGTGAGCGAAGAGGCCACCGGCGACGTTTTGGGTGTCGGTGACCTCGAATCGTCCAGTTTCGGTGACAATCGATCCGGTGTCGCCGACCTGACCACCCGATTCGGCGTAGAACGGTGTCGAGTCGAGGAAGAGCTCGCTGGTGCCGTCCTCGCCCACCAGCAACGCCAGCACCGTCGTCTCCACGGTGTAACGGGTGACGTCACGACCCACGAACTCGGTGGTGCCGTGGCGCTCGACGAGGTCGCGGTACTGGGCCTCGTCGGCGAGGTTGAGCGCCTTCGACGCCGCGCGGGCGCGCGAGCGCTGTTCGGCCATGGCCGCGTCGAACGATTCGCGCTCGACGCTGAGGCCCGACTCGCCGACGATCTCGTTGGTCAACTCGATCGGGAAGCCGTGGGTGTCGTGCAGCTTGAACGCGACATCGCCCGGAAAGACCGTCGAGCCGCTCCTCGTCACCTCGTCGCGGGCCTCTTCCAGCAACGACATGCCGGTGCGCAACGTGCGCGCGAACCCGGCCTCCTCGCGCTCGAGAACCTCGACAATGAGGTCGCGATCCTTCACGAGCACGGGGTAGGCCGAACCCATCTTCTCGATCGTGGCGTCGACGAGCGACGCCGCCAACTGGGCGTCCGAGCCGGCTCGGCGCGCGGCCAGGATTGCGCGACGGATAATGCGACGAAGCACGTAGCCCCGGCCCTCGTTCGAAGGCAGTACCCCGTCCGAGACCAGCATCGTCATGGCTCGCCCGTGGTCGGCGATGCGACGAATGGCGACGTCCGTCTCCTCGTCGGTCCCGTAACCGGTGTTGAGGGCGCGAGCGGCGGTGTCGAGCAGGGGCGTGAACAGGTCCGTCGCGAACACCGACTCCACGCCGTTCAGAATCGACAGCACCCGCTCAAAGCCCGAACCGGTGTCGATGTTCTGCTTGGGTAGTTCGGTCATCGAGCCGCCGGGGCCCTTTTCGTACTGCATGAAGACCAGGTTCCAGAACTCGACGAATCGGTCCTCGCCGCCGAAGGCGGGCCCGCCGTCGGCACCGAACTCGGGGCCCTTGTCGAAGAAGATCTCCGAGCACGGACCGCACGGACCCGTGTCGCCCATGTCCCAGAAGTTGTCCTCGTCGAGACGCTGGATCCTCTCGGGGCGCACCCCGATCATGTCGCGCCAGAGCTCTTCTGCCGCGTCGTCGGAGTTGTGCACCGTCACCCAGAGGCGCTCGGGGTCGAGTCCAAAGCCTTCGGTGATGAGGCCCCACGCGTAGTTGATCGCGCCCTCTTTGAAGTAATCGCCGAAGGAGAAGTTGCCCATCATCTCGAAGTACGTCAAGTGGCGCCGGGTGGTGCCGATGATGTCGATGTCGGGAGCGCGAAAGCACTTCTGGATGGTGACCGCGCGGTTGAACGCGGGAATCTCTTCTCCCAGGAAATAGGGTTTGAACGGCACCATGCCGGCGACCGTGAAGAGCAGCGACGGGTCGTGGGGAATCAGGCTCGCCGAGGGAACGATCGTGTGACCGTTCGCCGCGAAGTAATCAAGGAAAATTGAACGAAGTTGGGCTGCTTCCACGGGTTTTACTCTACCGGCGCCTCGGCGTCGACCGGGTTGGACGCCCCCGTTCGCGCCCGCCAACTCTCCACGATGGCGCGCTCTCTCCCGTACGCTGACGGGTCGTAGAAGTGCGATCCCACGAGCGAGGCTGGCAGGTAGCTCTGGTCCACCCAACCGCCCGGGTGGTCGTGGGGGTAGGCGTAGCCGTGACCGAAGCCCATTTCGCCCGCTCCCTTGTAGTGCGCGTCGCGAAGATGATCGGGTACCTCGATAAGTCCTCCCGCCTGCACCGCTGCCGTGGCGGCGCCCAGCGCCCTCGTGACCGAATTGCTCTTGGGCGCGAGGGCCAAGGCAATAGTCGCGTGCGCCAACGTCAGGCGGGCCTCGGGCAGGCCCACGAACTCAACGGCGCGCGCGCAGGACTCGGCGATCAGGATTCCCGTCGGGTCGGCGAGCCCGACGTCCTCGCTGGCGAGAATCACCAGCCGCCGCGCCAGGAACCTGGCGCTCTCACCACTTTCGAGCAGCGTGACGAGCCAGTAGAGAGCGGCGTCGGGGTCCGATCCGCGCACGGACTTGATCAACGCGCTCACCTGGTCGTAGTGAGTGTCGCGCGACTGGTGGTAGAGCCGCCCGTCGCGCGCCATCGCGACGTGCGCCGGCGTCACCACCGGATCATCGCTGTTCTCGGCGCGCGCCAGGATTATCGAGGTGTCGAGAGTCGTGAGGGCGGCTCGCGCGTCGCCGTCGGCCGAGGACGTCAGGGCCGCCAACACCTCCTCGGAGAGCTCAACACCGCGCAGCGTCGCGCCCCTTCGACAGAGCACCGCGATATCGTCCTCGCTCAGGCTGCGCAGTCGCCACAGCGTCGATCGGCTCATGAGCGCCGCGTTCACTTCGAAGTAAGGATTCTCCGTCGTCGCGCCGATGAGCACGATCTCGCCGGACTCGGTGGCGGGCAGCAGCAGGTCCTGCTGCGCCTTGTTGAAGCGGTGGACCTCGTCAATGAAGAGCACCGTTCGCTGCCCGCGCTCGCCCAAACGTTCGCGGGCCCGGATCAGGGCCTCTCGAACCTCCTTCACCCCGCCGTTCACCGCCGACAGACTCTCCGAGGCGTAGCCCGCCGAACTGGCGGCGATGCGCGCGAGCGTCGTCTTGCCGGTACCCGCCGGACCCCAGAGAATCATCGACGTCAACTGTTGCGCCTCGACAAAGCGGCGAAGCGGGCCCTCAGGCCCCACCAGATGATCCTGTCCTACGATCTCGTCCAGGACGCGCGGACGCAACAACTCCGCCAGTGGCGCGGCCTCCTTCAGGCGTTGGGCGACGGCGTCATCAAAGAGGGACGTAACTCACGAACCTTTCGGAGCGATTTTTATGCGCAGATCCCTGATCTGACGCTCGGTGATGTCCTTCGGCGCCCCGGTCATCAGGTCCGTGCCCGACTGGGTCTTCGGATACGCGATCACCTCGCGGATGTTCTCCTCGCCGGCGAAGATGGCGACCAACCGGTCGATGCCGAAGGCGAATCCCGCGTGGGGCGGCGCGCCGTACTTGAAGGCGCCGAGCAGGAACCCGAAACGGCTCTCCGCCTCGTCGTCGCTGATCCCGAGCGCCGTGAAGATGCGCGACTGGATGTCGGCTCGGTGGATACGCACCGAGCCGCTTCCCAGCTCCCAGCCGTTCAAGACCAGATCGTAGGCTTGGGAGCGGACCTTCAGAGGGTCGGTTTCGATGAGGTCGAGATCGTCGTGGTGGGGCATCGTAAAGGGGTGATGCGCGGCCACCAGGTGGCCCTCCTCGTCGACTCCCTCGAACATCGGGAACTCGGTGACCCAGACATAGCAGTGCGGCCCCTCGCTCACGGGCGGCGAACCGAGCGTCACCCGCACCGCTCCGAGCACCTTGCAGGCCAGCGCGTACTCGTCGGCCACGCAGAACACGATGTCGCCCACCTCGGCCCCGTCGACGCTACGGATGGCGACGGCTTCGTCCTCGCTAAGAAACCGCGTGAGCGGCGAGTCGAGTCCGTCATCGGTGATGCGAAACCACGCCAAACCCTTCGCCCCGAGGCTCTTCGCCTGCTCGGTCAACTGATCGAGGCGGCTCCGCGAGAAACTCGCTCCGCCCGGGACGCACATGGCCTTCACCGTAGGCGCGCTAAAGGCCTTGACGTCGGTGTCATCGAACGCGGCCGAGAGGTCCTGCAGCACCATGCCAAAGCGCAGGTCGGGCTTGTCCGTTCCGTAGAGGTCGAGGGCCTCGGCCCACGTCATTGCGCCAATCGCTGCGGGGCGAACCCCGGTCGCGGCTTCGGCGGCGTCGAGCACCGCTTCGGAGACGAAGGCGAGAATGTCGTCCTGGTTCACGAAGCTCGCCTCGAGGTCGAGCTGGGTGAACTCGAACTGGCGGTCGGCGCGCAGGTCCTCGTCGCGAAGGCAACGGGCCACCTGGTAATAGCGGTCGAAGCCCCCGACCATCAACAGCTGCTTCGCGATCTGGGGACTCTGGGGAAGTACGTAGAACTCACCGGGGTGCAGTCGAGACGGCACGACGAACTCCCGAGCGCCCTCGGGGGTCGGCGCCCACAGCAGCGGCGTCTCGACCTCGCAGAAGCCCTGGGCGTCCATGGCCCTTCGAAGCGTCGCGTTCACGAGCGCACGCAGTCGCAGGTTGCGCTGCATCTTGTCGCGGCGAAGGTCCAGGTAGCGGTAACGAAGGCGCACCTGCTCGTCGACGTCGATGCGGTCATCGAGCTGAAAGGGCGGCGGCTCGGCGGCGGAGAGAATTTCGACGGTGCAGTCTGACAACTCCACCTCGCCGGTCGCGAGACGGTCGTTGATGGTTCCTTCGGGACGTAGCGAGACGGTGCCGCTGATGCGCACGACGTACTCGGAACGTACGTCGACCGAGCCGTCGACGACCGCCTGGATGATCCCCGACCGGTCACGGACGTCGAGGAAAGCCAGGTGCTCGCCGTGCTCGCGTCGTTTGGCCACCCAGCCGCAGACCGTGACGATGGAACCGATCATCGTGCTGTCAATGGACCCGCAGAGGCAGTCCCTCATGCTCGTGGCTTCATGGTTCTGCGGCATTGTCACTTCACTTCGTCAGTAGGTTTGCGATTACGGCCACGACGTCATCGCGGCCCGCCTTTTGCTGGGCTTGCCCGAAATTGTCACTTCGTAGGTCCCTAATCGTAACCTCACCAGCCGCGAGCTCTTGGGGGCCCACGAGCAGGGCGAAGCGGGCTCCGGACTTGTCGGCGACCTTCATCTGTGACTTCATCGAGCGACGGTCGTAGGCCCTGTCGCAGGCCAGGCCGGCGGCGCGAAGCGCGTCGACGAGCACGGTCGCCACGTCTTCGCCGGTCGTATCGACGACAAACACGTCCAACGTCCGATTGACCAGACGCAGCGGTTCGTCGTTCTCGGCAGCACGAGCCAGCAGCAGCCTCTCGATGCCGCTGCCGAATCCGATGCCGCTCGTGGGCTTTCCGCCCAGTTGCTCGGCGAGCTTGTCGTAGCGACCGCCCCCGCCAATGGCGTTCTGCGCTCCATCGAGCGCGTCGGCGACGAATTCGAACGTGGTGCGGGTGTAGTAGTCAAAGCCGCGCACGAGCCGCGGATTCAGCGACGCCTCGATGCCGAGGCTCTTCAGGCCCTCGAGCACGGCGTCGAAGTGTCCGCGACAGTCGTCACAGAGGTGATCGGGCAACATGGGCCCTCGCGAGGTGACCTCGATGCATGATGCCTTCTTGCAGTCAAGCACCCGTAACGGGTTCTCCCGCCACACCTTTTGGTGCTCGTCGCAGAGCATCGACGAGTTCGCCTCCAGGTGGTCGCGCAAGATAGCCACGTACGCGCCCCGGCACTCGTCGTGGCCCATGGAGTTCACGAGCAGGCGCACGCTCTTGAGACCGATCGCTGCGTAGAAGCGCCACGCGAGGGTGATGACTTCGACGTCGACGGCGGGGTCGTCGGTACCGAGCACTTCGACCCCGAGCTGGTGGTGCTGGCGATAACGGCCCGCCTGGGGACGCTCGTAGCGAAAGGCCGGCGTCACGTACCAGGCCTTCCACGGAGTCGTCGGCTGGTGTTGCACGAAGGCGCGAACGATCGGCGCGGTGCCCTCGGGACGCAGCGCGAACAGGCGACGACCGCGGTCCTCGAAGACGTACATCTCCTTCTTCGCGACCTCGCTGTTCTGTCCAATCCCGCGGTTGAAGACGCCGACGTCCTCGAACATGGGGGTTATGGCGAGGGAGAATCCGTAGCGGTACGCGAAGTCGGCGAAGCAGGCGATGAGATTCTCCCACTGGCCCGATTCGGGGCCGAGCACGTCGTGGGTCCCGATGGGCGCCTGAAAGGTTGTGCTGGTATCACTCATGAAGTCTTGTTCTGTCCGGGAAGTTGGCGAAAGGCGTCAAAGACGCCGTCCACGGCCTTCAGTGCCGCTAAAAGACTACTGAGGTGCGTGGGGTCGGCGAGCTCAACATCAAAGATCATTCGCACGATTCGCGAACCCGACGTCGTGGAGCTGCTCGAGATGATGTTGAGGTGGTACTCGGCGACGACCTTGGAGACGTCGAGCAGCAGGCGCGAGCGGTCGAAGGCCATAACCTCCAAGACGGCGCGGTACTGGCCTCCGGTCGAGCCATCCCACTCAACGTCAATGATCCGCTCCCCCAGTCGATTCGCCAGCGCCACCGCGTTCGAACAGTCGTCGCGGTGCACCGAGACGCCCCGGCCCTGGGTGATGAAACCCATGATCGAATCGCCCGGTACCGGTGAGCAGCAGCGCGCGAGATGGATCATCACGTCGTCGAGACCCTCGACGTACACGCCCGCCGAACGGCGCGCGGTGCGACTCGACCTCGCCTGTCGCGAGACGGTCGTCGGCAGTTGCTCGGCTTCGCCCCCGTGCAGCTCGCGGCTGAGACGCTGCACGACCGCCAGGGCCGAGATCTGATTGCTGTCGATTGCCAAGAACAGCGCGTCGAGGTCCTCGAGGGTGAGCGACGTGATCACCGCGTCGAGCGCACCCGACGACATCGACGTCGCCACGGGCAGCCCCTCTCGGCGTAGGGCCTTGATGAGCTCCTCGCGACCTCCCTCGATGGCGTCCTCGCGACGCTCGCGCTGGAACCACTGGCGGATCTTGGACTTGGCGCGCGACGACTTGGCAAGCTTCAGCCAGTCCCTCGAGGGACCGGAGGAGTCGTTCTTGCTGGTGACGATCTCGACCACGTCGGCCGAGTGCAGCACCGTATCGAGCGGGACCAAACGTCCGTTGACCTTGGCCCCCACGCAGTGGTGGCCGACTTCGGTGTGCACGGCGTAGGCGAAGTCGATGGTGGTCGCACCCTCGATCAGCGCAATGACCCGGCCCTTGGGCGTGAAGACGTAGACCTCGTCCTGTCCGAGGTCGAGCTTCAGCGCTTCGAGGAACGCGATCGGGTCCGCCTCTTCCTCTTCGACGTCCGCGAGGCGTTGCATCCACGCGATCTCGCGGCTCGACGCGCCCTCCTTGTAGCCCCAGTGCGCGGCGACGCCGAACTCCGCCCTGCGGTGCATCTCCTGGTTGCGCACCTGCACCTCGACCGACTTGCCCCGGGGTCCGATGACCGTCGTGTGCAGCGACTGGTACAGGTTGAACTTCGGTGAGTTGATGTAGTCCTTGAAGCGGCCCTGCACCGGCGACCAGAGAGCGTGGATCGCTCCGAGCACGGCCCAGCAGTCGCGTTCCTCCTCGACGATCACCCGCAGGCCAACGAGGTCGTAGATGTCGTCGAACTCCTTGCCGCCGACCACCATCTTCTCGTAGATGCTCCAGAGGTGCTTCGGCCGCCCGCGCACGTCGGCCTTGATGGAGAAGCTGTCGAGCTTGGCGACGAGGGCCTCCATCACCTCCTTCAGGTACGCCTCGCGCTCGGGCTGGCGCGCGGCGACCATCTGCTCGATCTCGGCGTAACGCTTCGGGTGCAGCGTGGCGAAACTCAAGTCCTCGAGCTGCCACTTGACCTGCTGGACACCGAGTCGGTGCGCGAGCGGCGCGTAGACGTCGAGGGTCTCTTGGGCGATCGCTCGCTGGCGGGCCATGGGCATCACCGAGATCGTGCGCATATTGTGCAGGCGGTCGGCCAGCTTGATCAACAGCACCCGCCAGTCCTGGGCCATGGCGATGAACATCTTTCGAATGGTCGCCGCCTGCTGGGCCTCTCTGGAATCGAACTCCAAACGGTCGAGCTTCGTGACGCCATCGACGATCGCCGCCACTTGGTCGCCGAACTCGTCGGCCAGCCAGGCCGTCGTGATGCCGGTGTCCTCGACGGCGTCGTGCAGCAGCGCCGCGGCGATCGTGGGCTCGTCGAGCCCCAGGTCGGCCGCGATGTCGGCCACCGCGATGGGGTGGGTCACGTAGGGCTCACCGGTTCGACGGAGTTGGCCCTCGTGCGCGTTGATCGCCACGAGCCCGGCGCGACGGATCAGCTCAACGTCACCCGACTCGTGATGCTCGCGAAAACGCGCGATGAGCCGATCAATCGAACCGATCAGCGCCGGATCGGCCGACGAGCGCGAAGTGAGACTGACCATGGGGTCAGCCTACCGGTGACCTAACGCCTTTTCTGCTTGCGCGCACGTGGCGACACCGTCGAAGTGCGCGTGCTGCGCGCCACACCGACGGTGCGCTGTGCGCCGTCACCCGTCAGCAGCGCCGCGGTAGCGGGGCTCAGGATACGGTGATCCGACCTCTGGGCGACTCGCTCTGCGAGGTCGCGGAAGCGCGGCTCGCGTTCCTTCATCCACGCGAGCAGCGGGCTCGCAATGAAGATCGACGAGTACGCACCACTCGTCAGGCCAACGAAGAGCGCCAGACCGTAATTCTGAAGCGTCGTGGCCCCGAGCAGGTCGGCGCCCACCAGCAGCACGGCCAGCACCGGCAGGATCGCGACGAGCGAGGTGTTAATGGAACGAGCCAGCGTCTGGTTCATCGAGAGGTTCACCATCTCGCCGTAGGTGATGTCACCAGACTTCAGTACGCCGCCAGCATTGTCGCGCACACGGTCAAAGACCACGACCGTGTCGTAGAGCGAGTAACCAAGGATCGTCAGAATGGCGATGACGGTATCCGGCGTTATCTGGAATCCGAACAACGAGTACACCCCGACCGTCACGAGCAGGTCGTGCACCATGGCCACGAAGGCCGCGATCGCCATCTTGGGCTCGAATCGGATGCTGATGTACGCGACCACCGCAATGAAGAACACGATCAATGCCTCGAGGGCGCGATTGGTGATCTGACCACCCCAGGTCGGGCCCACGCTGCTCGTCGAGACCTGGTTGGGGTTCACGTTGGCGACCTTGGCGAGGGCATTCACGACGTCAGTGGTCACACTCAGCTGCTTCGCGGCGGAAAATGCGTTCAGGTCGGCCGTGACCTGATACGTGTCGGAACCGAGCTTCTCCACGATCGGCGACGAGAGGCCCGCCTTTTCGACCGAATGGGTGACCGCACTCACGGAGGTCTTGGGCGCGAGGACCTCCCACGAACTTCCACCCTTGAAGTCGATGCCCAGGTTGAAGCCGCGAATGCTGAGCGAGCCCAGCCCCACCAAGATGATGACAATCGAAATAGTGAACCACACCTTGCGCCGACCAACGAAGTCAACGGTGGTGAGCCCGCGGTAGAGGCGACCGAAACGGCCCGGTGCTTTTGTCACGTCGCTCATTCATGCACTCCCGAGGAAAGGCCGGCGGCCATTGAGAGCGCCGAAGTGCTCTGGGACCCGCGTCGTCCGAGCAGGATAACCAGTGGCCGCGTGAAGTACCACGTGATGAAGACGTCCATCAACGTCGAGAGGCCGAGGAAGAAGGCGAAGCCCCGGACGTCGCCGACGGCGATGAGGTAGAGCAGCACTGCGGCCAAGAGGCTGACGGTGTCCGCCGCCAACACTGTTCGCCACGCCGAGCGGAATCCACGGTCGACTGACGTCCTGATGGAACGCCCTGCTCGGGCCTCGTCTTTCAATCGCTCGAAATACACGATGTAACTGTCGACAGTGATACCAATGGACACAATTAATCCGGTAACACCCGCCAAGTCGAAACTCGGGGCGAAGGCCGTGTGACCGAGTGCCGAGATGATCGCCCACAGCAGAGCGGCGGTGACACTGAGTCCCAGAACGATCACGAGGCCGAGCGCTCGGTAGTAGAGAATCGTGTAGAGCAGTACGAGCGCGAGACCCACGAGGCCGGCGCCGAGGCCGGCGACCAGGGCGCTGTGACCGAGCGTCGGTGAGACCGTTTGCGTGGTGAGGGCCTGGAGGCGCACCGGCAGCGCGCCGAACTCCATGGCAATCGCCAGGTTCTTCGCGGACCCCTCGGTGAACGAACCCGAAATCTCACCCTGACCACCGAAGGATGAGAACGTCGCCTGCGTGGGCTGGATGAGCGGCGCCGATTGAATGACCCCGTCGAGTTCAATTGCCAGTTCCTGGTGGAAATTCTCGTTCGCGACCTTGTCCCAGAGCGGACTGCCCTTCGAGGTAAGTGTGTAGTTGACGACCCACGCACCGGCGGTGTCTATCTGTGCGTAGGCCTTTCCGATGGACTGACCGGTCATCTGCGCTGGTCCGAGGAGATAGCGAACGCCCTTCGATCCGAGTACCGGCAGAATGACCGACTTATTCTTGACGTCGTCGATCGGCGTGGTGGTCGCCACGTCGGCGTACTTGGGATCGGGCTGAATCGAGGAGTCCCAGTTGTAGCCCGCGGCGGTGTTCGGTGCGGGGGTCACGGCCAAGTTCGACTCGGTCAACGCGTAGGTCGCCCCGCAGGCCGGAAGCGTCCCGGAGTACTTGTAAACCTTCTTCGCTTCGGTGACCTGGCAGAGCACGGGTCGAAAGAGCAGCTGCGCGGTTTCGCCAACGAGTGCCAGCACCTTGCGAGCGTCGGTGACACCCGGCACACTCACGACGACGTTCTTACCCTGCAGGTTCACCTGCGCGCCAGAGACACCGAGACCGTTCACGCGGTTGGTGAGGATCTGCACGACTTCTTGCATGTTCGCCTTGGAGGTTGGTGTCACTGGTTTGTAGACGACCGAAAGTCCGCCCGCGAGGTCGAGGCCCAGTTTGGGACCCCAGCCGAGCGAAAGCGTGGTCGCCAACGAGCCGAATGCAATGGCAATCGTGAGAACCAAGCTGACGATCATTGACCGTCGTGAACCGACCTTTGAGGCCATTGCTACTTATCGCCTTCTTGAGATTCGTTGTCCTTGGGCTCGTCGTCCATGGATTCATGCACGACCACCGGGTCGAAGCGGCGCGCGATCGCCGACGGCACGAAGTCCAGCTCGACGCCACTCGCGCTACGAAGGGTTACGAATTCGTCGGTCTGGCTGACGACGGTGCCGACGAAGCCACCAATGGTCTGGGCGCGCTCGCCGACTTCAACCTTCTTCGCCACCAGTCGGGCGGCCTTCTGCTTCTTGCTGCGGGGGCGGAGGTAGAAGAAGTAGAGGCCACCGAAGACCACTACGTAGATAATCAAAATGGACGATGAACCGCTACCTGAAGCTAAGAACATGTGTATTTCCTCCGTCAATAGACAAAGAAACCCTAGTCGCTGGCGAGGTCTGGCCTAGACCAGGCCACCGCCACGTGGCGTAATGCCCATGTGTCGAAAAGCCTTTTCGGTCGCGACTCGTCCCCTCGGGGTGCGAATTAGGAGTCCTTCTCGCAGCAAAAAGGGCTCGTAGGCGTCTTCAATGGTCGCCGGCTCTTCACCGCACGCGTGGGCCAGGGTCGTGAGGCCAACGGGCTGGTTCGCGAACTGACCACAGAGCAGGGCCAGGATTCGCCGGTCGATCTTGTCGAGACCGTACTCGTCAACCCCGAAGAGCACGAGGGCTTCGATCGCCACCGCCGTATCCACGGTGTGATGGCCCTGCACCGCAGCGAAGTCCCTCACTCGACGTAACAATCGATTGGCGATTCGTGGTGTCCCCCGGCTTCGCAGTCCAATGGTCGACGCGGCTTGCTCACGAAGTTCCACGCCGAGCAGCAGGGCGGACCGCTCAACGATCACCGTCAACTCCTCAACGTCGTAGAGGTCCAACTGGCCAATGAAGCCGAATCGATCGCGCAAGGGAGCGGCCACGAGGCCCGTGCGCGTCGTTGCCCCCACGAGGGTGAAGTTCGGCAAGTCCAGACGGATCGAACGGGCCGATGGTCCGCGTCCGATCATGACGTCCAGCCGGCGGTCTTCGAGGGCGGGATAGAGAACCTCCTCGACCGCGCGCGACAGCCGGTGAATCTCGTCGATGAACAGAACGTCACCGTCCTGCAAATCCGTGAGCAACGCCGCGAGGTCTCCGGGACGTGACAGCACCGGACCCGACGTGATGCGGATGCCCGATCCCATCTCCACCGCCACGATGCTCGCGAGCGACGTCTTTCCCAGACCGGGCGGACCCGCGAACAAGAGGTGATCCGCCGTTTGGTTTCGCGCCTTCGCCGAACCCAGGACAATTTCCAGGTGGCGCACGAGTTCGCGCTGGCCCACGAAGTCGTGCAGCGAGCCCGGTCGAAGCGACACTTCGGCCCGGCGCTCTTGCTCGTCAGCGACGGGCGTCACGACGTTCGAGGTCAACTGCTCAAGGTCGATATCGCGCCGGCTCATTGACGCCTCAAGTGCTGAAGGGCCACGCGCAGGGCGTCTGACTCGTTGTCCGGCAACTCAACATCCTCGAGAGCCTGACGCACCTCTTGGCTGCTGTAGCCCAGCGCTCGAAGAGCGTCATCAATCGCACTCGAATGTGGAGCGTTCACGACCGGTGATTCGCTGGAACCCGTGACGTTGAGTTTGCCCTTCAGCTCAAGGACGATTCGACTCGCGGTCTTCGCGCCGATGCCCGGAATCTTGGAAACGCGCTTCACGTCGCCGCTTTCGATGGCGAGGGCGAGTTCATTGGTGGACATGGTTCGAAGGGCCGCCAGCGCCGTCGACGGACCAACGCCGGGCGTTATGAGCAGAAGCTCGAAGAACTCGCGATCCGCGAACGAAGTGAATCCGTAGAGCAGAATCGCGTCAGCGCGCACCACGGTATAGATGCAGAACTCCACCGATTCGCCGGTTCGAAACTGTTGCGCCGAAGCGACGTGAACCTCGTAGCCCACCCCGTTCACGTCAACGACCACGGCGCCGTTGGGATAGTTGTGCACCACCGACCCGCCCAACCAACCAATCATGAAGAGCTCACCGTTGGGTAGCGCTGCTCCATCCGAACGGTCATGAAGTACGTGATGGCGAGCGCCAGCGCGTCCGCCGCATCAGCGGGCTGGGGTATCTCCGCCAAGCCGCAGAGGCGTGCCACCATCCCCTGCACCTGGGACTTGCTCGCTGCTCCGTAGCCCGTCACCGCCAACTTCACCTGCTGGGCGGTGAACTGGCGCACCGGCAGATCAATCGCGCCCGCGAGCGCGACCGCGACTCCACTCGCCTGGGCCACCGGAATGGCAGTTTTGGCGTTTCGTTGAAAGAAGACCCTCTCCACCACCACGGCGTCGGGCTTGGTCTCTTCCAAGAGCGTCCGCAGTTCGACCAGAAGTTGGCTCAAGCGCTTTTCCACTGCCGTAGCGGGGTCGGTTTCGACGACACCGGCCCGGACCGCCCGAAACGACTCCAGCCCTCCAAAAGTACCCTCGACCAGACCAAATCCGCATCGGGTGAGCCCCGGGTCGATTCCTAGTACGAACATACGTTCGATACTAACCGGCCAGTGCCGCTTTCGTGAGCCTTTAACCCTCGAAGGAGGCCAGTATTTCGTCAGACACGTCGAAGTTGGCGTAGACATTCTGGACATCGTCGTGGTCGTCGATCGCGTCCATCAAGCGCAGAATCTTCTTGGCTTCGGTTTCGTCCTCGATGGGAATCACGTTCTGGGCTACCAGCGTCAGATCGGCGCTGACGATTTTGACCCCGAAGCCCTCAAGGGCGTCACGAACGATTCCCACGTCGTGGGGCTCGGTGGTGACGATGAAGTTCTCGCCGCTGGCGCTGAAGTTCTCGCCCCCCGCCTCCATGACCCATTCGAGGAGTTGATCCTCGTCGATCGGTCCCTTGACCTCGATGATTCCCTTGCGATCGAACTGCCAGGAGACCGCTCCGGGCTCGGCGATGGAACCGCCATTCTTGGAAAAGACGTGCTTGATCTCGGCGCTCGTGCGGTTTCGGTTGTCGGTCAAGGTCTCGACGATCACCGCGACCCCACCCGGGGCGTAGCCCTCGTAGGAGATTGACTCGTAGCGAACTCCTTCGAGCTCGCCGGTACCGCGCTTGATGGCGCGTTCGATCGTGTCGATCGGCACCGACGCTTCGCGCGCTTTTTGGTACATGGTGCGCAGGCTCGCGTTCGACGCGGGGTCACCGCCTCCTTCACGAGCCGCGACTTCCACTTGACGGATGATCTTGGCAAATACTTTGGCTCGGGCGCTGTCCTTCGCACCCTTGCGGTGCTTGGTCGTTGCCCACTTCGAATGGCCGGACATGGTTCCTCCTGCCCTTAGGGGCCTACGTATCGTAGCGAAACTTACAGCGAGTTGGTGAACAACTCGTGCACCCGGGTGTCGGCGGTCAACTCGGGGTGGAATGAACAACCCCACACGTTGGCCTGACGCACGAGGACGGGGTGCTCCCCGTCGCCGTGGTCGAGCGTGGCGAGCACCTCGACGTCGTCGGACCACGTTTCGATCTTCGGGGCTCGAATGAAGACGCCGGGTACCTCACCAACGCCCACCACCGTGACGGGACTTTCAAAGCTCGCGATCTGGCGTCCGTATCCGTTTCGACGAACCGACACGTCGAGCACCCCGTAACTCCACTGATCGGAACGGCCGTCGAGGATTTCACGGCTCAGGAGAATAAGGCCGGCGCACGTGCCAAAGACATGCAGTCCTTCGGCGAGTCTTCGCTCCAGAACCGGGCGAACGCCCGACGTGGTGAGCAGGTAGGCAATGGTCGTTGACTCGCCACCGGGCATCACCAGCCCGTCGAGGTCATCCAACTGCTCCGCGCGTCGCACCTCGACAACATCCGCTCCGAGGCCGCGCAGCACTGCGACATGCTCGCGTACGTCGCCCTGCAGGGCGAGCACGCCAACGCGCGGCACTACCAACCGCGCTCGGCGAGGCGCACTTCGAGCGTCGAGGTCTCCGCGCCACGCATCGCTTCGCCGAGGCCCGTCGAGAACTTGGCGACGATGGTGGCGTCTTCGAAGTGAGTGGTCGCTTCCACGATGGCCTTGGCCATGCGAACCGGGTCTTCACTCTTGAAGATTCCCGACCCCACGAAGACCGCCTCGGCGCCCAGTTGCAGCACGAGCGACGCATCGGCGGGCGTTGAGATCCCGCCAGCGCAGAACAGCGGTACCGGGAGTTTTCCGGTGGCGGCGACTTCTTGCACCAAGGCCAGCGGCGACTGAAGGTCCTTGGCGAGGGCGTACAACTCCGACGCGTCCGCACTGTGCAGTCGGCGGATCTGGGCGTTGATCGTGCGTAGGTGTCGCACCGCCTCCACCACGTTGCCGGTGCCCGCTTCGCCCTTGGAACGAATAAGGCAGGCGCCCTCTCCAATGCGCCGTAACGCCTCACCGAGATTCGTGGCGCCGCAGACGAAGGGAACGGTGAATCCCCACTTGTCGATGTGGTTCTCCTCGTCCGCTGGGGTCAGTACCTCTGACTCGTCGATGTAGTCAACGTCGAGCGCTTGAAGAATCTGCGCTTCGGCGAAGTGACCGATTCGAGCCTTGGCCATCACCGGGATGGTGACGCTCGCCTGGATGTCGATGATCATCTGGGGGTCGCTCATCCGAGCGACGCCGCCGTCGCGGCGTATGTCGGACGGCACGCGCTCGAGGGCCATGACCGCCACGGCGCCCGAATCCTCGGCGATTTTGGCTTGCTCGGGGTTGACGACGTCCATGATGACGCCCCCACGCAGCATGTCCGCCAGACCACGCTTGACAAGGGCCGAACCTACAGTTGAAGGATTATTCGAAGAACTCATGCTCCCAGCCTAACTGGAGCACGCCTACCACTCTTCGAGGGCGCGCGCGCGCAACTCCACGTCGTCAAGGTCGCCAATGTCACGCTCCGCACGATCGCTCCAGATATCGAACCATATCCATCGACATTTCGCGAAAGCCGAACTTGCGAAAAACGACGCCGGTGGAACGGCCTGATGAGCACACTTGTAGAGGGCCCCCGCGAGGCCGAGCGGGTAGCGAATCGCCGCCGCCGCGACCTCATCGGCGCGATAGGCGTTGCCGGGACCCGCGAGAATCCGACGGCTCGCGTCTTTGAGTGAGCCCACCGAGGCCGCGCCCTCACGGTTCAAGAGGCCCAGGCGATGACGCGCAAGACAGTGCGCCACGACCCCTTCGAGCTCGATGAGCTCGAAGTCTCTCATCAGGGCGTCGGTGACAAACAAGGAGAGGCCCGATCCGTTGGCCACCAAGGCGGCGTTGTAGCCCGGATCATCGACGATGAAGGCGCTCACCCCGTCGACGCCGAACGTCGCCACGAGTCGATCGAGCACCGTCACCAACCGTTGACGGTCCTTCGAGGTACCGCTGGTCTTGAACTGATCGATCATCACGGCTCCGAGCGACTCGCCCGACTTCTCGAACTTCAAGAGCGAACGCCGAAGATCCCACGCGTAGACGAGGGCCACGACAACGCCCACCGCGGGCAGCCACGGCACCGCGACGACTCCCACGATAAGAGCCAGGACGATCACGCCAACGATGATCGCTTGGGGGATTTTCCTACGTAGGGCGAACTGTCGAACCGCCTGCTGATTGTCGTGACGCTCGACGGACGCGGGCGCGTAAGGATTCTGCCACGCGGGGTCGAGGACCGGCGCCACGTAACGAGATTCGCGATCCCTTGATGAGTTCGACCGGCGTGAACGCGATCGTTGCTTAGTTGCCACGACCCAAGGCTACCTTGCTTCTTGGAATCCTCGTCGGGCATCTTCGTACAACTTTTCGTATTCGTCCATCAAATGGTGCATTGACCAGCGTTCCGCGTAGCGTCGAGCGCTCGTGGTTCCCTCGGCGCTCTCACCCGCCAGGGCCGTCACGACCGCCCGCTCGAGACTCTTCTCATTGGCTGGCTCAAAGAGCACGGCGTGCCCGCCCGCGGCCTCTCGATACCCCGAGATATCGCTCGCCACCACCAAGGTCTCGCTCGCCATGCCCTCTAACAAGACCAGACCGAAGCTCTCACCCCTCGTCGCGGGAGCGAGCAGCGCACTGGCGCGTCGTAACCATTCGCGCTTGGTCGCGTCATCGACGACCCCCGTGAAGATGATCATCTGGTCGCCGCGAGCGAGGGCCTCCAGCTTCGCGCGCTCGGGTCCATCGCCAATGATGACGAGTCGCCACTGATCCGCGCTTCGCGCGTTATGTTCGCGCACCGCACGAATGGCGTAGGCGGTACCTTTACGATCCTCCAGGCGGCCAACGGTCACGAGCACCGTGTCACCGCTGCGCTGACGTGGGGTGCTGGTGAAGCGTTCGGTCTCGAATCCGTTGAACAGCACCCGACAGTCAATGGAGGCGGCTTCGCGAATGGTGAGCGCGGCGGACTCGCTCACCGCCGTCGCCACGTCAATATTCTTCGCCAGTGATCGCAACAGCGGCCGGGTGAGTGAGAAGGCCGGACCGGCGCCACTTCGATGAAAGGTGGCGAGCTGGGCGCTCTGGTGCGAGCGAAGTGCCGCCCAGCCGAGCAACGGCGCGAAGGGCTCGTGGAAGTGCACGACGTCCGGGGCGAACACTGCCAGGGCCCGGCGAGCATCGCTCGATGCCTTCAGCGACAAAGTGAGTGGAGCCCTCGATCCATTCGCCGGCAGTGACAGGAGCCGGCCGAAGCGAGCGACCTCGGCCGACGTGTCGTAGTGCGTGCGATCCGATGAATCGGGACACAGCACGAGTACGTCGCGCCCGCGACCCACAAGTTCACGGCTCATCGCGAGCACCTGTTCCTGGACTCCGCCAAAGACGCTCAGCGCGTAGGGCGAGACCAGCGCAATTCGTTGAGCGCTCACGGCTCGCTGAAGAGGGGCTGGAGCACGTGCCACTGCTCGGGGGCTCGCCGGATCAACCCTTCGAGTTCGAAGGCGATGAGTTGCGTGACCCGAGCCACGTCATCGCGCAGACGTCCAGAGCGTTCCGCGGGTATGGGCGGGGTGATGACGGCGAAGTGGTCCCGTCCGGGTCCCGCGTAGCAAGCCGCGCCAACGAGGGTCGCCCCCGTTCGCAGCGCCAACGTCGCCGGACCCGCGGGAATGGCGACGCGCTCGCCGAAGAACTCAACCTCAATGCCGTTATTTTGGATGTCACGATCGCAGAGCAGCCCCACGACTCCCCCGTCCTTCAACGTCTGCAACAGCACGGTGCCGGCGTGGACGTTGAGAGGCGCGATGTTGATGCCTATCGCCTCGCGCTTCTTCCTGAACCACTCAAAGAGTTCGGGCGGGTCGAGCTCTTCGGCGACCGCGGTCATTGGCATCCCGAGGGTCGCCAGGAACGCACCACCCCACTCCCAACTGCCGATGTGAGGCAGGGCGATGACGACGCCCTTACCGAGGCCCTTGGCGGCAACGAGATGTTCGAGGCCTTCGCCGATGACGAACCGGTCGGTGATGGTTGACTTCTTCAGGGCCGGCAGTTTGGCGCTCTCGGCCCAGTACTGACCGTAACTGGCGAAGGCCCGGTCGACAAAGTTCTCCACCAGTTCATCGTCAATCTCGGTACCCGGCGACGCGAGTGCGCGCGTCACGTTATCCCTGAGATGTCCACGGGCGCCCTTCGCCCGCGAACCAACTATCGCGGCGACCCTGGCGGCCAGCGCGACGTCAACGCGTTCCGGGAGGTGTTCGAGCACCCCTCCGATGGTCTTGAAGAGTGCGACGCGCGCGCTGGGGGTCACGGACTAGTGACGCGATGCGCGACTTGGACCTCGACGGAGCCTGCTGGAGTGCGGGTGCGTACGGCTGAGCGACGGCACCGATGGCGCGGGGCTCGCCGCGATCTGCCAGACTCGCCAGAACCTTCCCATTGCGGTCATGGTCGTCAGGACCAGCATCAGCCAGAGGACCGGAATGAAGATCTGGGTCGCGAGCAGGGCCACTCCCAGCAGCACCATGCGCTCGGCGCGTTCCATCAGGCCACCCTTGGCGTCGAGACCAAGGCTTTCAGCCTTCGACCGCTGGTACGAGATCATGAACGTCGTCGTAAGAATTGCGAAGGGCAGCAGCACCAGCTGGTCGTGGTGGCGGGCCTCGAGGTAGTAGGCAACGCCCCCGAGCAGCATGGCGTCGGAAAGACGATCCACCACCGAGTCGAAGAAACTGCCGCGCTGGCTCGCCCGATGCGACGCCTTCGCGACCGGTCCGTCAAACAGATCGTGGAAACCGGTCAGGGCGAGCAGCACGATCGCCAAGTAGAAATAGCCGACCGCAATCGCCCACGCGGTCGCACACGCGAAGACCAACCCTGAAGCCGTGAGCACGTCGGCTGAAAAACCAATTCGCACCAACCATCGGCCTATGGGCGCAGTCCTGACGTCCACCGATTTTCGAAACTTTCCGTCGAACATTGATCCTCCGGATCCTTTGGGCGCAGTCTACCGGTACAGCCCGGCGACTCTCGGTCTAGAAATGGGCATGCACCTTTTCCCAGGTCGACTGGAGCGACTCGGGTAAAACCCTGGTTTCACCAATTGACGTCATGAAATTGGTATCGCCAGTCCACCTGGGCAGCACGTGACCGTGGAGATGCTTGGGGATTCCCGCTCCCGCGGCGAGACCGAGATTCATCCCTACGTTCATCCCGTCGGGGCCGTAGGCGGCCTCGATCGCCCCCACGGTACGACGCAGCGTCCAAAAAAACTGCTCGTACTCTTCGTCGCTGAGCTCTTGCAGGGTGGCCACGTGGCGCCGGGGCAGCACCAAGAGATGACCCGAACCGTAAGGAAAGGCGTTCAGGATCACGTACGTGGTCTCGTCTCGAAACAGCACACCCGACGAGGCGTTCGCCTCGTCCTGGGCGAAGCTGCAGAAGACGCACTCACCTTCATCGCGCGAGTTCTCGCTCGCGCTCGTACCGCTCACGTACGCTTCGCGCCACGACGCCGAGAATCGTTCGAGCGGCACTAGGAGCCCTCGGGCGAGCCGTGTGTCGCGATTTCGCTGGTTAGGCGCTCGCGGAACTGCTCCAAGGTCACGCCGCGCTCGGGGCTATTGGATCCTCGAGCGTTGATGCCGAGGGTGCCGCTCGCGACGTCGTCATCACCCACCACCAAAATATAAGGTATTTTCTCCATCTTGGCCCGACGAATACGCGCGCCCAGGGGCTCGTTGGCCTGCTCGGTCTGGACGCGAACGCCGTCGAGTCTAAGGGCCGCCGCCACTTCATTGGCGTAGGGGTCGTGGTCGTCACGAACGCCGAGCACCCGAACCTGCTCCGGGCTCATCCACGTGGGCATGTTGCCGGCGTAATGCTCGATCAAGATGGCCATGAAGCGCTCCACGGAACCGAAGAGCGCGCGGTGGATCATGATCGGGCGGTGTCGCGCGTTGTCGGGGGCGATGTAGCTCGCGTCGAAGCGCTGCGGTAGTTGGAAGTCCAGCTGAATGGTGGAGAGCTGGTGCGTGCGGCCAATGGCGTCGCGCGCCTCCACCGAGATCTTCGGTCCGTAAAACGCGCCGCCGCCTTCGTCCAGTACGAAGTCCAGCCCGGCGCTCATGGCGACCTTCTCGAGGGTCTCTTCTGCCTCGTTCCACTCCTCAATACTCCCGACGGCCTTCTTTTCTGGGCGCGTTGAGAGTTCGAGGTAGAAGTCGTTCAATCCGAAATCGCGCAGTAGATCAAGCACGAACTTCAACAGGCTCGTCAGTTCGTCCGCCATCTGGTCACGAGTGCAGAAGATGTGTGCGTCGTCCTGGGTCATGCCGCGAACTCGCGTGAGTCCGTGCACGGCGCCGGACTTCTCGTAGCGGTACACCGTGCCGAATTCGAACATGCGCAGCGGCAGTTCGCGGTAGCTGCGCTGACGTGCCTTGAAGATCAGCACATGAAACGGGCAGTTCATGGGTTTCAGGTAGTAGTTCTGGCCGTCATCGAGCTCCATTGGCGGATACATGGACTCGGCGTACCAGTCAAGGTGGCCCGACGTTTCGAAGAGTTCGCCCTTGGTGATGTGCGGCGAGTTGACGAACTCGTAGCCGCCCGCCACGTGGCGAGCACGTGAGTACTCTTCCATCACCCTTCGCATGGTCCCACCCTTGGGGTGGAAGACCGCGAGGCCTGGTCCGAGCTCGGAGGGGAATGAAAAGAGGTCGAGTTCCAGTCCCAGTCGACGGTGATCGCGCTTCTCGGCCTCCTCGAGTTGCACCAGATGGGCCTTGAGTGCGTCCTTGGACTCCCACGCTGTCCCGTAGATGCGCTGAAGTTGTGGACGCTTCTCGTCGCCGCGCCAGTACGCGCCGGCGACGCGCATCAACTTGAAGAATCCGAGTCGTGACGTCGAGGGGACGTGAGGTCCCCGACAGAGGTCGCGAAAGTCCGGCGTATTGGAATAGGTCGACACCACCGACGCGCTGGCCACCTCAGCGAGGTCTTCTTCGCTGGCCCCCGCCGAGACGGCGTTGATGATTTCGATCTTGAACGGCTGATCCTTGAAGAGTTCGCGTCCGTCTTCAATCGAATACTCCGAGCGGATGAACGGCTGGTTCTCCCCCACGATCTTGCGCATCTCGTCTTCGATGCGCGGCAGATCGTCGTCACTGAATCTCGCGCCTTTGGGCAACGAGAAGTCGTAGTAGAAGCCGTCACGAATGGCGGGGCCAATGGCGTAGTGTGCCCCCGGCCAGAGCCGGGTCACCGCTTGGGCCAGCACGTGAGCGGTCGAGTGGCGAAGTATCTCACGACCCTTCTCGCTGGCGGGGGTGACGATCGCCACCGTTGCGCCATCGGGCAGCGCCGTGTTGAGGTCGGTGAGCTGACCGTTCACTTCAGCGGCGAGCGCGTCCTTCGCGAGGCGGGCGCCTATAGCCGCAGCGAGGTCGAGCGCCGTTGATCCGCCCGCCAGCGTTCGTTCGCTGCCGTCAGGGAGTTTTACTTCAAGATCCGACATCGTGGCCTTTCATCGCCTACAGCGTAATGCCGAGCAGCGCCGCGGCGGGAGCCACGCTGAACCCAGCGTGGGCGGCTTGATCAAGGCACTCCAGCGCGAGGGGCGTATTCAGATCGTCGTCGAGCGCCGCGCGAACGTCGTCGAGCACCGAACTCGACCGTCCCGTCGTGAGCGTCGAGCGCCAGGTGACGAGGCGAGACTGCGCGCGCGAGAGCAGTTCGTCGCGCCACTCCCAATCAGCGCGGTAGTGCTGATCGAGCAGTGCCAAGCGAACGGCCGCGGCTTCGGCCCGCTCGGCGAGCTGTGCGACAAAGACCAAGTTGCCGAGGGACTTCGACATCTTCGTGCCGTCGAGCCCGACGAGTCCCACGTGCATCCAGTGCTTCACGAACTGCACGCCAGTGACCGATTCGCTCTGGGCGGCCTCACATTCGTGGTGGGGAAATGCCAGGTCGCGTCCGCCGCCGTGCACATCAACCGTATCGCCGAGCTCACGAAGGGCCAGCGCGGAACATTCGATGTGCCAGCCGGGCCGCCCGGCGCCCCAGCGCGACTCCCACGCCGGCTCGTCCTCCAGCGAAGGCTGCCAGAGCACGAAGTCGAGCGGGTCACGCTTTCGCGGGTCGTCGGGCCGCCCTCCGTGCACCGCCGCGAGCGCGAGCATGGAGTCACGACTCTCGTGGCTGACCTGACCGAAGCGAGGAAACTTCGAGACTTCGAAATAGACCCAGCCGTCCACTTCGTACGCAAAACCCAAATCAAAGGTCTCACCGATCAGCGTCAAGATCTCGGGGATGGCCCCCGTGGCGCGTGGTTCTGAGTAGACCGGCAACAGATTGATCAACTGCATGTCATGATCGAACTTCGCCATTTCCTGGGCCGCGAGGTCCAGGTAGTTGACGCCGAGCTCTCGGGCCTTGCGCAAGAGGTCGTCATCGACGTCGGTGACGTTTCGAACGCATCGAGCTTCGTGTCCCTGGTCGACGAGCCGACGTTTCAACACGTCAAACGAGAGATAGACAAACGCGTGACCGAGGTGAGCTGAGTCGTAGGGCGTTATGCCACAGCTGTACATCGTCACGACGGGACCAGTTTCCAGGGGAAAAAGGCCCCCGCGTGCAGTGTCGTACAGCAGCATCAGTGGCTCAGTCCGGCCAACTTCACGTAGCTGTGGGCCTTGTGTCGGATATTGATCGAGATACACACCGCCGTAAAGGCCTCAATGGGACTGGCCAGTGACATGGAACCGGCGACGACGCCCTTCAGTCCCGGCATTTGACTCACCAGTTCACCCACGCGCTGGCGGGCCGGGTCGTTGTCGGAGAAGATCACCACGTCGGCGTCGAGCCCGCTATCGAGGTCTTCCATCTGGGCGGCGGGAAGATGGTGAAATGCTCCGACGATGGTGCTGTCGGGCAGGGCGAACGCGATCTGCGCCGCCATTGATCCACGCGCTGGATAGAGCGGCACCAACTCGCGGCCTTCGCGACTGAGCGCGTTCACCATTGAAATCACGGTCTTGCCGCTCAGGTGCGCGCGTAGCGCACTGACCGTCGCTACCGCTGAGTCCCAAGGAGTCGCCACGACGACGAGACCGCACTGAGCGGCGTCCTCGTTAGTGGCGCCACGCACTGTGCCATCGCCGCGAGGAGCGATGCCCTTCGCGATGTCACTCGCGCGTGCGGCGTCGCGCGAGCCCAGCACAACGTCGTAGCCGCAGCTCGCCAATCGAATTGCGACGCCACGTCCGGCCGGTCCGGTGCCGCCAAGAATGCCCACTGTTTCCATCATTGTCCTCGTCGTTTTAGTTGCCTGGAAGTACGCTAACAATATGGGACTGCTCACCAATCACCGAATCCTCGTCACCGGCGTCTTAACCGAGGACTCCCTGGCGTTCGGGATTGCCCAGCGCGCGCTCGAAGAAGGCGCGGTCGTCGCGCTCTCGGGAGCGGGGCGCGGAACGTCGCTGACGAGGCGTACGGCACGCAAACTGGGCGACGTGGGCGAGATCATCGAGCTCGACGTCACCGACCCCACGCAGATCGCGAGCGCCGTAGTTGAGGTGGAAAAACGCTTCGGTCACCTCGACGGCCTGGTGCACGCCATTGGCTACGCTCCCCAGTCGTGCTTGGGAAGCGGAATGTTCACCGCCCCCTTCGACGACGTGGCCATGGCCATGCAGATCTCGACGTATTCACTCGCGGCCCTGGTGGGCGCCTTTCGCCCCTTGATGCAAAAGAGCGAGGCGCACGGTGGCGCGTCGGTCATTGCCCTGGACTTTGACGGTTCGCGGGCGTACCCCATGTACGACTGGATGGGCGTCATGAAGGCCGGGCTCGAGTCGCTCGGACGCTATCTGTCGAGAGAGGTGGGACCCGACAAGATTCGCGTCAACATGCTCGCCGCCGGACCCATCCGGACCATGGCCGCCAAATCGATTCCCGGATTCTCGCTCTTTGAAGACACCTGGGCCGACCGTGCGCCCCTCGGTTGGGACGTCCACGACTCGAGCGCCGTCGCCGACACCGCGGTCGCCCTCTTGTCGCCGCTGCTTCGTGGCACGACCGCCTCGGTCATTCACGTCGACGGTGGCGCCCACGCGATGGGCTAACGCTCCTGGGTCGCGAACTGGGTCTCGTAGAGGTCGTGGTAGAGGCCGCCCGCGACCAGCAACTCTTCGTGCGTGCCGCGCTGGACAATGCGACCGGCTTCCACCACCAGTATCTGGTCGGCATTCCTGATCGTCGAGAGACGATGCGCGATCACCAGCGAAGTGCGAGACGACATCGTCTCTTCGAGCGCTCGTTGCACCGCCGCCTCACTTTCGGCGTCCAGATGCGCGGTCGCTTCGTCGAGTACCACGAGTCGCGGAGATTTCAGGAGGAGCCTCGCGAGCGCCACTCGTTGTTTCTCTCCACCCGAGAGCCGGTAGCCGCGCTCGCCAACGACCGTCTCGAGCCCCATGGGCAAACTCTCGACGAGGTTCCATATTTGAGCCGCTCGAAGGGCGGTTTCAATCTCTTGTTCGGTGGCGTCAGGCTTCGCGAACACCAGGTTCACGCGAAGCGAGTCGTGAAAGAGGTGCGGATCCTGGGTCACGACGCCGACCATGGCGTTCAGCGACACCGTCGTCGCATCGCGTACGTCGACGCCGTTGATCGAGACCGAACCGTTGTCAACATCGTAAAGTCGCGACACCAACATCGAGATCGTCGTCTTACCCGCGCCACTCGGCCCGACGAGCGCCGTCATGGTGCCCGCTTCGACCGTGAAGGACAGATCGTGCAGCACCTCGCTGCGTGGCGTGTCGTCAAGACGCGCGACCGCTTCGAGCGACGCGAGCGACACGTCTTCGGCGCCCGGGTAGGAGAAGTCCACGTTCTGAAAGACGAGTTCGGCCGGGCCCTCGGGCAGCACGACGGCGTTCGCACTCTCCTTGATCATTGGCTCGAGGTCGAGCACCTCGAACAGTCGCTCGAAGCTCACCATGGCCGACATGTAGTCAATATTGAGATTCGAAAGTTGGGTCAGCGGTCCATACAACCTGGTCAGGTAGGCCGTCAGGGCCACGACGGTTCCTACGAGCAGCGCCCCGTGCAGCACCTCGACACCACCAAAACCGTAGGCGAACGCCGTCGCGAGTGAGGCGGTCAGCGAGAGCGATATGAAGAAATATCGTTGGTAGGTCGCCTGATGAATACCAATGTCGCGCACCTGGGCGGCCCGAGAGTCGAAATACTGTGCCTCGTCCTTCGGACGTCCGAAGAGCTTCACCACCATCGCGCCCGCCACGTTGAATCGCTCGGACATCACCATGTTCATCTCGGCGTTCAGTTCCATACCGCGCTGGAAAAGAGTGCCCAACTTACGCCCGACGCGGCGAGCCGGAATAAGGAAGACCGGTAACAGAAACAGGGCCACTAAAGTGATCTGCCAGCTCAGCACCAGCATCGTGCCGAGAATGATCGACACGAGAATCACGTTGCCGACCACGTTCGAGAAGAGGTCGGTAAATGCTTGCTGAGCCCCTACGACGTCGTTGTTCAGACGACTGATGAGCGCTCCGGTCTGTGTTCGCGAGAAGAACGCAATCGGCATCTCTTGAATGTGTTGAAAGACTCGAGCTCGGAGGTCGTAAATCAATCCCTCGCCGAGCACGGCCGAAATACGTCGTTCGAAGAGCGAAAGTATGGCGTCCAAAATTGCGAGTCCCGCGGTGAGCAAGGAAAGTCCAATGATGAGACCCTCACGTTTGTGCTTGATGCCCACGTCAATTATCTCGCGCAGCACCAGTGGTGAGATCGAGCTCACGACTGCGTCAAGCACCACGGCGGTCAAGAAAACTATGAGCATTGGTTTGTAGGCCTTGGCGAACGTCAACATCCGCGGCAAGGTGCCCTTTTTGATTCGGTGTTCGAGAATCTTGCGGTCCTTCTGCATCGAACGCATTCCTATGCGTCCTCCGCCCATACCGCCGCCATGCATACTCATTTGGACTCCTTCGCCATAAGCAGTGTAGGAACCAGGAGTTCCTACTCACTCGGCGAGGCTAGGTATCGTCCAGTTGACTCTTTAGAACTCGAAGCGCGTCTTGGTACGCGACCCTGGCCTCTTCTCGAAGGTCTCGCAACGAGTGTTCTTCGCGACCTTCCATCGCCCACGTTTGAATCGTCGCAACGTTGTTCGCCTTTTCGCGCAACACTCCAAAGACCGCGCCCTTGGTCATCGCAACGACGTGCAACAGTCCTGACGCGCCGCTCGCCTCGACTCTCCAGTTGGGGTTCGGACCCGGGGAAGGCTCCGACCAACCCATGGCGCGAAGAAGTCCTTCGTCGTCTTCGCTGAGGGCTACGGCGTCACCTATGTTGATATTTGACACGACCTCGGCGATGACGTCACCGTTGGGTTCGATCCAAAACTGGACGTAACGGACATCAGCGAATTCGATGATTGCCACGAAGCAGCGCGGGTCAACCGCCATCGCTCCAAGCATTTCGGGCAGGTTCGCGATGAAGGAATCGACCGTCGAGGTGACGCGATTTCGGTACCCGGTTAAATGAACGTTTCCCACCTCTCCAAGGTAGAAAAGGGGTGTGACGTCAGGAGGCGAGCGCGCTCGAAACGATGAGCACTCCGAGACAACACATCACGCAACCGCCGATTGTTCGAAGTGCCACCAGGCGAGCGGGTGAACCCGACAACCACTCCCGAGCGGTTCCCGCGATGAGTCCCCAGGTGCCGTCTCTGCAAAAGGCCATCACGCTGAAGATGCAACCAAAGATCACCAGTTGCAACGTGACGCTGCCCTTCGTGGGGTCGACGAAGTGCGGGAACACCGCGGCAAAAAATACCAGGGACTTTGGATTCAGTACGCCAACGGTAAAGCCCTGGCGAATCACGTGAAGGTTCGAAGGACGGCCCCCTTCGCGTTTCATCATGGCCCGCGCGTGAGCGTGGCGGTGACGAAGGGCGTCGGCACCCAGCCACAACAAGTAGGCACCCCCGACCAACTGCAGAGCAATCGAGAGGTCGTGGAACCTCGAGAGCAGTGGACCCAGCCCGAAGGCGATCACCAGCGACAGCAAGAGCGTTCCGATGCTGTTGCCGAGCACGGTCAGCACCGCGACCGCACGACCCCACGCGACGCCACGAGCCAATGTAAACAACACGCTGGGTCCCGGGACCATGATGATGAGCATCGAGGCCACCAAAAAAGCCGCGAGATGACTACCGTTGATCACTGCTGAAACCTCCGCACGATCCGATCCGTCACGTTAAGACTGGCGCCGATGCTGAATCCCACGGTCGCCGCGAAAAACGCGGTGCCGACGCCCACCGTGCCACCCATGAGCCATCCAACGATCAGTACCGCGACTTCGAGCGTCAGGCGTACGTAGACGACGCTCACGCCGAGTCGACGATGCAAACCCGTCATCAGACCGTCGCGGGGTCCCGGCCCGAGACCGGTGGTCAGGTAGAGCGAGCTTCCGATGCCGATTGCCACGACCGCTCCCACCACGAAAAGGGACTTCGCGAATGCGCTGGCGGGCGTGGGCACGACCTCTGACGTGAGATCGAGGACGTAGGCAATGATGACCAGGTTCGCGATCGTGCCGAAACCGGGGCGCTCTCGAAGAGGAAACCAAGCCAGCAGTACCACACAGCTGATTGCGGCGGTCGACCAGCCAAGTGAGATATGGGCGTGGCGAGAGACGCCTTCAGCGAACACCGTCCACGGTGTCGCACCCCAATGAGTGACGACGAGGAGACCCTCTCCCACCCCGAAGAGCGAAAGGCCAACCACCAACGGAAGAAGCATTCTGGTACGAACGGCCCAGGTATTCGTAGCCCGCCACGGTGTCACCGGAATCTTGTGGCTGAGTTTTATCATCCAGCCACGCTACCCGTTGCGCTCCAAATCACTAAGGCGCACGCCCTACGTCAACGCCGACCGTTGAGCCTCTTCCAACGATCGAAAGGGATCATCCACGCCACGTCGCGTAGGTGAGAACGGTCAGCGTTTCATCACCAAACACGACCCCGTCGCGGTTGCAACGACTTTTCCGTCACCGTCAACGATCTCGGCGCTACCAAAAGCCACCCTCCTCCCGGGCTTGGTCGTCACCCCCACTGCTCGCAGCGGCCCACTGTCTTTCGTCACCGCTCGCAGATAGCTGACATTGACGTCAATGGACGTGTACACGAAGCCAACTCCCAACGTCGTGTGCACTCCACATCCAATGACCGTATCGGCGAGCGTGCAGACCAGACCACCGTGGACCAACCCGATCGGGTTGTACGCGGACTCATCGGGGGTGCACTCGAAGACCACTCGCCCGTGCTCGACGTCCACAATCTTGAAGCCGAAGAGCTCGGCAATCGGCGCTGGCGCCATCGTTCCATCACGCATCGCCACGAGAAAGTCAACCCCACTTAGGCCAGCACCGGCCGTCGCGGTCACTAACGGATCGTGCCAGACGACAGTCTTTCGTCGCGACTCGCCCCAGCCCTCGCTCATTGGACGTCCTCGATTCGCGAAGCCGCCCCCGTGACCCGGTCGGGCCTTCCCAAGGTGACGATTTCGCCGTCCAGCACCTCTTCCATGGCGTGACTGCGGGCAACGAACAGATCACTTTCCGGATGCGGTGACGCGGTACTAGGGCGCCGGAGCAGTGTCGAGATAAGCCCCGACAAGATTGTCATTGAGGCCGCGTAGAGCCACAGGTGATGGAAGTTCGTCAGGGCCTCGTTGGCATTCTTGGGTACACCGAGGATCACCACGAGAAGCGCCACGCCGAGAGCTCCACCGATCTGGCGAGCGGTCTGATTGACCGCGCTTCCCACGGCGAACCTCTCTTGTCGCAAACTTGAGACCGCCGCGGCACTGAGCACGGGAAACGTCAGGCCAATGCCGAGCCCGGCAATGAGAGTCCCCGGCAGCCAAACGGCCAGATAGTCCGGCTGCAAGTGAACTCGAAGCGCGTACCAGAGGAGACCGCACGTAAAGACACTGAAGCCCCCGATAAGTATTCGTCGAAAGCCAAACCGGGCGGCGAGCTTACCGGCCGGCCCGGAGACGAATGCCACAACCAGCGGTCCCGGGGTCACGGCGAGGCCGGCGTCAAGGATCGAGTAGTGCCATACGCTCGTGAGGAACAAAATGTTGCCCAAGAGCATCGCGAAAAAGCCCATGGAATACAACAGCGCAGCGGTATTGGCAATGGTGAACGAGCGAGCCCTAAACAGGCTGAGGTCGAGCACCGGTTCGTCGTGACGACCCGATCGGAACAGAAACGCTGCGCCGAGTACGACCGCGCCGACAAATGCACCCACGATCCATTTGCTGGTCCAGCCCCAACTCGGACCTTCCGAGATTGCCAACACCAACGCCGCGAGCGAAGCGCTGAGCATCGCCGCGCCCGGGTAGTCCGGAGCGTTGCGCGTTCGAGATCCGGTGGACGCCGCGAGTACCCGCCTGCCGACCAACCACGCCACGAGCCCGACCGGCAGGTTGACGTAAAAGGCCGACCTCCACCCAAAGGCGGTGATGAGCGCCGCGCCAAACGACGGACCGGTCGCGACCGCGAGAGCCCCGATTCCTCCCCAGAGCGCCACGATCTGGGATCTGCGCTCGCTCGGGTACGCATCCAGTAACAGACTGAGCGACGCCGGCAGCAGCGCAGCGGCGCCGATTGCCTGGACGACGCGACCAGCGATCAACAGGGGCACCGTCGGGGCTATTCCACAGAGTGCCGATCCCAGGCAAAATACCGCGAGGCCCGCGAAGAAAACCTGCCTGCTCCCCCGACGGTCAGCGGTACGACCGGCGATCACCAAGAGTGAACCAAAGACGATGCTGTAGCCGGTGATGATCCACGCGAGGCTGGCCCTCGGATCATGGGAGAAGGTCCGTTCAAGCGCGGGAAACGCCACATTGACAATGGAGAGGTCGAGCGAGCCCATAAATGCCCCGAGCGCGGTGACCAGAAAAATCGCCTTGCGTCGCGAAGTTAATGGTGAGGCCGGTCCAGCTTCAACGGTGGTCGGTTCTGTCATGGAATGCACAATACATTCTTGCGTTCTATTATGCAACTGACTAAACTAAAATCATGGAGCGTAAGAGTTTCTCGATGATGGACTGCTCCGTGGCTCAGTGCCTGGAAGTGGTCGGCGAATGGTGGAGCATGCTCATTGTTCGAGACGCGTTCTTAGGCATCACGCGATTCGAAGAGTTCCAACGCCGCCTCGGTATCTCGCGGAACATACTGCGGTTGCGCCTCGCCTCGCTTGTCGACGCCGGCGTTCTCGTTCGCGTTCCCTACTCCGAGCACCCCCCTCGTGACGACTACAAATTGACCGCGAAGGGCCGTGACCTTTGGCCGGTGCTCACCGCAATGCGTCAGTGGGGCGATCAGTACGCCGCCCCCACGGGACCACCGATCGAGTTGATTCACCGTTCATGCGGACACCCCACGAACGCGGTGCTGGTCTGTGATGTCTGCGGCGAGCGCCTCGACACGAGAAGCGTGGAAGCGGTCCCGGGTCCCGGTCGCACGGCACTGCCCCATGGTCATCGCGACGTCCCAACACCGGCGACTCGAAGCCGGCGCGACTCGTAGTTTCAACGACGCCTAGGTCTTGGTTGAGGGATACAGGTAGAGCTTGATCCCAAGGATCAACATGACGGTGCAGATAACGATGGGCGTGATCACCGGTCCAATCCAGGTCACCGGTATGAGGAAATAGACATCGCGGGTGAAGAAGCTGCTCGGCCAATTGTCCAAGATTTTCAAGAAGACGTAGTAGGTGAGGTCCCAACACGCAAAGCTCACCATGAAGGCCCCGATTCGCGCCCTCCAGGCTCTGGCGGCGATGAAGGAAACGCAGGCCAGCATGACAATCGTTGCGGACTCTCTCGTCACTTCGACGTCACTCACATGACCGCTCATCAAGAGTGGATGCTTGGGCGACACGAAGGTGATGAAGCCCAGATTGAGCCAAGTTTTGTAGCTGGATATCGCATAGTTCGAATCAAACCTGATGAGCGCACGAAGGTAGTACACGACCGCAGCTTCCACGAAACCGAAGGCGGTTCCAAAGACAATCAGCGACGCCAGATTCGCGCGGCGACTCTTGTCTGCGCTCGTTGCGTGGGCCACCATCCAAGGTTAACAGCGGCCAAATTGAACGGCGCGCGAGTCGTCAGATTGATCACGTTGTTGTCACGAGCTGGTCGCTAGAAGCTCTTCCTCGCTCGTTAGCATGCGTCGGTGACGAGACTCGTCGGCCAAACCTCAAAACTGAAATAGAGGGCTTGATGGATACTGCTTCGCCCTATCTACTTACTCCGGGCCCACTGACAACTTCGGACACCGTCAAGCAGGCGATGCTGCGCGACTGGGGTTCACGCGACGCCACGTTCATTGCGATGAACCACGAAATGCGTGAGCGCCTCACTGATCTCGTTGGCGCCAGCGCGACCCACGTCTGCGTTCCGCTCCAGGGTTCTGGTACCTTCGCGATCGAGGCGACGATCTCGACCCTTCTTCCTCCGAGCGGCCATCTGCTGGTCCTCGTCAATGGTGCCTACGGCACACGGATGGTGAAGATCGCGCGCGTCATGGGCCGCAAGGTGAGCTCCCTCGAATGGCGAGAAGACGAACAGGTTGACCCCGCGTCGCTCGATCAACGGTTGAGCGACGACGCGAGCATCACGCACGTGGCCGTGGTGCACTGCGAGACAACCTCGGGCATTCTTAATCCGATTGACGACGTCGCTCGAGTGACGACGTCTCATGGTCGCGCCCTCATCATTGACGCCATGAGCACCTTTGGGGCGCTCGCGCTCGACGCCCGCCGGATCGATTTCACGGCGGTCGTGGCGTCGTCGAACAAATGTCTCGAGGGCGTGCCCGGTGTGGGCTTTGCCATACTTCATCGGGACACTCTCGAGACCTGTACCGGCAACGCCCACTCACTGAGCCTGGACCTCTTCGACCAGTGGCGGGGCTTCGAAACGAACGGCCAGTGGCGCTTCACGCCACCGACCCACGTGGTTGCCGCCTTCTGCCAGGCGCTGGACGAGCACGCGAAGGAAGGTGGCGTCGCGGCACGCGGTGCGCGTTACGCCACCAACCACCAGATCCTGGTGGACGGCATGGAGGAACTTGGTTTTCGATGCTTGCTCCCACGCGAAGTGCAGGCGCCGATCATCGTGACGTTCCTCGAGCCGGCTGACGCGCACTACAAGTTCGAGGAGTTCTACGAGCGTCTGCGCGACCATGGTTTCTTGATCTATCCGGGCAAGTTGACGGTCGCCGACTCGTTTCGTATTGGTTGCATTGGTCATCTCGGTGAGGAGCAGATGCGCGACGCCGTAGAGGCGGTTCGCGCCGTGGTGCAAGAGATGGGCGTCGCGAACTGTGGCCCGTCTCGAATCGGTCGCTGACGCCTCAACCGGAACCCGCGGACGCTGCAACGCGGCATACCGGGCACCACCCGTCATCATTGCGGGCAGCCATTTTGGTCCAGTCAGCTACTCGCGTCAGATGGGGCTACGCACCGTGGGCTCGTGACGGCAGTTACGCCGAGAGTCCGTGCATGGGCGATTCCCCGACGGAGCTCTGGTACTTGCTCGTTATGGAGATCGAGCGCGTAATGGACTCGCCAACGGGCAGCGAGAGAAGCGCCGCCAGCAGCAGCGTGAGGAGTGTCGAGTGGTTTTGGCGAATCGTGTTCTCCGCGGTGCGCAGCACCGCCAACAGAATGACGAGTAGATACTCGGCGCGAGATCTCGTGAGGACCACGCTCTTCGACGTTGGAACGGCTCGAACGAACTGAACGCGCGATCTCAGAAGCCCGATCGGTATGCCGAGAGAGATTCCAGCCAGCCCGGTCAGCATGTGCCACGCGCTCAAGTTCAGCTCGTGGGCCAGTACGGGACCGACAACGATGATCGCCATCACTGGATCGAGCCACTCGAGGGTGAGCGGTCGAATCCGTTGACGGGGCTGAAGCGTGGAGCTCAGGGGATCCGCTCGGCCCTTGCGTACCAAAGAGGAGGAGATGAGCAGCAAGACGAGCAGAATCACCAACTGCGCGCTGTTTTCACTCTTCATCACAGTCCCGTTCGCGTGTCGTCGTATCAAGGTGAAGGTTACCCAGTGGACCAAGTCCAAGAGCCGGTCGGAGTGCACGAGCAGGTCAATCGAAACTCTTGCTCTCGCTCAACCCTCGTCCGTCTGACGCGTAACGGTCCAAACCGCGTTAAATCCGGCGCCGCAACCGGGCTACCTGCGCCTCAAATTATCGAAGCTCGACAATCGTTCGTGGCGTCAGATCCTTCGCCGACGTGCCGCTCGGCGCACGAACCGACCGAGCGCGAACAACGTTCCCAGGCAGAGAACGGCGAAGAGCACCGGACCCGAAAGCCTGATCAACCACTCAAAACCGGCGACGAAGCCGGCGACGGCGTCGTGCCACGCCTTGGCGAGACCCGAACGATGCGGTGTGACATTGGATGGTTGACCCGCCTCGGTGAGATTTACCGTCAACGTGCCGTAGGTGGTCTCACTGTTGAGAACGTTCATCTGGCCCTGGAACTGTTCAATCTGACTCTGCAGGACGTTCAACTGACTCTGTACGGCGAGGATGTCGCTGATCGACGTTGCTCGGGTCATTATCGACAGATACTGGCGACGACTCGCCTCGAGCGCCGTGATGCGCGCTCGCAGGTCAACGTACTGTGACGTGACGTCAGTCGACGAAGTGACGATCGATCTCGAGTGGCCCACTCGCTGCACCTGCGTGACCAGTGTCGCGAAGGTTCGTTGCGGAACCTGCAGGACGATTGTTCCGTTCGAGAACTCCCCGGAGCCCCGCGTGCGAGCATTGGCTTTCGTGCTGAGGACGAATCCCCCGTCGCTCGTCACCAGGTCGCCCAGTTTGGTCAGGGACGACTCGACGTGGCCGACGCCTACCGTGAGCGCAACCGACCCGTTCGACTCTATTTTTGGCGAAAGGCTCAACGACGAGTCGCTCAGGCCAGTGGCGGAACCCGACGAGGTCGAGCTCGCCGCGGCCGAAACGGGCCGCGGGGACTGGACGAGAGTCTTGGTAAACCCCGTGCCGGTCACACTCAGTTGCGAGCCGGCGCGGGCCTCGGCGCCGTGCACCTCCACTGCTGTCTTGGGCTGGACCCCTTCACTACGCAGGAGCGGTAGCGATATCGCACTCACCACCACGACGAGCGCCGCCGCCATCACGAAGGTGCGGGCTCGACCCGGATGACGCAGGAAGGCGGGTGCGGTGAACGATCGGGCCGCGGGTACGGAAGCTTGGGCTTCACTGAGAATTCGATCCGTTGCGTCATTGGAGATCTCGAAGCCATTCGCGGCTGCGCTGAGCGCGTCGATCAGTGCTCCTTCGTCAAACATGCTCATCCGGTTGCCTCCTTGCGTGATGTGGGGTCCTTGGCCGTCTCGGGCCGAAGAGCCGGGTGCTCACCCAGCCGTCGTCGAGCCTCGTTCAAGCGAGATTTCACCGTGCCCTGCTTGCGGTCGATGGCGACGGCAATCTCGCGCTCGCTCAGATCCGCGTAGTAACGCAGAACGATGACAACGCGCAGGTGCGCTGGCAAATCCTTCAGGGCGCGCATCACGTCGTGCGCCAGTGCGATGCGGCCGGGCACATCGTCGCCCGTGGTGGCCTCAGCCAGATCATCGTCACTGCTTCGTCGGTCGCGATGGGGAATTTCTTGGCGCAGTTTTGAGTTGCACGTGTTGACGACGACTCGATAGATCCAGGGCTTGAAACTCGATTCCCTCGACAACGAATCCCGGAACTTCCACGCGCGAAGGAACGCCTCTTGCACCGCGTCCTCGGCGTCGGACCGATTACCGAGAATTAGATACGCCGTGCGGACGGACTGGGGGTAACCCTCTTTCAGCCACGCCTCAAGATCGTCCACGTCGCTCGAGCCTTCCACTTATCCGTTCACTAACATTCGATCCTTCGCCAAAACAACTGGTACATAGATAGAGACGCTCAAACGCCCCGAAAGGTTCGAAATAGTTTTCTCCAATCACTGAAATCATGTCTCGGCGCCGTGGACGTAGACGGACATCACCGCGACAACGTCTACCGGAGGCTTCGCGGTGCCTCAATCTCGACGTGAAGAGCAACAGCAACTCTTCGAAACGCACGCCCCTCTAACGTTCTCGCCTCGGCCGGCGACACGATCTAGAGCGGTTCTCGATGACTTCGAGTCCTTTATTCGAACAAACGAGTCCAACCAACGTCAGTTCGACGCATTGCCCGCGAGCGCCGTCTCGCGAGCCCACTTGTAGTCCGCCTTTCCATTGGGCGCCCGGCGAATGCTCTCTCGAACCACGACGACCTTGGGAATTTTGTAGTGGGCAAGCGACTCGCGCAAGAAGTCGCAGATCTGATCGCCGGTCGGCGGTTGCGCCGATGGCGCACCGACGACCGCCACCACTCTCTGGCCAAATCGCTCATCAGGCAGTCCCACCACCAGGCAGTCCTCGACGAGGGGGTGTCGCTTGATGGCCTCTTCGACCTCCTCGGCGAAGATCTTCTCGCCACCGGAATTAATGCAGCCCGAGCCCCGACCAAGGAGCGTGATCGTGCCGTCTTCTTCGACGGTGGCCCAGTCGCCGGTATTCACGTAGGAGTTTCCATCGATCTGGAAGAAGGTTCGAGCCGACTTCTCCGGATCCTTGTAGTACCCGAACGCCGCCGTGCGACTCGCGAGGAGGCCCCGCTCGCCCGCTCCCCGGGGCATCTCGCGTCCGTCCTCGGTGATGACCTTGGTGTCGGGAGCGAGGGTGAAGTGAGCGGTCGGCGCACCGAGGTCCGGGTTCGCACCACTCACCGCGATGCTTCCGCCCTCTGTCGATCCCAGTGCGTCCACCAGGTTCGCCGTCATTCTCGATCTCAAGCCGTCCTTGATCTCGGCGCTCCAGATCGCCCCCGACGAAGCGATGTTTCGCACGCTCGCCGTTTCATAGGGCTGACCCTGGGCCTCGCGTTCCTCGAGCGCACGGAGCATAGGACGGGCGAACGGGTCGCCGACTATCACGATTCTCGTCGCCCCCTCGCTCTCGGTGAGCTGCCATACCTCGTGGGGATCGAAGGACCTGGACTCCAGCAAGACCACCGTGCCACCGGTGAGGAGGGCGGGCATCGCCCCGATCCACATGCCCGTGCCGTGCATGAGCGGACAGCACGGAATGCTGACTTCGGCTCCGTACGAGCTCATCGCTTCGATGAACGGCTTGATGCTCTCACGACTCGTTGGCACGGGCGCATCCAGACCGAGGACGCCGAAGCTCGCAAGTATTCGCTCGGTGAAATCACCTTGGGGGTACATAACCCCCTTCGGCAATCCGGTCGTGCCTCCGGTGTAGAGCATGTAGAGGTCGTCTGGGGCGCGCTCTTTGCGCGCCTGTGGCTGGTGCGTCGCCACGAGGTCCGCGAAGCGCACTGCGCCGCTGAGATGAACTCCTCCGTCATCCACCTCTACGAACAGACGGACCTTGGCGAGCTGGTCACGCACACGTCCCACGCACTCGGCCAGCGAAGTGTTGAACACGAGGACCTCGGCGTCACAGTTGTCCAAGAGGTAGGCGAGTTCATCGTCCAGATACCGGTAGTTGACGTTGATCGGAACGGCCCGGTGCTTGAACGCACCGTACTGGGCGATCAGGTACTCGGGACAGTTATGCAGGTAGAGGGCAACCTTCGCGCCTTCGGACACGCCCTCCGCTTCGATGGCGGCTGCGAAACGGGCTGCGACATCGTCAAATTCCGAGTAGCTGACCCGTCGATCAGCTTGGACTACCGCGTCCTTCTGCGGGACGATGTCGGCAACTTCCTCCCACACGGATGCAAAGTCGAGAAACAAGATCCCCCCGATCCCGTTCGAGCTCAAACTGGCGAGCCCGAGGTGTCCTTCGAGCACCATGGCCGACACGCTACCCGCTCCAACAACGTTGAGCGGACTGATTCGAAATTCCCTGGCCGACCAAGAGCACCGTGGCTTCTTGCACGATTTCTGGTGGACACAAGGCCCGCTCGAGTCCTTCGTGAGCGCGAGTTCACGAAGAGTCTGCGCGACGTCCTCTTCCCTCATCCGTTCCCAAGTGGAGCTCGCGTTGCGCCGCAACAGTCGCCGTCCAGCGTCCATGGCCTGGCCATCGGTATCAGACGAAAGGTGCTGGACCGCCGAGTACGGTATCCACAATGCGCAGGACCAACTGGACCACGCGAGAGCACGCCAGCAGTCACTCCGAGACACCTACGGCTCGCGGTGGGGCGTTTCGTGGGCGCTGGGGGACTCGAACCCTCGACCTCAGCCGTGTGAAAGTGTTCACGCGCTTTTCACCAGACGACGTGACACCACGACAGACCACATTGACCAGGACTAATGACGACGCGAGACGACGCGAGACAACTGCACACGACGCGATTTGTGGAGCATTTTGTGGGGCAAAGATGTTCGTAGCCTGTAAACAGTTGAGGTTGTAATTCACCTGTATAGACGAGAGCCCGAAAGTCTCGCAGTCAGTCCTTCGGAGTTTGCGATACAACGTCGAATCTCAATCTCGGAATCGACTTACTCGTAGTGGCCAGCTCGTAGAGCGATCCAAGTGGGGCTGCCGGATCTTCACTCGTCAACTTGGTCAGCTCGACGTCGACCAGCACACTTAGCAAACGCGTCGAGCACTTGTCGCGCCTAACGCCCGAGTGTTCGACGACCTAGTCGTTCGCCAAACGCATCGAGTGCGGCTAACACCTCCGTGGAGCGCCACACTCGCCGTCCTCGGCTCAATGACCCGGTCTTAACCAAGATGCCGGCATCCTCAAATGGTTGAAGAATGCGATCGACGTTGTTCTCACCAACTTCAAGTCGTTGTGCAACAAGTTCTCGCGTAACGACTGGCTGGCTAATGAGCATGTCCGCCAAACGCCACGCCATGGCACCTTTGCGAGCCTTTATGTAATCGTTCCATCCCTCGCGGATAGTCCGCAGATCTCCAACGAGTTGACGGCCGAGTCCAACCGCATGAACGACAGATCTGGCGGTCATCGAGATAATCGGGTCTGTGTCGCCGAATCGATATTGCGTGAGTGCCAAGAAATAGTCGTCAGTGTTCGACAAGATTCCTGCCGAAATGGGAACCGTCGATTCCGTGGTGAGCCCCCGATCGCGAAGGATTGCGTGCATGAGCGTTCGACCCGTTCGACCATTGCCGTCTATGAATGGGTGAATGGTCTCGAACTGCGCATGAGCTAGAGCAACGAGAGCAACGACGGGCAAATCGGCCCGATGCATAAAGGCGACGAGATCAGCCATCAGCGCCGGCACGCGTTCGTGGGCTGGCGGCACGAAGCTAGCTAGTCGCGGACCAGCGTTTCCGGGTCCGATCCAGTT
>Ga0182013_10000786_pt1 | contig 44120 bp, 28 predicted proteins | sample 612S2MmetaG_FD_120487 | JGI IMG/M metagenome (GOLD analysis project Ga0182013, IMG submission 120487) | Permafrost microbial communities from Stordalen Mire, Sweden - 612S2M metaG | ecosystem: Environmental > Terrestrial > Soil > Wetlands > Permafrost | place: Sweden: Stordalen | collected... | reverse complement strand
CTCGGGCAAACTTCTCAAAACTCGGCTGGCAGGCAAATGTTATCTGGCGCATCGCGATCTACTCCTACATACCATTTGATGCGGACAGAATGCAGGTGGATCACTTAATCAGAGGTTCCTTAGCATAGTTTCCTGAATAGAAGAAGAAGTCCCCGAATCCATACGTTCGGGCAAGGGGGAACCGAAAGGCTGTCGGAATGCTCTTTTACGAAGGGAAGAGGCTGTCCACGGACGCGGAAATCGTTGCCAGCCGCGCGCGCCGTCTCTGGGGCGGTCGTGCCGGAGCCGCCAGCAGTCTGGCAATCTCTCTCAACTCCGTTCGCGCATGACCGATGATCGCGGCCACCGCATCGTTTCGTTCACCCTGATTGCCTCCCTGAATCGGCAGGCCGCCTTGCGGTCCCAGCCGCGGAGCCGGTTTCGGGCCCGCGCTCTGCCTGGGGCCGCGCGATACCGTCTCCAACGCCTGGCGCGCGCCGGATAAAGTGTAGCCCTCGGCGTGGACCAACCGCTTGATCTCCAGCGCCACCTCAACGTCGTGCCGCCGATAAAGCCGCTGCCCGGTCCCGCTCTTGTTCGGTTTCAGCTGGGGAAACTGCGTCTCCCAGAAGCGCAGTACGTAGGTCTCCAGCCCGCAGATGCGCGCCACGTCCCCGATTTTGAAGTAGAGACGGTCCGGGATGGAGGGCGACTCAAGAGCGGCTTTCCGTGACCATTGCATAGCCATAAGGTTCAGCGAGGGGGCGGATTCTAAAGAGGGGAACCCACTCTTAGGGCAGTATAGGCCATGCATTGCACATCATGTGAAGCAAAATCCGCCAGGAATCACTTGAGTGATGGGCTGCGCAGCGAGTGGCCGGCCCGGCACCCTCGTCATGGGCGCATGGCCGCAGTCCGCTTCGCCGAGTTCGGAGGCGCCGCGCGCAAATACTGTTGTGGCCAGCTTGCCGTCTCACTCAGCGCCGCTGCCGCATGCACCGCCCAGTAAGGATCGCGCAGCATCTCGCGCGCCAGCAGAACCAGGTCGGCCTGACCTTGCTCCACAATGTTGTTGGCCTGGGCGGGGGTGGTAATCAGACCCACGGCCGCGGTCGCAATCCCCGCCTCGCGCCGGATCCGGTCGGCAAACTGCACCTGGAATCCCGGGCCGGCCGGGATCCGCGCGTTTGGCACCTGGCCGCCCGAGGAGCAATCCACCAGGTCGACTCCGTGCCGGAGGAGATGCCGCGCCAGTTCAACCGACTCATCCGCGTTCCATCCGCCCTCTGCCCAATCGATGGTCGAGATGCGCACCAGCAGCGGCAGATGCTCAGGCCACTCAGTTCTCACCGCGTTCACCACCTGGAGCGCGAACCGGATGCGATTTTCGAGGGCTCCGCCATACTCGTCGGCGCGCCGGTTCGACAACGGCGAAAGAAACTCGTGAATCAGGTAGCCATGCGCCGCGTGAATCTCGACCAGATCGAACCCAGCTTTTTGCGCCCGGCCCGCGGCTTGCCGGAACGCCTCAACAATTGCGTCGATCCCGGCCTTGTCCAGTTCGACGGGCGTTGAATAAGCCGGCGAGAAAGCCACTGCGCTTGGACCCACCGTCTGCCATCCGCCCTCGTCGGGCGACAACAGCCGCTCGCCGCCAAACGGCACGCTCATGCTGGCCTTGCGTCCCGCGTGCGCCAGCTGAATCCCGGCCCGGGCCCCCTGGGAGTGGATGAAGCGGGCAATGCGCGCGAGTTCCGGAATGTGCTCGTCCTTCCAAATGCCCATGTCACCGGGGGTGATGCGGCCTTCCGGCACCACGGCCGAGGCCTCGATCATCACCAGTCCGGCGCCACCCTGGGCCCGGCAGCCGAGGTGAACCAGATGCCAGTCATTGGCAAACCCGTCTTCCGACGAGTATTGGCACATCGGCGACACACCGATGCGGTTTCGAAACTCCACCGAACGAAGCTGAAGGGGAGAAAAAAGCGGTTGGCTCATGCCAATAGTCTACATTTCTCATGGCTGCGGCCTTCAATGGAGTGCGAGCAGCGAAAAAGTGGCTCGAATTTCGCTGTTTTACGCCTTATTTTGCCCAAAAAACGTTACGAAGGGACGTCGAATGAACCAAAAATGGGGGTTCATATTGACCGAATGGTAACTGGGCGCCAACTCGTAATGCATTGATTCTATTAAATTTGCCTTGAACCGGGGCGCCAAACGAGCCCTTAGTGCGGGGGGAGGGGGTGGGGGTCGAGGTTTTGGCCTTTGGCTTGAGGGGTCAGGGGCGCGGCTTGAGCCGGCTTGTGATCGCGCTGAAAGATGGCCATGGCGACCTGGGCGGCGTAGAGGAGCTGGCCGCCTTTTTCGCGGGGAATGGCGTCGATGAGGATGCCGTGGGCGACGCAGGCGATGAAGTTGCGGACGCCGTCGTATCCGTCGAGCAGGGGCATGGCGTTGCGGAAGGCCTCGGAGGCCTGGTCGGCGGCGATGTATTCATTGTCATCGTCTTCCATGCAGGCATTGAAAGCTCGTCTCCATGCGGCGTCGCAGCGCCGGATGGCAGCTTTGGTTCCGGCGGGCCTGGCGGCGCGGCCGGGTATGGGCGAGGTGGAGGGGGCCTGGTGGATGAGCGAGTCGAGGAGGCGGGCGGATTCGGCGGATAGATGGTCCATTGGGGTTTATCTCCTGCAGTTATTTTGCGCGGAAGGGGGGTAATTCTACGCAAAAACGAGAGATCAGAGATCAGGGACTCAGGGACTGAGGGGGAACGGAGCTTGCGGGGGCTCAAAAAGGCGGCGGAAGGACGCGGAAGGCGGGCTTTTGGGACTGAAATGCGGGCTGGGGCGGGGCTTCCGGGGCGAAATCACCGCCTGCTATGGCCGTGCGGCCCTGCGCGCGTCGATATCGTGGACGGGCTTGTTGCTGGCGAAGACGCGCAATTCTGCCGCCTGTGCCGGATACAATCAATCCCGCCACCCGATACGCACATATGCCGCCGGTCAATGCAAAGTTATGCCACCAACGAGGACAACGGAATCCCGCCAGGGGATGAATTCGCGAAGAAGAAGCATCCCCGCCAGAGGCGGGAACTGACGGATCGACGGTGATTGGCCTGCGCCATCACTTTCTTCTAGCGTTCTCCGACTCGATGAACATTTTCGGCGTTCAATTTGCTGCTTATGCTTACAGGTCGATCTGGAGACAAGTTGCCTCTATTGGTAAAGGAGCGGAACCATTTCGCGAGTTGCTCTTCAGGCATCACACCGGATGCCACCGCAAGCATCGTATTCACGACTGCATCGTCCGGCGCGTCCATAGTGTACCCATTCAGGTCAAGAAACGTCTCCGCGACGACGTAAGCAGTACGCTTATTGCCGTCGAGAAATCCGTGATTATTGCAGAGCCCAAATCCGTAAGCAGCAGCTAAAGCGACAGCATCAGGTTTGCCGTACGCCACGAGGTTGCGAGGCCGGGCAAGTGCGGAATCAATTACAGCAAGAACGCGTACACCACGAATTCCGCCGTGCTCTGAGATCTGTTCGTCATGTATTGCCAGGACTGCATCTAGTGGAACCCATGCCCATGAGCGAGGTTTCACTTTGCCAACTCCCGCAGCGCGTTGCGACGCCTTTTCATAACCTTTCGAGCGGACGCCATGGCCTTTTCGAACTCGGGATCAAACGGGGTGATCCGAAAGCCATCTTGTTCTTCTGTAAGAAAGATAGAGTCGCCCTTGTCGACTCTCAGACGTGCCAAGGCTTCCTTGGGCAGGATCACTCCCACGGAGCTTCCAATCGTCGTCAGTTTCAGTTTCAGCATTTTGGCACCTCAAAATCATTATAATATTGATTAGAACATGCAGACACGTAGTCCGGAAGGATCAATCGGGCGCGAAGCTCACAAACCTCAAGCTCTGAGCGGCCCTTCAACTTGTCGCGATCGCGTCGTGGCCAACCCCATCAGTAACGACTCGGTAAGAGCCGGTTGGTGGGATTCCATTGTAGGGCCGATCCTGTCAGGCCGCCGGGCAACCCTGCACCAGGCGGCGGCATAACGTTGTGCCGGCTGGCGGCATTTCATTGTACCCAGCAGCCTGTTTACTGCGGATCGAGAAGTTGGATGGCGAGAGGGGTGTTAGCGGGAGCGATGAGTGACTTGCAAGCGTCCGTGCTGCCCCAAGGTTCCCGATTGGGGGAAGCGGTCCGGGTCGCTCCTGAATTGCGCCTCATATTCGTTTTCCATTCCCTGCGAGGCGGATTTCAGCCTAGTACTACAGTTGTATTTCGCTCAATTACGGGGAAATCTGTAAAGATCCGGGCCTGAAGGCCGCGAGCGTTCTCACCCTCTGGGAATGTGAAATCAAGTCGATCGATCTTGCTGCTCTCAGGAGGCTCCTCGACGAGGAAAGGGAGTAAAGGGTCCTCTTGCGAGGAATTGTGATTCATGCGAAATCGCCCGAGTCAACACCGATATGCCGTCGGTCCCGATGTGTCGGCCAGTGTCATGGAATCTCATGATCGAGCCGAGGGCTTACGATCGGCGTTGCTACGTCTTCAACCCTGCAAGGTTCACTTCCAAGTGCTTGCCTTCAGCCAGAATCTGCTCCATCGTCAGCCGCGTGCCGCGCGCGGCGGCTTCCCGGCCGAGAATGCACGTCAATGCGGAGTCCACCGCGCGGGGAACGGTGTCGTTGGCGAAATTTCCTTCCGTCACGTTGCGATAAAAAGTGTCAATGTTCCGCGCCGCCCCGGCTTCGTACAGGTTGGCCACGTCCGCGCGATAGGCCTGCTCGTCACTGCGGAACTCCGCCTTGCGCCAGTATTCCAGCGTGCCATATCCCTTTTGACCATGAATCGTGCAGGTCAGCGCGGCGGGCTGCTGGTTGGCCAGCGCCTGGCCAAAATGGTTATGCACCAGACCGTCAGCATACTCATAAATCACCGAGCACACGTCATGGGAATCGCCATGCGGATCGGGCCGAACGATTTGCGAGGCGCCCAGGGCGGCCACCGGACGCCGGCCTAAGGCCCACAGCGCCGCGTCAATGGAATGAATGTCAAAATTGCCGATGAAGTCGCAGCCCAAGGCAATGTCGTTTACCCAGGTCAATCCTTGCAGCCGGTTTTCGATCGTTTTCTGGAACGGTGGATCGGGGAAGCCGGAGCAGATACCGATGGTGGACACCTGCGAAATCTTGCCCAACCCGCCGGCAAGAATCCGCTTGCGCACCTCGATGTTCGCCGGGTCCGTGGGCATCTGGTAATCCACCAGGAAACAGCGCTGCTTGCCGGTCGCAGTTTTAGCCGCCTGCTGAATGGCCAGGCAACCCGGCACATCGGCGGCGATCGGTTTGGCCATGTAAACATGCAGGCCGGCATCCACCGTCGCCTGGGCGTGCTGCGCAAAAAAATACGGCGGCACCTCCAGCGCCACCGCCTCCACACCGCTCTCGATCAACCGCTTATACCCTGAAAGCGTGCTGAAACGGCGTGAACCATCCACACCCAGCTCATTGCCCCATTTGTCGGCGTTGGCCTGAAAATAATCCGCCACAGCATGAAATTCGTAACCGCCGTGCTGCACAAACAGGCCGGCGATCCAACTTCCGCGTCCGCCGCAACCGACCAAACCCAGTTTGATCTTTCGCGTACGCACTGGCGCCTGATCGGCCCCCGCCAGTGATACCAGACCCAGAGCAGAAGCCCCGGCAGCCAGCGACGAGGTCTTCAAGAAAGTGCGACGATCAAGCCAGTTGTTCATAGTGCCATCAAACATATCATTTTTTTGACACAAGACTTCGGACCCTGGACGGCTCGCACAGGGGCGCAAACCGTCAGAGGAAGTCGCTCAATCATCATGATCTCATTCCGGGACCCTGGGGCGTTTTTTCAGGAGTGATCCCGACAACCGCGCGTAATCGGCTGTTAATGAGCGCGAGTATTGGCTTTGCAGTGGCTAAAGCCAAGCATTGATTTGATTGGCCTTTATCGGCACGACTGAAGTCATGCCTTTGTTACAAGGCAGGTGCCGGCCGGTTATGAGGCGGCCGGGGCACCGTCATTTGCCGGGACGCTCACTTCGCGGGGCTCGGGATCACCGGCTGGGTCGGTTCATGGTCTCCCGCCCTTGAATCAAAATGCGATTCAAGGGTGGGGCACCCAAGCTTCTTGGCGAGGCACACGGGGTTAATCAGCTTTCAGGTTGGCTATGCGCCGCCTTCGAGGACTTTGGGGACGTCGATGCCTAGAGCGGTGGCCAGGTCGTGCTGGTGTTCCTGCTCCTGGGCGATGATTTTGCGGAGTTTCTCAGCAAGTGCGTAGTGGCCGAGGGCTTCGGCCTGCTTCACGCGCTGGCGGTAATTCTTGATGGTTTCGGTCTCGTTGTCGAGGTCGAAGCGAAGCATTTCTTCCGGCTTTTTGGACAGCTTTACCAGTTTTGGAGTGGCGGTCGGTGTGCCGCCTAAGTAGTCGACCTGATCGGCGATGATGAGGGCGTGTTGCAATTCCTCGCCGGCGTGGACTTTGAGTTCGGCGGCAATGTTCATATATTGGGCGCCGGTGAGGACGGTGCTGTAGACGGTGTAGGCGATGATGGCCTGGTATTCGCGGGACAGATCTTCATTGAGTGCGTCAATCAATTCCGCGATGGCGGCAGTGCCTTGCTTGTCCTTTTGCTCTTCGGGCATGATTCTTTCCTTTCAGAAGGTTGGATGCGGGGATTGGGGGTACCGGCTTGTTGGCCAGAATACGCTTTCCAGCAACATGATAGCGAAAGCGGATTACGCTAATAGTCCACGCGCAGGCCGAACTGCATGCGGCGGTAGGTGCTGAGGAGGCCGCCGTAGGCGCCGAATGCGCCGGTGGTCAGGACGCCATTGAGGTTGGCCGGGCTGTCATCGAATCTGACTTCGTTGCCGACGTTGTAGACTTCGGCGGCAAATTTGAGCCTGACCTGTTCGTGCAGGTTCCAGGTTTTGGCAAGCGCTGAGTCGACATCGAAGTAGCCGTCGCCGCGGAAGTTGTTGCGCTGGCCGGCTTCGCCGGGATAGGGCAGGCGAATGGGGTATCCGTTGTAGACCCCGTTATTGATGGTGTTGGCGAGGTTGCCGGCGAAAACCTGGGGGACGCCGTTGATGAGGTGCTTCTTTACCTGGACGGAGCCGGTGACGACACCCCCGCCATTGAGCTGGTAGTTGGTGGTGTAGCCGGGCTCAATGACGGAGAAAGGCAGGCCGCTGGCCCAGCGGCTGAGTCCGGATAACTGCCATCCACCGATGAGGGCCTCGGCGACGGGGTTGGCGGAGGCGAGGACGGCTTTTCCACGCCCGATGGGAAGTTGAAAAACGGCGTCCACAGTGACAAGTTGACGGCTGTCGAAGTCGGAGGGACCTTTGTTGAGTTTTGGGTTCCACGAGTTCTGAATTGCGGAGCCACCGAAGGAGTCGTCGCTGAATTCGTTGGAGCGCTCGGCGCCGGATCCCATGTCGATTGATTTTGACAGCGTGTAGCCCAGGTCTACCGTGAGGCCGCGACTGGCTGGATGACGGAGCGTGAATTGCAACGCGTTGTAGGAGCTGGTCCCGATGGAGGACCAGGCGTAGAGCGAGGAGAATTGGGTGTTGTAATAGCGGGTGCCTTGCGGGCAGGTGTAGAGACAGTAGAAATCGAGATCGGCGAGAGAGGTGGTTTCGCCGAGGGTGTAGCGATAGGGCGCCCACTCGTTGTTGTAGATGGCCTGGGTGGCGCTCTCGGGAGCGTAGTCGTAGTTGGCCAGTTGCGGAAACATGTCTTCAAAGTAGGGGATCTCAGGCACGTTGGGAACGGTGCAGCCGTTGCCGGAGTAGGGATTGCAGCCGCCGTTTTCATCGACGATGTGGGAGAGCTGGGCACCGGCATGGAAGTAGTCTCCGCCGCCGGATGGATCGACGAGGTCGACAGGCTCGGCGAGATCGATTTGTTCAAGGAGATGACGGCCAAAACGGCCCACGTAGTTTTCTTCGAAGGTGAAGCCGCCGGGCAACTCCAGTTGGAGAGAGAGGTCGAGGTCGTAGGAGTAAGGAGTCTTGAGGCGGTTATCAATGCCCCAGGTGATGGCGAAATCGCAACCGGACTGGGTGGAAGGCATGAAGGGATAAGTGACGGTGGAGGGAGGATTGGGGCAACCGGCTAGCGGCGGAACATTGTGAGGTCCGGTAAAGCGGGGGGTGTCCTGGACCGTGTAGCCGCCGGCCGGGGTTACGACTGTGTTGCTGAGTCCGAAGGAGCCTTCCTGGTCGAACGAGTTGACGATGGCCTGGCCGAAGTGATCGAAGTACATGCCGCCGCCAACGCGAAGACTGGTGTGCGGATTGGGCGAATATGCGACGGAGAGACGTGGGGCGATGTTGTCGCGCTGCTTGGCCCAATAGCCGGGACGGCCGTTGGCTTTGCCGCTGGGCGCGAAGTAAAGCACGGGCTCGTAGACCTGGCCCTGTGCCGCAGCTTTGCCTCGTTGGAGGAACCACTGGTGGGTGTCGACGGTAGGGGCGATCTGCTGGCCGTGGGTCTCGTAGGGAGCCTGGAGGATGGAGTGGCGCATGCCGAATGTGAAGGTGAGATTGGGCTTCACGCGCCAAGAATCCTGCAGGTAATACTCAAATTCGTTGGCCTTGAAATGGCGGTTTATGAAGGTTCCGTCGTTATACAGTGTACCGGCGGTGGCGCTGGTGACTTTGTAGTTGTACTGCTGGGTGGTTTCGGGGACGGTACCGACCAACGTGTCGTAAGCGATGATGTATGAATTCTCGAAACCGCTGCCGACCTGGGCCAGGTTGGAGCTAAGCTGCGAGGGATCGTTGGGGTAGTTGCTGGTCCATTCAGGATTGGTGCTGGCGCTGGAGTAGGAGTTGGCGTCGGTGCCGCGATTGTTCTCGATGCCGCGCCAGTTACCGCCGAAGTTGAGGGTGTGCGAACCCTTGGCCCAGGTGAGATTGTCGATGATGTTCTGGACCGGGACGTTGACGACAGTGGTGAGAGCGTGCGAGGCGGGCTGATCGAGAAAGCGGAAGATGACCCAGTCGGGCTGGCCGGAGGCGACACCGCGCGTGGAGTAGCCCTGGCGAATGAAGCCGTAGCGCAGGTCGTTGACGATTGTTGTAGTTGGGTTCCAGGTGTAGCCTGCGGCGAGACCCTTGGTATTGTCTTCAGAATAGGTTGCGAGCGGCTGGCCGGGGAGATTTTCGATGCCGCACTCATTGGTGTTGACGAGGCCCGGGCAGGAAGAAGAAGTGAAGCCGGATCCGAGATTGCCGGTATCTTTTTGAAGGTTTCCGCGGACGAAGAGGTGCTGATTGGCGCCCAGGTTGTAATCGATTTTGGCGATCGAGGTGTTGAGAGTTCTGGGCGCGGGCGATGAAAAGACATAGCCGGCATTGTTGATGCCGTCGCCGACGGTATTCAAGATGCCGTAGATTTTGTTGTTGTTCAGAGGGGCGAAGTAGTTGAGGACGGCTGCATCGGGACCGCAACCGATGGCAGGGTCGCAGGCCTGGCCGGAGTTGGGGTCGGGAGTGGCGTCGAGAGCCGTTACCTGGGCCGCGGTGAGGTAGTCGGTGTTGCCGTTGGCATCCTGATAGCCAAGCTGGCCGCTGTAGAAGCTTTGCGTGGGAACGGTGCGCGTGGCGACATCGTTGATGGCTTGGCGCTGGCCTTCATAGTTGAAAAAGAAGAATAGCTTGTCTTTCCTGATGGGACCGCCGAGGGCGCCGCCGAAGGTGTTCATCACATATTTCTGGGGAATGTTGGGCTCGCCGAGGTAGAGCTCGGTGTACTTGTTGAACCACTGGTTGGCGACGGTGTTGGTGGGACGGTAGTACTCATAGAGGGCGCCATGGAAAGCATTGGTGCCGCTCTTGGTGAGCAGGGAGATCTGCGCGCCGGAGCTGCGGCCAGAATCGGCTGTGCCGTTCGAGGTGGTGACGCGGAACTCCTCGGTGGAATCAAGCGTGGAGCGAAGCACGCCTGTAAAGGCGGTTCCATTGATCTGGTCGTTGTCGTCCATTCCGTCGAGGGAGATGTTGCCCTGGTCGGAGCGTCCGCCGCTGACGGAACCGCTGCGACTGTCCAGGGCGTTGTTTTCCTCGGGGTTACCGAGGTAAAGCACGCCCGGCTGGAGGGTGAGCAGTGCCAGCGGATCGCGGCCCTCCATGGGAAGGGCCTGGATGGTGGAGTTGCCGACCGAGTCGCCCAGGGTTGCGTCGGTGGTGTTGAGGGTTTGAGCCGCACTGCTCACGTCGATGGTGACCGCGCTGGCCTGAACCGAGAGAGTGAAGTTGATGGTGGCCGGCTGATTGACCAGCAGTTCGGCGGTCTTGACCTGGTCGCCAAATCCGGCGGATGAGACGGTGATGGTGTAACGGGCCGGTGGAATCTGTGGGAAGACATAAGACCCGGCACTGTCGGCGATGGCGGTGAAGGTGGCGCCGGCGGCGGCGTTGACGATGGACACTTTTGCGCCGGAGACGAGCGCGCCGCTGGGGTCTTTGACAACGCCGCGGAGCGAAGTGCTTGCAGACTGGGGAAATACCAGCGAAGCGGCAGAAAGGAAAAACAGGAATGTGTATCCCGGTAGGGACCGTCTCACGGCTATGCCTCCAGAAAGGTTTAGCTTGCGCGTCTACCAGAAATGTTCAGCTTGCGCGTCGATGGTGTTCTTCCAAAACCGGTAATCTTTACTGCTTTCTGCTTGCAGGAGCGGGGCCCGTGCCGAGGTGCAATCTCATCGATGCTATTTATAGGAACCGCAACTGCTGTGCGGCGGGCACCGGTTCAGTTTTGCGAATTGACGCAATCGCCTGCCGGTAGAGCAGGCTAAAGAATGTTAACTATCTTGAATGATATTTCCCGCGATTTCAATAGCAATCCATCTTAAAGGCTGCGAGCGTGGCTTTTGATTGCTGACCGATGCGCCGCGATTGCGGCGCTAACGCCGGCTCGGTTCTTCTATTGCTGCTGTTGCTGCATCATCTGTTGCAGGTCGATGAAGGGGGCTGTGGCAGCGGGCGGCTCCTGGGCGCGCTCAACGAGCACACTCCAGTCTTCGGGAATGGGCAGCTTGCGGTCGAGGGCGGGCGGTTGCTCACTGGCCTGGACTTGCACGGCGACGTAGAGATCGCTGCTGGTCTTTCCCCGGAAGATTCCGTGGGTGGGCGGAACGTCAGCATAATCGCGTCCGACGGCGGTGCGAATGTGGCGATGATGGGCCACAAGATTGTTGGTGGGGTCGAAGCCCACCCAGCCGAGATGAGGCAGCAGCACCTCGACCCAGGCGTGGGTTGCGTCGGGCGTCGAGCGGTCGTGGTCCTCACGGCCGCGATAGAGATACCCGGAGACATAACGCGCCGGAATGCGGACGTGGCGGAGAAGCGCGATCATGGCGTGCGCGAAATCCTGGCAGACGCCTTTGCCACTGACGATGGCTTCGTCGACCGGCGAATCGACGCGCGTGTGGCTGGGGACGTACTCAAAGTAGTCATAGAGGCGCTGGTTCAGCTCCTGCACCAGCATCAGCGGATCGTCGCGGCGGGTTACATCCATCTGTGCCGCGAGCAGCTTGACGGCGGGCGTTTCAACCGCAAAGGTGCTGGGGAGCAGCATCTCCCAGTAATCGCCGGTTGCGATCAGGTCATCCAGCGCGCCCCATGCGTCGGGCGAAAGGAAAGCAGGCACATCGGGAAGCGGCTGCTGTTCGACAACCGACTCGGCGACAATGACCAGCTGGTTGTGCTCGTTGGGAATGTCGAAATGCTGCACGTTGTTTCCCAGGTGATCGCGATAGGAGAAGACGCGGCAGCGCGGGCTGACGGAAAGGGAGAAGGTGAGGCAATGCTGGCTGGAGTCGGAGCGCGGGTGCATGCGCGTCTCCATGATGCTCTCGCTGATGGGACGCGAGTAGCGGAAGCGCGTAAGGTGACGGACGGAATAGAAGTTCATGCTCGCTCCGTAAAGCAGCTTCGAGTTGGCAGTTGACAGTTGACCTTTATGATCGTCATCTATTTGATGCCTGCACTGATTCAGTTGCATTGATCTTGAAGTAACTTCAGAATGCACGAGCTGAAAGCTGTCTTACACCGCCAGCGCGGACTGGATGGAGTAGTGCACATAGTAACTGTAAATAAGTTCGTGAATGCGAAGGCACTGCTCGCGGATGGTGTGGAGAAATTCGGCCGGATCTCCGGAAAGAATTTCCTGAACGCTTGTATAGCCCAGCATGGCATGGAGACGGCCAATGCCGGAGCTAAGCTCTACGGGCGGGCGGCGGCCACCTGAGCGCTGGATGGATTCGATGGCGTAGCGAACGCAATCGACGCTGTAGCGGATGGCGTGGGGAAAGTCGCGGTTGAGAAGAAGAAACTCGAGGATGCGGGCCGGCGTGAGGTCAGCGGTATAGACCTGGCAGTAGGCTTCAAATGCCGTGCAACAGCGCAGCAGGCCGACGAGCTCGAGGTATGGATAGCCGGAGTCTTCGCGCAGATGGGAGTGAAAGATCTCGGACTGGTTCACTTCAAGCAGAGTGGCGGTTGCATAGGCGCGCTCGAGATAGCGGCCCAGGCGAATGAACTGCCAGCCCTGGCCGTGAATCATGGTCGAAGCGCCCACACCCTGAAAGAGGTGGATGCCGTCGACGACCGAAGCCAGGACGTCGCTGATGCTGGACGCAAACTGCGACTGGGTATGTGGAGAGTGCATCTGGTGGTAGAGCCGGTTGAGCCTCTGCCACTGTTCGCTGGAGATTTCTTCGCGCACCTGGCGGGCGTTTTCGCGCGCGCCGGTGATGCAGTAGGTAACCGAGGCCGGGCTCTGTTGGTCGAAGATAAGCTTGTAGGCCATCTCCTCGAGGTTGCCGTTCCAATCCATTTTCGTGTGCTTGCCCAGCGCGTCGAGCATGTGATTCCAGCGGGTTTCCTCGTCGGCGCCGCCGGCGTCAAGCATGAGGCTCATGGTGACGTCGAGTTGGCGAACCGTGTTTTCAGCCCGCTCGAGATAGCGGCTCATCCAGTAGAGGCTGTCGGCAACTCGCGATAACATTGTCTTTCTCTCCCCGATCGAGGTTGCGGGTCAGAGCCGCTTTACTGCTCCAGGACCCATGTGTCTTTGCTGCCGCCGCCCTGCGAGGAGTTGACGACCAATGAGCCTTTTTCCAGGGCCACGCGGGTCAAGCCTCCAGGGACGATGTTGACCTTGTCGCCGAAAAGAATGTAGGGACGCAGATCGACGTGACGCGGCTCGAGGCGATCGCCGATGAGGCAAGGCGCGCGGGAAAAGGCGAGCGTGGGCTGGGCGATATAGTTGCGGGGATTTGCCTCGATCTGGCGGGCGAACTCTTCACGCTGGCGCTCGGTCGATTGCGGGCCAATCAACATTCCGTAGCCGCCGCTCTCGCCAACCGCCTTGACGACCAGCTTGTCAAGATTGGCGATCACATGCTTGCGCTGCAACTCGTCGCCCAGGAGAAATGTCTCGACGTTGGGAAGAATCGCATCTTCATTGAGGTAATAGCGGATCATCTGCGGCACATAGGCATAGACCGCTTTGTCGTCGGCCAGGCCGGTGCCGAATGCATTGGAGACGGTCACGTTGCCGGCCCGGTACGCGTTGAACAGGCCGGTGCATCCGAGGGAAGAATCGCCCCGGAAGATGAGCGGATCGCTGAAGTCGTCGTCGACGCGGCGGTAGATGACGTCGACGCGCTTGAGGCCGTCGGTAGTGCGCATGTAAACAATGTTGTCGTGAGTGACCAGGTCGCGCCCTTCCACCAGGTCGATGCCCATCTGCCGGGCGAGGTAGGTGTGCTCGAAGTAGGCGGAGTTGAAGACGCCCGGGGTGAGCAGCACGATATTGGGCTCGGGGCGGCCTTCCGGTGCGAGGGAACGCAGCGTAGCCAGCAGAAGCTGCGGATAATGCTCGATGGGGCGCACGCCGTAGCTATGAAACATCTCGGGGAATGTGCGCTTCATGACGCGGCGGTTGGTGAGCATGTAGCTGACACCGGAGGGCACGCGGAGATTATCTTCGAGAACCACAAACTCGCCGTCGTTGAGGCGCAGCAGGTCAGAGCCGACGACCGCGATGTAGACGTTCCTCGGAACCTGGAGGCCGCGCATCTGGCGGCGGTAATGCTTGCAGCTATAGACCAGTTCGCGCGGGATGACGCGGTCATTGAGAATCTTGCCGTCAGAATAGACGTCGCGCAGAAACAGGTTCAGGGCGGTAATACGCTGGGTGAGCCCTCGTTCAATGCGGTCCCACTCGGCGGCTGTGACCAGGCGCGGAAGCAGGTCGTAAGGGAAGATGCGCTCCGTGCCCTCATCGCGACCGTAGACGGTGAAGGTGATGCCCTGGGTCAGGAAGGCGAGGTCCGCCGACTGTTTGCGCCGCTGGAGTTCCTGGGCTGGAAGGCCGGCGAGGGTCTCGGCCAGGGCCCGATATTGAGGCCGCAGTTCGCCGCTCGCCTCGCGCATCTCGTCGAAGGCCTGGTCGAGCGGATAATCACCGAATAGCGAGTCCAATTCCACTGGGTGGCCGGCGCTCATGTTTCTCTGACGGCTTTCTTACCGCGAATTCAGGATCGGCGAAAGAATGGGGATTTTGCGACGCGATGCGCCGATTTTGTCCCGTTGCCCGGTATTTCGAGCAGGCTCCGCCTCTAACCCTGTTCTCTTGTTTCTATCACGCGGGAAATAAAGGAGCCATCAGGAAAAGGCTCAAATGGGCTCAGGGGCGCTGAACGGACCGGCGGACTGTCATTCCCGCCTGGTTTCGAGGTCGCGTTGAGTTAATCTTGTTGAACAGGAGACTTCAGCAGGGTGCTCAAGCTAAAACGCTTCGCTTTCGCTCTTTTGGTTTTGATGGTCGTGGCTGCCAATGGAGCAGGCGGTCAGCAAACCGCGCCCGACGCGGGTAATGAGGACTACGTCCGCTCGCACTATACGAAGTACGAATTCAAGATTCCGATGCGGGACGGAATACGGCTGTTTACCGCGGTTTACGCGCCCAAGGATGCAGCGGAAGGTCCTTACCCGTTCCTCATGAGCCGCACGCCGTACAGCGTTGCGCCTTATGGCGAGGACAAGTATCCGGCGCATCTTGGTCCTTCCGGCGAGCTTGAAAAGTCGGGCTACATTTTTGTCTACCAGGATGTACGCGGGCGATGGATGAGCGAGGGGCAGTTTGTCGAGATGCAGCCGCATATCGACGTGAAAAAGTCTCCGCGGGATGTGGACGACTCATCGGATACCTACGATACGATCGAGTTTCTTTTGAAGCACGTGCCGAACAACAACGGAAAGGTGGGCATCTGGGGCATCTCTTACCCAGGGTTCTACACCTCCGCGTCGATCATCGACTCACATCCAGCGCTGGCTGCCGCCAGTCCGCAGGCGCCGATGACGAATCTTTTTGAAGGAGACGATTCGTATCATGGCGGAGCTTTCATGCTGTCGGCTAATTTCGGATTCTATGCGCCGTTCTTTTACCCGCAGAAGAATCCGGAATCGGTTGAACCGCCGGTTGCGTTTAACTTTCCCACGCCGGACAGTTATAAGTTCTATCTCGAGGCGGGTAACATCGCCAATCTTGATACGAACTATTTGAAAGGCTCGAACTTTCTGTTCGTTGACCAGTTCAGGCACGACACGTATGACGATTACTGGAAGTCGCGCGACTTATCGACCCACATGAAGAATGTGCGCTGCGCGGTGCTGGTGGTGGGGGGCTGGTTCGACGCGGAAGATCTGATGGGTCCATATAGAACGTTTTACGCAATCAGCAAATTCAATCCGCAGACGCCGACTACGCTGGTTGAGGGACCCTGGGTGCACGGCGGCTGGTCGCGCACCGATGGCAGCCGGCTAGGCGATGTCGATTTCAGCGCCAAGACGAGCGAATACTTTCGCGAGAAAATCCAGTTTCCGTTTTTCGAGCATTATTTGAAGGGCAAGGGCGAGGCGACGCCCAAGGCCGTGGTCTTTGAGACCGGAACCAATGTCTGGCGCAGGCATAACGAATGGCCGCCCAAAGAGGCGGCGGCGAAGACTCTCTACTTTCATGCCGGCGGCAAGCTGAGCTTCGAACCGCCGGACGAAACGGCGGACGAGGATGTGTATGTGAGCGACCCGAATCATCCGGTGCCGTTTGTGGGCTATACAACCGACACGGTGCCGCAGCGATACATGGTGGACGATCAGCGCTTTGCCAGTTGGAGGCCTGACGTGCTGGTGTACGAGACCGACCCGCTCACGGAAGACGTGACCATTGCCGGCCCGATTTCTCCGCGCCTGACGGTGGCCAGTTCAGGCACCGACTCGGATTTCGACGTGAAGCTGATCGATGTCTATCCGGACGACTATCCCGATGCGGACGAAACGGGACGGCCGAATAAACGCATCGTGGATGCGCCGCCGCTGCTTATGGGCGGCTATCAGCAGCTGCTGCGCGGGGAGCCATTCCGCGCCAAATTCCGCGATAACTGGGAGAAGCCGGAGCCACTGACGCCGGACAAGAAGACGGAGATTAACTTCGCCATGCCCGATGTTTATCACACCTTCCGGCGCGGACATCGGATCATGGTGCAGGTGGAAAGCTCATGGTTTCCGCTCACGGACCGCAATCCGCAGACCTTCACGGACATTCCTTACGCCAAGCCTGAGCAGTTCCAGAAGGCTACCGAGCAGGTGTTTCACCAGAAGGATGCGGCCAGCGGGGTTGAGGTGCTGGTGATGCCGAGGAATTGATCAGGCGGCTCTATGACTGACCTTCATGGTTGGGGCAAACTCAGCCGTCGACACTTGGTGCGAATGCTTTCAGGCGCGACTGCCTCAGCGTGGCTGCCTCGGGGACTGGTTGCCGCTCAAGGGGCCGTGCAACCCGCGACAACGCCGACAACTGCTCCCGCACCCATCCGCTTTGACGAAGCGGCAATTCGCTCGGGATTGCATTTCATTACCCGCAACCACGCGACGGCGAACAAGAACCAGATTGAGACCATGGTGGGCGGCGTCGCTCTGCTGGACTACAACGGAGACGGATTGCTCGACGTCTTCCTGGTCAACGGCGCGGAGATTCCATCGCTCGAGAAGCGTTCGCCCGACGACTGGAACCGGCTCTTCCATAACAATGGCGACGGAACATTTACCGACGCGACCGAGAAGGCCGGTGTTCAAGGCCGCGGTTATGGCATGGGCGTGGCCGTGGCCGACTACGATAACGACGGCCGGCCCGATATTTTTGTCGCCAACGTGACCAGCAACCAGTTGCTGCACAACAATGGCGACGGTACATTCACCGACGTTACGGCGAAGGCCGGCCTGAGCGGCGCTACGCACAACGGGAAGAAGATGTGGTCGGTGGGCGCAGGGTGGTTCGACTATAACAACGATGGATTGCTTGACTTGTTTGTTGTGAATTATTGCGTGTGGGAGGTCAACAAAGATCCAGTCTGCATACTCAAAGAAGGGCTGCGCGCCTACTGCCATCCCAAGTACTATCAGCCGCTGCATAACTCGCTCTACCGCAACAACGGGGACGGAACTTTTACCGATGTTACGCACGAGACCGGACTGGACGCATTTTTCGGCAAGGGCATGAGCGTGAGTTTCGCCGACTACGACCGGGACGGCTTCATGGATGCGTTTGTGGCCAACGACACCACGCCCAACTTCCTGTTCCATAACCTCGGCGGCAAGCGCTTCGAAGAGGTTGCAGTTGGCGCGGGGGTTGCGTATTCACCTGACGGCGAGGCGCTTTCGGGCATGGGCTCGGATTTCCGCGACGTGAACAACGACGGTCTGCCCGACGTCTGGCACACTGCCGTAGAGAACGAGACATTTCCGCTTTATCTCAACCTGGGCAAGGGGCAGTTTCTCGATGCCACCGCGACCAGCGGCCTGGCCCAGCTTACGAATCGAATGAGCGGCTGGGGAAACGGCATTTGCGATCTGGACAACGATGGATGGAAGGATTTGTTTGTCGCCCGCTCAAACGTGATGGACAACATCCATGAGCTGGTGGCAAGCAAGGAGTACGCGGAGCGCAACTCGGTCTTCCGTAACCTGGGCAACGGGAAATTTGAAGAGGTGGGCGAGCAGGCTGGCCCCGATTTCCTGGTCGCTTCGCCGCATCGCGGCGTAGCCTTCGGCGACCTCGACAACGACGGCCGCATCGACGTGGTGGTGACTCAGCTTAACGGCAATGTGAAGCTCTTCCGCAATGTCACGAACAACGGCTGCCACTGGATTCTCATCAAGCTGGTGGGTACGCGGTCAAATCGGATGGGACTAGGCACTGAAGTCCGTATCACGACGGAGGACGGCGCGACGCAATGGAACCACGCGACTACGGCGGTGGGCTATGCCTGCTCGAGCGATTCGAGGGTACACTTTGGCCTGGGCAAGAATCGGCTGATCCGCGAGCTCGAGGTGGTGTGGCCGAGCAGCATGAGGCAAACGCTCCATCACGTCGAGGTTGATCGCATCATGATTATTGAGGAGCCGCGGGGATAGCGGCTACGCTGCACTCAGAGCTACTCAAGCTCATTTTGCGGGCACACGAGCATGACAGGGGCTAAAGCCCGGACCTTCGATATTCCGCTCTTCGGCCCGGCTAAAGCCGGGCCCTTGTTACAAAGCCTGAACGATTGGATTTGCGGATGACGACACTTGAAGGCAGCCACCTACAGGAACATTTTCGGAATTCAAGTAGTCTATCGCGAAGGGCATTTTCAGTGTTTCTCCGCGCTCTGCATGCCGTCTCTGATTGCGCTTTGCGGTGTACCGGCCTCGCCTTCGGAGGCGTTGCCTGCCTTCTGCGCCTGGGTAAGTTTTTGAAACTCTACGCGGGCTCGCGCGGCGTCTTCCGGACGCCCGACATGCGCGTAGGCCGAGCCCAACGCAAGCTCGACGCGGGCCTCGGTGGGAAACGCCTTGCGGGCGATCTCCAGCTCCGGAACGGCCCGGCTGAACTCGCCGGTATCGAGTAGCAGCAGGCCCAGCAGGTAGTGCGCGTAAGGCAACTCGGGAGCCAAACGCACTGCCTCCTCCGCGTAGGGAACGCCGGCGGCTGAATCCACCTTGTACTCAGCCGCGCCGATGCTGAAGCGCGCCACCACGCTGCCGGGATCCTCTTCAATTTCCAGTTTGTACTGGCGGATGGCGCCGGCTGAGTCGCCCGCATCCTCAAGGAATCGGCCATAGGCCAGGTGAAACTTGGGGAAGTGGGGCGCGACCGCGGCAACCGGCTCGAACTCGCGGCGGCCGGCGTCGAAGTCTTTGCGCGCGGCGAGACAGGCGCCGCGACCCACCTGCATGGTCACCTGCGCGGCCTGTCCATCGGTGGGAGGCTGGGGGTCGGCCATCCACAGCGCCACCATGCCCAGAGCCATCACGGCATCGTGATCGGCTGCCCCGCTTTGGCAGAGTGAGCCCAGCACGCTCCGGGCAGCCTCGAAGCGGCCGGCGCGCCGCAGCAGGACGCCCTCGTCGTAGAGCATCACGCGCCGCAATTGCTCGTCGTCGGCAATGCCGATCGCGGGGGCTGATTCAATATTCTTGAGCGCCTCGCTGTCCTGGCCCAGGCGGAACTGGCACAGTCCCAGCATGGCGCGCGCGGTGCCGTGCTGAGGGTCCAATGCGAGTACCTTTTGGAATTCAGCCGCGGCCTGGGGGTAGCGATCCGCGTCGTAGTCGATGGCGCCCAGCGTCCACCAGCCTTCAGCCCAGCGCGGGTTGGCGCCCAGCGCTTTACGATAAAGCGCAGCCGCCTCATCCAAATGCCCGGCGTCGCGCGCGGACGCTGCCCTGGCGGCAAGCGTCTTGAACTCCGGCGCGGGCGAAGGCCTAGGGGTGGTTTGCGCGACGTTGGCGCCGACGGCTGCAGCGATAAATAAGGCTAGCGCCGATATTGTGCCGAATTGTTTTAAGGGTCTCATCGTCCCGGCCTGGGCATGTTGGTTCGCTCGGGGGTAACGCACCCGCATCCGGCCATTATTTCCTAAATCGAATCAGTCTGTCATTAGCACCAGTTGCCACGAGAAACCGCGAAATATCAGTACAGCCAAGTTTCCGGAAAGAAGCAGGTTTATCGCAGGGTTGCTGGCAGCGAGGGCCAGACAACCGGGCTCGGAATACCGAATATAAAAAGATTTCTATTGACAAATATCGTTTGATCGACCTACTATTCAACCCGTTTCGATCGAGAGAAGGTCAACTCGTACCTGGGCGGAGTTATCGTCAGCGGACGCATGTGATCCATTCATATACCCCATTTCTGAAGAGAATCCGGCATTCGACGGCTTAGTTCCCTTCGGTCGCAGTCGCGTGAAAACTGTGTACCGGTTGTCATCGTTGCTTAAGCCGATTGGTTCAGCGCGAGCCCGAAGCAAGAGGGACCGCGGTTCCAAGCTTATTGACAGAGCTGTTTGGCTCGACCAGACCAATTCAGGAGGTAATTCAGATGTTCGAAACTATCCAGAGACGCTCGCACCTTCCAGAAATCAGCATTCGACCGGTCACCCGCCCTCCCAGAGTGCACACGGTTTTGTTTCTGGGTTTGGCGGTAGTGCTGTTAGCCGTTATGCCGCGCGGCTTTGTGCATGCTCAGACAAACCTGGCCAGCATATCCGGAACCATCACCGACAAGGTCGGAGCCACCATTCCCAACTGCACCGTAACCGTCACCAGCAAGGAAACGGGCGCCACGCGGTCGGCCTCGACCGGAGCGAACGGGTTCTATTCCTTTCCTTCGTTGCCCCTGGGATCGTACGTAATCAAGGCATCCGCTCCCGGCTTTGAAGGATCGACGACGACTGTGGAATTGACCTTGAACGGAGTTTCAGCGGATCTGACTCTGCTGGTGGGCAGCACAACCGAGACGGTTACAGTGTCAACGGCATCGGAAGCGGTATCGCTGCAGACGGAGAATGGAACCGTTGACCAGTCCTTTGCAGAAGTGCAATTGAACCGGCTTCCGAACTCCGCGGGTCTCAGTGTGCTGGGCATTGCCATCCAGGGACCGGCATCACAGGCGGGAACCGACGAGCCGGAAGTGGGCGATGAGGGCTTCTACGGCCAGCAGGCTAACGCGGTGAATATCGCCGGACTTGGAATCGCTCATACGCAGTTCCTGCAGGACGGTGTTGAAAACGTGAATCTGTTGACGGCGACGGCGAATATCGTCAGCCCCACCGAGGCGGTTCAAGGCGTCACCACGACACTGAACGGCTCTCCTTCACGGTTCGGGCAACCTTCGGTTGTCAACGTGATCACCAAGGGCGGGTCAAACAGTTTTCACGGCTCCGGGTATGAATATCTTCAGAATGACGCGTTCAACGCAACGAACTGGTATGCGACCAGCAAACCGCCCATACGGTACAACAACTTCGGCGCCAGTCTAGGCGGGCCGGTACTCAGGAACAAGCTTTTTGCCTACTTCAACTACACCGGACTTCGCAGCCACTCGAACGTTGTGAGCCAAAGCCGCGTGCCGACGGCGGATGAACTGGCAGGAAACTTTTCAAACAACAACATATCGACGACCATCTACGATCCGGCCACCTACAATAGCGAGACCGGGACGTCGACACCCTTTGAGAACAACACCATCCCGCAGGGTCGATTTGACAGTTTTGCGACGAAGTTTCTCAAGCTTCTTCCGGCCGCCAATACGCCGCTGGGGGCGAACAACGTGAATTACATTACGAACCTGGCGAGCCCCAACAACGCAGACCAGTACATCGCGCGCGGAGACTGGAACATATCAAGCAGCAACCAGTTGACCGCTACGATGCTGCACTTTACCGACAGCACCGGCACCGACACAATTATTCCCGGCCTGTTCGGAATCTTCTACGCAACCTCCGGAACCAACGCCGCGCTGCAGGACAGCTGGGAGCTATCGCAGAACAAAGTCAACGTGCTGAAGATCGGCTTCAACAGAGGAAACGTGCTGAGAAGCCAGCAGGCAGAGGGTTCGCAGAATTTTGCCGCGAACTACGGTCTCAACAATATCCACGCTGCTCCCGCGCAGTGGGCGCTTCCCCAGTTGTCGTTCAGTAACTATACCGGCTTTGGCGATCCATGGTCTCCGCAGGGAGGCCTGCAAAACCGCTACCAATATGCCGACGAGCTGAACTGGGCGCTGGGGAAACACAGCGTGGCGATCGGCGGGCAGTTTGTGAAGACCAAGTTCTTCGGCAACTGGACGGTGGGCAACAACGGCTTGTTCAACTTCGACGGCAGCGCGACCTCGCAGTACGTGGGCGGACAACGCAGCTCGACTCTGATCGGCAATGGGCTTGCCGACTTCATTCTCGGCCTTCCCCAGTCGGGAACTGCCGAAATCGGCACATCCCTGGGATGGTTCAACGAATCGCAGGTGGCTGCTTATGTGCAGGATGATTGGAAGATTGCGCCGCGCCTGACCATCAACGTGGGCCTTCGCTACGACTTTGACAATCCGCCGGTCACGCCCAACGGAGCCCTTTACGATGTCTTGCTCAATACGGCCATCCCGGGCACGTGGAACACCAACTACGGGGATTTCGGTCCACGCCTGGGCTTCTCGTGGAACGTAATGAACAAGACCGTGATCCGCGCCGGATACGGAATTTATTACGCTCCGATCCTTTACAACAACCTGCAATTCGCTCTTCTGTACGCGCCCAACGCAATCAGTGAATCGTCGTCGATCAAGATCGCGAATCCAACCCCGATCGAGGATCTGTTCGCGCCGCCCTATTCGGGCAATTCGGGTTTCAGCATTACGAAAACTCTCAAGGATCAATCGGCGGACGAGTGGAATCTGAACATAGAGCGTTCGTTGAACGACAACACCCTGCTGACGGTGGCTTACATCGGCAACGTCACCAGGCACCAGTCGGCGCGCGCGGATAGCAATCAGCCCTACGCCTTGTCTCCTGGTAACACTTCGGGGATCCTGGATGTAAAGCCGCAGCCGCTGGCCGGGCCGGTGGACACGCAACGCAACGCGATCAACGCCAACTATAACGCCATGGTGGTGAGTTTGCAGCGCCGCTATGCATCCGGACTTCAATTCCTGGTTGCCTATACGTGGTCAAAGGCGATGGATATCGTGGATGGAGACAACAGCAATATAGAGAACATCTACCATCCCAACGATACCTACTCGCTGGCCTCGTTCGACCGGACCAACAATATCCAGGTGAGCGGGATCTATGATCTGCCTTTCGGTCCCGGCAAGCGCTTTGTCAATACCGACGGAGTGCTGAACAGGGAGGTTCTGGGCGGCTGGCAGTTATCGTTCCTGCAGCAACTCGCCTCGGGCCAGCCGGTATCAATAAATTCCAATAACGTATCGGATACCAGTTCCCAGCATGGAAATTACGCCATCGAAACCTGCAATCCGAAGTCAGGATTCACAAGGACGAGGTTCCAGCTTCTCAACGCGGCCTGTTTTTCTGAGCCTTCTCCCGGCACTTACGGTTACACACGCAACATTCCCGTGTATCAGCCAGGACTCTACCCCACGAACGTCTCGCTGTTCAAGGCGTTCACCATCTACAGAGAGAATCAGCTGGTGTTCAGAGCCGACGCTTACAGCCTGTTCAACCACCCGGAGTTTGGCGGAGGCGGCGGAAGCGCGGGCTCTCCGACACTGGGGCAACTGAACTACCAGGCGTCGGGCCTGAGATCGATGCAATTGTCGTTGAAGTACCAATTCTAGGACCGGGTTACCAGGTTTCATCCGCGGCTGGATGAGAGCGCATATGAAGCCTGGTGACTGCAATGTATCGGGGACATGCGCGGACCGGGCATGTCCCCGATGCGATTTTAGGTAAACGCTGTTATCCTCTAAAATTCTTAGAACAGGGCACATCAGCCCAGGGAGATCATCCATGAACGGTACGAGCAAGGCGAAGCGTCTTACGCGGCGCAAATTTTTGGTGAGTTCGACTTGTGCGGGAACGGGATTGCTGGTTGCGGGCGCCGTGAACCCGGCCGCGCTGTGGGCCGAAGCGGGATCGCAGGCCATCATGCCCTACCTTACGGGACTGCGCATGTCGGCAACGCCGGCCAGTGCGTATCGGGCCTATCGCTCTAAAGTCTCTGCCAGTCCGGACGTGAAAACGTGGGTCAAGGTTGACCTTGGGAAAAGTGTGTCCATCGACGCAATCCGGTTGTATCCCGCCAATGAGCGGATGTACCCGGGGCGCGACCAGTATTATGCGGGCGAAGGATTTCCGCTGCGGTTCGTGATCGAGGCTGCGGACGATGGGGCCTTCACCGCTCCGATGGTGATTGCCGATTTTCGCAATGCTGATTTTCCCGATCCCTGGGACAACATCACCGAATACTCGGCCCCGGGCGCTCATGGCCGCTACGTGCGGCTCACGGCCACGCGTCTGCGCGCCGTCAGGGCCAATCAGAAGGAAGGTATTCCCACCGGCGAGGAACTGCCCGACAGCCCCGACTTCACCTTGACACTGGCGAAGATTGCGGTTCTCTCCGGAGGCGCCGATGTGGCAGTCGGCAGTAAAGTGAGCGCGGATGCCGATCTTGGGAATACGGAATTGACGGCGCAGTTGACGCGCCCCTATCGCGAGGACGGCGAAGAGATTCGTCGCGACAATCCGGATGCGGTCACCAACTCTGCCACGTGGACGCCGCCGAAGTTCAAGGCACGGGTTCCGAGGTCTGGGGTCACTCTTCACGGAGGGCTGTTCCAGCAGGCGATGGAGAACAACATTCAGTACCTGCTGGCTTCCTGCCCCACCGCCGATCTTCTGCGGCAGTTTTATGAGCGCACCGGAAAGGTGAAGGATTTCAAGCCGGTGGGCTCGCAGGTTTTCTGGGAGGAGGATCTGGCCGGGTCGAATGCCGGCCGGTACCTGATGGGCGCCGGCAACACCGTGCGGTGGATTCATCATCCCGAGTTGCAACACAGGATCGACGCGGTGGTGGACGGGATCCTGGAGTGCCGCGAGCCGAATGGCTACATCATGGCCTATCCCGCAGACACGATCTTTTATTCCGAGCGGGCAGCCTATACGCGCGCGTGGCTGACGCACGGACTCCTCGAGGCCGCCTACAGCGGCAATGAGAAGGCACTGCCGATGCTGCGCGGATACTACGACTGGTTTAACCGCCAGTCGTTCTTGCCCGAGATGCTGCGGGGAGCCGTTCAGGGAGGGCAGGGGATGGTGGCGAATACCCGCGTCGGCACGAGCCCTGTCGGCGTGGCAAAAGACGCCCAGGTCATCCAGCAGTACTACCAGGAAGATGCATGGCTGCGGGGACTCGCCAGGCGAGAAGTGGCCCAGGTTTGGCAGTACCCGTACGACCGGCCTCACTGCTATCTGCTCACCAATCTTGAAGCTTACCTGGACATGTACCTGATCACCGGGCAGCCGATCTACTTCGAGGCAGTGCTTGGCGCGTGGGAGCTTTATCGCGCGCACTGGCAGCAGGCGGGGGGCAGCATTTCAATCATCGAATTCGAGATCGATCCTCCCGACAGCAATTACCTGTCGCAAAAACTGGGCGAGCTTTGCGGCAACAGCTTCTGGGTGTTCCTGAGTCAGCGCTTCCAGCAGCTGAATCCTGAGGATGAGCGTTTTGCAACGGAGATCGAAAAATCCATTTATAACGTGGGGATCGCCAATCAGGATGGTGGGAGCGGCCTTCGTTACCACACCATTCTTGAAGGCAAAAAAGAGAAATCGACGCACGAAAACACATGCTGCGAGGGACAGGGAACCCGGTTGCTCGGATCTTTGCCCGAGCACATTTATTCGATCGCCTCCGATGGATTGTTCGTGCATCTGTACGAACCATCGACAGTCCGGTGGACCCAGAACGATCGGGCCATGGAGCTGACCGTGAAGACGCAATTTCCATTGGCGAACAAGGTGGAGGCCACTCTAAAAACTGACGCGCCGACGGAGGCCAACGTCAGGATAAGGGTACCCTCCTGGGCAGCCAGAGAAATGACGGTGTCCGTCAACGGGCAGACGGCGGGTTCAGGGGAGCCCGGCCGCTACCTGGCCCTCAACCGCAAATGGGCTAATGGCGACAGGATTGACTTCACGCTGCCGGCGACGATTCGCGTCAAGCGTTACGGTGGGGCTGACCAGGTGCAGGGCCACACCCGGCAGGCAATTGAATACGGGCCGATTCTGCTTGCGGCAGTGGGTTCTTCGAACGTCGTTCTTTCGCTCGCTCCCGGCCATGACCTGGAGAATCTTGCCGAGTACCTTGAACCTATTGAGGGATTCCCGCTGCACTTCACAGTGCGAGGAAATCCCGGTCAGAAGTTCATCCCCTACTGGCAGGTCGCTGATGAGGAGTTCACCTGCTATCCGCAGGTGAACAAGTCCGCTTAGACCGAGTTCGAAGCGGGGCGGTCACTGAGTCGATCCGGCGGCCTTACCCCCGGCGTCTGGGGCGACGGGGACCCGCCTTCCCCGTCAACTCCGCCTAATACTACAGTTGTATTTCGCTCAATTACGGGGAAATCTGTAAAGATCCGGGCCTGAGGGCCGCGTATTCTGACCTCATTTTCAGGGGGTTAAAACCCCCTGCTCCCTCCGCAAAACGCTATCTGCAACTGTAGTACTAACGCGCATACGTTTTGACCCTGAACAGCGACGAAGGAGGATGCGCACTAGCTGGCGATGGACAACGACGGCTTGCTATCGACCGGCTTGTGCGCAGGCCGGTCGGAGAGCGCGGAAATCATCTGCGCAGAGAGTGCGCGCCGGGCAGGATTGTCCTTGCCACCGAGGAGAGCGCCGCGAAGCAGTCGCCATCGAGTTTGCCGCCGGCATCGCGTTGCATGATGCCGAGTGCTTGTTCCGCGCAGAAACCGTTGCGGTAAGGCCGATCTTCAATGAGTGCCCCATACATGTCTGCGACGGCCAGGATGCGCGCCTCAAGCGGTAGCGCTTCCGCATGCAGGTTGTTAGGGTACCCCGAGCCATCGAGCTTCTCGTGATGCGCCCCAGCCACGTACGCCAGCTCTCGGAACTGCTTGACCCGATCGAGAATGGCGCGCGTCAAGCCCGGATGCTCCTTCATTACCGCCCACTCGTCTGCGTCAAGCTTGCCAGGCTTGTCAAGGATAGAATTCGGTACGCGCAGCTTGCCAAGATCGTGCAGCAGTGCCGCGCGGTGCAGCAATTGCTGCCGTTCAGCTTTGAGTCCCAGCGCCTTGCCGATGGCCGAGGCGGCATCGGTTACGCCGACCGAATGCCGGAAGGTGAAATGCGATTTGGCGTCGACGACTTCAGCAAACGCTTCGCAGATGAGATCGATTTCTGAAGCTCTCATCCGGGCTGCCTGACCGGGCGAAAGGTCGAGGACCGCGGCGCGTGTAAACTGTGCAGACTGCGCGGAGTTCCGCTCGACGCCGGACAAGCATTGCATCCAAAGAGCGCCCCGCCGATGCAGGGATTCAGCCGCCTTGACGATTGCCGGATCGAACCAGCGCCCGCTGCGTTCGCGCAGAACCCGCATGGCCTGCTCAGGGCTGCGTTCGAGTGCGAAGACATCGAGGTGCTGCGCAACCGCCATGACTCGGGCGAGCGGAGAGATGGTTTTGCCTTTGGCTCTCTCCGGATAACCGCCGCCGTCCCAATGTTCATCGAGCGAACGCACGGCCTGGGCTGTCTGCTCGCTCATGCCGATCTTGCGCACAATGCTGGCGCCCCGATCGCATCGCAGCTGAATCATTTCTTCGTTGTTCTTGTGTTGCGTAAGGGCAATACGCAGAATGAGACCAATCTTCCCAGCCGTTCCTCGACCAGGAAGCACATTGCTCCACAGAAGGCGTAAGGCCGCGACGCTCGGCTTGTGCGGCTTGGTCCAGTCTTCAAGCTTTACGCCCGATTTGACGGCACGATCGTCGCCGCCGCCAATAATCTGGCACATGCGTGCCGCATTACTGCTGCAGCCAACATCTTTCATCAGAAGGGCATGATAGAGATCGCCCAGTTCGGCATCGGAAAAGCCAAGTTCTCTACCCAGCCGCATGCCGAGAAGGCAACAGCGCAGCGCATGGCCCGGAACGGCGCCTTCCGTCAGATCAAGCGCAAATGAAAGCGCGGAGATGATTTCCGCAAGCGTGGGGGCGCCGGCACTCGCCGGGGATGGACCGACTGCCTCGATCTGGAGAGCGGTTCCTGCCATTGGGCTTTTTCCTCAAGTCTGGACATGCCGATCTCCTGATGGTCCAGGTTCCAGACTAGAGGCAGGTCGTGGGGGAAGCGATACCACTTTGGCGGCAGCGAGGTCGCCCGGGTCATTTTTCCGTCCGATCACAGGACTGACTCAAAGAGAGGGAGTTAGAGTGCCCCGGCGCAAGCGCCAGCCCATTTCTTGCTGAGCGGGACTTGACAATAACGCGCTTGACCCAGGGGTCCACAACAAATACGCGGACACTTATTCGACACTTCCGTCCAGCCAGGCGCGGAATCCGACGCTCGCCGGAGGAGCGAGACAGTCCGAAGCCAAGGTGGAGTTCATCTCGGGTTGAGACTGTGATATCGTACAGGTTGCGGAAGGTTGGCAGAGCGGTTGAATGCACCGGTCTTGTTCGATCGAGCGCTGGCGCGGAAACGCGCCAGGTGTCAGGAGTCAAAGTCGGTGAACCCCCTGGGAAGTTCCGAGGCAACGCCGAGCGAAGCCTGGTAGAGACCAGGAACGTGTAGAGACTTGACGGCTCCCGCCTAAGGCCCGACGCCGGGCTATGGTGAAGGCAAAGTCCAGACGTCAAACGACTATTCATCGGTAGCGAAAGCTATAGACGTAAGGAAAACCGGCAGAGTTGCAAGACTCTCCAGGGTTCGAATCCCTGACCTTCCGCCAAATATTTTCTGGGCGCGACTCGACGGAGTCGTTTCCCATCCGCAACACGCCCGAGGGACACGCCTGCCGAAGCGCTCTTTCCAGTCAACAATCTGCGTCCACTATTTTGCTGTCCAATTTCGAGGCCGGCCGCTGGAACCGCTTCGCGCGCAATCTGGCTGCTAGCGGCGACGAGGCCGGCCCGTGTTCCGTTCTGGAACTCCCCTCTTGGCGAGTTCCATATTGATCTCGTAACGGGAGGTCTCGAGAGCAGTGAACACGATTGACTTTGACATAGATAGATGTGGCCTTAGAGTGGAATACAACACTTAATTTTGTCCAAAAGCCTGGAAGAGCCGTCATGGGCGAAACTTTCGTTCCGGGCAGGATCTATTTGAATTTGCCACTTTGCCGATAAGTCACTCAGGAGAGTGAAAAACGATGCCTGGTTCTTCCTTCAAGAGCCTGGGGCGCGGGTCAGTACCGTCGTCCTGGATGCAAATGAGCACGATTGCCACCCCGGCAATGGCGCGATCACAATCCACTCACCTCCCGGCAGATTGCGATTGCCCGGAAGAGACCACCGTAGTTACGGGATCGTTTGCCCGTGGAATTCGATGGGCCATCGGCCTGGAGTTTGGAGCCGCGTTTTGTGTCTACGGACTCTGGCTCCTTTGGCGCCTCCACTGAAGATGAAGTCTAACCCGCCTTGACAGCCAGGGAATTCCGGAGCCGGCAAGCGTTTCCACTCGGATCACTCGTGTTCTAAAGGCCGGCTATGGCGCCGCGACAGATTGGTCGAAACATCGATTCTTCTTACCATCGGGAGATTGAAAGGGATATCGGCTTCCGGCAGCGATCGCAGGGAAACCGCTGTCAATGATTCACTCATCGCCCGGGGCTGCGAGCGGTAAGCCCGTGAGTCGAGTAGCCTTCAACAATGGAAACGACCTTGACCTGTCCTCCCCACGATTGCATCTCAGTCGCGCCTGCGATGGCATCGAAATTGTGATCGCCCCCTTTTACTAAAACATCGGGACGCACCGCGAGGATCACGTCCAGCGAATTCGATTCGCCAGATACGACGACCGCATCGACCGCCGCCAGAGCGGCCAATACGCGGGCTCGGTCGTTTTCAGTAGCGAAAGGGCGCGCTGGGCCCTTGAGGGATTTCACGGAGGCGTCATTGTTGATGGCTACAATGAGCCGGTCGCCAAAGCGGCGGGCTTGCTCGATCAGCGTGATATGGCCAACGTGCAGCAGATCGAAGCAGCCACTTGTATACACAACCCTTTCGCCGTTGGCCTTCCACAATGCGACTCGAGTCACCAGTTCCGGGAGCTCGACGACCTTGTCTTGAGCGTTGAGCGCAATATCTGCAGAAAGGGCGGCAAGAAGCTCGTGCTTTTCAACGGGAACCGTGCCCACCTTGCCGACAACAACCCCCGCTGCGACATTGGCAAGCTGCACGCCGGTCTCTGAACTGAGGCCAGAGGCGAGGCAAAGCGCTAAGACGGCGATCACAGTATCTCCCGCGCCGGAAACATCGAAAACCTGCCGGGAAACCGCGGGAGCCAGCAAGCGGTATCCAGGGCGAATGAGCGCGATTCCTTTATCACTCAGAGTGGCGGTGAGGAATTCAAGGTCCAATTCAGGAACCATGGCCTCAGCAGCGTCATAGAGATCATTGAGATCACGACTGGGAACATGCGTGGCAAGGGAGAGTTCGCCGAGGTTGGGGCAGATGGTGGTTGCGCCGCGGTAGCGGGAGAAGTCGATCGACTTGGGGTCGACAAGAACGGGAATCGAGAGCCGGCGCGCAGCTTCGATAATGGCCTGACAGACCTCCGGAGTAAGCACACCCTTGGCATAGTCTGACAGGATGACTGCATCCGTGCCTGGAATAAGGGCGAGCGCGGAAGCGACCAAGCGGTCGTAGTCGGCTTGGACACGGTTGCCCAGCCTTTCGTTGTCAAGGCGGAGCATCTGCTGCCGGCCGGCGATGATTCGCTGCTTCGTGATGGTTGGAAAACCCTGGCAGTCGATGAATTCGGAACGGATACCCTCAGAGCGCAGGAGCTTTGCAAGTTGAAGTTCGTCCTCATCGCCACCTGTGAAGCCCACCACATGGGCAGTCGCGCCAAGCCGGGCTATATTCATCGCAACGTTGGCGGCGCCTCCGGGTTGCTGGCTTTGGTGCGTCGCGGTGACAACCGGAACCGGGGCTTCCGGGGAGATGCGGCCGACTTCGCCCCAGATGTATTTGTCGATCATCACGTCGCCAACAACAAGCAGGCGCTTGGTGGCCCAGTTGTGCTCGATCTCCTGGATGACCTCGTGCAGATTGCGAAAGATTGAAATCAATGTTGACCCTCGGACTCATTTGGCGCGGAGCTGCAGCGCCTTGCGCTGGGATTTGTTCTCAGCAGATTACATGCGTCCCGTTTCGATCGGGTTGCAGATCATATGTCCGGCGAGGAAAAGAACCTTCTGGATTTGCGCTGTAACTCGCTATGGTCGAGCAAGAAGATGATCAGCGATCCGTGCGGCGGTACGGTCTCTCGAAATTGCGACAGTTGCATTTACCGGAGCAGGCGGGAGGCGAAGTTTCCCCTAACTACAGCACGTTCCATGCACTTCCTGGCCAGTTGCCTGGAATGCTTTCCAATTCATTGGAACTGGCCACGGCCACATCCAATGGGCCGAATTGCTGCTGCCGGTGACGAAGATGTAGCGGTTCGAATAAAAGCTGTTTCCCACGGCGGTATGGTCTTCTCGAGAGTCGTCAATGCCCGAGTAACCGTTTGCGCCCAAGTAGGTGATCGTATTGTTATGAACGCGGTTGTTCGCGGCTACATAGGCACCCTGGATTCCGCTGCCTCGCTTTTCATTCATGAGTACAATGCCATTCCCGCCGCGGACGGAGACTTCGACCGTATTACCGTAGACCTCAACGTTCGAGGAAGCCTGGAGCAGAATTTGTGCATTCCACAGGCCGCTGGTCGATATATTGCCATTGCCCTTCACGATATTGTTGCTTATCACCGCGTTGTAGCTGATTTCATGCTGAATTCCCTCGCCCAAGTTGTTGATGACGGTGTTGCCGTCGAAAACGGTCCCGACACAATCAGTGTCATCCCAAAGGCCGGTAGCTTGATTATCGTGAACGTAGTTGGATTGCACAAAGAGATTTGTTGTCCTCCCGAACTTCGCCCCACCGGCATCATCATCTATCGCAAAGCCAGCGTAATTGTTCCAGGAAAGCTCGTTCTTGATCACACGGCAGTTGACAGGACCGCAATTCAATCCTTGCTGGCCATTGTGATGAGCGAAGGAATTCAGTATCTGAGAGTCAGAGCCAACTTCGATTCCGTAACCATGGTTCCACCGCGCCTCGATATGATTGATCACCCAGCCGGCCCCGGCTTTGTTTGCGCCGACTGCCCCAAAGTGAGCCGGTGTCGCATATTTCTCGACGATGAGATTGGACAGGTGGACTCCAGCAGCGCTGCCCAGGAATGCGAATGGCTTCATGCCTAGCTCGACGACATGTCCCGCGGGATTTGTCGGTATATATAGTCGACTGTGACTCACATCGAAGAACCAAGAGCCGGGCCGCAGACTTTGAAGGGAGTTTACAGGAGATTGAAGGACGTTATCGATGAACAGGTCCTGAGGCAGTTGGCAAAGCGGATGAGCAGCCTGGCATTTCGCGATTGTGCGGTCAAAGCGGACCGGGACAGCAGTTGCGATCCACATTCCGCTTCCTTCTGGATCGGGCGAAGGAGAGAGCACTTGCGATCCATTCAGAATAACGGTTCCCTGCCCGACGAAGGCATCGTTGTTCTTAGGGGTAATGCTTTGCATCCGGTACACACCGGGCGAGAGTGTGAAAGTCGTCCCCTCGGGACTGTTGGTTACGATCGACTGAACATTGTCGCCGGGGGAAAGCGTTTTCGCGCCTGCCGGTATTGACTGAGCATCGAGCGGTGCGCAGATCAAGCAGGATATCCCGATGATCGATGTAACGATTTTCTCAAGACGGAAACTGGACTTCCCCATGGTTCTCCTCTAACCACCTAAATATGGTGAATCATCGCCACTTACAGAATCCTCGAAGAGCCATAAAGCACTCCAATAGCCTGCTGCGCATTCCTCATGGTCTTAAGTTGATTGTGCCGGTCACGCTTGGCCGGATGGCAATCCGGGCGATCTCTGCTTCCGGAAACGACGGCGGGGCTATTGAAGTGCCGAACATCATTACCGGTAGATCGAGATTCAATATCTTGGCCCAGGCGCTGAGATGAGATGGTCCTCGCACGCACATCTTGCACATTGACAGAGCCAGAAGGGTGACCAATGCTTCACGACCCTTTTGAAATCCATCGCCTGACAGGTAATGCGCTCCCGATATGCTGTTGGATAGGTGCTTGCATTCCAGTGAACGCGTGCGGCGCTTGCCGTAGCGCTGCTCGGCGAATTCCAGAAAGGCCGTCTCGTCGCTTGCCACGAACAGGTTTTCACAACCACTAGCCTCCATCGCCGAATCGACTTGGGCTGCTACGCCTTCAAAGGCGACGCGTGTCACTTCCAGGCGCTTGTCGCTTCCACGGAAATGCACTCCCACGGCCTGCTCAAATCCGTCGGTGAAAATTGCCCGGGCCTCATCGACGAATTGCTGTCTTATGGCGAAGTTCCGATAAAACAATTGTTGCGCGTCGCGCAAGGTCAATCCTTCGGTAGGATCCTTGAGAGTGAAATCGGCCAGAGAGAGATAAGGGATCGTGGCGCAATCGCTCTCGCTCAAACATACGCGCTCAAAGTACATGTCAAATACGTCGCTCGACCGCGCCTTGTTCAGGTATAGCGGATTGCTCGAGATTACGCCGCGGAAGCCCGGGCAATTGCGGAAGAAGTGGCACAAAATCACTGCAGAGGTCAGGCTGGCGCCGAGCCCCATCCTGCCAGCGAGGTCCACACGGAACGGTCGTCCGGAACGAATCAGCTTCTCGTTCTTCATGCGGCTCCATGTGCCGCGAATCACGCGCACCCTGCGGCTGCTTAGGAGTCGAATCAGGTTGTCATACGAGTTGGGAGATATCCGCCATAGCAGTGACTTTAGCCTCGTCTTCAAGCGCATCAGGTGGTCCTTTCTCAATAGTTGCCAATATATGATTGCGGGCGATCAACGAGAAGAACATCCGATTTAACTGACCCTTGAATCAGCATCGATGTTCCGGCCATGCAATACGCATTGCCGGCGGCTGACGGAGTATGCCGCGACAGTACTCCCTGGTTCAGGCTGTTTGCCACCTTGTGATTCTGTGTCCGAAATCATCGAGTTGAATCGCTCAGGAGAGAGCGACAGATCATCTCGCTGACCTCCTGCCAGGATTTCAACCTCGATTGATCCGGCGGGCAGACCGATCGATCGATCACTTTCGCAAGAGCGGCATCAAAGCTTTCGGCAGACAGCGGGTCAAAGATATTTCCTTCAGGCAAAAGTTCCTTGGCGCATCCCGCGTATTGTGAGCAGAGCACCGGGGTACCTGCCCACATCGCTTCATTCACGACCAGCCCCCAAATGTCTTCCATGGTCGGAAAGACGAGCACATCCGCCGCTCTATAAATTTCGTTGAGCACTTCCTGCGATTGATTTCCCAAAATACAGAAGTGCTTTATTCCAGCTTGCTCCGCCATCCCGACGAGACGCTCGCGCTCGGGTCCTTGTCCAACCACAACCAAAGTGAAGTCAATGCCGCGCGCCGCGAGACGGCCGCAGGCTTCAATCAGCTTACCTATACCCTTGCGTTCGATCAACTGGCCCACACTGAGTATGACCGGCTTCGGATCGTGTCTGAACCAGTCGGCAGGATGGGCGGGCTCGACAAGGAAAGTTTCGTGGAGGACGCAGTTCTGGATCTGCAGTATCCGCTCGCGTCGAACGCCCAAGGATTCCAGATACTCGGTGGAGGTGGCTCCGTAGCTGATCCAATGCTTTATATGTCGAGTAAGAGTTTTTCTGAGATAGGCTCTGGCTTTGGTGATATTCCGTTCGGAGTGAACCGTTCCCCCCCACCAGACCCATACTTTCGCACTGAACACCTTTCCGTAAATAACCGCGAATACCGTGCGTAGACCCATCTCGTTTGACAGGACGATCTCCGGCCTGAATCGTATGAGCCACCCGATGAGGCCGAGATTGATGTGAACGTAGGAGGTGTCCGAAACTCCAGCCACTCCCGTCTTCTTCCTCATTGGAATTTGGATGGTCCAGACGGACCGGGTCTTGAGCGTCGTTGGAATGTCGACTTGCCATGACCGGTTGGGTTCTTCCCCCCCGTGCAACACGAGCGCATCGAAGTTCTCCGCAAGCGCTCTGAAAATCGGCAGGCGATAGGGAGAGATGATATTTACCAGAACTGCGAGCCGCCTGCGCTTTGTCATCTCTCGGTGCATATTTTTCGATCTCCAGGCAACGATGCATCGGCGCAAAGAGCCCTATCGTAATAAACCGCGCGAGATCCACTGCGCGATCACAAATGCGATCACGATCTTATGCCAAAGGCGGAAAGTGGGAAAACGTTCTTTGAGCCTGTTCCACCAAAACCGGGACAGCCCGACCGGAGTATGATCCGCCGGCGCCCGAATGAATAATTCAGGGGCAATTAGCATCTGCTTGCCGGTAACACGCCCGATCGACAGATTAAGTGTAACGTGCTCACAAACGTCGGCTTCGTCGTGCCCACGATAACTACCTAACAGATAGTCAAACGCCCTGTATAAACAAAATCCATTAAACGAAGAAGCACAAGGGATTGGATTCAGCTGAGCTATAGTCCTTTGTTTCGAATAGATTCGGCGCTGATGAAACTGGAAATAACTGAATGGCTTTTTCTTTGCGGCTGCGATCTCGGCGTTCAAACCGGAGTAGTTTTGGCCTTCAGCTCTCAAAGATAGCAAATCGTAGTAAACGGGCCTGGAAGCTGCGCCTATTGCGAATAAATTGTCGTCGGCTTTGAGTCGCTCCATTGCACTGATTACAGCTTCCGGCTCAGGCGGCTCACGCATGACTTCGTCAAGGTCGGTAACGCAGATATAGTCTTGAGCCTGCTCTCGTGATTTAGCCAATTCGAGGAGAGCTTGCCTGCCCATTGCCATTCGCGCGAGCCGGCTCTGCCCGTGCTCCATGAATTTCGTATCCAGCAGATCGATCTGCGGGCCGATGGCCTGTTCTATTAACTCGCGGGTTCTGTCGTTAGACCCATTTTCCCCAATGATCGCGCAGCAGCGGAGCTCATATTTCTCGAGAAGCTTGAGATATGACAAAAATCCGGGCAGCGTATCCTGGCAGTCGCGCGCCAAACACAAAAAGAGAATCTGATACCGGCTCATCTCAACAACCTCGGCAGACCGTCCGACCTGAGACGGGACTCCCAAGTGCTTCGCGGCGAGATTGCAGACGACACATTTGTGACCATGGGCGAGATCATGCTCCCTCGCTCGCAGCAATAAGATCCCTGCTTGAACCACGACATCTTCATCGCCGGCCTACTCATGGCGGTCACGGGCAATCAGAATCCGCTTTGAAATGACCGCGCTTTGGGATGCAACCGTACTCAATGAGGTTCGTTCGCGAATCGCGGTACGACAATCTGTGATCCAGCATCGTCACCAGACTATCTGGCAGGGGATCGCCGACGTCCATCGCTGTCCCTGGGAAGTTGACTGCGGGCGTAGACTTTGAATTCCCTTTCATCAGGCTGGAAACGAATGCTGCGCTGCGCGATGAGAGCGAACCGTCCGCCTTTTCGGATTCAGTGTCGCCCCACAAACTATAAAGATCTTGACTCAGCGTCAGTTGGGGCTCGTACCAAGCATATGGACCGCCCGACAAGAAACAAGCCGCCAGGCTGTAGGAAGAAATTGAGCACACCCGAAGATCGGCTTCTGTCATAAGCCAAAGGTCGCTGCACTCGGTCAAGCCGCGCTGGACAAGCTGGCCGGGATTGAACCGGCGCACTGCTTCTTCAAATTCGGGACCACCGCGGTCAGTAAAGAAACGGAACTCTATGCGGTCTCCAAAATGGTTCCTCAATGCCTCGCAAACCCAGAGATACCACTCTCCGGGGACGAGAATGTTGAACTTTCCTCGCGCCGTCTCGCTGGGGGGAAGTTTGCTGTGGCCGCTCTGAGGCGAACGCATGTGTACTGCTACGAATAACTTCTCCCGGTCGAGCTTAGATGTGACTTCCAAAGCATTGCGAAGAGCATCTTTGCTATTCAGCAGTTTGGAAATCAGAAAGGCACGGGCATTGCGGATCGAAGGGTACCCGCCCCACATTCCACTCACGCTGACGATGTAGGAGTCGTTGTCAGCAAGGCCACGGCTCCGGGCCCAACGCACTATGGCGGCGCCAAAATCCACTTCGCCTGTAGCCCGATACTCCTGCTCGGTAAATGCGTGGTGCGGAAACCGAAGCATGAACTCCTCGAGTAAGACGTCGAACCGAGTGGTTCCAAAGTTTCGATAATAGCGCCGCTTGTTGATTCCCCACGAAGGGCCGATCAGGTGCGCGTGCAGAACTTGACTGGCAATCCATCCCTTGGCCCACGGCAGCATCTCGTTTCCCAGACCCGCGCCGCGCCGCCCATGCCGCTGAGCAACTACAATTTTCATGCGCTTTCCTTTTCCGGAGACAATGTGGGCGGCCAATATGGCATCGCGGGCCTGACCTAAGTCGATCTTGACGTGGTTCCTACCGCCGAACGAGAAACTTAAATCTTGAAAATAGCAAACCCCTGATTTGCGGCGTGTCGCGCAGGATTGGCGTCAACAGCAATCTCCGCCCCGTAACCACCACGATAAGCATTATGATTGCGACCCCGGCGGCAACGATCGCTAGTCGTGCAGTCATCGAAGTCACTGAAAGAATGGAGTCGATACCAAATGCTGCCACGGCGGCGATTCCGGCAAGGACCAGACCAGGCCACCCCACGCGAACGACGTCGCGCCAATCGGCCCCAAGCTCGTGAAGTACTGCATGAGTCATGCTGGCAAAACGCAATGTATAGACGCCGAGAACACACCAGCTGAGGCAAAGCACCGAGAAATGTATGCTGATGCTGAAAACGAGAAGTGCGATTAAAACAATCGGAAGCTGAATCATGAGTTCGATGCGGGGCTTTCCGCGCGCCGCCAATGTCGGGCCCGACAGGCCCATCAATCCGTAGAGCGGCAGCGCCAATGCCAACGGCTGAAACAGCGGCACCGCCGCTGCCCACTTCGCGCCATAGAGACCGAGAATCACCACGCCCGGAGCTGCCGCCATCGCACAGAATGGGGGAAGCAAGAGAAACGCCAAGAGGCCAAAAACAGATAGATACACCCGCGCCAGGCGCTTTGAATCTTCCTGAACCCGGGAGAAAGCCGGCAGCATGACTTGTTGAAGGTTTACAACGAGCGCGTCAGCCGGAAGTTGTGCGAGAGAGAATGCCCGGCTATAAAGCCCGAGGGGAATAGGCCCCGCGACCCTGCCGACAACTGTGTTATCAAGGTTGCTGATTCCCCAATTGCAGAGATTCGATCCGAACACGTTAAAGCCAAAGCGCAAAAGCGCAGAGCCCTCCCGATGCAAAAGAGGCTTAAGCGAGTGCCGCGTCTGCCCATAGAGAAGAAGGGCGTTCACGAATGACTGTGCCAGATATGCAGCAACCAGGCACCACACCCCGTAACCCAGAAAAGCCATTGGGACCGCGAGACCGAGAAATCCCGCTAGATACGAGATGACGGATGCGCTTTGAACCGCACGGGTTTTTTGCGCGCGATTCAACAGGGCGGACGAAGTTGTGCCAAAGCTCTGAAAGATGAACAAGGGCACAATCGCGCGCAGGAGCGTAGTCAATTCCGGTTGATGAAAGAAGATCGACCATGCCGGCGCACTGAGTGCCAGCAACAAAGAAACCAGGATTGCCACAACCATCTGGCAGGTAAAGCAAAAGCGAATATCCCGGCTGCTGATTTCCGTTCTTTGAATGAGCGCTGCAGTAATGCCGACATTTGCCAGAAGATTCCCAAACCCAAACAACAGCATCACGATCGCAAACTCGCCAAATGGCTTGGGACCCAGCAAGCGCGTAAGCAAAACGTTTACACCGAAGCTAAGAAACAGGCGTACGAATGAGCCCAAGTAATTCCAGCTCAGCGCTCGACTGGTGGAGTGAGTGAGGCTTTCCGCTTCCTGGTGCATTTACCCTCGAACGTTTTTCTGCCCAAATCGACGATTGCGTGAGATAGAGGGGCGTATCCCGGTTTGGACGATGTCGCTATGGCGGGCACGGCGTGCGGCTTAGGGCAGAACACGCGCTCGCAACTACCGTGATATTTTGTAGATCTCATTGCAGCCGCTTGTGGCGATCCGAGCGTACCCCACGCCGGCCAGGTAGGATCGTAGCCTGGAGTCTTTTTCGTTGTTTTCGACGGAGATGATCCTCGGCCTGTACGTGGACCAGTCGTTTGAGCGTAATACCATTTCGTCGAGGCCTTCGGTATCGACAGAAAGCAGAGCAAATATGGGTCTGTCGGGAAAGGAACATGCAGCCAGTATTGTAGACACTGTGAAGACAGGCTTCAGTGAATGTGACACCATTCTTTCGCCTTGAGATAGGCGCAACTCGCGTTCAGCATTCGAAAATGTGGACAGGACATGAGGGCTTATTCTGTAATAGTCGGATAAGCCGTCCTTATCGGACGCCCCCGCACATAGTTGGATATCTCCGGGGCGATACTTTTCGTGAAGCTTGGACAAGATGCTATCGGGCTCGATAGTTATGCCGCGCATTCCCTTGCAGTAGAGCCGATAGGTGTTGGATATTTTTGCCGGGTGATTCGCGCCGATCTCCAGATAGTATCCCGAATGGATTATGTCCGCCAGTTCCCGACAAAAAATCTCATCTTCGCCAAATTGCGACCAGCTTCTGTCAGTCCCACTTCTTCGCGCCAGGATACCTGGCAGCATGTCGAGCTCCTGTTTCAGCGCAAATGCCGGCTCCCATCTACTGAGCAGGTGGGAAGCTCTTGCCATCAAGTTCATTGTCGATTCTCCTTCGCAATTCCCTTTCATTAACCAGGGGTCACTGCGAATCCCTAGGCGGCAATTGAGCAGATACGACAGACGTTCCTGCCCCGGCGAGCCTCCAATAGCGATTCGCTATTTCCTGGCCAGTTCAATTCATTTTGCTACCCGCGTGGGGAAACCGGGGCGCGACGGTCTTGAGGTAAGGGGAGATGATATAGAGCGGCCATCGCCAGCCATAGTGCCTGGTTATAAAAACGAGCCACTCCTTTGGCGGAAGTCCTTTCGGGGACATGAGGTACTTCCATCGCCTGGCGAGAGGAATTGTGTGGTCGCGCCAAGTGCCCTGACTGCTGTTCTCCTGGCATGTGCCAAAGTATCCAGGCGCCATGATGACTTTGAAGCCCGCCCGCGTTGCCCGCAGGCCGTAATCCACATCGCCCATGTGGTGATGATAGGCCTCGTCGAGGATCCCCAGCACCTCCACAATCTCCGCGGGGATCAAGGCGAAGTTTCCGTTCATGGAATCGCACACAACGGCCTGCTGCGGGTCTGGCTCGACCGCCTCGAGACCGATCCTGAGGCCACGCGCCACCATTCGCTGGCCGCCGTAGGTCCGCTTTCCTGTGACAGGCGAGCGAAAGCTCGCCGCCACGATCGCCGTGTTCCCCGCTTCCTTTTGAGCTCTAAAGCATGAGAGCAGGCGGGCGAGCGCGTCCTCGTCAAGCATCGTATCGTCGTTAAACAGAACATAATGGTCGTAGCCCGCTCGCATTGCCGCGTCAAATGCGACCCTCATTCCGCGGTTCCAGAATTTTTTCCCGTCTCCTCTTAGAATGAGTACCTGGGGAAACTCAAGTCGGACTGCCTCTTCCGTTCCATCGTTGCTCGCATCATCCAGCAGGTAGACATCGAGTTGGATTTCCTTCAGTCCCTTCTGCTGGAAGAGCGAAGCCAGCGACGCGATCGTACGTCTGCGACGGTTGTAGGATGCCATTAAGACGGCTACCCTGAGGATTGCCACTTATACGCCCCCGGTCTCGCCAGCAAAGTCGAGCATTGACTCAGATCCCCACTCTTCGTCTTCGACAAACGCCGCTCTGATTTCAGCCACTCGCAAGCGATCCATCAAAGCGTTCGCAATTCCAAGCAGCGGGTAAATGGTTTCATCAATTGAATAGGTGACGCTATAGACGAGCATCATGATGAGAATTACGGCCCAGGCAGAGGTGGAGGGGTATATCTCATCCGGATCTATCTTCGTGAATCTCCAAAGCTTCGCCAGGGGCCGGACGAAAAGACACAACAGCAGGACCAGACCAATCGAGCCGATGCGAAGATAGTCCGCTAGATATTCATTGTGAGCTTGAACCGTTACGGTTCGACCGGACTGAGGGTCGACACGCCAGTACCCGCTTCCCATGCTTTTTCCGACCAACACTGTCGCGGCATTCTCATCGTCGCTTTGAAGAAGACTTAGCCATCCGTTTACGCGCCACATCCAGGTCTCGGAATTGGTAGCCGAATCCGTAAATTGATCTGCGCTGGCAGCACCCTCATTCGACCCATAGATCACGATCCCGGCGATTATTGCCAGGGCAACCAGGAACACCGGCAACAGGCGGCGAAATAGCTTGCCATGAAGCGGAAGCAAACAGAGAGAGCCGGCCAGGAGGACCATCCACACTGTGCGATGCCTGAGATAGATCGCTGCGGCAAAGAAGAGGAACGGCAATTGCCGGATGACTATTCCCCATCTCCTCTGTCTGGTCAAGGCAAGCGAGAAGAAGGCGCTGATTGCAATGACGCCGGCAGCCGCAACGGGGAGGTAGCGTCCCGTTTCCTCGGCGACCTGGACACCCTCCACGCTGCCACGGTAATACGCATAGCTTCCCACCGGCAGGCCCAAGTTCGCGAGAACGGCGATCACGCACAACGCGGCCGCGAAAGAGACATACATCCAGACATATCGCCTGATTGATTTGTCGTCTGTAGGAGCGTCAAGAAAGTACAAGAGAGTGATTAACAGGGGGGTGTAACCGCGGCTTTCATTGGCAACCGCGAAGAATCCATTCGAGATTACGCCGCGGGCAAGGCTGAGCGCGAACAACAGGAGAACTGCGAAGGAAATGAGATGTGTGGCATTGAGCCTCTTGAGCCGCTGTGCAGTTCGAAGGAGCCCGGCCAGGATCAAGCAGATCGTAATTCCATCCAGGGGATCCAAATGAAGAGACCCGAAGACGCCCTGACTCGCTCCAAGGGTGTACTTGTAAAGTTCCACAAAAAGCAGGCAAAAAAGTCCCAGGTCCACGTGCCGCGAAAGTTGGTGGATGAAGATCAGCACGATTACTAAAGCTGAAAGTGCAATCAGGAGTGTGATCATGGACTTGTCGCCTTGAGCAAGGGAAGGCGTGCCGCCTTCACTCCAGGACATCCATTCAACATAATTTTGACTTGTTCTAAGACCTGGTCCACTTCGACCCTTTCAACACAAGGCGTGGGGCTGTTGTTACCGACCGGAAACTTGCACCGCCAATCGCAGCCAAAACAGTCCATTGGGTGAAAAGCGATCCTCAGCAAAGCTCTCTCGTTTCCGGCATCGACAGGATAGGGGACGAACTGGCCGAAATGTCCGCCGCCCAATACACATACAGATTGGGTTCCAACGGCCGCCGCGAGATGTAAAGCCCCGGTTTCATTTGCAACGAGGAACTGCGATCTCGCCAAAATAGATGCCAGTTCGCTGAGATTTGTGCGTCCGGTCCAGTCAAGCAGCGCGGATGAACTCCTGCTTACGATCAACTGAGCGATTTTCTTGTCGCTCGGAGCACCGCATATGACGCCGCGCCAGCCGGTTTGCGCGTAAATTGAGTTGGCCAAGGCACTGAATTTCTCCGCAGGCCATTGCCTTGCGACATAGCCTGCGCCGGGGAAAAGTACGTAAAAATGCTCGTTCTCGGCTAGTTCTGACAAGACTGCTGCTCGTGTTAAGCCAAGCCCCCAGGATCTTAGGTCTGCGACTTTTCCTTGGTACGCTCCACCGAGCAGCCCGCGAACGAAATCCGCAGTTCTATCTAGGACGGTTTGAATCTCCGGGCCAGGATAGATACGTCGCGTGTACCATTTGTCGCTGGTGTTTTTTCGGGCCATAGGTATTTGGTTCAGATTTCCATCGAACCCAATGCGGTCGACGGCTCCGCAAGTGCGGATAATGCTGTCACTGCAGGCAAAGTCGCGAGGGTACGTTATCGAGATTGCCATTCTGAATGCCCTGCGCCGAATTTCTCTCGCCATCCTGAACCGGTAGAACATGTCGGCTTGAAATTTATTGCGATCTATGGAAACGACTTCGTCGAAAATCCCTAGGTCTCGTGCGAGTTCGGCAAATTCAGCCTTTGCCGCAAAAACAACCCTCTTGCCCAGGGCCTTGAAATGTTCAGCGATGCTTTGCGCCGCATCGATTCCGAGGACGAAGTCTCCAATTCCGTCCAACCGAATCACGAGGACATCGTCCGTGCTGGTCCGCCAATGGCTCGCGCAAACCAAGCCGTCGACGAATGACCATTTCAGCTCGTGGAAGGAATCTCTCAGCTGTCGTAGCTTGCGTTTGATGCGCATCATAACCTTTGGGGCGACACTTTGCGGTTCAGGGCCCTGGCGTACCCGGAATAAGCGTTGAATTTCACCGAGCGACAATTCGACTTTCCCGTATGCCCGAGGTTCCGACATAGATCAAACGCGACGGGCCTTATCGGCGATTGGACGACGAAGCGATGGTTGGGCGAGAGGGTTGGCGAAACCAACGCTCACGCCTCAGCCCTTCCCGACCGGGAAAACATGACGTCCACCTGAAGGGAGTTACCAGTCCGAGGATCCGTGAAGCCTGGGGCAAACTGAACTGGACTGAATCCTAGATCCTTGATCACAGCAAGCATCTCAGTGAACAGCAACTGGCCCTCGTAGAGTGGAACCAGGGACAGTTCACATTCGATTACTTCCACCTGCGGCAGGATTGTTCCTGCCCCCCTCAATACGTTCTCCTCATAACCTTGAGTGTCAATTTTGAGGAGCAGCCTTTCGCCGGGCTGCACCTTTCCATCTAAGGAACCTCTGATTAAGTGATCCACCTGCATTCTGTCCGCATCAAATGGTATGTAGGAGTAGATCGCGATGCGCCAGATAACATTTGCCTGCCAGCCGAGTTTTGAGAAGTT